>JAEEGH010002686.1_pt1 | contig 47754 bp, 37 predicted proteins | sample 9134181 | NCBI WGS metagenome assembly JAEEGH01 (sample SAMN16246544, study PRJNA631951) | gut metagenome | biome: gut microbiome; feature: rumen; material: DP-attached | host: Bos | place: Iran: Karaj | collected 2018-10
CAGCAAGATCATCACGATACACGAAGGTATGACCATTCATGCGTGTTCTTGGTAACTCGCTTTCTGGAATATGAGAGTCCAGCTGTGCATAAGAGATTTTAAGGATTTCCTTGACCTGAGTTCTGGTCAAAAGGGTTTCGTTTGGAAATTCTACGATTTCCAACACGTTATTATTTTTCATTTAATTTCCTCGTGCTCTGCGAAAAGCACTTCAAGTAAAACATTGGCCAAATTAATGACCGGTGCAAAAATAAGGAAATCAAAAAATTTTTCGCATTAAATTTTTTGAAACCATTTAGGGCAGGCATTCAAAAAAATTATATATGCGTTATACCTCCTTAACCCGGGCAGGCGAGGGGTATATTTAGTACACTTTTAATATAACAATGTACCAGAATATATTCAAGTAAAATCCAGTCAAATATGCACTACTGAACAAAATTATCTTAGCTTGCCTCTAAAACTGGTGTACGAAGAGTTTTAGAAACTATGTCTCCAAATAACTGTTCTGCAGCGTTTCCCATTATTTCGATTGTTTCTTTCATCTCAAGATGGTCTGAATAATGTTCGAACATCTGCTGAGACTTATGTCCTGATACTTCACGAATCATTCTGTCATCATGAATTACGGTTCGCGTTTCTGTACAGAAGCCGTGACGCCAGCAATGGAAGCCGATTTTATTAGGTTCTGGATATCCAATATATTCCAGAGCCCTGTGCAAATATTTATTGAATCCTCGTTGAGAAACAGGTTTTTCGCCTGTTATTCCGTAAAAGACAAAGGTATTCTCTTTATCTTTTGCAGCTCTAGGATTAAAAGAAGCCATAGTAAGCAGAGCTTGTCTTAAATCTGCGGAAATAGGAACCGGGCGTTCTTCTCCGTTCTTAGGACATTTCAATCCAAGTTTATCATCCCATGCATGTGATACCCAGATATACTTATCGAAAATATCACAAACACGAAGTGCCTGAACCTCACTTGCTCTCATTCCTGTGTACATAGCAAGAAGATTTGCAAGGCGATTCATATCGTTTTCCCAAGGTGCTTCAAAGACTTTTGTGACCATATCAGGCCGAAGAATGTCTTTCTTGTTGCTTGGTTTTACAGTTACCTTTGGAATATCATCAAAATCAGAAACCTTTGTAAGATGCTTTCTGTGTGCCCACTGCATTGCAATAACCATGATGTTAACAATGTCTTTTACAGTCTTGCTTGCAAGTCCTTCAATGGCAGGATCTGAATAGATTGCTGCAATATCATCAGGAGTAATGTCACCGATATATCTGCCTTCAAGACGTGGTGCCCAATACTTTTTGATTCTTCCAAGAGCTGTTTCAAAATATGTGTAAGACAATTCTTTTCCGAGTGTAGCTCGTTCCTTACGATAAGGAGAAACATCATAATTCCAGAATTCCATAAGGTATGGAACAACTGGTCTACTTTCTTTTGATGCAGTTACAATTCCAGACACAAGCAATTTTCTCTTTACAAGAATATCAACTATCTTCTGAACATCATCATGTTCAAACTCGTAGGTTTTCAGATAGTTCATCCATTCAAGCAAATCAAGAGACTTTGTTTTGTTGGATTTGTCTTTAGAATTTACTCTGTCGGGTATTTCACCGGAAGAGAGCCAGCGCATAGCAGTAAGCTGTGCTTCTTTTTTGTTTGGAGTTCCTGTACTTTTAGGAGCGGTTATAGTACCGTCATCCATCCTAAATTGTACATAAAAGTTTCCGCCACGGCGTCGAGTGAATAAATAAAAAGGCTCAGCCATGTAAACCACCTTAGATTAATGCCGGAGAGCTTTCTAACAAGTTCTTCTAACATTTAGTAAGTAGTTCCACGCTGAGCCCATTCAGTGATAGGTCAGAAGTGACCTAATTCTATGTAACACAAAGAATTAGAATTATAGCGGGGGCAGGACTCGAACCTGCGGCCTCCGGGTTATGAGCCCGACGAGCTGCCAACTGCTCTACCCCGCGTCGTAATTTAGTTTCAATATAATACCGATTATTCAACTGTTTGTCAAGTTTTTCAACTAATTTCTTGTTATTTCACAGTTTTTCGAAAAAAATCCCTGCATGTTTAATCTTTTGAGCGAATCGACTCTTCTGCCTTATTCAAATCATCAAGAACTTCATCTTTTGTCTGAAGCATTTTTGTATAACGAACACGGCATTCAAGTGCAGAAATTGCAATTACCGCAGCGCAGAAATATTTCATGAAAGTGTAATATCCTGCAAAGTAAGAATAAACTCCATGGAAAAGAATTGCAAAGAAAATGCTTAGAACATAAATCTTTTTATTACAGATTCCATAAACAAAATAACTGCACAAAATTGAACAGCTTACGTGAATTCCCCAGATAGATGCCAGGCGCAGAAGTTGTGTTTCACTTCCCGTAGCCAGGTAAACAAAAACTTCTATACATCCCAGAGCCATTCCACTTAAAAGACCGCGAACAAAAGCACCAAACGGAGACTTCACCGGTACAGGAGCTGCAAAAAGAAGAATGGTCTTTATCACTTCTTCAATTAAACCGTTCAGTAAAAGTGCACTGAGGAGAACAGCACCAGTTGTTTTAGCAGCAATCAAATTTTGCTCCAGGAAAAGCTTTTGAAAAAATACAATTGGAACTAAAGCAACAAATCCAATCAATACACAAAACAAACCTTTCCACCAGTTAAAATCCTTTACTACAAGAAGCAAAACAACATAAAGAGCAATGAGAGGAATAAAACAAATTAAGCCACAAATAAGCCAGTTACTCGTTAACATTTACGACTCCTTAAACTGATCAATAAGAAAGGAAATAGTGTCTTTATATTCCCGGCTGTCTGCCTGACCAAACAAGGCCAGTCTGAATACAGTATCTTCCATGAATGTATACAAAAGATTGTTAATATCCTTAACAGGGATTTTTTTAATCTCTCCCTTTTTTTGACCAGTAATAATTATGTTACTGAGCAGATGACGGATTCTGATTACGCGGCGATCAACTCTTTCCTTTATATCAGTTCCACTTTTCTGCAGCTGTGTTAAATATGGAAGAAGAACCTTAAACAGTTGAGAATTTTTAAGAGCCTCTTCAAGAACAAAGTTCATAATATTTTTCAGTCCATCGATTGTATTGATTTCTTCATTATTAACAATCTTCACAAGTTCAGCATCAATTTTTGCAACCATCTGTTTTATGCTGAATAAAAATATTTCCCTTTTATTCTTAAAGTATATGTAAAGAGTTGTTCGTGTAATTCCACAACGGTCTGCAATTTTTTGAAAAGTCACATCCTCGTATCCTTCTTCACAAAAGAGCTGTAAAGATTTTTCAAGGATTTCACTTTTTCTTTTTTCGTGTTCTACTAAAACTGCCATTACTTTTTTCCTTTAAATATATACAAACTTGTGTCCAGGTTTCCTGCTTTAAGTGATTTTACTCTGTCAGCCTTATGTCCAAGATTCTGCTCAAATTTAAGCTGATTTGTAATAAATCCCATGTCCCATCCATCAAAATCTGTAAATAAAGAAGACATATTTTTATAGAGTTCTGCCGCCTGTTCTACATCACCAATACGTTCACCGTAAGGAGGATTTGCAAGAACTAATCCATAATCATATGGAGCCTGTAAATCCTTAAAATCACTTACAACAAAATCAGGACGGGTAATTTTTGCATCACTGCCAATCATCTGAAGGGCGCGTCCTGCTGCAACACAGGCATGTTCGGCATTCAGTCTTGAACGTTCAACTGCAGCCGGATCAATATCAGAACCTGTAATACGGCATTCCACATCAGTACGAATTTTTTCAGCTTCCTGCTTTTTGATTTCAATTGCTCTCTGCTGATTATAAATTCCTAAATGTTCGTAGGCAAATCTTCTGCCCAGACCTGGTGCAATATTGTGTGCATATAAATTTGCTTCTATTGCAATTGTGCCGCTTCCACAAAATGGATCATGAAGAGGAGTCTTCCTTCTCCACATCATTTCCTGAAGAAGAACGGCTGCTGTTGTTTCACGAAGAGGGGCAATTCCCCCGTCAGTTCTGTAACCGCGCTTATGAAGAGCTTCACCAGATGTATCCAGCAGAATCATTGCTTCATCTTCATCAATATAAACACGAACATCAGACTGATCTCCGCTTTCAGGTAAAGTAGTCATATGCCAGACATCACCTAATTTTTTATAGATGGCCTTTTGAATCATTCCCTGAATACTGTGTTCAGAATTCAGTTTGCTCTTGTAAGTGCGTACTTTATCTACAACAACGCGACTATCTTTTTTAAAAAAATCCTGCCATGGAATTTTATAGCATCCATCAAAAAGATCATCAAAATCTTTAGCAGGATATTTTCCCATCTCTAAATAAACGCGGTCACTAGTTCTAAGACAGTAATTTGCTCTGTAAATTGCATCATCATCCCCTGTAAATCTTACACGACCAGGAGCATTTCCTGCCAGCTTATAGCCCAGGAGTTTAAGTTCGTTTCCCAGGATTTTCTCAGCGCCAACTGCGCAAAGTGCGACAAATGTATTCATAATGACAATTTAACTGTTATTGTAAAAATGTGCAATAAATTATCTGTTTGCGATGCCCCTCATTGCTTCAAGATTTTTATATCCGTGACTCTTCATAAAGATTTTAAGTCCATCAATAATTTCAAGCATTGCGCCAGGATTTGAAAAAGTTGCAGAACCTACCTGAATTGCACTTGCACCTGCCATAATAAATTCAACTGCATCCTGCCAGCATGCAATTCCACCCATTCCTACAACAGGTACTCTTTCTTTTTCCGGCAGCTGATTTACAGCCTGAACCACATCATAAACATGACGAAGGGCAATCGGCCTGATAGCAGGACCACACAAACCGGCCCTTACATTATCAAACAAAGGTTTACCCTTTTCTATATCAATTGAAACTGCCTGAATTGTATTGATTAAACTCAATGCGTCTGCACCTGCTTTAATACAGGCCAGGGCAACATCCACCACACTTGGAGCGTTTGGACTGAGCTTTACCATAAGAGGTTTACTGGTTGCAGCCCTTACAGCAGAAACACATTCATATGCAGACTCTGGTTTAATTCCCCAGGCCATTCCCCCTGCTTTTACATTCGGACAGCTTATGTTAAGTTCGATCATCGGAACCGGGCTCTTGTCCAGAAGTTTAGCTCCTTCTACATAAGACTCAAGATCGCTTCCTGCAAGATTTGCAATGGCAACACATTTCAGTTTCATCATTTCAGGAAGTTCATCTTTTATAAAAGCAGCCACACCTGGATTCTGCAGACCGATTGAATTGATGTTACCTGCAGGAGTTTCTACAACACGAACGCCATCATTTCCTTCCTTAGGATTAAGAGTCAGTCCCTTACCGCTGATTCCACCAAGTTTGTTAACATCAAAAAATGAAAGATAATTCTGTCCGAATCCAAAAGTACCTGAAGCCGCAATTACCGGATTTTCAAAATGTACTCCGGCAATATCAACACTTAAATCAACTTCTTCATCTGAAGGAAGAGGTTGTCTTCTTGGAGCAGGCTGCTCAAACTGAATTATATCGCCATCGAACACAGGACCATCTTTGCAGACTCTTTTCTTTCCTGCTGAAGTTTGAATAGTACAGCCAAGACACGCCCCAACTCCACACAGCATTCTGTTTTCCATTGAAAGGTAACACTTGATTCCGGCTTCTTTACAAATCTTCTGAACATAAGCCAGCATTGGATTTGGACCACAGGCATAAACAGCTTTGTAAGTCCCCGCCTTTATTACATCAGGATTGAAACCTGCAGGAAGCATTCCACGAATTCCAACGGAACCATCATCAGTTGTTACGACAAGTTTATTTGCATCCACATAATCCAGTCCGTAAGAACCACTCTTAAAGCTGGCAAAAAAATCATAAGACTTTGCAGGAAGACTTGAAGCGAAATTTGCCACAGGTGCAACTCCAATGCCGCCGCCCACAATTGCAATCTGAGGTTTGCCTTCCACAGGATTTTTTAAACTATCATCAGCTTCAAATGTATTTCCCAAAGGACCAATGATTTCAATTTCATCTCCAGGCATAAGATGACAAAGTTCTTTTGTTCCCCGTCCCTTTTCCAGAATTAGAAACTGGATATTTACAGATTTTAATCCGCTTGCTTCATCTCGACTGGAAACAGATCTGAAAACTGAAATTGGTCTGTCCAGCTGAACTGCAGAGTTTGCGCTTTTTATAAGATAAAACTGGCCCGGCAAAGCTTCCCTCTGCTGCTCCCTTTCTAGTACAAGATTTGTTTCAAGAAGATAAACGTTAGGCTGCCCTTCAATCTTTCTTGAAGCAACAATCATACTTTTTCCAAAATAAAGTCTACCCTTTCCAAATTCATCAATATCTGCTCTATCCATAATTGTTTAACCTGATTCTTGTATTTGATTTCTTTGTTTAAAAAATCAGCTTCTGACCTGAAACCAGAAGCTGTATGTTTACCTATTTCTACTGAAGTAATTTGCAGGCGTTTTCAAGATCTGCCTTCGAATCAAGAGCAGCCTGTGCCGCAGCATCCGCAATATCTGCCATTGTTAATGTGCCCTCTTCTCCCTTCTTAATACAGTCAGGAGATTTTTTCCAGGCACACAGAATTCCACGGCTCGAATTTACAGTACCGCCAGCCTTCTGCAAAAGACGTGCACAAATTCTTGCAGCGCCGCCCTGTGCTCCGTATCCAGGAATAAGGAAGAATACATCCGGATAAGACTCACGTAAAAGTTTAGCATCACTTTCTTCTGTGCATCCAACAACTGCTCCAACAGGAGAAGTTTCACTTCCGTCAAACATTGGTGCGAATTTTTCACCCAGCTGTTTAAGATGACCACCAACAGCATCCAGAACCCGTCCACCTTCTGCAAGATTCTTCTGTTCAATATCTACCATTCCAGGATTACTTGTTCTAAGAAGGACAAAAATTCCCTTTCCCTTTTCTTCACAATATTTTGTAAAAGGTTCCAGTGTATCAAAGCCCATATAAGGGTTGATTGTAATTATATCGCTTTCAAAATCTCCGGAAAAATGTGCTCTTGCATAAGCTCCGGCAGTAGCAGCAATATCCCCGCGTTTAATATCTGAAATGCAGACAAGACCGCTTTCTTTAACAAGACGCAGGGTTTCGGAATAAACCTTCATCCCCTCAAGCCCCATTGCCTCGTAATAGGCAATCTGTACCTTAAAACAGCAGGCACTCTGATCTCGTTTAATACGGCTGATGATTTCCTTATTGTAAGCAAGAACAGCTTCTGCTGGTGAAGAATAATTTTTAAGTAAAGCTTCAGGAATATAAGAAGGATCTGTATCAAGACCTACACAAAGAGGACCATTTTTTGCGGCCAATTCTTTTAATATCTGCATGTTATGTTTCATGCCTCAAATTATATAGGTTATTTCAACTTGAATAAAGGGATGTTAAAGAAAAAAGCGCCTCTCTCATTTGAAAGAAGCGCCTATATATAGAAGATTATTTGTTAAACTTCCTCTTAACTTTAAGGGTTGTGGTCATTTCAAGAGCTTCCTCCAGAATAGTAACTTTTGAAATACGCTGATAAGGAAGAAGATTTTTGTTAACTCTATCAACAATAACCTGAACAAGTTTAGCCACATCCTCTTTTTTTGCAGATTCACGGGTCATTTTGGCTTTTGCAAAGAGATCGTCTGCAGGATAAATAAGTGCTTCCAGAGCTTCAGATTTTGTTGCTTCATCAGCAATATATCCTTTTACAGTTACCTGCTGAATATCTGTTTCAAGCTGGAACGCATCTTCAATCTCTTCAGGATAAACATTTTTTCCACCTTCAGTTACAATCATATTCTTTGCACGACCAGCCAGCATTACATAGCCTTCACTGTCCTGCCATCCCAGGTCACCGGTTTTAAACCAGCCGTCCTCTGTAAACATTTCAGCGGTTTCTTTAGGCATTTTGTAATAGCCCTGCATTACCATTGGTCCCTTAACGCAGATTTCACCAATTCCTTCTTCATTTGGATTAAGGATTTTAAGTTCCATATATCCTTCAAAAGGTGAACCTATTGATTCAATCTTAAAATGTTCTACAGGATTCAGTGTAAGAATTGGAGATGTTTCTGTCAGACCGTAGCCCTGAACAAAATCAATTCCAAGCTGCTGATATTTCTTGAATACGCTTTTTGCAAGAGGACCACCTCCACAAATGGCAATTCTAAGAGTGTAAAGATTTGCCTTCTGAAGGATACTCTTGAACATCTTTTTACCAATGTTAACCTTAAAAGTCTTCTTGAAGAAATATGAAATACCCATCATTACACGGACAATTCCATAAACGAGAGGTCCCTTTGCCTTAATTCCCTTCATAATTCCGCTGATAAGTTTATTGAAAAGAAGAGGTACTCCAAGAAGCATAGTAATCTGACCTTCCTTCAACTCCTTCATCAAACGGGTAACAGCCATGCTTTTTCCAAATACAACTTCAGCACCAACAGAAATTGTTTCTATAAATACTGCCAGCATTGTATATGCATGGTGGATTGGAAGGATTGCGTAGAAAACATCTGTCTCATAAAGATGCATATGAGTCTGGGCAATATAACAGTCAGAAACCAAGTTTTTATGACTGAGCATAACTCCCTTTGGATTACCGGTTGTTCCACTTGTAAAGAGTATTGCTGCAGTTTCATTTTCTTTTGGAGCTTTAATTCCTTTTTGTGCAGGAGCTTCCAGATTATAAACGTACTTATCTTCGAACTGCTTATTTAATGAAAGAACCTTGTATTTGCGTCTCTTTTTTGAGTAGTACTCATATTTTTCGCTGTCAGCAAAAAGGAATTTTGGAGCCGCTGTTTTCAGAAGATTTTCCTGCTCTTCAATATGAAGGGCGTAATCCATAGGGCAGATTACACCACCGGCATAAAGTGTTGCAAGGTAAACAATTGCCCACTCAGGGGAGTTTTTTCCAGTTACAGCTACATGATCCCCATGTTCCAGGCCGTTCTTAACAAGCCAGTTTTTCAATGTCTGAATTTTTTTATAGGCTTCATTATAAGTCAAAGTATTTTTTGAACCATCAGGCCCTTCAAAATCTGTAAAACAAGGTCTATCACCAAAACGTTTTACTGTAATGCTGAACATTTCAGGCAGTGTAGGCCATTCTCCTTTAAAATCCTTTCCACGAAAGTCTTCAAGGAATGCCATTGGATTGTAGTTATCTTTTTTACTCAAGATTTTTCTCCTTTGTTTCAAATTCCCTATACGACACAATTTTACTATATGTCAGAACATTTTACAAAACAAAAAAAAGCATCCGGCAAAAAAATTACCAGATGCTTATAATTTCACTGAACAAATGTTAAGTAGAAAAAATTACTCCTTAACACCACCGTTTGTAACACCAGCAATAATGTTACGTGACAGGAAGAGGTAAACGATAATAAGTGGAACAATAGCAATACAAATTGTCATATATACACCACCCATATCGAACTTAGAATAGTCAGCTGAACGGAGCTGTGCAATGATAATAGGAATTGTCTTCTTTGCCTTGCTCTGAATAACCAAAGCAGGTGTAAAGTAGTTATTCCATGAACTTACGAATGAGAAGATTGCCTGAACTGCAATTGACGGCTTCAACATTGGAAGTGCAATTGTGTTAAATGTACGGAATTCATTACAACCGTCTACACGGGCAGCTTCTACAATAGAATATGGAAGTGTTGCTTCCATAGCCTGATACATATAGAAGAAAACTACAGGTGCAGCAATTGCAGGAATGTACAAAGCAACCAGAGTATCATTCATGTGGAACTTTGTGATTAACTTCAAGAATCCCAGTGTTGAAACCTGTGCAGGTACCATCATAATCAAAAGGATAAAGTTAAATACAAACTTTCTTCCCTTAAAGTGGTACATGTAAACACCATAAGCAGTCATACAAGAGAAGTATGTTGTAAGAACTGCTGTAGCGGCAGATACATATACAGAGTTCAAAAGCGCACCAATAATAGGGGTGTTAGGATTTGAAACTGTACTTGTAATATTATGAATAAAACTTTTTCCCGGCAGAACTGAGAATCCCAGCTGAATCTGCATATGTGAACGGGTAGAGTTAATAATCAGAATAAAGAATGGGAACAAAGACAATGCAGCAAGAAGAATCAGAACAATATAGCTGACTGATCTGCGGATTGTTAAAGATGCGTGCTGGCTTTTCATTACTTTCTTCCTCCCTTCATATTACTGTAACTGCTCATTGTTGATTTATAAACAGCGAAGCTTAATGCTGCAGTTGGAATGAAGATGATAACTGATACAGCACCACCCATACCATAGTTCTTGTTAGCAAGATGTTTGTTCAAATACATGATCAAAGTCATAGTAGTGCGGTCTGGAGAACCGTTACCATTTGTTAAGATCTGTGGAACATCGAACATCTGAATACCACCAATCAAAGATGTAATAAGTACATATACGAAGATTGGGAGGAGAAGTGGGATTGTAATCTTAAAGAAAACCTGCAGTGGAGAAGCACCGTCAATACGAGCAGCTTCAAAGAGACTTTCATCAATACCCATGATACCAGCCATAAGCATAATTGTTGTATTACCATACCACATCAGGAAGTTCATTACAGCAACAAGAGTTCTTGTCCAGCCAGTGTAGGTCAAGAAGCGGATGTTGGAATCTACTAACTTCATTTTAATCAGAATACTGTTGATTGGACCGTTATCTGAGAATAAAGCAAAGAACAACATTGCAAATGCAGATGCCATAATCAAGTTAGGCATATAGATAACAGTCTTGAAGAACTGCTGACCTTTAAGTCTAAGTTCAGTATTTGTAAACCATACTGAAAGAAGCAGAGAAATAAGGATCTGAGGAACAAATCCAAGAATCCACATAATTACAGTATTCAACGCGTATTTCAGAATATCACTCTGGAATACTTTGGCATAATTTTCCCAACCATTAAATGTTGGTCCAATTGTTCTAAGGCCATCGCGGAAATTTTCATAAAAACTGTTCCAGAATGTTGTACAAAGTGGAACAAAAGAAAAAATTAAATAGATAATAAAGAATGGAGCAATAAAGAAATAACCCCAGCGGTCATACTGAACCGTCTTTCTTTTTTTTGATTTTGTCTTTTTCTGTTCGAGTGTATTTTCAGGCATTAATATCCCCTTTTAAGGATTGCAGCTGTTTGAAATTTGAATGGAATTGCGACCCATTAAAAAATGCAGCAGACCTCCCATTTTGATTGAAAAAAGTCCGCTGCATTTCAGCGAAAGTCCTGCTTATGCAGGACTAGAATAGTTAATTCTTACTACAGAAGCTTAGCGAGAAAGGTTTGGATAAAGTTCTGCAATAGCTGTGTAGAAGTTGTTCCATGCTGTATCAAGATCAACGTTTCCGTCGAAGTATTCCTTCATAGCAGCCTGAATCTTTTCTGACATACCCTGATCGTAAGCTGACATGTTGCTCTTGTCGATTGACTTAGCTGAATCAAGGAAGAATGCCATGTGGTTCTGTCCACCGAGGAATTCGTTCTTGTAAGATCCGTTAGCAACTGTTGTCATAGCCTTTTCGTTGTTAGCGAAGTCACCTGCATTTTCAGCGAGTGTTGTCATTGTAGCTTCATCACATGTAAGTGTGTACATAATGTCCTTAATGAGGGCAATATTGTCAGATCCCTTAGCAGCACAAATCCATGTACCACCCCAAGAGAAGCCCTGTGGACCCTTACAGAATGCCCAGTCACCAAATGCTGAACCATCATCATGTGGCATACAGAAGTCGATGAACCATGCTGGAGCGAAGTAACCGAATACCTTTCCGTCCTTCATCATACCCTGTGTGCTTTCTGCTGACCAGAGTGAAGCCTTGTTGTTGTATCCGAGATCTGTGTATGTCTTTGTCTGTTCAATCCACTGTTCGATAGATGGGTCAATGTTGATCTTTCCATCTACTACCCATGGAGAAGTTACGTTGTCAGAGAATACGCGGAATGCATCATCGTATCCAGAGAGCATGAAGTAACCAGCAGCCTTCATCTTAGCAGCTACTTCATCAAACTTTGTCCAGTTTGAAAGGATGTTACCAACTTCTGTTGGATCATCTGTACCAAGAACTTCCTTAGCATATGAACGACGATAGATAAATCCACCTGGACAAGCCTGCCAAGAAACACCCTTAAGAACACCATTTGAATCTGTCATGATATCCTTTGTGTATTTGTACTGGTTTGCCAGATCAGCATCTGTAAGACCAACACCTGACTTTACGTCGAGAGTATAGTCTGTATCAACATACTTAAGAGCGTAGTCTGCTTCTACGAGGAAGAGGTCTACTTTTTCATCTGCTGGTACGTTGTCCTGGTTAAGGAGAGCTTCATCCAGTCTCTGCTGGTAAGCGTTACCCTGGTTAGGTGTGATAACCCAGTTTACCTTGATGTCTGCTGGGAGCTTTGCAGCATAGTAGTCATTGAAACGTGACTGGAATTCTTCGTTCCAGCAGTATACGTTCAATACTTTACCAGCTGAACTTTTAGCATTGTTTCCACCATTGCCACCACAACTCATGAACAAGCCTGCAACTGCGAGAGCAGCAACACCTGCGACCATTAACTTTTTCATACGAAATACCTCCTGTTTTGGTTCTGTATGACTATTAACATAATAAAAAACGCCTATACGTTTTAGCCTTTTTTTACCTATGCTCTTTTATAATATAACAGTTAATTAATTTGTCAATAAAATTCAGTTAAAACATCACTACATTTTTGAGTAAAAATATCAAAAAATCAAAGAAAAAAGCAAAATTTTTACATTTTTCTTAAATTTGGTGTAACCTTTGCGCCATTTTCAAGTTTTGACCCCTTTTTACCGATAAATTTCTTATGACAAGATTTCTTCCAAAACACAAAACAAAGTTTTTAAAGACAATAATTGCCTTGTTCTCATTTCTCTTCCTTTCTCAAAATCCTTTTGGGCAGGATTCTAAAGTGATTCAGGATTCAGCTCAGGAAGAGGTAATTCAGGTTTCTGAGCTAAGACAGAAATTCATCACATACAGTCTGGGTTTTGTGGGTCTGCCGTACGTTTATGGAGGAGATGACCCTGATGAAGACGGGGGATTTGACTGCAGCGGCTACATTCAGTATGTGGCAAAATACGGTCTTGGAATGAATTTGGAAAGAACTGCCCAGTCTATCTACGATACAGTGGAAATCATCCCGATTTCACAAAGAGAGCCGGGTGACCTGGTTTTCTTTAAGAATAATATGAATTCTTCCCGGGTAACCCATGTTGGAATATATCTTGGAATGTACAATCACGGAAAAGACGCAAGCCTTGTTGGAAAGAAAGTTTTTGTCAGCGCTGTAAGTGACGGTCCAAGAAGAGGAGTAATCATTACTTCAATGGATGAAAACTTCTGGAAGAACCACTATTTCGCAACCGGCCGCTTCCTTCCATCAACCCTGGATTACAGCAAAAAAGAACCTGAAAAATAAATAATTAGCCCGAATGTCGAGTTTTGAAAATCAACGAATTTATCAAAAAAACAGCTCCCAGTCATGAAAACAACTTATCGAAACCGCAGGCTCGCCTGCTACACGTATTTTGTGCTTGTAATTATTTACGTTTGCCGCCACCGCGGCAGCACAAAATAAGTGTTTTCGTAAGTTGTTTTCACTCCTTCGCGCCGTTTTTTTTGTAATGTTAGCAACTTTTCAAAACTCGACATTCGGGCTATTATTTTATTATTCTTTTATTTTATCCAATTCCCTTTGAACGGCAATTTCGTCAATCATTTTTTTATTATAGTTATCAAGTACTGTTTGATATAAATACAGATGGCGTTTTACAAAAATACCCGGCATAAATTCCTTTGATTTTTCCTGGGCTTTTTTACTCATTTCTAAAAGCAGTTTATCGTCTTTACACACTTTTAATATTTTTTCCACAAAATCATCATCAGACTCTGCCTGAAAACCTGTTTCACCATTAATTACACTAAATGAATATGCTTCATCATTTGGACAAATAACTGGGGTAGCTCCAATAAATGCTTCAATTACGGTCATTGGACAGCATTCTGTTGTTGAAGAAGTTACAAATAAATCAGCAGCCTTATAATACGAACCTATTTCTTTCCACTCTACAAAACCTGTAAAGATAATTCTATCTTTAACTGAGGTATATTGTGTATTTTTCAAAAGCTGTTTATATATAGGTCCATCCCCAACAAATACCATTTTTAACTTAGAATCTTTTTCCAGCACAGCAACAATGCTGTTATATAAATCCAGGGAGCGTTTTTCAACTGCTATACGTCCAACATACAAAAGCATTTTTTCATCATCTTTTATTCCAAGATTTTTTCTTATTTCGGAAGCTTTTTGTTTTCCTTCTTCAGTCCCATTCGTCATAAATTTTTCAGGATTAAGTGAATTATGTATAACTACGCAGGGAATATTTGGAGAAACATAATCTCGTTTATTATAAGCACGAACTTTATCACTAACTCCGATTAAACATGAAAAGTGCTTATAAATATTCCTTAAATATGGATATAGCATCCGTATAGGCAGATAGTTTTCAAAAAGATGAAGATAATTTCTGATGTAATCTTCCCACATAGTATGTGTTGTCATTACGCATGGTATATTCAACCTGCGGGCAGCTTTATATCCCATTCTTCCTACGGTAAGTTCAGTATGACAATGAATAATTTCTATTTTATGCTTTAGAAGAAAACTTTTAAGCTTCGGCCACCAGATTAATGCAACATATTGATCTTTTGCTCCACCCAATGGAAGAGGGAGACTATTTACTGCGCGATATATATTAGGATCTTCTTCATATTCTACATCAGGCTTAGTTGTAACTATAACAACATGATGACCCAACAATTCAAGACTTTCACGTAACTGGTGTACAACTGTTACTACACCATTTTTTGTTGGGAAATAACAATCTGTAAATAATGCTATATTCATATTTTTAAAGTATACATAATCAATTTTTTTAGAGCAATAACCAATGTAACTAGCCCGAATGTCGAGTTTTGAAAAGTTGCTAACATTACAAAAAAAACGGCGCGAAGGAGTGAAAACAACTTACGAAAACACTTATTTTGTGCTGCCGCGGTAGCGGCAAACGTAAATAATTTCAAGCACAAAATACGTGTAGCAGGCGAGCCTGCGGTTTCGATAAGTTGTTTTCATGACTGGGAGCTGTTTTTTTTTGATAAATTCGTTGATTTTCAAAACTCGACATTCGGGCTAACTAGTATAAACCTAATGAAGTATCTGAATTGCCATACTTTTTTCAGCACTCATAACTTTAGTCCTGAAAAAATCCTATATTTCTTCAGAGACAGGCTGCTCCTTTTCATAAAGAAAAAAGTATCTGATTGAACCAAATTTTTTATCCGCAAGACGAATAGTTTTACCATTTTCCCAATCAGTCCAGTATTTTACATGGCCAAAAGAATCAAAACGTCCATAATTTATGGTCAAATCCCTGGAAAGTGAAGACCCCGGATTTCTGGACAACCCCATAACACAATCTTCACTCACTTTTACAAATCCCTTAGGTACTTTTACATCTCCAGATTCCAGCTGAATATAATCCCTGTTAGGAAGAAGACTCTTCAGCAAATAGAAAGTTGCAATTTTGTTTTCTAAAACATGATACTGATCCGAATTATGAAGCCATACTTCACTTAAAGCAAAACAAAGTCCGGAAATAAATATAAGAATCAGAATAAAACGCCTGAATAAACGACCTGTCATAACCAGCTCCTATAAAAGTCAAATCAGGTCTAATTACTTGCAGAACAAGCATTTAGACCCAAAATAACTATTTTTAATTAAGATTTTCTTCTATATATATTCTTACTTTTTTTCTTCGAGAATCTTAGGACTTCCAGTTCCCCCATCTCTAACTTTCTTTTCAGCAGACGGCCACTTAACCTTACGGGTAACAAACATAACTGCAGCAAGAATCAGGAAAAGGAATATAGAACCAATAAGAAGTGCATTATCTTCAGACTGAAGAGCTACATAAAGATAGCCGTACAGAAGGACAAAACTAAATGCCATGGCAAGAACCATTCCCAGCTTTTTAGTTACGGCTCCAATGTAAACAGTTACAAGTATTCCTGCAGCAAAGGCCGAAATCAAATATGATATACCAAATGGAATATGTTCTGACAAAGACAAAAGCAGAAGGAAGAAAAGAATTACTGCCACACCGCTTAAAAGATAGTTCAGTGGATGCAGGCGGATATTTTTCAACAATTCAAAAAGGAAAAGGACAATAAATGGAATAATCACAAAAAGGAATGCATAATTTGTTGCCCGATCCAGCATTCTGTAAAGATAAATCGGCTCCTTATAAGTAAAGCCCATTTCCCCACTGTCAGAAGAACCAAGAGGAACATTCCATTCAGCAGTAAATCCCTCGGAAGTAAGAGTGCGTTCTGTTGGCAGGTAAGCGAAATTTGTAAATCCAGGTGATGGCCAGTCACAGTTAACTTTCAGATTGTTATTTTTTGCAATAGGTTTTACAGAGAAAGATACGGCTCCACGGAATGCAATTTCGGTTGAAAAAGAAACACTGTTACCTTCAACAGAACAAAGGGCTATCAAATAATCTGAATTATATTGTTTATATTTTGAAGCTCCACTATCCTGAATCAAAGCAGAAATTGAACTTTCCGTTTTTTTACCGTTGATTGTAAAATCCGGAGTTTCAAGAAGATTCTTTGTACTGCTTTTTATATAAACTACAGCTTCATTAAATTTATATTCATACTCGCTGTTACTTTTGTAATCCACATCAAAAACACAATCAATCTTAAGGCTTCCAGTAAAAACCGGACTGCTGTAAATTCCAACAGTTCTTTTTTGAGTTTTAATATCCGCAAGAGCAGACAAATTTTTTGGATTCAGCGTTACGATTGAAGTTGACTGCTTTTTTACCTTCTGAACCTTCTCTTTAACAAGAGCTTCTTCATACCAGGTATGCACAACCGGGATATCGATGTAAGGACCTTCAAAAGAATAATTATAACCTGCAGAATGTTGAATATCGCTGCAGGCAGAATCATAAACACTACTTCTGTCATCAACCTTACCCTTTACCACAAGACTGGCAATCATAAGGGAACCTACGATTAAACCAATAAATAAAAGCTTACCTCCCAGGCCAGCCCAAAATCTATTCATATTTTCCTCCAAATTTTCAGGGACATCTTTCCCCTTTTTATCTGAAAGAATGATATAAAAAGATTGTGTCAAAAATGTGGCAGAATTGTGTTATTTATTTTTAAGATTCTTTTCATTCATTACAGGAAAAAGAACAGTAAACTTTGCTCCCCCCAGGACAGCACTTTTTTCAACAAGTATTTTTCCTTCTGAGTTTTCCACAACTGCTTTAACAATAGAAAGCCCCAGTCCTGAATGATTTTGTTTTTCAGAATCTGTTCGGTTTGAATAAAAACGGTTAAATATTTTTTCTATTTCTTCCGGCTCAATTCCTTTACCATTATCTTCCACAGAAAGAGAATAAAATTTTGTCTTTTTATTTTCAGTAACATCTGATGAAATTATTATTCTGTCTCCAAAAGATGCTGCATTATCAACAAAATTTTCTACCATACGTACAAAAGGTTCTTCTGCAAGATTCAGTTTTACATCAGAAGTTTTTTCTGAAGAATTAAAATCAATTCTGGTCTGAGGATAATTTTTCTTAAGGCGATTAAGTGTATTTTCCAGACATACATTCACAGGCAGATAAAATTCATTTTCTTCTTCACTTACGTCCAGTTTTGAAATTGTACGAATACCGTTTAACAATTTTTCAAGACGACTAACCTCTTCGGAAATTGCCTGACGAAATTCTTCTTTCTGATTTTCAGGAATTTTTGGATTACCTAAAATATCTGCGCAGTTTCTGATTGCGGCTAAAGGATTTTTAAATTCATGGCTGATATCAGCAGAAAAAGCATCTGCAAAATGAATTCTCTTATTCAGCTTCTTTACCAGTTCGGAGAAAGAACGGGACAACTGACCAATTTCATCCCTGCGTTTTTTTCCAGTAAAATCTTCAAAACGAACGGTACCTTTTTTATCAGCACATTCCACAGTTTGACGGGAAAGTTTTTTCAACGGATAAGAAATTCTGAAATTAAGAAACAGGGCAATTAAAAAAAGAGCACCTAAAGACCAGAGGAAAATTTTTCCTAAATCCAGTCTGAGTTCGTAAAGGTTCAAAAGAATTTTATAAGTTGATTTTGAAACAAGAACTACGCCGCAAACTTCTTTCAGAGAATTATAAACGGGCAGAGCAGAATAAAGTGTAACAGATCGCTGGCCGCCATATGAAATTCTTGTAGCAGAACCGTAACGTCCTTCAAGAGCAGCAAGAACTTCTTCACCATCATAAATATTTTTATTTATATAAAATTCCGCGCTATCGTATTTTAAGGCATAAGGCCTTTTAAAATAGCTTCTGTAAATTCTTACAGGAATGGAAAGAAGTCTATAAATAAAATTTTCACTTGCATCAGAATTAGATTTTTCTGAATTTTTATTTACCACAGAATCATAATTCATTTCTCTCACAGACAACTGAGTCTGAGCAGTTTGATTGTTTTCATTTTCAAAATCATTTTCTACAGTCGAAGAATCTGCAAGCAGGGCGCCGCTTTTATCAAGAACACGGATTCTCGCATCAAAATTTCCATCCATATTTTTCAACAGAGCAACGGCTTCATCAGAAGAAATTTTTTCCGGACAAAAAAGACTCGCAGCAACAAGACGCCCCTGCTGAACATTACTGGACTCCATCATTGACAACTGCTGGTTTTCGTAAGTGTGCAATGCCATCATGGAAGCAATCGGAATAAAAATCAAAATCAAAAGAAAAATAGAAATTTGAATACTTATACTGATTTTAAATTTCACACAGTTCTCCTATTTTTCACAGAACTTATATCCCAGTCCGTAAACAGTTTCAATTTTTTCCATCCCGATTTTTTTTCGCAGCCGCTTAATATGGCAGTCAATAGCCCGGTCATTAAGATAAGTGTCCTCTGGATAAACAGCTCCGATTAACTGCTCCCTGCTGAATACAGTTTCAGGACTATCAATAAAAAGTTCAAGGAGGCGGAATTCACTTACCGTAAGAGGAATATCCATTCCGTTGACTCTTACAGTACAAGCGGAACAGTTCAACTGAATTCCGGAGCAGTTTTTTACAAGAGGATTTTCACTCCTGGAAGAACGACGCAGGACAACCTTAATACGGGCAATTAATTCTTTCATGGAAAATGGTTTACAAAGATAATCATCAGCCCCAAGTTCAAGCCCCAGCACTTTATCAAACTCCTCATCCCGGCTGGTCAAAAACATTGCAGGAACGTCAGGATAAAGGGATTTGAATTTTTGCAGAAAAACAATTCCATCCATTACCGGCATCATAATATCCAGCAGGTAAAGGTCCGGAGGATTTTTATTTTTATTCAGTGAATCCAGGGCTGCCTGCCCGTTAGGAAATTCTTCAACTTCAAAACCTTCAGCCATAAGAGAAGTTTTTACAGTAAGGCGAAGATTTTTTTCATCTTCAACAAGGGTAACTTTCATTTTATTTATATTATTCTGAATATTTTATTTTTAGCAAGTTAAGATTTATTTTTAATAAAAATTAAGCTGAATATTTTAAACTAAAAAAACCCGCCGAAAAATCAGCGGGTCTTCTATATTGAAGGTAAGAACTACCAGCGATAGTGAGCAAAAGCCTTGTTTGCTTCTGCCATCTTGTGTACATCTTCCTTCTTCTTGTATGCAGAACCAGTGTTGTTATATGCATCGAACAATTCTGCAGCAAGAGTTTCTGCCATTCCGTGGCCACTTCTAGCACGAGCTGCACCGATCATCCAGCGCATAGCAAGAGCTTCACGACGAGCTTCGCGAATCTCCATTGGTACCTGGTAAGTAGCACCACCAACACGGCGGCTCTTTACTTCAACGAGAGGCTTAACATTATCAAGAGCCTTCATGAATACTTCAAGAGGATCCTTGTCTGCTTTTGCCTTAAGCTTGTCCAATGCTTCATAAAGAACATTGATACATGTCTGTTTCTTTCCGTCCAACATCATGCGCTGTACGAACTTTGTAACTACAACGCTATTGTACTTTGAATCTGGCATTACTGGACGGTTAATTGATTTCTTATGTCTTCCCATAGTTCTCTAACCTCCTATTATGCCTTTGGTCTCTTAGCACCGTACTTAGAACGACCGCGCTTGCGTCCTTCTACGCCGAGTGTATCTTTTGCACCGCGGATAATGTGATAACGTACACCAGGAAGATCCTTTACACGTCCACCGCGAACTAATACTACAGAGTGTTCCTGCAAGTTGTGTCCAATTCCTGGAATGTATGCAGTAACTTCTACACCGTTGCTCAATCTAACACGAGCAATCTTTCTCAAAGCTGAGTTTGGTTTCTTAGGTGTCATTGTCATAACGCGAGTACAAACTCCACGTTTCTGCGGACAAGACTGAAGTGCGGGGGCCTTAGTTCTGTTTGCAGCTGTCTGACGACCTTTGCGAATTAACTGGTTAATTGTAGGCATGGGCCTTTTCTCCTATATTTTTTGCCCAGCAGCACCTGGGACAATATGCAAAAAACGAGTATCTTACTATAACGAATTCTTCCGGACCGGGTCAATAGAATTTACCTGAATTCATTTAGGAATTCACTTGAATCTCCTCAAATTTTCACAAATTTTACTGAAATTTCCGGCAAACTTCCCCTGTTCAGAAAAAAGGGATACTCGCAAGGAAACTTTATTAAACCCTATAAAGTTCCACTTTTGCTCTACTGCATCCGGCTGCCTTTTACTGAAATAAAATCTCAGCAACCGACTGCAGTAGAGCCAGATGAATTTTCATTCATCTGAACTCAAAAGCACCTGAAACAAATTAAAGAAAGTGTTTCAGATGCTATATAAAATTAGTCTTCGTCTGGTACGTCAGCAGAAATTGAAGAAGGTTCTTCTACAACTGCTTCCTGAGCCTTTTCAGCATTGCGGCGGGCAATTACCTCTTCCATCTTTGCATCAAGATCTTCGTTAGAATTATCATAGAGCTTAACTCCATGATACTGTCTCATACCAGTTCCTGCTGGAATCATATGACCAAGAATTACGTTTTCCTTCAAACCGCGGAGGTGATCAACTTCACCCTTGATTGCTGCGTTTGTAAGAACACGTGTTGTTTCCTGGAATGAACATGCAGAAATAAAGGAATCTGTAGCCAGAGCAGCCTTTGTAATACCCTGGAACATTGGTGCTGCAACTGCAGGACGACCACCTTCCTTCATAACTCTTTCATTTTCTTCACGGAATGCATACTTATCAACCTGCTGACCAAAGATAAACTTTGTATCACCAACAGCCTTGATTTCAACCTTACGAAGCATCTGGCGGATAATAATACCAATGTGCTTGTCGTTGATGTTTACACTCTGTCCACGGTAAACGTCCTGAATATCCTTCATAAGGAAGTTCTGAAGTTCATATTCACCCTTAGCATTAAGAACGTCATGAGCATCAATGTTACCCTTACAAAGCTTTTCGCCAACTTTTACCTTATCGCCGTCACGTACAAGAAGTGACTTTGAAAGTGGAATCAAGTGCTTGTATTCCTTACCATATTCATCTTCAATGATGATTTCACGCTTAGACTTAGCAACTTTACCGAACTTAACTACACCAGAAATCTGTGCAATTACAGCGGCATCCTTTGGCTTACGTGCTTCAAACAATTCAGATACACGTGGAAGACCAAGAGTAATATCGTTAGCTTTTGCTGCAGCCTTATCAACAGTAGCAAGACGTTCACCAGCCTTAATATTCTGCTTGTCTTCAACCCAGATTGTTGCTCCGGCAGGCATATGGTATGAACCAACTTCATTTCCGTTTTCATCAAGAATCAGGATACGAGGCTGTTTTGTATCAAGGTGAAGAGAAGTAATTCTTCTGTTCTTTGTAATCTTACCATCAACTTCTTTTGTGATTGTTTCCAGTGTAACGCCTTCAACGATATCTTCGTAGTGAACGAAACCTGAAACTTCAGCGATGATAGGATCAGTTGATTCTTCGAATTCACCAACTGGAATTCCCTTATCAACTACAACACCTGCATTTACATAATCCTTATAGATAATAGAACCGTTATCAATGTTACTTTCAACATCGTTGCTTACCAGGTAAATCTTATTATCTCTGATAAGGATTCTACCAGATTCACTTGCCTGAACATCTGAACCAGCGTGCTTGAGGATTACATTACCCTTTCTTACACGAGCTCCGTCAGATACAAGAACTTCATCCTTATCTGCAACATCATACTGACCAAAGAGTTTTGCAGTAATCAGAGTACCACGACGAGTAAAGAGCCAGTCACCGTTGTCTTTAACAACATGTGTACCTTCAATACTTGTGAGGAAAACAGGATACTTCATTACGATATGGTTATCTGATGCAGATGTATCAGCAGCACCACCAGTATGGAATGTACGAAGTGTAAGCTGTGTACCTGGCTGACCGATTGACTGAGCTGCGATTGTACCAACAGCTTCACCAATTTCAACAATCTTATTGCGGGCAAGGTCCTTACCGTAACACTTAACACAAAGACCGTACTTGCTTTCACATGTAAGTACTGTTCTGATCTTAACCTTTTCTACACCGGCAGCATCGATCTTCTTTGCAAGTTCATCTGTAAGGTATGTATCAACATCAGCAAGAAGTTCACCTGTTACAGGGTCCAGAACACGTTCGATTGTGTAGTGGCCGGCGATTCTTGAAGCAAGAGTTTCCTTAACTTCATCACCTTCCTTGATTGCTGTGTAGTCAATACCGTTAATTGTTCCACAGTCTTCTTCGTTAATTACAACGTTCTGTGCAACATCAACCAGACGACGAGTCATGTAACCGGCATCGGCTGTCTTAAGAGCTGTATCAGAAAGACCCTTACGAGCACCGTTTGAAGAAATAAAGTATTCAATAACGGAAAGACCTTCCTTAAAGTTTGACTTAATTGGAAGTTCGATAATATCGCCGTTAGGTTTCTGCATCAAACCACGCATTGCGGCCAGCTGAGAAATCTGCTTCTTAGAACCACGGGCACCGGAATCGGCCATCATGTAGATTGTGTTAAATCCGTCCTTATCCTTTGCCAGCTGATTGTATGCCATATCAGAAAGTTTATCGTTGGCGTTAGACCAGATCTTAACGATACGGTCATAGCGTTCTCCGGATGATACAGCACCCTTGCGTTCCTGGTTAACAATATCAGCAACAGCCTTATCTGCCTTGTCTACGATTTCCTTCTTTTCTGCTGGAACAAGAATATCTTCCATAGAAATAGATGCACCGTAGAAAGTAGCGTTCTTATATCCACAGGCCTTAATTGCATCCAGCATCTGAACTGAAAGCCAAGGACCCTTTGTGTGATAAACATTTTCAATCATGTTCTTGAGCTGCTTATCACCCATCTTTTCATTGTAGAATTCTACTTCTGCAGGCATTTCTTCATTGAATGCAAGACGACCTGCAGTTGTAATAATATATTTTCCGTCTGGATCAGGATCGTTGTGAACAGGCTTACCAAGAAGAGACTTGTGAAGCTTGATTTCAGCCTGCCAGCCAATATCACCTGACTGAGCAGCAAGACGAACTTCATCTGGAGAAGAGAAGAGCTTATATTCAAGAACTTCTTTACCATCAACCTTAACTTTTCTTGGACCACCCTTTGCATCTTCCTTTACAGAAGTCATGTAGTAGATACCAAGTACCATGTCCTGAGATGGAGCAACGATTGTCTTACCATTTGCAGGGTCAAGAAGGTTGCGGGCACAAAGCATCAGGTTCCAGCATTCCATCTGTGCAGCCTGAGTAAGAGGTACGTGGATAGCCATCTGGTCACCATCGAAGTCGGCGTTGAAAGCTTTACAAGCAAGTGGATGAAGCTTAAGAGCCTTACCAGGAACAAGAACAGGTTCGAAAGCCTGAATACCAAGACGGTGCAATGTAGGAGCACGGTTCAGCATTACAGGATGTTCCCGTACAACTTCATCAAGTACACCGAATACCTCAGGAGCTTCTGAATCAACAAGAACTCTTGCCTTTTTAATGTTAAGTACAATCTGCTTATCAACAAGTTTCTTCATGATGAATGGCTTGAAAAGTTCAAGAGCCATCTTTTCAGGAAGACCACACTGCCAGAGCTTAAGTTCAGGACCTACAACGATTACAGAACGTCCAGAATAGTCTACACGTTTACCAAGAAGGTTCTGGCGGAAACGACCCTGCTTACCCTTAAGCATATCTGAGATTGATTTGAGAGGGCGGTTTGAAGCACCCTTAACTACACGCTGCTTGCGCTTTGTGTTATCAAAGAGAGAGTCAACTGATTCCTGAAGCATACGCTTTTCGTTACGGATGATAATATCAGGAGCAGACAGACTCTGAAGTCTCTTAAGACGATTGTTACGTCCAATTACGCGGCGATACAGGTCATTAAGGTCAGAAGTTGCAAAACGACCACCTTCAAGCTGTACCATAGGACGTAAATCAGGCGGAATAACTGGAATTACATCCAGAATCATCCAGGAAGCCTTGTTTCCAGATGCACGGAAGTTTTCAACAAGTTCAATACGCTTAAGAAGACGCTTGTCTGTCTTTGAACCCTTTTCACGCATCTTTTCACGAAGTTCTTCAACCAGCTGATCCAGGTCAAGCTTTTCAAGAAGAGTCTTAATAGCTTCAGCACCCATGCCGGCAGAGAAACTTTCACCATAACGTGAATAGAATTCATCATATTCTTCTTCTGTGAGAAGCTGATTTTTCTTAAGATCAGGTACATCACCAGGATCAGTTACAATATACTTTTCGTAGTAAAGAACTGAACGAAGATTTGCTACCTGAATATCCAGCAGAAGTCCCATGCGGCTTGGTACAGAGTGATAGTACCAGATGTGGCTTACTGGAGATGCAAGTTCAATATGACCTGTTCTTTCACGGCGAACTTTGTAATGAGTTACTTCAACACCACAGCGGTCGCAGACAACACCCTTATAACGGATGCTCTTGAACTTACCACAATAGCATTCCCATTCCTTTGTAGTACCGAAAATGCGTTCACAGAAAAGACCATCGCGCTCCGGACGAAGTGTACGGTAATTGATAGTTTCTGGCTTCTTTACTTCACCGTAAGACCAGGCTTTAATTGTTTCTGGAGAAGCAAGCTTAATCTTGAGACTTGCAAAATCCTGAATATCACGCATTATCGGCCTCCTTATCAAAACCAGCAGATGATCTGTCGATCAAATCCTGATCTCTTTCTGTAAGAGCAATCTGCTTGCCCTTGTCGTCGTAAATAGTAAAGTCTAATGCAAGACCACGAAGTTCCTGAACCATTACGTTAAATGATTCTGGTACACCGATTGGTGCAGAAGGATCACCCTTAACGATTGATTCATAAATCTTTGTACGACCATTCATATCATCAGACTTAATTGTCATCATTTCCTGAAGAGTATTTGCAGCACCGTATGCTTCAAGTGCCCAAACTTCCATTTCTCCAAGACGCTGACCACCAAACTGAGCCTTACCACCAAGTGGCTGCTGTGTAACCAGAGAATATGGACCTGTTGAGCGGGCATGCATCTTATCGTCAACCAGGTGGTGCAGTTTCATAAAGTAGATTACACCAACGAAGATTGGGTTAAGGAATGGCTCACCAGTGAAACCATCATGTACGATCTGCTTACAATCTTCTGTAAGACCAGCCTGTAAAAGCTTTTCAGAAATCTGTTCCTGTGAAGGAGTCTGGAATGCAGGTGAATCGTACCATTCATTAAGTACCATACCGGCACGTCCCAGTTCAGATTCCATCAGCTGACCAATGTTCATACGGGAAGGTACACCAAGAGGGTTAAGACAAACATCAAGTGGAGTACCGTCATCAAGGTATGGCATATCTTCGATTGGGAGGATACGTGCAACAACACCCTTATTTCCGTGACGACCGGCCATCTTATCACCAACAACGAGTTTACGTTTATCAGCAATAACAACCTTAACAATTTCTTCAACGCCAGGCTGGAGTTCATCAACTCCCCTCTTAAGACGCTGAATATCAACTACAACACCCTGAACACCGTGTGGCAGTGTAAGTGAAGAGTTGCGGACTTCCTTAGCCTTTTCACCGAAGATTGAGTTCAAAAGCTTAAATTCTGGAGTTGTTTCTGTTTCGCTCTTTGGTGTTGTCTTACCAACGAGAATATCTCCTGAACGAACTTTTGCACCAATTCTGACGATACCTTCAGCATCAAGGTTATCCAGTGATTTTTCATTTGTATTTGGAATATCACGAGTGATTGTTTCCTTACCAAGCTTTGTTTCGCGAACTTCTACCTGGAACTCGTGGATATGCATAGAAGTATACATATCTTCCTTTACAACTCTCTGACTGATAAGAACGGCATCCTCATAGTTGTATCCATTCCAAGGAACGAATCCAACGAGAAGGTTTCTACCGAGTGCCAGTTCACCATTAAAGGTAGCTGGACCGTCAGCAATTACATCACCTGCCTTAACCTTATCTCCAACGCAAACAGTTGGTCTCTGGTGGTTACAGGTATCTGAGTTGTTCTTCTGATATTTGAGCAGATGATATTCATCAAGGATACCATCCTTTGCTCCCTTTGGCTTAATCTTAATAAGATCGCTTTCTACCCATACAACTTCACCTTCATTCTTGGCCTTAATAAGAACACCAGAATCGTAAGCTGTCTTTCTTTCCATACCTGTACCAACATGTGGTGGCTCTGGGAAAAGAAGAGGAACTGCCTGACGCTGCATGTTACAACCCATCAAAGCACGGTTGGCATCATCATGTTCAAGGAAAGGAACCAGAGATGCAGAAACTGAAATTACCTGACGAGGAGAAACGTCCATGTACTGAATATCTTCTGTACCGCGAAGAGTATAGTCACCACGATAACGGGTAGATACCAGTTCTGTAGGGAATGAACCATCTTCGCCCATTCCTTCAACAACCTGTCCAATGACGTACTTATCTTCATCCATTGGAGAAAGCCATTCTACTTTATTTGTTGCTTTTCCACCTTCAACCTTACGATATGGCTCTTCAAGGAATCCATATTCGTTAACGCGGGTGAACATAGCAAGTGAAACAATCAAACCGATGTTTGGACCTTCAGGAGTTTCGATAGGACACATACGACCATAGTGTGTGTAGTGTACGTCACGAACTTCAAATCCGGCGCGGTCACGTGAAAGACCACCAGGTCCCAGAGCGTTAAGACGACGCTTATGAGTAAGTTCAGCCAGTGGGTTACACTGATCCATGAACTGAGACAGCTGTGAAGAACCGAAGAATTCACGAATAGCTGAAACAATAGGCTTAATTGAAATAAGATCCTGAGGCTTAAGGGTTTCTGTTTCCTTAACGTTCATACGATCTTTGGCAATGCGTTCCATGCGTGCAAAGGCAGACTTAAACTGATTGGTAAGAAGTTCACCTACAGAACGGATACGACGGTTACCAAGATGGTCAATATCATCAAGAGGAGCATCCTTGATATAAACTTCAATCAAGTGCTTCATTGTCTGAATAATATCTTCCTTTACAAGAACTGTATCTTCAACTTCTTCCTTGAAGTCCAGAGTCTTGTTGATCTTATAACGACCTACACGGCCAAGATCATAGCGGCGTGAACTGAAGAACATGCTTTCAAGATCCTTGATTGCATTTTCAACAGTAATTGGTTCTCCAGGCATAAGAATCTGGTAAACCTTTGTGATACATTCTTCTCTTGAAGGTTCGTCCTTGATTTCTACACCGCTCTTTGAGAATTCAATTTCTTCTCTTTCGAAACAGTTTACAATCATTTCACTGTTGAGAGATTCATTTTTACCCTTCTTTTTAGACTGCTGTTCTGCAGTACGGGTATCAAACTTAATAACAGTGATTGTCTTTACGCCGTTTGCAACGAGTTCATCAAGATCATGAGGATGAAGTTTATCACCAGCGCGGTAAAGTTTCTTTTCTTCACCAGAATCAGGATCAGTTACAATTACATTGCTTGCGAGAACCTTATCAACAAGAGCTTCTCTCTTTGCAGCGTCACCTGGTACATTAACATCTTCTGTTAAGTAGAAGCAGCGGATGATTTCTTCACGAGTTGCATATCCCAGAGCACGGAGGAAGATTGTTCCAAGAATTTTCTTCTTGCGGTCAATCTTTGCATAAATCAATTCCTTTTTAGGATCGATTTCAAATTCCAGCCATGAACCACGGTATGGAATAATGCGGCTTGAGAATACGCCCTTATCTTTTTCATTCTGGAAGATAACACCAGGCGAACGATGGATCTGACTTACAACTACGCGTTCAGCACCGTTAATAATAAAGGTACCCCGGTCTGTCATAAGTGGAACATCGCCCATATAAATATCTTTCTGGAGGATTGCTCCAGTCTGAATAAATGTCAGGTTGATGCGAGCCTTAAGTGGAACACCGTAAGAGGCGCCCTTTTTCTTACATTCAAGCTCGTTGTTTTTAATGCCTTCAAAGTCGAGGTCATATCCCTCATATTCCAGAGTCATGTCACCATTTGGACTTTCGATTGGGAATGTTGACTGGAAAACGTCTTCAAGACCCTGTCTTTCCAGTGGTTCATGATTTTCGATTTTCTTTCTCTGGATGAAACTTTCATAAGATGAAAGCTGGATGTCAATTAAATCCGGAAGCTCCATAAAGTCTTTAATGTCTTTTCCGAAATACTGACGTTCAATTTTTTTGCTCTTTGCAAACATCAATTTCCTCTTGATTTGGGGGAACTTGGTACACTAAGAACTGCTACAAGCAAAAACTTCGCTCAGCACAAGAACCAGTGTCCTGCGGTAGTTCGATACCGTGCAGAATTCTATGTTTTAAGGCTTCGTTAAAGGCTTCCTGCAACCTTCCTTTTAGACGCCTATAGCTTCGAAAAGAAACAACAGTTTCCTCCCGAAGCTATGTGTGAAAAATTATGCTGAGGCAGCCGCTTCTGGAGCAACCGCCTTATCTATAATGATTCCTGTAAGCAAATTATTTCTTTGATGCCTTACCACCAGCTGCTTCGATATCAGCGATGATCTTGTCAGCATCAGCCTTAGAAACGCCTTCCTTGAGGGCCTTTGGAGCGCCTTCAACGAGAGCCTTAGCTTCACCAAGACCAAGACCTGTGATTGCACGAACAGCCTTGATTACAGCGATCTTCTTGTCTGCTGCAACAGATTCAAGAGTTACTGTGAATTCTGTCTGTTCTTCAGCAGCTGCTGCTGGACCTGCTGCTGCTACTGCTACTGGAGCTGCTGCAGATACACCAAATTTTTCTTCCATTGCCTTTACGAGGTCAGCTGCCTGCTGTACTGTGAGGCTTGCGATTGCTTCGAGGATTTCGTCATTAGAAAGTGCCATAATTGTCTTCTCCATGATCCTTTAGATCAATTAGTTAATTCCGCTGCAGTAGAAACAAACTGTTTCATTTTGTCTGCATTATGCGGGTCCTGCTTTTCTGCAGGTAGTTTCTGCGGAAAGTAATCAGCACATAGAAGCCTTACCGCAGATTGAAAAGTTCCGCTCTGGATTTATGCCTGATGCAAAAATCCACCGAGTAAAATTACTCAGCTGCTGGAGCTGGAGCGTCTGCTGCTGGTGCAGCTTCAGCTGGTGCTGCTTCTGCTGCTGGTGCAGCTGCTGCAGGACCTTCCTTTTCAAGCTTTTCAACATAAGCCTGCAATGTACCTGCAAGTTTTCTTGCTGGACCATTGATAGCAGACATAAGCATTGCGATGAGCTGCTTTCTTCCTGGCAACTTTGAAAGTGCTTCGATCTTAGCAGCATCGTAAAGTTCATTTTCTACCCATGCACCCTTTACAACGAGAGCAGGAGCATCTTTTGCAAAGTCAAAGAGAACCTTTGCAGATTCGTTTGCATCTTCTTTAACAAGAGCAATTGCAGTTGGACCAGAAAGATACTGAGCAACTTCATCGTTCTTAAGTTCATCAAAAGCAACCTTTGCAAAGTTGTTCTTGAATACCTTAAGCTGTGAGTTCTTCTCGCGAAGACCAGCACGAAGCTTAGTAATCTGTTCAACTGTAAGTCCACGATAGTCTACGAAAATAAAGTTTTCATAGCCTGACAGAACTTTCTTTGTTTCTTCGATTGCAGCTGTTTTAGCTGGCTGTGGTTTACTTGCTTTGATTGCCATTACTCTTCATCTCCTTCCTTGAATGAAACCCAAACACCAGGTCCCATTGAAGAACTGATAGAAACAGAACGGATAAAGTCTGTCTTAGCATCAGCAGGCTTCTTGCGATCAAGTTCATCGAGGAATGCAGCAACGTTTTCTGCAGTATCCTTAGAATCCATAGAAACCTTTCCAACTGGAATGTGTACAACACCTGTCTTATCAGCGCGGAATTCTGTACGACCCTTTTTGAGTTCTGCTACAGCAGCTGCGATATTTGGTGTAACTGTACCTGTCTTAGGGTTTGGCATAAGACCCTTGCGGCCCAAAACCATACCAAGACGACCAACGTCTTTCATCATGTCAGGTGTAGCAACTGCAACATCGAAATCGAGCCAGCCGCCCTTTACCTTGTCCAGATATTCTGTTGAACCAGCGTATGTAGCACCTGCATCCAGAGCTTCCTGTACACGGTCTTCCTTACAGAATACGAGAACACGCTTTTCACCAGTGAACTGATGTGGGAAAACCAGAGTATCTCTTACAGTCTGGTTCTTTTCAAGATTGAGTGAAACAGAAAGTTCTACAGTTTCATCAAACTTAACGAAGTGAAGATCCTTAACAAGCTGACATGCCTTAGCAACGTCATAAGACTTTGCTGGGTCATACTTTGTCAATGCATTGCGGTAATTCTTTCCGTGTTTCATCGATTAAGCCTCCACCTCTACGCCCATACTACGTGCTGTACCGGCGATGATTTTCTTTGCTGCTTCAACGTCATTTGCGTTGAGATCAGGAAGCTTCTGCTTAGCAATTTCTTCAAGAGCCTGCTGAGAAATCTTTCCAACCTTGTCGCGGAGAGGATTTGCAGCACCCTTCTGTATGCCAGCTGCTTTCTTAATAAGAACAGCTGCAGGAGGTGTCTTGAGGATGAATGTGTAAGATTTGTCCTGATAAACAGTGATAACTACAGGGATGATAAGTCCCTTTTCCATGTTCTTGGTGCGGTCGTTGAATTCCTGTACGAACTTTGGTGCAGCAACGCCGTGAGGTCCAAGAGCTGGTCCAATAGGTGGAGCTGGTGTTGCAGATCCTGCTGGACACTGCAGTTTAATAACAGCTGTTACCTTTTTTGTGGCCATAATGTATCTCCTTACATTGGTGTGATTACGGTTGCATTGCAGAGCCATAATCTAACGAAGTGCCTATGTCCGACGGACTTACACTTCTCCCAAATTAAGAAAAAGGCTTTTTTAGCCTCAATCTATCACAGATCAAAAGCAGAAGGCTGAAACTTCTGCAAAAAGGCGGTCTTCAGTTAACCGCTATAAAACAGTAACAGCCCGCTTCAAAAGAGGCAGGCTGAATTTTAAATCTATATCTTTTCAACTTCAGTAACGTCAAGCTCAACAGGAGTTGCACGGCCGAAAATCTGAACGTTAACCCTAAGTTTGTTCTTTTCAGCATTAACTTCTTCAATTGTTCCTGTAAATGTAGCAAAGGCACCTGCAGTAATCTTAACACTTTCACCAACTTCAAAGTTCTGCTTAATACGTGTTGCCTTTTCTGACTTAACGTCACTAGCTGACATAAGAAGCTTTTTTGCTTCTTCAGAAGAAATAGGTCTTGGACGTTCAGCAGGTTTTGTTCCTACGAAACCTGTAACACCCTGAATTCTTCTTAAAGTATTGCAAGATTCTTTCCAGCCCACAGGAGGAAGATCAAGCTCTACCATGATATAACCTGGCATAAGTAATTCGTGGGTAATCTTTTCCTTCTTCTTACCATTCTTATCAACAGAAACCTTTACAATATCTTCTGTTGGAAGTCTTACATCAGAGAGAATTTCAGAAGGAATAACTTCATCCCCCATCATCTGACGGATTGTGCGTTCAATCTTCTGTTCATAACCTGTGAATGTGTGAAGGATATACCAACTCTTTGCCATATCTTTTCCTGAAAATAACCTGAATTAATAGATATTCGGATTAACAGAAATTAACCGAAAATTGCCTGCAGTCCGGATGTGAATCCCCAGTCAAGAGCACCAAGGATAATCGCAAAAATAACTGTAGAAATTAAAACTACTTTTACAGAAGCAAAAACTTCACTGCGTGTTGGCCATGTAACCTTCTTAAGTTCACCAACACATTCTCTGCAAAAACGGAAAAAATTCTTCATATTAGTTCAGCTCCTTTTTAAATTAACCAGACCAGATCTGTCTGATTCCTTGTACCGGACTTCTTTTTAATTCCCCTCAGATAAAAAAGAAAAAAAATCGAATTAAAAATAAATCGACTGAATAGCAGGCCAGGCAGGACTCGAACCCGCGACAACCGGTTTTGGAGACCGGGACTCTACCAACTGAGCTACTGACCTAAATATAAACACCCTTGCAAATATCTCCACAAGGGAAATTTCATATTTAATTTAATCAACCTCATAAAATGAGGTCAATCATATAATTAACTTAAGCTTATGCTTTAAGAGCTAAATTATTTAGCCTTTGTTTCTTTGTTAGCAGTAGACTTGCGGCACCAAGGACAATACTTATTCTTTTCAAGCTTACCAGTAATATTCTTACGATTCTTGTATGTTGTATAGTTCTTGCGCTTGCACTCTGTGCACTGTAAAGCAATAATTTCTACGGCTGACTTCTTCTTGCTTGCCATATTAAGCTCCTTCGTTAATTTATATTGAAAAGCTCCCAAGCGGAATCGGACCGCTGACCTCATCGTTACCAACGATGTGCTCTACCGACTGAGCTATAAGAGCATGGAAAAACCCTTATCTCTCATTAAAAAAAATGGCGGGTTTTCAATATGTCAGAAAAATATATATGAAATCAATTTACGTGTCAACCGAATTCAAAATCAAGCAGGGAAAATTTAGGGAAATTTTCGATTTTTTTTCAATTTTTCTGCAAATTTTCTGTTTTTTATTCAACCGAAGTTTTCAATCCCCCTAATTTTTATTAGTAAGCACTGTACCTGCAGGAACAGACTCTGTTACCCAAGTATTTCCCCCAATAATGCTGCCCTTACCGATTACAGTTTTACCCCCGAGAATAGTTGCATTTGCGTAAATGATAACATCATCTTCAATTGTAGGATGACGTTTTTTATTCATCAGTTCTTTTTTAACACTCAGGGCACCTAATGTAACACCCTGGTAAAGCTTTACATTGTTTCCGATTTCACAACTTTCACCAATTACAATACCGGTTCCATGATCAATGCAGAAGCAGTCTCCAATTACAGCACCAGGATTAATATCAATACCAGTTTTATTATGGGCATGTTCACTCATAATCCGGGGAATTACAGGAACACCGTTTACGTGAAGGAAATGAGCAATTCTGTAAACCATTACAGCTTCCACTCCCGGATATGAAACAATCACTTCTTCTTCAGACCGGGCTGCCGGATCTCCCATAAACATTGCATGTACATCCATACCCATTTTGCGGCGGATTTCAGGGATTTCCTCTACAAGAGCCCGTGCTGCCTGTTCTGCAAGTTCAAAACATTTTGAAGGATCAGACTTTTCACAAACATAAGCCAGAGCCTTTTTTATTTCCTGAGTAAGCATTGAAATGATTCTGTTCACTCTTTCACCAACAACAAAACGGGCTGTTTCCGAGTCAATTTTATCTGCAGTACGGAAACCTGGGAAAATCAAATACTGAACATCCTGAAGAATAGAAATTACATTCTGGCGGTTTGGAAAAACCTTTGCTTCATTCAGGTTAATTCCACCGTATTCTTTATATGAATTAAGGATACTGTCAATTGCGTCGTCGGTTTTACTCATAAAGCCTCTCAATCTACCAATGTTTATATTTTTCAGCAAAAAGCCGCTGTATTTAATTTAACAACAAATCTTATTGTAAAGAAGCGTTTTTTAACATTCAACCTTTTTTGGATCATTTTTTAGCACTGAGGATAAAAAAAATAGAGCCCTCAGACACTAACAGAATCCGAAGGCCCTATCGTCGAGTTTCCTCGACATCGGAGAGAGTTTATCAGCTTATTTACAAGCTGATTTAAATATAAAACTTTCAACACGTTTAGTCAACATTAATCAACATTTTTTTTATCAGTCTTTTATTTTTCTTTGCATTTTTTGTTTAATTAATTCATATTATTTTAAAACAACTAAACTGGAGAACCTAATGGCTAAGAAAAAAGCTTCCATCGTTTACAAATGTTCAAACTGCGGCTACACACAACCGGCCTGGCTGGGCAGATGTCCCCAGTGCGGAGAATGGAACAGCATGGAAGAATGCATAAATGATCCTAATGCCGGGAGCGCACTTTTAAAGGCAGACGGCACTTCCCTGAGAATTAAGCCTCTTCCCATGAGTCAGATAGAAATTCAGGATGAGGGAAGAATTTCTACCGGAGACAAGGAATTTGACCGGGTACTGGGCGGAGGTGCTACAAAAAGAAGCGCTACTTTAATTGGAGGAGAGCCGGGAATCGGTAAATCTACGCTTTTAATTCAAACTGCCGCAAATATGCTCAGGGAAAATCCTGGCAGCAGAATTCTTTACGTTTCAGGAGAAGAATCCGCTTCCCAGATTAAAGGAAGGGCAATAAGACTGGGGCTTGCTGTAGATCAGCTGGAAATCCTCTGTACACTCAGGCTTGAAGACATACTTTCTGCCCTGGATTCCCTTAACCCGGGGATGGTAATAATCGATTCCATTCAGACTGTTTATTCAGTAGAAGCAGGAATCATTCCGGGAACCGTAAACCAGCTAAAATACTGTGCAAACGAACTGATCGGCTGGGTAAAAGAAAGGGACAGCATCCTCTTTATGACGGCTCATGTTACAAAAGACGGAAATATTGCAGGACCAAAAAGCCTTGAACATATGGTAGACACCGTTATTTCCTTTGAAAGAAATAATGATGAAGTCAGATTTTTGCGGGCCATGAAAAACCGTTTTGGCTCAGTGGACGAACTGGGTATTTTTCAGATGGATTCAGACGGATTAAAAGCCGTAAAAGATCCAAGTGCACTTTTTCTTACAAGACGGGAGGGCACAATTCCGGCGGGGGTTTCCTATGTTCCGGTATTTGAAGGATCAAGGGTTTTTGTTGTTGAGATACAGGCTCTTACAGTTCCGGCAAAAGCTTCCCTGAACAGAGTTTATTCTGACAAGGTTGATTCAGCCCGTGTAAGCAGAGTGGCCGCAGTTCTGGAAAAACGGGGAGGAATCCGCTTTAGTGACCAGGACATTTACATAAATGTAGCAGGAGGAATGCGTTTAACCGAAAGCGCAATTGACGGAGCACTGGCCGCAGCCCTTTATTCCGCAAGAACAGATATTCCCCTTCCGGCTAAAACCGTGATTGTAGGAGAACTGTCACTTGCAGGAGAAATTCGCCCCGTAACCAAGCTTAAGCAAAGAATTAAAGCCGCAGTTGAACTGGGATTTGACAAAGCCATAGTATCTGAAAAGATTTCAGGAGCCGTTGCAGTAGAAAGCATTGGAGCTATGGTAAAAGAACTGTTCAAGAAATAAAAAAAGGCTCCGGTATTTACACACCGGGGTCTTCTTCTTTTTGAAGATTTTTACCTTATGAAAGGGTTGAAATCATTTTGAAAAAATATTCTTAAACCAGTCCACCACTGTAAAGAAAACTCCCTTAACCCATTCCACAATTTTGTCAAAGAATGAAGTAATTGCAGCAACAAAAGATGCTCCCGCAACAAAAGTTCCCACAGTACTACCCAGGGAAGACAGAATAAATACTAAAAGAACCCTGAGAATACGGTTTTTGTAAAAGCCCTTCAGACTGTTTGAAGATTCAGACAGACTTTCCATATCAGCAACCGTCGGCTTAACCACAGCAGCCTGAACTATTCCCGAAACCAGACCTATTCCAACAAAAGGACAGAGGGATGTAAAAGGCGCACCTACAAGAGAAACCAGAACTGCAAGAGGATGACCGCCTGCTATAAGAGCACCAACTGCAGCCAGCAGACCGTTCCACAAAACCCATGAACTGAGCATTTCCCAGCCCTTTTTCTGACCGCCGAAAATAAATCCTGCAATTATAAAAAGCACAATAAGGACCGGTATAAGCCAGGATACAATTTTTCCAAAAGTTTTCTTTGGAGGAACAAAATCAATATCCGAAACATCACTTTTTACCTGACCAGAGGCAAGTTTTTCCAGATAAGCCTGAACCCCGGGAAGATGACCTGCACCTAAAACAGCAAGAACCTTGTTTCCCTTTGCTTCCCAGATTTTGCTGGCCAGATAGCGGTCTCTTTCATCAATAAGAACCTGCTTTACCTTAGGCAGATAGTCTGACAGTTCATTCATCATGCTGTCCATTTCACTACCCTTCTTTAAGTTCTCAATTTCTTCCGGAGTAGCCTGTTCTTTGGAAAATGCTGAAGAAATCAGGGCTGCAAGAAGCTTACACTTTCCCCAGAAACCATTCATAGCCCAGGCCCTGCGGAGGGTAACTGCAATCTGACGGTCAACCATTGTCTGAGGAATTCCCAGCTCATCCGCCTTATTCATTGCGGCAAGCATTTCATCCCCCGGCTGCACACCTTCTGCCTTACCCATTTTTTTCTGATAGGAAGCCAGAATAATATTGGCCATCATTAAAAAGCCCTGTTTATTTTTCAAAACCTTGATAATATCCATTTTGCGCCAGGCTTCAGGATCCTTCATATTTGCAAGGCGTTTTTCATCAAGCTCAATTGCAACGTTTTCAGGACGTTCTTTTTCAATTACAGCTGTAACTTCATCAATACTTTCCTGAGAAACGTGGGCAGTTCCAACAAGAATTATCTCCCTGTTTCCAAATTTCATGTACTTTTGAGTAGCAGTATTCTGTGGAACTGTATTTTCAGCTCCGGTGCTTTCCATTTTGTTAGAATCACTCATCTGTTTTTATTTCCATTCCCCATTCTGCCAGGCGGTATTCAAAGAACATCGGGCTGCTCATTTTTACAACCTTTCCGTAATATTCCCTAGCATATTCTATTCCACCGAACATATCATAAAAAAGGCCCAGATAAAAGTACATTTTTCCCTTTGTAGTAGGATTTTCAATGGCAGCAATTTTCTGAGGAAGGGGCATTTCTCCTGCTTTATCGTGGTAAACCCTCAGCATGGAATATTCAATTGTGCTGCGGTCCATCTTTCTCAATACAGAATCAGAGAAAGTTCTGGCCTGAACAGCATTTCCTTCCATGTAGTAACAGTAGGTGATTAAAAGCGGATATGAAACATTTTCCTTATTTCTTTCATAACACTTTGTAAAGGCAAGGCGGGCTTTTGTATAATCCTTTTCGTGAATGGCAAGCACACCTATACTTTCGTAAGCATAATAATAGTCCGGATTAAGAGCCACTACAGAAGAATAATCCTTTAAGGCCTCTGCAAAACGGTCAGTTTCATCATAAAGTCCAGCCCTGTAAGCGTAGGCAAGGAAGTAATTTGGATTGATTTTAATTGCCTGAGTCCATGCTTTTTCTGCATTTTCATAATGTCCCAGATAACGCTCAAAAGTACCGTAATCCATCCAGGCATCATAATTACCAGAATCCAGTTTAATTGCCATAGCCGCATTGTCAGAAGCAACTTTATATTTGTTGTCTGCACCGGCAAGTTTTCCCAGATAAAGATAAGCCATTGCATTGTCAGGATTTACTTTAAGGAGTTTTTCAAGCCAGACTTTTGCTTCATCATCCTTTTCAAGATAGTAGGAAGTCTGCCCCATACCAAAAAGGGCATCTTCACTTTCAGGATTAGAAACAAGGGCCTTCTTAAAGTAAGTCTGAGCTGTTTTATACTTTTTGAGGTAAACATATTCATTTGCCAGAGTAACATTTGCTGCTTCATTATTCGGGTCATCTGCAAGAAGTTTGTCTACGGCAGATTTTTTTGCAGACCTGTCCCCAAGAGCGCTGGCGATTTCTATTGAAAGTTCAAGAACATATTCGTCTTTTGGATATTCAGCAAGAAGCTGGTCACAAATAGCCTTTGCTTCAGTGTATTTTCCTGCGCTGAAATAGAGTGCCCCCTTCAGATAGCGGATATCATAATCGTTTGCAAATTCCGGAGGAACTTTATCAAAAAGAGGAAGCACTTCTACAACCGGACGTTCATCCAGTTCTTCTCCCAGCTGCTGGATAAAAGTGCTTTTGTCAAAGGTTTCCAGCTCTTTATCTTTATCAGATTTGTTGTTTTTATTGTCCTTGCGGGAATCAGTTTTTTTGCCGGAAGAAGGCTTTTCTTCTGAAGAATCAGTCTTTTTCTGATTCTGAGCCTTGTCCTGGGCGGCAGAATCTGTATTTGAAGAAGCGGAATCAGTTTCCGGAGAAGAATCTTTATCTTCTTCAACAGGAACCTGCTCTTCAGGAGCTTCCTCATTCTTATTAAATACATTTCCAAAAAAATCTGTCACTTTATTGGAAGCACAGGAAGTAAGAGATAAAGTTACTGCAATAAGGGCAGTACAACAAACTGTTCTAGAAATTCTTTTCATATTTCCCCTCAAATAACATATTCAATTGAAATTTGTAAATTGAACGTATATATTTTTCACATGCGCAAACATCCTGTAAGAAAAATCATCGGACTCACAGTCCTTTACGCCGTTCTTATTGTCGGCATTTTTATTTTACAATTTAAGAGCGAATCCGTTATTTCAAAGAATATTGGCGGAATGCACATCTCTTTAGCCCAGACCGAAGACGAAAACGAGGAGCTGGTACTGAAGAATCAGTTCAGAATCTCATACAAGGGCATCACTTTTACAGGGGACAGTGAAAATCCCGTAAAAGCCTACTCTTCCTACAGCAGAAGGTACGAAGATTTGAAACTGGTATCTTTTTCAGAACCAAACAATCTTTCCGTTCTTTTTAACTTTTCAGACGGCTCAGTTCTCTGTTTTTCCCTTTCCGATTACAGCGAAGATGCAAGTCTTTACATCAACTCAATTCCTGCAAAAGGAAACGACCAGCTGCTCCTGACTTATACAACCGACAAGTCCGTAAAACTGGACTCTCAGGCCGCAAACAGAGTAGTGGTAAATCACAAAGCCTACAAGATGGCAATCATTTCTTCTGAAGTAAACCTGAACACAATCACTATGTCCGGTTCAGAAGGAATGGCTACTTTTGCCCCTTACGATCCGGCAAAACGCTTTACCTTTGACCAGCTTGCAGGTCAGGAAGACGCTGACGAAAATCTCTATGACAACAATATTAAATCTCTCAGGGGAAAATTAGTTACAGCCGTAAACCAGGCCCTTGCTGCAAAGAATTACGATGTCCTTACGGAAGGAGCCGTGGCCGCATATATCGCAGAACTTTCATCTGCAGGAAGATTTAACGAAGCAATTTCTGCAATTCCTGATTCTTACAAAAGAGGCAGCCGCAGAACTTACTACACTTCACCATTCTTTGGTAACCTGGCAGACAATTACAGAAGCCTGTCCGTAGAAAATGAATCTTCAGAAAGCAGGGCAAATGCAGCCTTGAGCACAACTAACGCAGATATTTTTACAGTTCATAATATTCCGGACTATCTTTTAAGGGAAAAGTGGAAGGAAAAGACAATTCAGCTTTTGTCATTCCCTAAGCAGATGCTGGAAGCAGGAATTTTTGAACCTACCCCGCACCAGGCAGCAGGTATTATCTGGACTTACACCGAATTGTACAAAAAAGACATAATTCTGGCTTCTCTGCTGGAAAAACCGGTCAACTTCTGTATTGAAATGCTGGAAAACCTTTGTACCCTTGAGGATGGAAGTTTCAACTTTAAGGCAGATTTATCATTTATTGAAGAAATTGAACTGGGGCAGGCCCTTATCGCCCTGGGTCAGAAGGATGGAAGAAGCGACTACAAAGAAGCAGGCCGTCTTTTTGTAAACCGGGCCATCAAGGCAAAAGCAGACAGTAATGAAGAAATAGAGCTGTCTGTTCTTTCAGAACTTTATCCGGTTGTAGTAACAGACAACTACTACTTCCCTCATGTAGAAATCCTGGGATACTACGGAAGTGAAGCAGTCTGGGCCTGGACCTGTGCAGAAAGCATCAGTTATTCAAAGGAAGGAAGCGGAACTGCAAATGTAAACATTAAGTTCCCTCTGAACTACAGCCACTATCTTTACATTCAGGGAGTACCGGATTTCCACGCTCAGATTGAAATTCAAAGCGTAATGTTCCGTTCAGACCCAAGGTTTGAGGCTTACAATTCCAGCGGATATATTTACAGGGCAGCAAATAAAGTGCTCATGTTAAAATCAAGGCACCGCTCAAATGTGGAACTTATCCGTCTTTTCTGCGACCCTACAAACACTTTTGTAACAGCAGATACCCCTGTAAATGTTACGGATAACGCTGACTTGTAATAAAAAAGGCGCAGAAATATAAAAATGCGCCTATTTTTTGCAAAATAACGCAATAAACGGGGAGATTTTCAAAAAATTTTTCCCCATTTCATACCTATTTTTCCTTTTTTATGATATAATGACAAATCGAATCGACTTTTCGATTTTTATGTAGGTTAATAAAGAAATTTGATTTGTCTTAATTTCTAGGAGTTACTGTGAATAAACACGATTTTCCGAAAATCCACTTTTACGACCAGGATTTTGTTGACATATATGACAAAACGTGGAACTGGCTTTCAGAATTCTGGATCAACCCGGAGACAGGAGAGAACGACCCGGACGGTTATTTTATTTATCCATCAAAGGGAAAATTTATTCTGGATCAGAACGAATCAATTTTCTCTTCATTCTTTTTAGTTTACTCAAACAGAAACTATTCAGCAAATGCAAACATTGACTATTTCTACAAGAGACAGGAAGCAAATGGTGCAATCCGCTGGAAGTACGATACTGAAACAAATAAACCGATTGTAGATAAATCTAATCCTGAAGGCGTAGGACTGCCTCTTTTCGCATGGGCTGAATTCAACCTTTACCACAAAAGTGCAAATAAACGCCGCATCAAGGAAGTAATGCCAATTCTTCAGAATTACATGAAGTGGATTGATGATACTTTCAAAAAGGAAAACGGTCTTTATGCCGCTCCATTTGAAGCTTCAACAATGTTTAATGCACCACGTAAAGGCACTTACTATCCGATTGACTTTAACTGCTGTATGGCAATTAATGCAGCCCACATGTCTGCATTAGGTGATATTATTAACGACAAGGATCTCAGCTTCCAGTACAAAAAAATGTACTTCAGCCTTAAGACAAGAATTAACGGTCTTATGTGGGACAGCGAAACTGGTTTCTACCATGATCTGGATAAAAACGAACAGAGACTGCCTCAGAAAACAATCGCCGGTTTCTGGCCGCTTCTCGCAGAACTTCCAAACGCTGACCGTGCAGAAATCCTTATTGCTCATCTGAACAATCCTGCAACATTCGGTACTGAGCATCCATTCCCTTCATTAAGTGCAGACAGTCCTGATTTCAGGGAGTCTGGAGAAGGATTCAAGGGTTCTGTTTTCCCAACCTTCAACTTTATGGTTATTAAGGGTCTGGAAAAATATCAGCGCTACAATTTTGCCCGTGAGTGCACAATCCGTCACCTCTACTTTATACTTGAAGCTCTTTATCCTCTGGACAAAAAGCTTAAGGGTGATTTCTTTGAAGCATACCTTCCTGGAAAAGAAGGACCTGCAACTCTTCGCGGACTGCCGGACTTCCCAAGAAAGCGTTTCCTTCACTACATAGGACTTTCTACAATTACATTGATGATTGAAAACGTAATCGGATTAAACATCAGTCTTCCTAGAAAAACCGTTGACTGGATTATTCCAAACCTGGAAATCATGGGAATTGAAAAGCTGTCACTTAAACGCAACTTAATTACAATTCTCAGCAATAAAAGTCAGCGTGGATGGGAAATTCAGATGGAAAGTGAAAAACTTTACTATTTCACCATCAATATTCTTGACCAGAAGAAAAAGACACTGCCAATTCCTTCGGGAAAGTGTTCAATGCTTATAGAAAAGCTTTAATTAAAAGAGCAATTTCTGTAACGTCCAGACAGACTGCAAGGAGGAAATATGCAGAAGCCCCAGGCTGTAATTGAAATCGGCTCTACGGGAATTCGCCTTCTTGTAGCCGAAATCATTGAAACTAATTCATACGAAAAAAAGAGAAATATTCTTGACCGCAGTGAAGTACCTGCAGGAATCGGAAGGGATGTATTCACCACCGGTTCCATCAGCAGGGAAACTTTACTTTCATGTTTAAATATTCTTAACCGTTTTGGTGAGCAGATTGCGGCCTGGGGAATTTCAAAAGAAGAGACTACGGTTATAGGTACAAGTGCTGTTCGTGAAGCAAATAACCGTGACCCTTTTGTAGACCGGGTAAAAGTAAAAACGGGTTTTACCGTAAAAGTAATTGACGGCATTGAAGAAAACCGTCTTATGTATGTTGCCGTAAGGGAATGTTTGAAAGACGGCAGCCTTTTAATCCAGGAAAGAAACTCAATCATCCTTGAAATTACAGGCGGCTCAACAGAAATTATGCTCATGGAAAAAGGCCATATGGTCGGCGCCCACTCCATGCGGCTGGGAACAATCCTCATTGATGAAAAAATCCGTACTGTCTTTGGTTCAGACCAGGATTTAAGGCAGTATGTTGAAGAATACATTCAGACCACCAAGCGTTCACTGAAAACCGAAATGAACCTTCATGATGTTCATCAGTTTATTGCAGTAGGTGGAGATTTGAAGATTGCGGCTCTTTTTACAGGAAAGCCTATTTCTCCATTCCTCTGGGAAATTGACCGTAAGGATTTTGAAAAACTTGTGGAAGAAGTTCAGCGCTATACCGTTGAAGAATGTATTGCTCACTTTAAGCTTTCCCACAATGATGCCCAGACTTTCCAGATTTCTCTTTTAACATATCAGAAATTTATTGCACTTACAGATGTAAAATCCATTATCGTACCGGACACAAGTCTCCGTGAAGGGGTCATTCTCAGTCAGATGAGCGATGACAACCCTAATCTGCGAAGTGAATTCAATGAACAGATTATTACAAGTGCCTACACTCTTCTCAGAAAATATCAGGGAGATGAAAGGCACGCCCAGTACGTAAGCCAGCTGAGTTTAAAAATTTACGATTCCCTCATTGAAGAAGTAGACGGAGATACACACACCCGGCTGCTTCTTGAAGTAAGTGCTGTTCTTCACGATATTGGAATGTTGATCCGGGCAAAAGACCACAATCTTCATTCAAAATATATTATTGAACATTCGGAAATATTTGGACTTACCCACGACGACTTGCGGATTGTAGGAGCAATCGCAAAATTCCACCGCTCTTCTCTTCAGCCTCAGGAAGATCCGGAAGTTCACCTTATGCCCCGGCCTAACAGAATGTGCATTCTGAAACTGTCAGCCATTTTACGTCTGGCAGATGCACTGGACCGCAGCCATCAGCAGAAATTTCAGAAACTGACGGCTAAAATCGAAAGGGACACTTTAACAATCAGAACAAACTCCCACGCTCAGCTTAACCTGGAGCAACTGGCAATTCAGGAAAAGGGAGACTTATTTGAAAATGTTTTCGGGTACAAGATTGTACTCTTATAAATAAAAGTGGAGGAAGAAAATGGCAAAAAATATTTTTTTTAACAGAGAACTTAGCTGGATTGAATTTAATGCCAGAGTTCTTCACGAAGCAACAAGAAAAGATTTACCTATCCTTGAAAGACTGAATTTTCTGGCAATAACTTCAAGTAACTTTGATGAATTTTTTCAGGTAAGAGTTGCTACCACTAAAAGACAGGCTAAAGAAAATCCAAATCATACTGATGATTCTAATATTACAGCGGCTCAGCTTTTAAATAAAATTTCAAAAAGATGTCACGAATTAAACCGCATTCAAAATGACACTCTTCAGAATGTTGTACTGCCAAAACTTGCAGAAGAAGGACTCACTTACGTTTCTCCAAAGAACTATACTCCTCACGACATTTCACTGACAGAAAATCTTTTCCGCCACGAAATATTTCCTCTGCTCACTCCTCTGAGAAGCAGCGACGGCCAGTTTCCCCACATAGGTAACTTGAAAACAAATGCCGCCTTTTTACTGGAACCAATGAAAGGAGTCAAAAATCCTGTAAATCCTCTTATTGTAAAGGATGAACAGGAAAGACTTCAGAATCAACTGCCATGGAATTCTTCTCCGGAGGGTCAGCAGGAAATTGCCATTATTCAGGTTCCTTCAGGAGTAAGCGGGATTGTCTGGCTCAATTCCAGCGAAAAAAACAGACGTTTTGCACTTTTAGGAGATATTATCGTTCAGTATGCAAAGGAAGTTTTTCCAGGATACAACATCAAGGAAAGCCTGCTCTTTAAAATTGACCGTGACGCAGACGAAGCCGTTAACGAAGAAAGCGGACGGGAATTTATTCAGAACATGGAACAAATTCTTGAAAAGAGACAATTCTCTTCAGCAGTCAGAATGATTTGTAACAACAGTTCCCAGCTGCTTATTAATTTTCTCATGCAGAAACTGAATCTTACGGAAAATGATGTTTACAAAGTAAATGGAATTATAGATCCGGCTGTATTAACGGAATTAAAAAAAGCTCAGATTAATGAAGACTGCACTTATCCTGAATGGAAGCATTTTTATCCTGCCCAGCTCCCTGAAGACGAAACTTACTGGAATACTTTAAGGCAGAAGGACATTCTCATAAATGTTCCTTACGAAAGTTTTGATCCAATCGTAAAATTTATTCGGGACGCTGCAAGAGATCCAAATGTTCTTGCAATTAAAATGACTTTGTACCGTCCTGGAATCAACAGTCCAATTGTTCAGTCACTGATTGAAGCGGCAAAACAGGGAAAACAGGTAACCGCATTTGTTGAACTTAAAGCACGTTTTGACGAAAAGCAGAATATTCAGTGGGCACAGGAGCTGGAAAGAGCCGGAGCAATTGTTGTTTTTGGAATCGTAAACTTAAAGGTTCACGCAAAGGCCTGTCTTATTGTAAGGAGGGAAAGTGACGGAATCCGAAGATATATTAATTTAAGTACCGGCAATTACAATTCTTCCAGTTCAAAAATTTATCAGGATTTTTCACTTCTTTCATCAAATCCGGAACTGGCTACTGATGTGACCTATTTCTTTAACACAATTTCCGGTTACAGTGCAGTACAGACCATGCACCAGCTCTTTATGGCACCAGTAACCCTTAAAAGGCAGCTGCTTTCATTAATCGAAAGAGAAATTCAGCAGAGCAGTCCGGAAACACCAGGCCTGATTGTTGCCAAAATGAATAACCTCAGTCATCCGGAAATAATCAGAAAACTTTATGAAGCCTCAAAGCACAATGTTAAAATCATGCTGAATGTAAGGGGAATCTGTACCTTAATTCCTGGCAAAAAGAATTTAAGCGAAAATATAGAAGTAGTTTCTGTTGTAGACCGCTACCTGGAACACAGCAGAGCCTTTTATTTTAAGAACGGGGGCAAAGAGGAAATTTATCTTTCCAGCGCAGACTGGATGGACAGAAACCTGGACCGGAGAATTGAACTTATGTTCCCGATTACAGACAAAGAATCCTTTAAAATAATTAAAAAATCCCTGGAAATATATTTTCAGGACAATACCCACTCTCACATTTTACAGGCAGACGGCAGCTGGATTGCAAAAACTCCAGACAAAAAAGAACAGGCCGTAAGGGTTCAGGAAGTGCTCTATAAAAAATACAAAAAGCTTAATGAAGCTAAAAAAAATGTGCCTCACACTGAATTTCAGGTAAGGCGCAAAAATTAGTAATTTATCAGATTAAAAACGGGTTCTTCCCCTGAAACTACGGGCAAGAGTTAAACGGTCAGCATATTCCAGGTCACCTCCCACAGGCAGACCACTGGCCAGTCTTGTTACAGCACAGCCGCTTCCTTCCAGCAGGCGCTGAATGTACAAGGCAGTTGTATCACCTTCTACAGTAGGATTTGTGGCAATAATCACTTCCTTTATGCCTTCATTTTTTACCCGGTCCAGAAGTTTTTCCAGATTTAGTTTTTCAGGCCCCATTCCTTCAAGAGGATTTATTACACCTCCAAGAACATGAAACAAGCCCTGATACTCGTGGGAACTTTCGATTGTAGAAACGTCCTGTGGCTGTTCAACAACGCAAAGCACTTCCCTGTCTCTGGTCATATCAGAACAAATCGGGCAGGGACTATGTTCGGTCCAGGCCCCGCAAATCTCACAGGGAACAATTCTTTCCTGCAAATGTGAAAGCTGACTGGCAAACTGCTCAAGAAAAGACCTGTCACACTTTAAAAGATGATTGGAAATTCTTGCAGCAGACTTTTTACCAATTCCAGGCAGACGGGAAAAACTCTGGGTTAATTCATCCAGTGCATTCATTTTTTACCGCAATCCTTAAATATTCATTCCAGGAATATTCATACCGGAAAGCATTGAACCTGCATTAGACTTAATCTGCTCCTGAATTTTTTCCAGGGCATTGTGATGTGCAGCCTTAATCAAATCCTGAAGCATAGGAACATCACGGTTATCAACGCAGATAGGATCCAGCTTAATATCCAGAACTTCAAAATTTCCATTCATTGTAATTACAACCATGTTGCCGCCGGCAGACCCAGTTGCTGTTATTTTTGAAAGTTCAGCCTGTGCGTTTTCCAGCTGCTTTTTCATATCCCCAAAATTTTTCATCATTTCAAATGGATTCATAATCCCACCTCTTAAACAAAAATCTTAAACTATACTGCCGCGAAATTCATCACACAAAGCTTGAACTTTATCCGGCAAAACAACTCTCCGTGCCTCTTCCCTTTTTGCAATTCTGACTTCCAGTTTTACATTCCGGCCATAAATTGCGGAAAGTTTCTGGTTTATAACTGCAGAATGATTTTGAAGCTGCATCATTTCAAAATTATTGTACATATAAACAATAAGCAAACCGTCTGAATAAGTCCAGTTATTTGTTTGCATAAGAGTACTTGCAATCATGGCATCTGTTAAAGAGAGCTCTGTAATCAACTGCTTTTTTACAGACTCTAAATCCAGATTCTGCACTGGTCCGGCAGAAGGAACTGCCTGGCTCTGAGGAGAAGGATTATCATTAACCGGAGCAATTCCAGGATGAACCGGCATAAATTCTTCATCACTGTCTTCAGCAGCGTGTACTGGAGAAAAATCATCAGCTTCTGGAGCAGCAGTGTCAGCCCATTCATCTTCGCTGTCACTTGCGGCCGGTGTCTGGAATGCAGGTGCGGACGCTGGTGCTTCAGCAGGGGCTGAGAATACAGGTGCGGGCGCGGTTGCTTCAGCGGGGGCTGGGGCTGCAGGTGCAGGCGCTGGGGCTTCAGCGGGGGCTGAGAATGCAGGTGCAGACGCTGGT
>JAEEGH010002690.1_pt1 | contig 47695 bp, 42 predicted proteins | sample 9134181 | NCBI WGS metagenome assembly JAEEGH01 (sample SAMN16246544, study PRJNA631951) | gut metagenome | biome: gut microbiome; feature: rumen; material: DP-attached | host: Bos | place: Iran: Karaj | collected 2018-10
TTGGTAGGCGAGGGGGCTGTCGTGCGAAAGATGATTGATGCAGGACGCATTTCATCGTTTATCCTATGGGGACCGCCTGGGGTGGGGAAGACAACACTGGCTCAGATTATTGCCAACAAGCTGGAAACACCGTTCTATACGCTATCTGCTGTAACTAGTGGCGTAAAGGATGTGAGGGACGTTATTGAGAAAGCCCAGAAGGGTAGGTTCTTCAACGAGGCATCACCAATACTATTTATTGACGAGATTCACCGTTTCTCGAAGTCGCAACAGGATTCGCTGTTGGGAGCAGTTGAGAAAGGTATTGTGACGCTGATTGGTGCAACCACAGAGAATCCATCGTTTGAGGTTATCCGTCCGCTACTGTCGCGTTGCCAACTGTATGTGTTGAAATCGCTGGAAAAAGACGATCTGCTAGAACTGCTCCACAGAGCCATCACGAAAGATGTCTACTTGAAGGAGAGAAACATCGAACTCAACGAGACCTCGGCACTATTAAGATACAGCGGAGGTGATGCGCGTAAATTACTGAATATCTTAGAATTAGTCGTTGAAAGTTCTAGTAGTACTAGTGGTACTAGTAATACTAGTATCATCATCACTGATGAAATGGTTGAAAAATGCCTACAGCAGAACCCGCTGGCATACGATAAAGATGGCGAGATGCACTACGACATCATCTCCGCTTTTATCAAGTCTATTCGTGGCTCGGATCCTGATGCGGCATTATACTGGATGGCCCGTATGATAGAGGGTGGGGAAGACCCTCAGTTTATTGCCAGACGCATGGTGATATCAGCCTCTGAGGATATTGGACTGGCTAATCCCAATGCTTTGTTGCTGGCCAATGCAGCCTTTGACACCGTCATGAAAATAGGATGGCCTGAGGCTCGGATAGCCCTGGCAGAATGTTGTGTCTATCTGGCGACATCACCCAAAAGTAATTCTGCATATCTGGGCATTGACAAGGCATTAGAATTGGTAAAACAAACTGGAAATCAGCCCGTTCCTTTACCATTAAGGAATGCGCCCACAAAGTTAATGAAAGAATTGGGCTATCATGACGGATATATGTATCCCCACGATTATCCAGGCCATTTCACACCACAACAATATATGCCAGATGCACTCCAGAATGAGCGTCTATGGTTTGCCCAACATTCGCCTGCAGAAGAGAAACTGTACGAAAGAATGGTGAATTATTGGGGTGAAAAATACAAAAAATAGCACCAGCACATGTTATGATAAATAGAATATGGAATACGACGAGATATTACAACAACTGATAGAGTTTTTAGGAACATTTGCCTTTGCCATATCAGGAATACGTCATGCTGCTGCCAAGCATTTTGACTGGTTTGGCGGTTATGTCTGTGGTATTGCCGTCGCTATTGGTGGTGGTACAATTCGTGACGTAATGCTGGGTACAACGCCATTCTGGATGACTAATCCGTTCTATATGATTTGTACAGCATTGGCGTTGATATTCGTCGTTATTTTCGCCAAACACATGGAAGGCCTTAGAAATACGTGGTTTGTGTTCGATACATTGGGCTTGGCACTTTTTACAATTGCAGGAATCCAAAAATCGCTGGCTTTTGGACAACCGTATTGGGTGGCGATAATTATGGGCTGCATAACAGGTTCTGCAGGTGGTGTCATTCGTGATGTTTTACTGAATAATGAGCCCGTGATTTTTCATCGCGAAATTTACGCAATGGCTGCTGTACTTGGAGGAATAACATATTGGTTGCTAGATTATTGTGGTGCTGCCATTGAAGTAACCGTTATAGCTTCATTTGTCGTTACTTGCCTGATGCGTTTCTTGGCTGTTCGTTATCATTTATCGTTACCGATACTCAAAGACGAGAACTAAGAAAGTCGACTGTCAAGAGTGGAGGATTAAAGATTGAAATAATACCTATTTATCATAATGTGTATTCTTTGCAAATTATTAGATTCTCTCAGAATAGCAATAATAAGACAGAATATTTGGTTGAATCAGATTTTTTTTGTATTTTTGCAGCCTATTATAAATAAGGTGTCAGATAACACTAAGAATTAACGAATAACAATACAGAAAATATAAGAGAATGAAACCAACGGCGATATTGCTTCTGCACTGTCCAGACCAGCAAGGTATTATTTCAGAGGTAACAAGATTTATCACTGACAACAAAGGAAACATCGTTTATCTGGATCAATATGTTGACAATGTTGATGGTATGTTTTTCATGCGTATTGAATGGGAACTTGACGGTTTCCTGATTCCGCGTGACAAATTGTACGATTACATTAACACACTGTACGCTCAGCGTTATCAGATGAAATTTACGCTGTATTACAGCGACAAGCGTCCACGCATGGCTATCTTCGTGTCAAAGATGAGCCACTGTCTGTACGATTTGCTGGCTCGTTGGAAAGCCGGTGAATTCAACTGCGATATTCCATGTATTGTCTCAAACCACGAGGATTTGCGCTATGTGGCAGACCAGTTTGGTATTCCTTATTATGTATGGAGCATCAAAAAAGACCATTCCAACAAGGAAGAAGTCGAGAAAGCCGAGATGGAACTGTTGAAAAAAGAAGATATTTCGTTCATCGTCCTGGCCCGTTATATGCAGATTATCAGCGACGAGATGATTGCTGAATATCCGCATCACATTATTAATATCCACCACTCATTCCTGCCTGCTTTTGTGGGTGCTAAGCCCTATCACCAAGCTTACGAGCGTGGTGTGAAGATTATCGGAGCTACCAGCCACTATGTTACTGCTGAGTTGGACGCTGGTCCAATCATTGAACAAGACGTGACACGCATCACCCACAAGGATACGCCAGAGAGCCTGGTGCTGAAAGGTAAAGACTTGGAGAAGATCGTGCTGTCGCATGCCGTCAGCAAGCATATCCAGCGTAAGATTCTAACTTACAAGAATAAAACAATCATTTTCTCGTAAAAACTACGGATTGAACGGAAAAATATGAACGTAGCCATCGTAAAATATAATGCCGGAAACATCTACAGCGTGGTGAATGCCCTTCGCAGAATGGGTATTGAACCCCTACTGACGGATGATGCAGAACTATTGCAGAAGGCTGACCGCGTGCTGTTTCCTGGTCAAGGACATGCTGCCGAGGCGATGGAATATCTGAAGGCGCGCAGGCTTGACGAGGTCATTCGCGACCTGAAACAGCCCGTCTTCGGTATTTGCGTGGGGCAGCAGCTTCTCTGCAAGCATTCTGAGGAAGGCGACGCAGACTGTATTGGTATCTTCGATGCAGAAGTAAAGCGTTTCCAACCTGAGAAGCACGAGGACAAAGTGCCCTGTATGGGTTGGCAGAATCTCAGCAACCTCAAGTCACCATTGATGGAAGGACTTGGTGAAAATCCCTATGTCTATTTCGTGCATAGCTACTATGTTCCTGTTTGCGAAGAGACCATTGCTACGGCAGACTACATTCTCCCCTACTCTGCGTCTATGCACAAGGACAACTTCTATACCTGCCAATTCCATCCAGAGAAGAGTGGAAAAGTTGGTGAGCAAATCTTAAAGAATTTCATGGAACTATGATAGAACTGATTCCCGCAATAGATATCATCAACGGACAATGCGTGCGCCTTACCAAGGGCGACTATGAGCAGAAGACGGTCTATGGCAGCCCGTTGGATATGGCTCTGGAGTTTGAGCGTATTGGTTATCAGCGCCTGCATGTTGTTGACTTGGATGGTGCCAAATCAAAGCATATCGTGAATAGTCCTGTGCTCAGTAAGATTACGACAGAGACAAAGCTGACGGTTGACTTTGGTGGTGGCATTAAGACCGATGAAGAGATCGAAATCGCATTTAACCATGGGGCCTCGATAGTAACCATTGGCAGTATTGCCGTCACAGAGCCTGACCGCTTTATGGGATGGTTAGAAAAATATGGCGCTGAGCGCATTATTTTGGGTGCTGACGTCAGAAATGGCAAGATCAGCATCAATGGTTGGAAAGAAGACTCTACAGAAGACCTCCTACCCTTCCTCCAAAAATATATCGACGCTGGTGTCAGCAAGGTGCTCTGCACCGAGATATCGAAAGACGGTACGCTGGCAGGTCCTGCCATCGACCTTTATAAGAAGGTCATGGAGGCCTATCCTCAGTTGCATCTGATAGCCAGTGGTGGTGTGTCGTCTATCGATGACATCAAAGCCTTGGACGCTGCAGGCATTCCTGCTGTTGTCTTCGGCAAGGCCATTTATGAAGGTAAAATTAATCTGCAAGAACTATGGGACTGGCAAAACGCATAATACCCTGTCTGGACGTCAAAGACGGCGAAACCGTAAAAGGCATCAACTTCGTGAATCTGCGAAGTGCCGGTGACCCTGTAGAACTCGGCAAAGCCTATTCTGAGCAGGGTGCCGACGAGCTCTGCTTTCTGGACATCACAGCCTCGTTTGAAGGTCGCAAGACATTTACCGAGATGGTGACCAAGGTAGCCCAGACACTGAATATCCCCTTTACCGTTGGTGGTGGCATCAACGAGTTGAAGGATGTAGAACGCCTGCTCTATGCTGGAGCCGATAAGGTGAGTATTAATTCTGCTGCCATCCGTCGCCCTGAACTCATCGACGAGATTACCAACCGTTTTGGTAGTCAGGTGTGTGTGGTCGCCATTGATGCCCGTTTGGATGAAGACGGCTGGCACTGCTATCTGAAGGGCGGACGTGAGCGCACAGAGCGAGGGCTCTTCGAGTGGGCTCGTGAAGCTCAGGAACGTGGTGCTGGCGAGATACTCTTTACCTCGATGAACCACGACGGAACGAAGAACGGCTATGCCAACGAGGCCCTGCGCGAATTGGCTGAAAACCTTTCAATACCCATCATCGCCAGTGGTGGTGCCGGTAAGAAGGAACATTTCCGCGATGTGTTCACAGAAGGACATGCTGACGCAGCATTAGCCGCCTCTGTGTTTCACTTTGGCGAGATACCCGTTCCAGAACTGAAGCAATATCTCAGAGGCGAAGGGATTAATGTGAGAATTTAAAAATTGAAAAATTGAAGAATTGAAAAATGAAAATAGATTTTGAGAAGATGGGTGGCTTGGTGCCTGCTATCATACAAGATGCGACGACGAAGAACGTGCTGATGCTGGGGTTCATGAATGAGGAAGCCTACGAGAAGACCCTTGCTACTAAGCACGTCACCTTCTGGAGTCGTACCCGTAATACGCTGTGGACAAAGGGAGAGACCAGTGGTCACTTCCTGAACCTTGTGGATATGAAGATTGACTGCGACAACGACACCCTGCTGGTTCGTGTAAATCCTGTCGGTCCTACCTGTCATACAGGTACTGACACCTGCTGGGGCGAGGAGAACGAGGGCAATCCCCTACTCTTCCTGTCAGAGTTGCAGTCGTTCATCGACAAGCGCAAGCAGGAGATGCCTGAGGGGTCCTATACTACCAGCCTGTTTACGAAAGGTGTCAACAAGATAGCCCAGAAGGTTGGTGAGGAAGCGCTGGAGACAGTCATTGAGGCCACCAACGGCACTGACGACCACTTGGTCTATGAGGCTAGCGACCTGCTGTATCATCTCATTGTCTTGCTGACGGAGAAAGGCCTGCGCATCGAGGATGTTGCTGAAGAGTTGCACAAACGCCACGATCCCAACTGGGACAAGCAGCGTCGTGAGGCTAAGGCTGCAGGAAAGATGAAATAACGGAATATCGGAATAACGGAATAATGAATTTATTATGCTGATAGATTACAAGAAGGTAGACATATACCATAAGGATGGTGCCCCTGTGTTGCACGATGTCGACTTCCACGTTGACGAGGGTGAGTTCATCTATGTCATTGGTCGTGTGGGTTCTGGTAAGAGCTCGCTGTTGAAGACCATCTATTTTGAGATGGACGTAGAGAATGCCGAGAATGCATTCGTGCTGAACCACGACCTGCGCGAGTTGAAGCAGAAATACATCCCAGCGCTGCGTCGTCAGATGGGTATCATCTTTCAGGACTTCCAGCTGCTGGGCGACCGCACCGTTTACGAGAATCTGAAATTCGTGCTGAAAGCAACGGGATGGAAGAAGAACGACGAGATTGACGAGCGCATTCACGATGTCTTGGAAGATGTCGATATGGTTGATTTCATCGACCGTTATCCCCATGAGCTCTCTGGTGGTGAACAGCAGCGTATCGCCATTGCCCGTGCTATCTTGAATCGTCCCAAACTGATTGTCGCTGACGAGCCTACTGGTAATCTCGACCTGGAGACAGCAGCAAACATCATTCAGCTGTTGCGTCAGGTGACACAGACAGGTACAGCTGTCATCATGACTACCCATAACATCTCGTTGCTCAGCGAGTATCCAGGCATTGTCTATCGTTGCATCGATGGTCGTTTGGAGGATATCACAGAAACCTACAACACGATGGTCCTCAATGAGGATGAAGAGAGTGACGAGAAAGCTGTCGTGGACTACAGTGCCCGTGAGGACCTGTCAATATAATGCATAATTCATAATTGATAATAATTAAAAACTAGATAAGACAATGAAAGTGATGAAATTTGGCGGTACTTCGGTAGGTACACCGGACCGCATGAAGGAAGTAACCGAGTTAGTAACCAAGTCTGGCGAGCCCGTTTTCGTCGTACTCTCTGCTATGGCAGGCACCACCAATTCGCTGGTGGAGATTGCCGACTACCTGTACAAGAAGAATCCTGAGGGTGCCAACGAGGTCATCAACCAGTTGGAGCGTAAGTACATGAAGCATGTTGACGAGCTCTACACGAAGGATGCCACCAAGGAGCAGACCCGCGAGTTCCTGATTTCAGAGATGAACTACCTGCGCTCATTCACCAAGGAGCTGTTCACCTCGTTCGAGGAGAAGAGCATCGTGGCTCAGGGTGAGATGATGTCCACCAACATGGTTGTCAACTACATGCAGGAGCAGGGCATCAAGGCCGTGCTGCTGAATGCTCTTGACTTTATGCGTACCGACAAGAATTCAGAGCCCGACCCCGTATATATCAAGGAGAAACTGGCTGCCATCATGGAGAAGAACGAGGGCAACCAGGTCTATATCACCCAGGGCTTCATCTGTCGCAACGCCTATGGCGAGATTGACAATCTGCAGCGTGGTGGTTCTGACTATACCGCTTCCTTGATTGGTGCAGCAATCAATGCTGACGAGATCCAGATATGGACGGATATCGATGGCATGCACAACAACGATCCACGTGTCGTTGACCATACTCAGCCCGTTCACCAGCTGCACTTTGAGGAGGCTGCTGAGTTGGCTTATTTTGGTGCCAAGATTCTGCACCCCACCTGCGTTCAGCCCGCTAAGTATGCTGGCATTCCCGTTCGTCTGCTCAACACCATGCAGCCCGATGCAGAGGGTACCACCATCTCTAACAAGACCGAGTATGGTAAGATTAAGGCTGTTGCTGCTAAGGACAACATCATCGCCATCAAGATCAAGTCCAGCCGCATGTTGCTGGCCACGGGTTTCCTGCGCAAGGTCTTCGAGATTTTCGAGTCTTACCAGACACCTATTGATATGGTGTGCACCTCAGAGGTCGGTGTTTCCATGTCTATCGACAACTCTGCCCACCTGGGTGAAATCGTTGACGAGTTGAAGAAATATGGTACCGTCACTGTTGACACGGGCATGTGCGTAGTCTGCGTTGTGGGCGACCTCGACTGGTCGAACATCGGCTTCGAGACACAGGTCTTGGAGGCCATGAAGAACATCCCTGTTCGCATGATTTCATATGGCGGTTCCGACTACAACATCTCGTTCCTCATCAAGGAGGAAGACAAGAAGCGTGCCCTGCAGGCTTTGAGCAAGGAGCTGTTCAACAGTTAATAGATGATAGATATTAGATAATAGATAATTGTTTCCAACACAAGAAAGACTATGAAAGGAATATTTCCTTTAGACAAAATGGAGTGTCTGCGCACACCGTTCTACTACTACGATGCAGAACTGTTGCGCCAGACGCTGCAAACCATTCGCGAAGAAGTTAGCAAGCATGAAGGCTTCTGTGTGCACTATGCCGTCAAGGCCAATGCCAATCCCAAGGTGCTCCGTATTATCCGTGAGGCAGGCTTGGGTGTCGATTGTGTTAGTGGTGGCGAGATAGAAGCCAGCGTGAAAGCAGGTTTCCCCAGCTCGAAAATCGTTTATGCCGGCGTTGGTAAGAGCGACTGGGAAATCAACATGGGACTGGACAACGACATCTTCTGCTTCAATGTAGAGAGCATCCCTGAGTTGGAGGTTATCAACGAACTGGCTGCCCAGAAGGGCAAGGTGGCTCGTGTGGCCTTCCGTCTGAACCCCAATGTGGGTGCCCATACTCACGCAAACATTACCACGGGACTTGCCGAGAACAAGTTTGGCATCGACATGCGCGACATGCTGAAGGTTATCGAGGAGGCTTCGCAGATGGCGAACGTCAAGGTGGTGGGTCTGCACTTCCATATTGGCAGTCAGATTCTCGATATGGGCGACTTCGAGGCTCTCTGCAATCGTGTCAACGAGCTGCAGAACGAGTTGGAGCGCCATCGCATCCGTCTGGAGCATATCAATGTGGGTGGTGGACTGGGTATCGACTACCAGCACCCCAACCGTGTGCCCATCCCAGATTTCAAGTCATATTTCGACACCTATGCCAAGAAGTTGAAGTTGCGCGACGGACAGACCCTGCACTTCGAACTGGGTCGTGCCGTAGTGGCTCAGTGTGGCTCGCTCATCACGCGTACCTTATATATAAAGGAAGGCTACGTCAAGAAGTTCTGCATTGTCGATGCTGGTTTCACCGACCTCATCCGTCCTGCCCTCTACCAGGCTTATCACAAGATAGAGAACCTGTCCAGCGAGGAGCCCATGGAGGCTTACGACGTGGTAGGTCCCATCTGCGAATCGACCGATGTCTTTGCCAAGCAGATTGACATCAACAAGGCTCATCGTGGCGACCTCCTCGCCATCCGTTCCGCTGGTGCCTATGGTGAGATTATGGCGTCGCAGTATAACTGTCGCCAGTTGCCAGTGGGTTATATCAGCGAAGAGCTGTAAGATGTAAGAAGGATGATGTAAGATGGTGAAGTTGACGGACTGCATAGAGATTAAGGGCGCCAGGGTTAACAACCTGAAGAACGTCGATGTCAAGATACCACGCAACAAACTCGTGGTCATTGCCGGTGTGTCGGGTAGCGGCAAGTCGTCGCTGGCTTTTGACACGCTCTATGCTGAAGGTCAACGTCGTTATGTGGAGAGTCTTTCGAGCTATGCCCGCCAGTTCCTTGGACGCATGAACAAGCCTGAGTGCGACTTCATCAAGGGTATCCCACCGGCTATTGCCATCGAACAAAAGGTCATCTCGCGCAATCCGCGTTCCACCGTTGGCACCACCACCGAGATCTACGAATATCTGCGCCTGCTCTATGCCCGCATTGGTCGGACCTATTCGCCCATCAGTGGTCAGGAGGTCAAGAAGCACTCTACCGAGGACATCATCCAGTGCACCCAGCAGTATGCTCCAGGCACCAAGTTTCTGGTGTTGGCACCCATCCATCTCAACGAGGGGCGCACGTTGGAGCAGCAGCTCAAAATCTATGTTCAGAACGGCTATGCCCGTTTGGCTGATGGTGGCAACATCATTCGCATCGACGACTTTCTGGCTAATAATTCTGCCATCAGCCATCAGCCATCAGACCTCTATCTCGTCATCGACCGTCTCTCTGTCGACGCTGCCAAGGATGCTATCTCGCGACTGGTTGACTCTGCAGAGACTGCGTTCTACGAGGGTCATGGCGAATGCCGTTTGATGTTCCTGCCTTCGAATATCTGTTACGATTTCTCTGTGCGTTTTGAGGCCGACGGCATTACTTTCGAAGAACCCACCGATAACCTCTTCTCGTTCAATTCGCCCATCGGAGCCTGTCCTGAGTGCCAGGGTTTTGGCAAGATTATCGGCATCGACGAGCACCTTGTCATTCCTGACACCTCGCTGTCTGTCTATGATGGTTGCGTGGTTTGCTGGCATGGTGAGAAGATGAAGATGTGGAAGGAGGAGTTCTGTCGTCGGGCTGCACAAGATGACTTCCCCATCTTTGAGCCGTACTATAATCTGACGCAGAAACAGAAAGATATGCTGTGGCACGGCTTGCCTTCCGACAAGAGTCGCGACAAGTACGACCGCGTATCCATTGACAACTTCTTCCAGATGGTTCGCGAGAATCAGTACAAGATTCAGTATCGTGTCATGTTGGCGCGCTATCGTGGCAAGACGACCTGTCCCAAGTGTCACGGCACGCGCCTGAAGCCAGAGGCCAACTACGTGAAGATTGGCGGTCGCAGCATTTCTGACCTTGTCGAGATGCCCATCGTCCGACTGAAGGATTGGTTCGACCACTTGGAGTTGACCGATCAGGAACAGCAGATTGGTCGTCGCCTGCTCACCGAGATTACCACGCGCCTGCAGTTTATGCTCGACGTGGGTCTGGGCTATCTCACGCTGAACCGCATGTCGAACACGCTGTCTGGTGGTGAGAGCCAGCGCATCAACCTGACTACCTCGCTGGGCAGTTCGTTGGTGGGTAGCCTCTATATCCTCGATGAGCCCAGCATCGGACTCCATCAGCGCGACACCGACCGACTGCTAAAGGTCCTCAAGGAGTTGCGCGACCTGGGCAATACCGTTGTCATCGTCGAGCACGACGAAGAGATTATGCGAGCTGCCGACTACCTCATCGACGTTGGTCCTGACGCAGGTCGTCTGGGTGGTGAAATTATGTATGCAGGGCCCGTTAGTGTTCCTAACGACTCAGTCGTTGGGCGCAGTCACACCCTTCGCTACCTCACCCATCAGGAAGAGATAGCGCTCCCCACCAGTCGTCGCCCCTGGAATCGAAAGATAACCGTCAAGGGGGCACGCATGAACAATCTCAAAGGCGCCACCGTTGACATCCCGCTCAATGTGATGACTGTCGTCACGGGCGTTTCAGGCAGTGGCAAGTCCTCGCTCGTCAAGGGCATCCTCTACCCTTCCCTCAAGCGCCACCTTGGTGAGGTGTGCGACACGCCAGGCGAGTATAGCGGACTGGAGGGCGACTATCAGGCTATCCATCATGTGGAGTTTGTCGACCAGAATCCTATCGGCAAGTCCACCCGCTCCAATCCAGCCACCTATGTCAAGGCCTACGACGCCATTCGCGACCTCTTTGCCGACCAACCGTTGGCTCAGCAGATGGGTTTCACCAGCCAGTATTTCTCATTCAATGCCGATGGTGGCCGTTGCGACGAGTGTAAAGGTGCAGGTGTCATTACTGTCGAGATGCAGTTCATGGCCGACCTCGTGCTGGAGTGTGAGGCCTGTCACGGCCATCGTTTCAAGCACGACATCCTCGATGTGCGCTATCGTGGCAAAAACATCGACGACGTCCTCAACATGACCATCTCCGAGGCCATCCAGTTCTTCTCAGAAGACGATGTGCACGGCGGTTCTCCCGCTGTGGCCAAAACCATCATCTCTCGTCTGAAAACCCTCGAAGACGTTGGCTTGGGCTACATCAAACTCGGACAGAACTCATCGACCCTCTCTGGTGGTGAAAACCAGCGTGTCAAGCTGGCCTACTTCATCGGTCAGGAACGACAGGACCCCACCCTCTTCATCTTCGACGAACCTACCACGGGTCTGCACTTCCACGACATCAACCGCCTGTTACAGGCTTTCAATGCCCTCATAGAGCGTGGCCACACCATTCTCGTCATCGAGCACAACATGGATGTCATCAAGTGTGCCGACCACGTCATCGACATGGGACCAGAGGGTGGCGACCGTGGTGGCGAAGTGGTCTGCACAGGAACACCAGAGCAGATTGCCGACTGCGCCAAGAGTTTGACAGGAAAATTCCTGAAAGAGAAACTTTAATGCCAAAACATTTGGTGGTTAAAGAAAAAAGTTGTACCTTTGCATCCGCTTTCGAGCAAAGAGATCTTTGAAAGGCTGCCGATATGGCTCAGTTGGTAGAGCAACGCATTCGTAATGCGTGGGTCGCCGGTTCGAGTCCGGCTATCGGCTCACTTTTCTGCAAAAAGAGTCAGCAATCCACCTACGGGTCCTGACTCTTTTTTTCTTGCAAGCGGATTTAGCTCAGTTGGTAGAGCATTGGCTTCCCAAGCCGAGGGTCGCGGGTTCGAGTCCCGTAATCCGCTCCTCTAAAATACCGAAAAACGGTACGAAAAGAGAAAAGTTAATGAGAAAGTGAAAAAAGTCTTCGAAAAATTTGCAAGGTTCGAAAATAAGTAGTACCTTTGCACCCGCAATCAAGGAGATAACCCCACGGTTTGCAGCTGAGACATCTGGAAGGATGGGTGAGTGGCTGAAACCAGCAGTTTGCTAAACTGCCGTACGGGTTCCCGTACCGGGGGTTCGAATCCCCCTCCTTCCGCACCGAGGGGACTTCTCCGAGAGAGCACCATGATGGTCGATTCATCTAATGGTTAGGATACAAGATTCTCAATCTTGGCATAGGGGTTCGATTCCCCTATCGACTACCAACAACACCCTGTAGATGCTTATCTACAGGGCTTATTTATGTTTTCTGGGTAGATTTTTTTCATAAATTTCATGCAAAAGTAGTATGTTTAATCGATTTTTTGTACTTTTGCCCCATGAAAATACTAACACTTATAACAATATTCATCATGATGACTTCGTGCAAAGGACAAACACGTGAGCCAGTGGTGCGCCCTGCCACTCAGGCAAACCGTTTCTATACGGGAGATTCCTTGGAATTGAGTGAGGAAGTGGACAGTTTCTTGACACTTCATAGCCGTAATAGAGCCTATCAGAATGTGGCCGCACTCATTGTGCCCCATGCTGGCTATTACTTCTCCGGCAATGTGGCTGCGTCTGCCTATATGACGCTGGATACACAAAAGAAGTATAAGCGCATTTTTCTGCTGGGCCCCAGCCATCATGAGTGGCTTGATGGCGCCTCAGTCAATAGCGAGGCCGACTACTATGCAACACCTTTGGGACAGGTGAAGGTGGACCGTGAGATGGTTCAGCAGTTACTTGATGCCGATAGCGTGTTCACATACAAACGCGCTGCCCATGATCGTGAACACTGTCTGGAGGTGCAACTGCCGTTTCTGCAACGCCGTTATGAAGAAGTGCCTCCCATCGTACCTATCATTATCTCGACCAACGACTATCACAAACTCAAGCGGATAGCCGAGGTCTTGAAACCCTATTTCACGGACGACAATCTGTTTGTGATTAGCAGCGACTTCTCTCACTATCCCACGTATGATGCTGCCTGCGAAGTGGATGCCAGAACAGGTAAAGCCATTGAGACGGGCAATGTGGAGGAGTTTATCAAAACCATTGAGAGCAATGCCCAGCGAGACATACCCAATCTGGCAACCAGTGCCTGTGGTGCGTTTGCCATCATCACATTGATGATGATGCTCGATGATAACTATTCCGTGAAGCACATCATGTATCAGAACTCAGGTGACATAGACAATCATGATCATAGCCGAGTGGTGGGCTATCATTCATTCGCGATTCTTCGTAACGGACAACAGCAAACGAACACGGACTTTAGGCTCTCCGACGAGGACAAAAGGATGCTGAAGGACATTGCCCTGCAGAGCATCACGGATTCGCTGGATGGCAAGCGAATAAATTCTTCGCTCTACACTCAGAACGCTACACTCAAGCAGCAGTGCGGCGCTTTCGTTTCACTTCACAAGCACGGAAGACTTCGCGGCTGCATTGGTCACTTCGGCGAGGATTATCCCCTCCACGAGATAGTGGCAGAGATGGCTCGTGCCGCTGCCTTTGAAGACCCTCGTTTCATGCCTGTGACCAAAGACGAACTCGACGATATAGATATTGAGATATCCGTGCTTACACCCATGCGTCGCATTAAGAGTCTGGACGAGTTCGAACTGCGTCGTCACGGCATCTACATCAAGAAGGGACACAGAAGCGGCACCTTCCTTCCTCAGGTGGCCGACGAGGTGAACTGGACGAAGGAAGAGTTCGTAGGACATTGTTCTCAGGACAAGGCAGGCCTTGGATGGGACGGCTGGCGCGATGCTGAGCTGTATGTCTACGAAGCTATTGTTTTCTAATACGTCGAATGATGGAGTGCAGATATTATCAGAAACTGGAGAATGGAGCAGTAGAGTGTCTACTCTGTCCGCACCACTGCCATATAGCCGAAGGCAAGACAGGACGCTGTCGTAGCCGACGCAATCATGGTGGCACGCTCCTTAGCGAGGTATATGCCCTACCCTGCTCCCTAGCCATCGACCCCATCGAGAAGAAGCCACTCTACCATTTTCATCCAGGCACCCAGTGTCTTTCCCTTGCCTGCACGGGCTGTAATTTCCGTTGCCTGAACTGTCAGAATCACGACATCTCGCAGGCATCACCCGCAGATGTTCCTCACTACGATCTGTCGCCCAAGGCACTCGTTGCCCTCTGTCTTGAGCACCATTGTCCTGGCATTGCCTATACCTACACGGAGCCCCTCACCTATCTGGAATATATCACCGATTGTGCACGCTTGGCTCATGAGGCAGGACTTTGGAACATCCTCGTTACGGCAGGATATGTCTGTCAGCAGCCCCTTCAAGACCTGTTGCCCTATCTCGATGCCGCCAATGTAGACCTGAAATCATTCAGCGACGACATCTATATGCGTGTCAGTGGTGGTCATCTGCAGCCCGTCCTTGAAACGATTGTTGCCATGCGCGATGCCGGCGTATGGCTGGAAATCACCAACCTCCTTATTCCCGGTGTCAATGACGACATGGACATGATACGCCAGATGTGTCGCTGGTTGAAAGAAAACCACCTGGCCAACGCTCCGCTACATTTCAGTCGTTTCTTCCCTCGCTACAAGTTGCAAGACATACAACCCACACCTCTGCATACACTTAAGGAAGCCAAGCGTATCGCTGAGGAGCAAGGCATAACCCATGTGTATCTGGGCAATGTGTAGGCTACCGACCAATAATCTTTTAAGAAAAATTCTTAATTCGTTACGTATTTTCTGATTTTCTTCGTATCTTTGCCTGCAAAAATCATTTACTAATTATGAAAAAGGTATATCTTTTGACGCTTGCCGTCATGTTTTGTGGAGTTGTTGGCCATGCTAAGGTTAACGTGTCGGACGACAAAAACAAATCAGCAGACAAAGTAGAGGCTGTTGATATGGGACTGAGTGTGAAGTGGGCAAACATGAATGTGGGTGCTACGGAACCATCCGATTATGGCACATACTTCGCCTGGGGTGAGACCAAGCCGAAGAACTACTACTCATGGGGCACCTATGCATGGAGCCAAGGAGACTCCCAGTTCCTGACCAAATATTCGGCCACCGACAAGCAGGCCCAACTGGCTCCCGTCGACGATGCGGCCCGTGCAAATATGGGTGACACATGGCGCATGCCTACGATGGAGGAGTTTGACGAATTGGTTGACCCTGACAACTGCAAGTGGGAATGGACCACAAAGAACGGAGTCAACGGCTATAAGGTTACAAGCAAGAAGACGGGCAACTCCATCTTTATGCCCATTACCGGCTTCCGTTTCTATGGGGACGTTCGGTTCCGAGGCCTCATTGGCATCTACTGGACCTCGACCCTGAATACAGCCAATCGCAACAAGGCTTGGTGCCTGGAATTCAATTTCTCTGATATCAAGGTGGACTACGGCAGTCTTTCAGCCAACCGCTTCAGTGGTCGCTGCATCCGTGCCGTCAAGTAAATCATTTCTCGACACCAAGCGAAAAAAAAATCAAAAAAAGGACTATTTCCTTGGTTGTTTATAAAAAAATACTTAATTTTGCACCGATATTATTTACTAATCATTAACAAAAACGAAAAACAAAATGGAAAAGATTAAGAGTTTGATGCTCATGGTGGTCATGATTGTCATGAGTGGTATGGTTTGCTCTTGCGGCAGTGATGATGATGATGATAACAAAGGTGGTGGTGGTAGCGGTAGCACTGTAGGCACTTATGTCTTGCACTGCACCCTCTCTGACGCCGGAACAATGCCTAAGGAGTACGCAGATATTCTGAAAAAGAGCTTAGAGGAAAGTGTCAATGCGACATATCAAAATGTAGCCTTGGATGTTGTTAAAGCTGCACTCGACACAGCCGTTGAGGATGCTATTAGAAACGGACAATACGACAACGAACAGTACAACTACACCATTGAGTTCTACATCACCAACTCAAGTGGCAAGAAGGTCTACAGCCGTTACATTGTTGTGAAAGACGGAAAGGCAACAGCGAAATAGCTCATTGCTAAATCTTTCCGAAGAGAAAAATTAGAAGCCCCGCCGTTTGGCAGGGCTTCTTGCTTGGGCAAATTTTAGGCGATTTATTTCAAAACCACAAAAAAAAAACGGGAGCCGATTGACTTCCGTTTTCTGTTTTCTTCTATGACGTTGTTTTGAAACTGTCATCTGTCATTTGTCACTCTTCTTGTCTATCCTGCGGAAGATACCACCACCGACTCTCTCAATGAGACCACGGCTAACCCACTGGTTCAGCATAACGTTCGTGCCTTCTTCTTCCTTAGCATTCTTTATTCGGATAAGAACGGCATCTTGATAAGTGAATGTGCCATCTTCCTTGGTCGGAATCTGTTGAAGCAGATTTGCTGGTCCACGACGTGATGTCTTCACCTGACTATCAGCATGGCGAATCATATCGCCAAAGAAATGAAGTTTCAACCAGAGATCGTAGTGCAGACTCCAACGACAGAAGCCCTCAATGGCCTTCTCCCATTTCATACCATTAGCTGCGTAAAGAAGACAGCCCTTACGGAAAGCAGCAACTAAAGCTCGATGTCCCAGATTGTCAAGCACTTCATCACCAGACTTTATCACGAAGTCATCGAGTTCGTCTTTCAACCTATTAGCCATACGGATGGCTTGCTGACATTTCACCTCCCCGTGAATTTTCCGCAGGTTATCTATGAAGGTTTTCAGCGCAGCATCGTACTTTGCATCGTATTTACCATGTTGGGGGATGGAGGCGCCAATCCCACGGTCAGGAACGGTAGCCAGGGTCAGTCGGCTGAGCGGCCCATCAATAGCGTTGTTGCGCATGTAGAATGTCAACTTGTTAAGCGTTGTTGATGCGTTAAAGTTGATTGACAACGGACCTTGATAGGTAACACTTTGACTACCGACACGTTCCTGACCGAATGGATTGTCCTCATCGTCTGTCATTTTCAGGTAGGTGAAAGGACAATTAGTTCCTGGCTTATAGCCCTCAACGGCAAACCACTGGTCGAACTCTATCATACGTGTGTAAATGATTCGGCCTTGTGAGTCTGCCATCAGCTCCGACAGTCTGGCCTTGGTGATGTCGGCAGCTACACTTCTTACAGCTACGTCCGGACGCTCGGGCTTGTCTTTGTTTTGGTTTCTGCGGTTACACTCCTGCTTATACTTATCCAGAATAACTCGATTAGGTCCGTCTTCCAGTTTCTGTGGCATCTCCAGATGCTTCAGCATGTGCTTGGTAGTGCTATCCTTGCCACCACCTGTAATCGCTACGGCAATACCGTTTCCACGAGGTTCGCGAGGTGTACCATCAATATATGTGAAACTGGCATCACAGTACATACCTAACGGTGGCCACATCAATTGTGCGCAAGTCTCTTTCGCCACCTCAGGTACAGGGGCAGTTGCTGTCTTTACAAATCGAGGTCTGGCGCTTTTCGATAGTCGTGGCGGGGTCGGACTTCCGTAGATGTCTGCAAGCGACGCTGTATCGCCATAGATGACCTCTGGCGTTTCTTCCTCTTGTACGTTACCTCTAACAGCCGTTTTTACCGAACTGATTTTTCGACTGGCGGCAAACACCCGACGCTGGAACTGCGTCAGTTTCTGACTATCGTCGGTGTACTTGGCATAGAAGTCTGACACCAGCTGGCGGAACTCCTTCTCCTGGCTATACGCTGATGCCATTTCCTGCATGACACCGATGAACTCACCTTGTGTCAGCAACTGAGTAGCACCTACCGACAAGATGGATTTCACCGCGTTATGCCGACCACCGACTTCGTTCAAGTCGTTTACCGAGAGTCCAGCCTCCTTCAGGCATTCTTTCACGATGAATCGTATACGGTCGTTGGCTGCCACCACTTCTGTTCCCGTCGGCTGAGTTATAGCTTTAGGAACCGTAGCGGTCTCGGGCTTTTTCAACGGACGGCCATCCACATCGAGACCGCGCTGCAAGAAGGCCTCACGACGCTCCTCTATCTCCTCGTCGGTCAATGGTTGCAACCAACGCTCTGAGCGGTAGACCTCGTCGCCGGTCATGTTGATGTAGCGTTCGGGGGTAGTACAGCTTTCGTCGTAGGGTACTCCAATCTCCTCACAGAATGCCTTCTGTGTTTCCTCGATGGTCTTGCCCACAGGCATACGGAGCCAGATGTGACACTTCTTACGTGGTGAATATTCGATGTACTCCACCATGCCCTGAAACTCAGAATACTCATCCTTGTTCACTTCCAGAGCCCGTTTGATGGCCTGTTCCACCAACGATTTTTCATCGATGTCAGGGCATGTTTTGAAAGTGAATGCCTCGGGGACGATGTCGGCCTGGGCACGATGGTTGTTACGGAACTGCGAGTAGTGCGGACAAATGGTTGGCAACTGGTCCTTCACTTCCTCCTTACCCTCGTCACGAATCTCAGAAAGCATCTTGGGTAAATCCTCTCGATGAAGCATCTCTAAAATCTGCTCAGCCGTACCAGGCTCAGCATAACCACGATTGAACTTCCCTAAAATCTTACCCGTCGTACTGTCCTTCAGACGGGAATTGCAAGCGAAAATTGATTTATTCATTATCTTCTTTTCTTTTTGTTTTTTAAATAATAAGGTACGCGCCTCTACTAAAGCGCAAAAGCGCGCACCGGGTTTACTGCTTCTTACTCGCACCTGTTCAACCTGAACGGATCAATGTCGGCAATGAGCCTGTCTTTAAGGTCAGTCACCTTCACTATCAAACGAAGATCGTGAGGGCCACACACCTTACTACTCCCAACCAGCGAGGCAAAAATCCCATCTACCATCATGTTCTGGTCACGATGGGTCTCTGAGGCAAGCTCATGTGTCAGATGATCGATGTCGTGTTCAGGCACCGTTGACTTCAGTAGGTTGATAAGCGCCTTGGAACGGCGAGAGAGAGACGGACGAACACAATAAATAATGTTCGTACGTGAGATCAGTACATTTTCGGACTTAAGTCCGGTGTTGCCCTTAGCAGGCTTTTGATTATTTGATTTCATTATATTTAAAATTAAATCGATTAAATAAAAAACAAAAGAAAGAAGGAGGTCCTGGATATTGTTCGGCCAAGACAGTCCTCGGCCTCCATCTTAAGCGAGAGGTTTGGTATCCTGGCCTTGTCCACACAAGCCTTCCTCGCTGATTGAGAGTACCGGTCTCGATTCATCACGTACAGAAACCGTATGATCTTTAGGGTCGACTCCTAACAAATATTATCAAAATTATGAAGAACGCTTGAGTTCAATCCGTTTTGGATTCTCTCGTTGCAAAAGTAATAAAAATAGTAATACACTGTATATTTTTATATTGACGTAACTACTTGATTTATAAACGTTTATAATTTAAATACTTTTTTATGCTACAACTTTTATACTCCTTTTTCTTGACCTTCAAGATATTCAAACATCCTGTATATCAGAGTGTTGAGTGACCTGTACTTTAAGTTAAAATTGCTGTGTTCATTTGAAGCGAGATAACGGATGAAAACAGACATCTTGCACTTCAAACCATCGGCTTTGCCAATGGCAAGAATAAAGCGTGCGACAATGAGCACAAAATCTGCCTTGCTGATGAATTTGTCGTTAAAATCAAAATACTTGAGATGCTTCCAGTCGATGTCATCAGGATTCCGAATATAAGGACGAATGTCCTGAGATAGTTTTTTCAGTTGGTCGTGATACTCACGTCTTAACAGATCATACACTCGAGTTTTTGCTGTAAACTCCTGTTTGGACTTTTTAGCCGTCCTACGCTGCTTTTTTGTTGTTTTTGTCATATGTTTCGCAGCGATGCAATTAGTGCAATCGCTACGAAACTCGCAGAACAACCGTGCAGAGGTTTACTCCTCATTTACAAAGGTACGACTTTTGAAAATACAATAATCATAAAATGTATATTCCGTTGTCACACTTTTAAAAGTGTATCAAATAAAGCCGATTTGGGCATAGATACAATGATCCCCACTTCTTAAAGACAAGAAATGGGGATTATATATAATAACACGCGTGCTATATAATAAAAAATAGATTATACTACTATATGTATAGCTATACTACGCGCGCATAAACCTCTCCAAAGAAAATGAGGTGAAAAAGACACAGGGGGTAAAGATAAAAACTGAGGAAGTGCCCCCCTTAGGCTCCTCCCCAGATTAACTTGCACCCCTTTCCGTCCGCAAAGGTAATGGTTTTGGCTTAAAGTTGCAAGTAATTTTGTAAAAAAGTATTTTGAATTGATGTATATCAATTACATCTACTCGCAAAAATAAACTGTCATCCGTCATTTGTCACAGATTACCTCCCAAAGGGAGGTAAGGTGCTATTCATTATTCCCCAGAAACGATATGCGCTTCAGCGGTAGCATGTTCTTGTCATCATCTGTCATCTTATCGTAGAACTCCAGCCACATATCGATGAACTCATCACCGTCTATCAGACGGATAAATTCACGCGAACTGGTTCCTGTAGTCTTAGCATCTGGTGAGAATGTGCCGCTGGTTACGAATAGGGCAATATCGCCAGCACGTAGCACACCCAGCAGGGCGCGAATGTCTGAGGCACCGATGGCTGTGTCCGGCTTATGCTTTACCTGAACCTTGATACGTGGAGTCTGAGCGCCAAGTGGATCTAAGTAAGCCGTGATATCAATGCCGCCGTCTTTACCCTTTGGTGCGATAAACGGTGTGTGATAGCCCATGGCTCGTAACAACGCAGCCACCATATCTTGGAATTCGTACGGGCTCTTTGAGACAATGTACTTTCTGATACCTTCACGAGCATCTGATTCCAGCATATCAAGATTCACACTGTTGTCTTTCTCGGCGGTCTCATCGTTGGGTTCTTCATCAGGAGTTTCCACCTTGGGGTTCAGGCGTCGCCATTCGTGATATGCATCATTGGCAATAGTCATCACTGCCTCGGGTGTCTTTTTCAGCACAGCCTCGCCTTCGGGTGTCAAGTACCAGTTGCCACTCTTCTTCACTATGAAACCAGCCTTCTGATAGTCTAATGGAATAGAACTGGAAACTATTAGTCCAGCGGATATATTTCATCTTGCCTGCTGGTTCCTTCTCCCAGTCCGTCAATTCTACGTTCTCATTTACATAAGGATAGAGTTCTTTCGCCGGCATACTTCCCCCACGGCGGCTCATTTCCTTCATAACTGCGTATAGTGTCTTGGTTGCGCAGGCTTTTGTTCTGCTGAATTTGTCTTTTGCCATATTGTTATTTGCTTATCAGTTCTTGATAGAGTTTGAATAGTTCTGCCACACACTGGCTCTCTGTAAATGAAGACTTGACAGGAAACCCATAAGCCTCCATCACAGCACGGTCGTTTTGCTGATGGGCTGTCAACAATTCAGGATAGAGATACATCTTGTCACCGTACATGTCGGCAAGGCATTTGTCTGCATAGAGGCTACGAGCATTTATAATACCCTGTGCAGTCAGCTCTATTTTCTTACGCTGTTCTTCTGTAGGTTTTGGCATGGGGAAATTATAGAAAACAGAAGGAGCATAGCGATAATCATTCTTTAAGCGTCCAGCTACTACACGCATCCATGCATTATGTACGTTTGAACTAATAAGACCGAAATCATAGAGCGTGGCATTGTTGATGAGTACCGCTGCATCACTGGCAATTACAGTTGGAGGCATAAAACCAACAGGAATATATCTTCGTGTAGAAGATGAAACACGAGGAATGAACAAATAGTCAGTTTCGGGCTGTCTATTTTGAGTAAACAGATAAGGTTTATTCGCAGTTTTTTGAATACGGTCTACTGGACTTTTGAGTCGGTATTCGCTGACATAACCGAATCTTTCTGTTAATTCAGGAATGTGAGCATAGTCTGCCGGTCGTTTTCCAACCAGCCAAAGACAATAGCGAGTATAACCAATATCATTAATGAACTCGCGACTACCAACAAATGGAAGCAGAACGTCAGCTAATTCCGGATATTTATTAACCATTGCTTCGCGTTCTTCTTTACTAAACAAAAGTCGTCCATCGTCTGCAGGAGGACTACCCTGAACAACTTTTGCAAGCCCCTCATTGATGCTTTGGCTTCGGTTGGTTATATATACATCTGGAGCTGCTTTCAAATAGCCGTTAATATGCTCAACGATTTCGTACTTGTCACCAAAGAATAGCATTTTCTGTGCTCTTTCTTTGTATGAGAAACCAACTATGACACACATAACAGCAGCTTTTGTCTTGGCCTCACTCGTCCATTGGAATGTGGTGTGAGCAAAGTTGATAAGCAAGCCTTTAGTGAGAAGTTGTTGCCAGAAAAGATTAACCATTTCGCCTTGACAAATGGAATTCGATGACACAAAGACAGCCTCCGTGTTCGTACCTTTTATCAGTTCGGCAGCCTTCTTAAACCAACCTGTTACATAATCAAGCTTTCCGTAGTCCTTTGATGGGGCAAACACTTCCTTCAAATCCTCAGTCTGCTCTTTTGAACGCATTGCCTGACCAACAAAGGGTGGATTGCCTATGATGTAATCATAACGAACCCCAATCTTTGTAGGTGGTTTCGGACCTCGTTCTATTCCAACAGTAACCAAGTTCACTTCATCATAAGAAGGTTCGCTTGCCATTAATGGTTCGTCCTCAAATATGACGTAAGTGTTTTTAGCATGAATCGTTGGAATATCTGAGGGTACTTCGATGACATCCCAGTCCATCCTCAGCGCATTGCCTTCGCGGATGTTATGATAAGGTTTCAGCGGCAGGAAGTCGATGTCTTGATGCACGATGCGTTCAGTTTCTGCCAACATCTGGGCTTCGCTAATCCATAGTGCGGTAGTGGCAACGGTAACTGCGAAGTCGTTGATTTCAATACCGTAGAATTGCTGGATGCTGACCTTGATGGGATTGACAAAGGCTCCCATCATCGTCTGACCATGATACATCTCGCGAATGACTTCGTTCTCCAAACGGCGCAAACTCAAATAGGTTTCAGTAAGGAAATTACCACTACCACAAGCTGGGTCGAGGAAGGTCAGCGACGAGAGTTTCATCTGATACTCACTCAATTTGCGCTTACGTTGTTTCTCAACCTTTTCTTCCAGTATCTCGTCTAACTCGCGACGCAGATCGTTCAAAAACAGTGGGTCTATCACCTTGTGGATATTCTCGATGCTGGTATAGTGCATACCTCCACTGCGACGTGTCTCAGGATTCAAGGTCGATTCAAACACAGCACCAAAAATAGTGGGTGAAATCTCGCTCCAGTCGAAATCCAAAGAAGCGTTCTGTAACAATGTCTGTTTCAGTTCTTCAGTAAACTGAGGTATCTCGATTTCCTCTTCAAACAATCCTCCATTCGTATAGGGGAAAGCTTGGAGTTCTGGCTGTAGATACTTGCTTCGCTTTTCCTGTGGGGTTTTCAGAACATCGAAAAGGTCACGTAATGCCCTCCGCAAGTCCTTTGCTTCGTAAGTCACTAAGAAATCGTGGAACTGGTCGTGGGTGAATACACCGGCATCCTCAGCATACAGGCAGAATACAATACGGACACATAAGATATTAAGCCAACGCAAGGCTTCAGGAGAATTATCATCGTACTGCTTCAAAAGCGCTTCGTAAATCTTACCTACAATCTCACCAGCCTGCATAGAGACCTCCATCTCCTTCGAGATGTGCTCGTTCTTGGCATCTACAAGGAACATCAGGCGGTAATACTCTTTACCCAAATTCTCCAGCAAGATATGTTCAGGTTCACCATTCGGCCGTTCCATATCATAAATCAGAAATTCAGCAAAATTGCAAGTGACTATCCAACGGGGATGCTCAGAAACTGGCAAACTGACAACATAGCGACGAGCCTGCTGGAACGGGTTGAGTAGCGAGCCGTCACTTTGGCGCTTTGCAGCCCGTAAATCTTGGTCTATAGATTTTTGTTCAATGAGAACGCGAGTGGAAGGGATTCGTGCATCGATATAGTTTGAAGCATCCACCTTATGATGATCTTCAAAGGTGATAAAACCATTCGATGGGGTTTCTATGCCAAAGACATTTGTCAGCAAGTCAATCCAGAACGGCTGTGACTCACCACGCTCATATCCTCTGCCTTTCCACCGCTCCGCAAATTCGACAGCAGATTTCGCTATTTGTTTTTCAGCTTTCATTGTCCGATTAGTCGTTTTAGTCACTCTACGGGTGTTTTCGCTAGTCCGGATTTCTCCCCGAACCAGTTGCAAAGATACGAAATAATTCTAAATGCGCAAAGAAGTACAAAGAAAAAATTGGCTAAACTGTGACAAATGACAGATGACAGTTTTGAAAATGGGGGGTATGGGCTATTGATGGAAGAATTATATATATTAATAATTGTATATTTATACTATATATATAATATTTATAAATTAATAATAATAGAATAAATCATAATGATGGGCGATGGGGCTTTGTTTTAAAACTGTCATCTGTCATTTGTCACAGCCCCGTCCGATCATAACCAATGCTTATTGCCGAACAACCCACCGTTATCGCCCAATAACGCAGGGTTATTAATGTTAAACAAAAACTTGAAAAATAATTAGGTAAATATTTGGTAGTTTGAAAATTATTTTGTATCTTTGTAGTGTAAATCAAGAGTGGTTTACAAGGCGGTAAGCGGTTGGCCGAAGTAATCAATCGCATAGTTTCTAATACCACAAAAAAACACACACAAGGTATGATTGAACTTTATCTTTCAAAGGTTACCGAGACCTCGGAATCGGAACAGGCGGGCAAGCTCTACGCCCGAGTGAGTTACAAGCAGACGCTAGGCGTCCAGGAGATGGCGAAGCACATGGCTGAGCACAACACGGCCTTCTCGGAGGGCTTGATCACGGGTATCCTCATCGACTTCGTGAAGTGCGTCCGCGAGCAGGTGCTGAACGGCAACACGGTGAAGATTCCCGACTTGGCCATCTTCAAGGCTACCGTCGAGGCGAACGCCCTGGAGACCCTGTACGACGCTCAGCAGGACAAGCAGGCCACAGCGACTATCGGAACACTGCCTGAGGGTGCCAAGACTGGCGCAGCCGTGAAGACCGTCAAGCTGCTGGCACAGTCGACCGGCGAGTTCAACCGCGACGAGCTGAAGAAGGACGTGAAGCTGAGCTGGACCGACAAGACACGCGAGCAAATCGCTGCTGCCAAGGGTGGAACCACGGAGAATGGAACCACGAGCGGTGAAGGTTCGAACACGAATCCCACGAATCCCACGAATGGGGGTAGCGGTGGTGGCACAGGTACCGTAACACCAAACAATGGTGACAATGGTGGTGGCTCGAACACCGGAGGTGACAACGGTGGTGACAATGACGACGACGCTGGCGACACCAACTAAGGCCAAGACCACGAAAACGAAGAGAGGACTGACATTTGCAATGGATGTCAGCCCTCTTTATTACTTGATGTAAATGGTGAAATGTTGCCGTTGACGTACAGCCTCAAACATGAGGATGGCAGCAGAAACGGAAACGTTGAGCGAATCGCCAATGCCCAGCATGGGAATCCTGATGTGTTCGTCGGCAGCCTGACGCCACTGGTCGGTCAGTCCTGTAGCCTCGGTACCCATGACGATACCCGTGGGACGCACCATATCCGTTTCGTAATAGAAGGAGGAGTCTTGCAGTTGGGCGGTAAGGATGCGGATGCCATTGGCTTTCAACCACTTGATGCATTGTTCTGACGTGCAGGCTACGGTCGGCACGCTGAAAAAGGCACCCACCGAGGCACGAATGATATTGGGATTGTAGAGGTCGCATTGCGGGTCGCAGACGATGACGGCATCCACGTTGGCAGCATCGGCAGAACGCAGAATGGCTCCGACGTTGCCGGGTTTCTCGACACCTTCCATGACAACCACCAGCGGCGACTTCTGCAGCTTCAGACTGTCGAGCGTACGCTGTTGGGCAACGACCTCGGCAATGACACCCTCGGTACCACCACGATAAGCCACCTTATTATATATGTCGGCAGAAATCTGGAACACACGGGCACCATCGACAGTGGGCTCTTCGGGGCCGAAAATCTCTGGGCACCAGAAGAGCGTGTCGACCTGATAGCCGCTCTGGATGCAACGCTCTATCTCTCGCCTACCCTCCACGACGAAGAGTCCGCGCTGGCGGCGTTCCTGCGACTTCTGCTGCAACTCCAACAGGAGCTTTATCTTCGGATTCTGGGCACTTGTGAGTAGTTCCATGATTCAAGTTTCAAGATTCAAGATTCAGAGTTCTTCGCATTCCTTGAGCCACAACGTGCTGCAGGCATCGCTGGGCATGCGCCAGTCGCCACGAGGTGACAGCGAGATGCTACCCACCTTAGGACCATCGGGCAGACACGAGCGCTTGAACTGCTGCGAGAAGAAACGGCGACAGAACGTAGTGAGCCACTTCTTGATGGTCTCCTTGTCGTAAGCCTTGCCAAAGGCCCGCTGTGCCATGAGGAATATCTTGGCAGGACGGAAACCGAAGCGCAGCATGTAGTAGAGGAAGAAGTCGTGCAACTCGTAGGGACCCACCAAGTCTTCCGTCTTCTGCTGGATGTTACCTTGTTCGTCGGCAGGTGTCAGCTCTGGCGAGATGGGCGTATCGACAATGTCTATCAGCGTCTCGCTGGCAGCTGCAAAGGCATCGAGCGTGGCGAAGTAGCGCACCAGATACTGGATGAGCGTCTTAGGGATGCCCGCATTCACGCCATACATCGACATGTGGTCGCCGTTATAGGTTGCCCAACCGAGGGCCAGTTCAGAGAGGTCTCCTGTACCCACCACCAAGGCGTTGCACTTGTTAGCCAAGTCCATGAGGATTTGTGTACGCTCGCGAGCCTGCGAATTCTCGTAGGTGGCATCGTGGATAGAGGCATCGTGCCCAATGTCCTCGAAATGCTGGGTGACGGCCTTGGCAATGGATATCTCCATCTGCGAGATACCCAGCGACTGCATCAGCGATGCGGCATTGTCATGGGTACGGTCGGAGGTGCCGAAGCCAGGCATGGTGACACCAATGATACCCTTGCGGTCCAGTCCCAACTTGTCGAATGTGCGCACGCAAACCAGCAAGGCCAGCGTAGAGTCCAGACCACCGCTGATGCCCAGCACGACGTGTTCCAAGTGGGTGTGAAGCAGGCGCTTAGCCAGACCTGCCGTCTGGATGTTCAATATCTCTTCGCAGGTCTCAGCCATCATGTCGTCGGCAGGAATAAACGGATGAGGATCAATGGCACGCGTCAGTTCGAAATTCTTGCCAAGCGTTGCCTGCGCAGCGACGATAGTTGCATGGGCGTGGCGCTGGGCGTTGATGAACGTCGAATTGGTGTGGCGCTCTGTACGCAGGCGCTCCACGTCAATCTGGGCAGTCTGCAGCTGTGGCTGGAACGAGAAGCGATCGCCCTCGACGAGCAGTCGGCCATTCTCGAAAATCATGGCGTTGCCACCATACACCACATCCTGTGTCGATTCGCCAAAGCCACTCGAGGCATAGACGTAGCCACTCATGGTGCGTGCACTCTGCTGAGCCACCAGCGAACGCAGGTAGTTGTGCTTGCCGATGAGTTCATCGCTGGCCGAGAGGTTCAGGATGATGTCCGCACCAGCCATCGTCAGATTGTTGCTGGGCGGAATGGGTGCCCAGACGTCCTCGCAGATTTCGACGCCAAACTTGACGTCACCCATCTGGAAGAGTTGGGGTTCGGCAGACAGACGGACTGGTGTGCCAGCCAGATAGATATTGGTATCGTTCAGGTCCTGCGACGAGGCAAACCAACGTTTCTCGTAGAACTCGTTGTAGTTAGGCAGATAGGTCTTCGACACGACACCCAACAATGCACCGCTCTGGATGACGGCAGCACAATTGAGCAACAAGCCACCAGCCTGGACGGGCAACCCTACCACGCAGATAATATCCAGCTGACGGGTGAAGTCCAGCAACTGGAGAAGTCCCCCTTCGGCCTTATCGAGCAACAGTTTCTCCTTGAACAAGTCCTGACACGTGTAACCCGTCAGCGACAGTTCAGGGAAGCAGACCAACTCTACACCCTCACCATCGGCCAGTGCGATGAGTTTCTCGATTTCCTGTACGTTGTACTCCACATCGGCTACGCGTACGGCAGGTACGGCTGCAGCCACCTTGATAAATCCGTATTTCATAATCTTTAAGGTATTAACAATGATGAGTCGCCATAGCTCAGGAAACGGAAGTCGTGAGCCAAGGCGTAGTCGTATATCTTGTGCCAGTCACCCTTGACGAAGGCACTGACCAACAGCAACAGCGTGGACTGCGGCTGATGGAAATTGGTGATGAGTATCTTCACGATATGATAGGTATATCCTGGCGCAATGATAATCTGCGTAGATGAGTGCAGAACGGTCAGCTCCTTGCGAAGCATCCAGTCCAGCAGGGCCTGGATAGCACATCTTACATCATCCTTCTGACATCTTCCATCTTCATACGGCTCCCACTGATTGACGTGCAACTGATCTTCGGCAATATCTGGGTTCTGCATCACCTTCAAGCCCATGTAGTAGAGGCTCTCCAAGGTGCGCACGCTGGTGGTACCAACGGCAACGACCTCGCAGTTGTGAGCCAGCAGTCGCTCCAAAGTATGACGACGCACAGCGATATACTCCGTGTGCATGGGGTGCTCGCCGATGGTGTCGCTCTTCACGGGTTTGAATGTTCCTGCACCCACGTGCAACGTCACCTCCTCACGCTCAATGCCACGAGCATCGACGTTCTTCAGCACGCGCTCCGTGAAGTGCAAACCTGCCGTAGGAGCAGCCACGCTACCCTTAATCTTCGAATAGACCGTCTGGTAGGTGGTCTTGTCGCTCTCCTGCGTCTCACGATTGAGGTATGGCGGAATAGGCAATTCGCCCATCACGTCGAGAATCTCAGCGAAGGAAACTTCCCCACTCCATTCAAAGTCTATCCATTGACTCGTACCATGTTCGCCACGACGGGTGGCTTTGACCTCCACCGACGTTCCTTTTACATCGATTGCTCGCGTCAAAGTTCCTTCTTTCCACTTCTTCTGGTTGCCCACCAGACAAAGCCACGAACAGCGACGTGTCTGTTGGAACATCTGCTCGTAGTCGGCAGGCTCGGCAGGTTCCAAGAGGAATATCTCTATCAGGGCGCCCGTCTCCTTGCGGAAGTGCAGACGCGCCTGGATGACCTTCGTGTTGTTATACACCATCAATGCCCCTTGGGGCAAGTAGCTGGGCAGGTTGTAGAAGATATCCTCTTCTACCTCACCCTTGTTATAGACGAGCAGCTTGGAGTGGTCACGCTCAGCCTTTGGGAACTTGGCTATGCGCTCATCGGGCAACTCGTAATTGTATTCGCTAATATGTATGTCTTTCGTTTTCACGCTGCAAAGTTACGAAATAATTCGTAATTCGTAACTCGTAATTCGTAATTTTTTAGTACCTTTGCAGCCGAATATGGAAAATAACAGTATCTTACAGAAACTCGACGGTCTGGAGGCACGCTTTGAAGAGGTGTCTACGCTGATTACCGACCCTGACGTGATAGCCGACCAGAACCGCTTCGTGAAATTGACGAAGGAATATAAAGACTTGGGCGACATTATGGACGCCCGCAAGCGCTACATCGCCTGTCTGAACAGCATTAAGGAGGCCAAGGACATCCTGGCCAACGAGACAGACCCGGAGATGAAGGAGATGGCTCGTGAGGAACTGTCGGAGAACGAGGCCCTGCAGCCCAAGTTGGAGGAGGAAATCAAGATTGCGCTCATTCCCAAGGACCCTGAGGACGCCAAGAACGTGCAGATGGAGATTCGTGCAGGAACGGGTGGTGACGAAGCTGCCTTGTTTGCTGGCGACCTGTTCAAGATGTACAAGAGCTACTGCGAGTCGAAGGGCTGGCAGCTTTCCATCACCAGCGTCTCTGAAGGTGCTGTGGGTGGTTTCAAGGAGATTGACTTTGCCGTCAGTGGTGCCGACGTCTATGGCACGCTGAAATACGAATCAGGCGTTCATCGTGTACAGCGTGTGCCTGCTACTGAGACACAGGGCCGTATGCACACCTCTGCCGCTACCGTTGCCGTACTCCCTGAGGCCGACAAGTTCGAGGTACACGTCAACGAGGGCGAAATCAAGTGGGATACCTTCCGTTCATCAGGTGCTGGTGGCCAGAACGTGAACAAGGTGGAGTCTGGTGTCCGTCTGCGCTATATGTGGAAGAACCCCAATACGGGCGAAACGGAGGAAATCCTCATCGAGTGTACGGAAACGCGCGACCAGCCCAAGAACAAGGAGCGTGCACTCTCGCGCCTCTACACCTTTATCTATGATAAGGAGCACCAGAAGTATATGGACGACATTGCCAGCCGTCGTAAGAGCCTGGTATCTACGGGTGACCGTTCGGCAAAAATTCGCACATACAACTTTCCACAGGGCCGTGTGACAGACCACCGTATCGGCTACACCACCCACGACCTGCAGGGTTTCCTGGGTGGCGACATCCAGCCAATGATTGATGCCCTCACCGTTGCCGAAAACGCCGAACGAATGAAAGAAACAGAACTTTAAGTGTGGCAAGCGGTTCTGTCGCTTGCATAAAGATTATGACCAGACAACAATTAATTCAGCAAATCCGCGAGAAGCAATCGTTTCTCTGCGTGGGTCTCGACCCAGACATCAAGAAGATTCCCCAGTGTGTGATTGACGAATGCAAGGCTGACCTTGCAGCAGACGACGAGGAGTACGACGAGTCGCTGGCTATCATCCTCTTCAACCAGTATATCATCGACGCTACGGCTCCCTACTGTGTAGCCTACAAGCCCAACCTGGCATTCTACGAGTCGCTAGGTGCCAATGGACTGGTAGCTTACGAAGAGACTGTCAGCTACATTCGCGAGAACTATCCCAATCATTTCATCATTGCTGATGCCAAGCGTGGCGACATTGGCAACACGTCGAAGATGTATGCCCGCTCGTTCTTCGAGGGCGATGCTCAGGCCGATGCTGTTACCGTTGCACCCTACATGGGCGAAGACTCCGTCAGTCCCTTCCTGGAGTATGACGGCAAGTGGGTTATCCTGTTGGCACTGACCAGCAATAAGGGTTCTCACGACTTCCAACTGATGGAGGATGCTCAGGGCGAGCGCCTCTTCGAGAAGGTGCTGAAGACCTCTCAGCAATGGGGCACGAAAGACAACATGATGTATGTCGTAGGTGCCACACAGGGCCAGATGTTTGAGGACATTCGCAAGATTGTGCCTGACCACTTCCTGCTGGTTCCTGGCATAGGCGCTCAGGGCGGTTCGCTGCAGGAGGTCTGCAAATATGGTATGACGAAGGACTGCGGTCTGCTGGTTAACTCATCGCGTGGCATTATCTTCGCCTCTAACGGCAAGGACTTTGCCGATGTGGCTGCACAGAAGGCCAAGGAACTGCAGGAGCAGATGGCTGAAGAACTCGCCAAGATTTGACAACAAGAAATAACATAGAAAAAGGCTGCGGATTTGTTTCCTGCAGCCTTTCTTCATTTATTATTTATTGGTTATTATTTACTCGTAGTACTCGATGGTGCGGGTCTGTTCCATGTCCTGTCCCATCATGTTTGTCTTACGACTGATCCAGTTGCCCTTGGCGTCATACTTGATGTCCTTATACTCCATCTTCATCTCCTGACCACCCATGTTCATAGACTGAGCGATAAGGGTACCCTTGTCATTGTAGATAAAGGTGAATGTCATGTCGTTGCCCATCATATTCATTGACTGCGTAGCCAATTTGCCGTCCTTCCATGTGTACTTCATGGTGACATCCTGACCCTGGAAAGTCAGCGTAGCCTGCTGAGCATAGCCGTTGGCATCGTACACCACATTCGACATGCCATCGCGTTGCATCTTGCCGTCCTGTGTGAACGTCGTCACCTGGTCACGACCCATCATGTTCTGACTGATTTTCTTTACAGGTCCCTGCGCCTCGTTAGCCTCTACGTCGTGGAACTTCGTCTGTGCCTGCATGGCAAACGGAATGGCCATCAAGGCCAGCATCATTAATACTTTTTTCATCGTTTTGGTTGTTTAATAATGAGTTAATGTTAGTTAGTTGTCAGTCCTTAGACGAATCAAAACCCGTAAAGATTAATCGACACCCCGATTTTTTTCTTAACAATGCCACAAGAAAGGCACCATCATGTAAACAACCGCCACACTTCGCACCTTTAAGGCAGAGAAATTAAGGGAAATATTTAACTAACTTTCGCGCTTGATGCTGTGGATGTGAAGAACGATACCTGACACTATCAACAGGAGGCCCGAAAGGAGTATCCAGTTGCTGCTGGAAAACGGGGCAAATCGGGTGGTAACGAGCACCATAGTACCTAATATAATAAGGAATAAACCTAAATATGGGGTCAATTTCTTCATAAAAACGTTAATTTTGCTGCAAAGATAAGAAATAATTCGTAATTCATAATTCGTAATTCGAAATTTTTTCGTACCTTTGCACCCGCATTTTGCAAAAATAACATTTATTTAATTTATTAACGTAGTATGAATCAATACGAAACCGTTTTCATTTTGACTCCCGTTTTGTCTGACGAACAGACAAAGGAAACGGTCGCAAAGTTCAAGAAGGTCCTGACCGATAAGGGTGCAGAGATCGTGAACGAAGAGGCCTGGGGACTGAAGAAGATGGCTTACGCTATCCAGAAGAAATCTACAGGTTTCTACTTCCTGGTAGAGTTCAAGGCTGAGCCATCAGTGATTAAGACTTTGGAGACTGCTTTCCGTCGTGACGAGAAGGTCATCCGTTTCCAGACAGTTAAGCTTGAGAAGTATGCCATTGAGTATGCTGAGAAGCGTCGTAACAAATTTGGTAAAAAAGAGGAGGCTTAAACTATGGCACAGCAAGACACTGAAATCCGTTATTTGAACGCTCCTTCTATCGACACGAAGAAGAAGAAGTACTGCCGTTTCAAGAAGAGTGGCATCAAGTACATCGACTACAAGGATCCCGAGTTCCTGAAGAAGTTCCTGAACGAGCAGGGTAAGATTCTTCCCCGCCGTATCACCGGTACCTCTCTGAAGTATCAGCGCCGTGTGGCTCAGGCCGTTAAGCGTGCCCGCCAGATTGCCCTGCTGCCCTACGTAACTGACATGATGAAGTAAAAATTAGGAGGACAGAAGATATGGAAATTATACTGAAAGAAGATATTATCGGTCTGGGATACAAGAACGATATCGTAAATGTGAAGTCGGGTTACGGCCGTAACTACCTCATCCCTCAGGGTAAGGGCGTTATCGCCTCTCCGATGGCTAAGAAGATTCTTGCCGAGAACCTGAAGCAGCAGGCTCACAAGCTCGCCGCTATCAAGGAGGCTGCCGAGAAGCGCGCCGAGACCTTGAATGGTGTTGCTCTGGAGATTGCCGCCAAGGTCAGCGCTACTGGTCAGCTCTACGGTTCAGTAGGTGCCAACCAGGTTGCTGAGGAGCTGAAGAAGCTCGGTCACGACATCGACCGCAAGATCATCACCATGAAGGATGCCAAGACTATCGGCGACTTCGTTGCTCTGGTTCACTTCCACAAGGAGGTTACCGTTGAGATTCCTGTGAAGGTTGTTGCCGAGAATGCTGCTGAGCTGAAGGCTGCTGCTGAGGAAGAGGCTGCCATCAAGGCTGCTGCTGAGGCAAAGAAGGCTGCCGCTGCTGCAGAGGAAGAGGCTGCTGCTGAGGCCGTCGAGGAAGACGTCGTCGAGGAAGAGGCTCCCGCCACTGAAGAAGCATAATAGCTGTAAAGCATATTTGGTTATTATACAAAGAAAGAATCCCAGGTGTTTTGGCACTTGGGATTCTTTTTTATTCCTCTTTGGGTTCTTCGGCAGCCTGAGGCTCGTCGTCCTGCGGCTGCTGGCTGGCATCCTCGTGGTGCTCCTTGGGCTTGACAACCATGTTACCTAACTCGTCGAGAATAACTTCCTGCTCCATCTCGACTCCTAAGCTATCGACGGCAATGCTGTCAGTGTCAGAAACTTCCTGGAGGTAGCCGCCACAACCGTATTGTGTCATGTTGATGTCAAGGTCTTGGGGGGTAGTGAATTTGGTGCGATACTGCTTGAAGGCAGGATCGCTCAGGACGCTCTGGAGGAAATAACCGCAGATGGGGAGTGCCGTGCGGTTGCCCTGACCCAGTTCGCCAGTACGGAAGTGGATGCAGCGGTACTCGCCGCCGACCCATGCACCCACGACGAGGCGCGGCGTGGTGCCGATAAACCAGGCGTCGGAGTGGTTGTTCGACGTTCCCGTCTTACCGCCAAAGTCGGTGTCGTTATTGGCATCGCCAACGAAACCGCGAAGTCGTGACGAGGTGCCGCTCATACCGCCCATTAACAGCTGCTGGACGTAGAAGGCACTCTTGTAGGACAGCACTTGCTTGGCTTCGGAGGGTGCCACGTAAATTTCCTTGCCGTCGCGGTCGAGGATGCGCGTCACCAGTACGGGTTCTACATGCTTACCGTCGTTGACGGGGGTGCAGTAGCCATTGACGAGTTCCAACAGGTTGACGTCGCTGGAACCAAGGGTTAGCGAAGGGGTGGGGTCGAGTTTCGACTTGATGCCCATGTCGTAGGCGGTCTTGACGATGCGCTGGATGCCGCACTCCTGTCCGAGGCGTACGGCAACGGAGTTGACACTCATGGCAAAGGCCTGCTTCAGCGTGATATTGGCACCAGTGAAGTAGCCGTTGGCATTGGTGGGAGCCCATGTCACCTCCTTACCGTGGTCCATAACCTTCATCGAGAAAAACTCATCGCAACGGGTGTCGCAGGGCGTCATTCCCTGGTTCATGGCCTCGGTATAGACGAAGAGTTTGAAAGTGGAGCCAGGCTGGCGCATGGCTGTTACCTTGTCGTACTTCCACGTCTTGAAGTCTATGTCGCCTACCCAGGCCTTGACGTGTCCCGTCTGGGGTTCCATGGCCACGAAACCGCAATGCATGAAGTGTTCCATATAACGGATGCTGTCGAGGGTAGATATCTCTTTCTCGATAGTGCCGTTCTCATAGTCGAAGAGTTTTACGCGGTGGGGCTTGTTCAGATAGTAGTCGATAGAGTCCTGATTGCCGTCGAACTTCTGTTCCAGCTGCTTGTAGTAAGGCAGTTTCTTGGCCAGGTCCTCGATGAAGTGTGGAATCTCCCTGTGGCGTTCGTCCTGCCAGGGTGGGGTAGTACCCCAATGCGAATTGAAGTTGCGTTGCACCTGCTTCATCTGCTTGACGGCAGCGTCCTCTGCATACTGCTGCATGCGGGTGTCAATGGTGGTGTAAATCTTCAGACCGTCCTTGTAAAGGTCGTAGCCGTTTTCGTCGCACCACTCCTTCAGATAGTTCTTGACGGCCTCGCGGAAGTACTGCGCCTGACCGTCGTAGTTGTTCTCGACGCTGTAGTCGAGCTTGATGGGCAATTCCTTCAACTCGTCGTACTCTTCCTGTGTCAGGTCTTTGTGCTTCAGCATGTTGCTGAGTACCACGTTGCGGCGTTCGAGGGAGTTCTTGGGATTGATGCGCGGATTATAATAGGTGGTGGCCTTGAGTAGTCCCACGAGAATGGCGGCCTGATCGGTAGTCAGGTTCTTTGGCGTGGTGCCAAAGTAGGTCTTGGCTGCCGTCTTAATACCAAAAGCATTGGAACCGAAATCGACGGTGTTGGCATACATGGTGAGAATCTGTTGCTTGTCGAAGAACATCTCAATCTTGACCGCCGTAATCCATTCCTTGCTCTTCATGATGAGCATTTTTACGCCAGGGATGTTGCCCAATAAACCTGTAGAATATTCGGTACGCACGCGGAACATATTCTTTACCAACTGCTGGGTGATAGTCGATGCGCCGCGGGCATCGTGGTGGACGATGTAGTCCTTGAGTGCTGCGCCAACGCCCTGAAAGTCTATGCCGAAATGGCGGAAGAAACGTTCGTCCTCAGTATCGATGAGAGCCCGCCAAAAAACGGGATTCACGTCGTCGTACTCTACTGGGGTGCGGTTTTCGCTGAAATACTTGCCTATCTGTACACCGTCGGCACTATAGAGTTCCGAAGCTTGGATGGTCTTGGGGTTCAAGATGTTGCTCATTGAGGGCGACTTGCCGAAGAGCCACAGGAAGTTGATGTCGACCATGACCAGATAAAGAATAAAGGCAATAATGAATGATATCAGTCCGACAGCTGTCTTCGTGTACCATTTCCTGCCTTTGTACAGGCTCTTATACCATTGCCAGCACCGCTTGGGCGCATAGATGATTTTCTCAGCGTATTTATTCATAATATCGTTATTTCCTTAACTTCTCTTACTTCTTAACTTCCCTAATCTTTTAACTTCTCTTCAATGAATTCTACTATTTCGTCGGTCTGGTCGGGATGGAACCAAGTCATTTCCTGGTCGCGCTTGAACCACGTCAGCTGTTTGCGGGCATAGCGTCGTGTGTTGCCTTTGATGCGCTCGACAGCCTCATTCAATGGCCAACGACCGTCTAAGTAGTCGAACAGTTCCTTGTAGCCAACCGTATTCAGGGCGTTGTTGTTGCGCCACGCCTTGAGACCTTCCACTTCGTCCAACAAACCGGCAGACATCATATCGTCCACCCGCTGGTTGATGCGGTTATAGAGTTCGTCACGGTCGCGGTTGACTCCTATCTTGACGATGCGGAACGGACGTTCCTTGCGCGTCTGGGTGCGGAAGGAGGTGTAGGTTTTCCCCGTCTGGTAACAGATTTCCAGGGCGTGGATGACACGCCGGTGGTTTTGACGGTCTACGATGGCATAGTGCTCCGGGTCGAGACGCTTCAAGTCTTCGCAGAGCGCCTCCAGACCTTCCTCCTGGTAGCGGCGCTTCATCTCCTCGCGGATGTCGTCGCGGACGGTGGGGATATCGTCAATACCGTTGCATACGGCATCGATGTACATCATGCTACCGCCTGAGAGAATGTTGATTTCTGAAGGCTGAACCTCCAGACATTCTAATACGTCCTGCTCGTACATGGAGGCGTTGTAGTAGTCGTGGATGCTTTTCGTGCCCACGAAAAAGTGATGAGCCTGTGCCAGCTGTTCGGCGGTAGGTGCGGCAGTACCTATCTTCAGTTCACGATAGATTTGTCGCGAATCGGCGTTCAGTATGGGAATACCGTAGCGGCGTGCCAACCCGATAGTCAGCGCTGTCTTACCCACGGCAGTAGGCCCCGTAATGACGACGAGAGTTCTCAATTCTCAATTCCCTTTAACGAATAACGCCGCGCTTGGAATTCTCGATGAATGAGCAGATGTATTCCACCTCCTTGGAGTCGGGATATTTGGCGCGGGCCTCGGCAATACCGTCTTTCATCACACCCTTGGAGTAGATGATGCGGTAGGCATCGTGAATGGCCTCGATGGTCTCGTTTGAGAAACCACGGCGGCGAAGACCGATGAGGTTGACACCTGCATAGCGGACAGGTTCCTTGCCAGCAATGACGTAGGGTGGGATGTCCTGACTGGTGCGAGTACCACCTTGGAACATGATATACCCTCCGACGTGCAGGAACTGGTGGAACAGACACGTTGCCGAGATGATGGCGCAGTCGTCAACTATCACTTCGCCAGCAAACTTCGTCGAGTTGCCGATGATGCAACCGTTGCCGATAACGCAGTCGTGACCGATGTGCATGTTCTCCATCAGCAGGTTGCCGTTGCCGATGACCGTCTTTCCCTTCGAGGCTGTACCGCGGCTGATAGTGACATTCTCGCGGATAGAGTTGTTGTCGCCAATCTCACACGTGGTCTCTTCGCCCTGGAACTTCAAGTCCTGTGGCTTGGTAGAGATGCTGGCACCGGGAAAGAACTCGTTGCCATTGCCAATACGGGCGCCGAAGTGGATGGTGACACCGTTCAGGAATTTATTGTTGTCGCCAATGACGACATTCTTGTCAATCACACAAAAGGGACCTATCACATTGTTGTCGCCCAATTTTGCCTCGGGATCGACAATAGCCATTGGATGGATTTGGTTTGCCATAACTTCTTTAACTATTTGTTCTTCACAATTTGTGCGGTGAAGGTGGCTTCTGCTACGACGTGGTCGCCGACGAAGATGTAGCCTTTCATAGACGAGATGCCGTGGCGGACTGGAGCCAACAGGTCAACCTTAAAGAGTAGCGTGTCGCCGGGAACAACCTTTTGGCGGAACTTAACACCGTCAATCTTCATAAAGTATGTCGACCAGCGCTCGGGCTCCTCAAGGGTGTTCAGCACCAGCAGTCCGCCACATTGGGCCATTGCCTCTATCTGCAGTACGCCAGGCATCACGGGTTCTTCAGGGAAATGGCCCTGGAAGAAAGGTTCGTTGGAAGTGACGTTCTTGATGCCTACAATGGTATTAGCACCTAAGGAAATGACTTTGTCTACCAACTGCATAGGATAGCGGTGGGGGAGCAGTTCGCGGATGCGGTTAACGTCCATTACCGGCTCTTCGTTGGGGTCGTAGATGGGTGCCTGGATTTCGTGTTTGCGAATCTCCTTACGCATCTGGCGGGCGAACTTGTTGTTGATGGTATGACCGGGGCGTGTGGCTACGATGCGACCCTTGATAGGTTTGCCGATGAGGGCCATATCGCCGATGACATCCAAGAGCTTATGGCGGGTACATTCGTTTTCCCACACCAGGGGCTTGTGCTGGATATATCCCAACTCGGTGGCATCGCGGTGCTCGACATGCAACATGTCAGCCAGCATGTCGAGGCGTTCCTGAGTCGTCTGGCGCTCGTAGATGACGATGGCGTTGTCGAGGTCGCCGCCCTTGATGAGGTTAGCCTGCAACAGCGGCTCAATATCGCGCACGAAAACAAAGGTACGTGCAGGGGCGATTTCCTTGATATATCCTAACGGGCTATCGAGTGTGGCAAACTGCGAGTTAATGAACTTCGATTCGAAGGAACACATGGCCGTGATGGAGAACTCGTCGTCAGGCAGGATGGTGATGCACGAACCCGTCTGCTCATCCTTGACCTCAATCTTCTTGCGGATGATGTAAAAGTCTTTCGGTGCGTTTTGCTCCTCAATGCCCACCTCGGTAATTTTCTCCACATATTTGATGGCAGAGCCGTCGAGGATGGGGAACTCAGGACCGTTGACCTGCATGAGACAGTTGTCGATGCCCATGGCGTAGAGGGCTGAGAGTCCGTGTTCGACAGTCGAGACACGTGCGTCGCCCTTGCCGAGCACGGTACCGCGCTGGGTGTCAACCACGTTTTCTGCGACGGCGTCAATGACGGGCTCACCTTCCATGTCGATGCGTTGGATCTTGTAACCCGTATTTTCTGCTGCCGGATTGAATGTTACCGTCAGGTTTAAACCCGTATGCAGTCCTTTGCCGAACAAAGAGAAGCTGCCTTTAAGCGTTTTCTGTTTCATCTTGTAAATTTACAATTTAACGATTTACAATTTACAATATATTGTATTTTTGATAATTGGACTATTTTTGTGCGGCCTTCAGCGCATCTAACTCCCTGCGCAAGGCTGCTATCTCACGATACATGTCGGGCAACTTGGCATCGAGTGCGCGGGCCTTGAAGTACATCTTCGGATTGACGGCAGGCGAGCCAATCAACTGTTCCCCGTCGCCCTTGGTATTGCCTATTACGCCACATTGTGCCCCCACGAAGGTTTTGTCTGCCACATGGATATGTCCGGAGAATCCTGCCTGGCCACCTACCATACACCAGGCGCCGATCTTCGTGCTGCCAGCCATGCCAGCCTGTGCAGACATCACGGTGTTCTCGCCAATCTCGCAGTTATGGGCCACCTGGATAAGGTTGTCCAGTTTGACGCCTTTGTGGATGATGGTCTGTCCCATGGTTGAGCGATCGACGCAGGTATTGGCACCAATTTCGACGTCGTCCTCAATGATGACGATGCCTAACTGTGGAATCTTCTCATAGCCCTCCTGATTGGGAGCAAAGCCAAAGCCATCGGCACCGATGACAGCTCCAGCATGTATGGTGACGTTCTTGCCTATCTGGCAACCGTCGTAGATGGTGACATGTGGGTAGATACGTGTGCCATCGCCAATCTTGACACCTTCTCCGACGACGGCGAAGGGGCCGATATAGACGTCTTTGCCAATCTCTGCCGTTGGTGACACGAAGGCCAGCGAGTCGATACCGGTCTTTTTGGGCAGTGAAGCGGCATACATTTGCATCAGCTTGGCCACACACTCGTAGGCGTTCTTGACGCGGATGAGGGTAGCGCTGACAGGATGTTCAAGCTCCACGTCCTCATTGATGAGTACGATGCTGGCTTTGGTTTCATAAATATATGAAGTATATTTGGGGTTTGAGAGGAAGGTGATGGCACCCTCTTTCCCTTCTTCTATCTTGGCAAAAGTATGTACGGCAGTCTGCTCGTTACCTTCTACGCGGCCTCCTATAAAATTGGCAATTTGCTTGGCTGTAAACTCCATAATGCTAACAAAGTTTTATATAAACGCTGCAAAGATAATCATTTTTTATGAAAAACGTTGATAACAGAGGTAATATTTTCGTATTTTTTTGGAAAGTAGTTGCACATTTAAGATTTCTGAAGCTTCTGCGATGTCTTTGACGGTGCCGTCTTTGTAGAGAATGCCTATGCTGTCGTCCTCCGGATTGTACATGTCCTTGCCTATTTCGGTCAGCGTTACCAAATAGTCGGTATCGGCGTGCGAGATGTTCATTTCCTTGGCTAAACGATCCTTAATCTGATTGATGTATTCCTCTGTGGGGCGCTCTTCGCTGACCTCTACCTTGAACAACCGACGGTCAGTCATATCGGTAGCCAGCGTCGAGAGAATCCGGTCGTCGACATGCTTCCATGCCTTGAGGGAGCACCAGATGTCGGAGTCATCAAGGTCGGCATAGGCTTTCAAGGCTTCTTCGTCGAAAGCCCCTTGGTTTTTCAGGAAGTAGGCCAAAGCCGGCGATGCAAAGATATCGCGTCCCTGACGCACCAGATCGCGTGCTCGGCGCAGGGTGTTGACGAGAATCTTCTCGTAGCCTACGGCGGTTTTGTGGAGATACACCTGCCAGTACATGAGCCGTCGCGAGGTGAGGTAGTTCTCGATGGAGTAGATGCCCTTGGCGTCGACCACCAGGTTGTCGTCCTTGACGTTCAACATCTTGATGATGCGTGCCGACCCGATGTTGCCTTCTGTAACTCCCGTGTAGAACGAGTCTCGCCGCAGGTAGTCCAGACGGTCCATATCGAGCTGGCTGGAGATGAGTTGGTGGTAGATTTTATTGGGATATTCGTCCTTGAAAATGCTGATGGCCAGGGCTAATTGTCCCTTCAGATCATGGTTAATCTGTTCCATCATCATGAGCGATATCTCCTCGTGTGTAATGCCCTGTATGAGGGTGTTCTCCAGCACGTGTGAGAAAGGTCCGTGACCGATATCGTGCATGAGGATGGCAGCCTGTACGGCTTCAGCTTCGGAGTCGAAGATATAGATGCCTTTCTCACTAAGCGACTTCACGGCCTCGGTCATTAGGTAAAGTGCTCCGAGGGAGTGTTGGAAACGGGTATGGCGTGCCCCTGGATAGACTACCGAGGCCAGTCCTAACTGGTTGATTCTGTTCAGGCGTTGAAACAACGGATGCTGTACGATATCGTACAGCAGTCCGCGTTTTATCTTGATGAACCCGAAGACGGGGTCGTTGATAATCTTGTGTTCGTTCATGACGGTTTGTCAAGTTAGGACTCTTTCGGCGCATCTTGTCCCATGGGAGGACGCTATCTCTTCTTAGGTTTGTCAGCTTTTTTGTCCTTCTTGGACTTCTTGTCTTTCTTGTCTTTGCCGACGTTTGCCTGCTCTTCCGGCTGTTGGCTATAGTCGACGGGGTCGAACTTGAATTGTGATATACTGACGTACTGGATGTCGTAGCCCGTCTTGTATTTCTTCATGAGCTTGACATACTGCTTCTCAGACTTTTTCTTCTTGGTGGCGAAGAATACCACGCAGACGCGTCCGGGCTGGTTGGCTTTCTCTGCCAGGTAGGTGCGCATCTGTTCGGAATACTGTTCGCGGTCTATCAGAAACTTGGTTTTCGAGTCTATCCAACCGCCTGTTACATCCTGAATGTCAGTAATATAGATGGTGGAGTCCTTGAAAGACGCTGCAAATCCGAACATATAGAGGCGCTTGGGCTTCTCGGGCTTTGCCTCGGCTGTTGTGGCACCCAATGTGATGAGCAGGGCCAGCAACAGTAGTTTAAGATGTTTCATTGTCCTAAATATGCTTTTAATATTTTGTTCTTTGTATTACTGCGCAGCCGGCGTATGGCTTTCTCTTTGATTTGGCGGACGCGTTCGCGGGTAAGCCCGAACTTGTTGCCAATCTCTTCGAGGGTCATTTCCGACTGTCCGATGCCATAGAAGGCTGTAATAATTTTTCGCTCCCGTTCTGTGAGCATCTGAAGGGCGTTGGCAATCTCGGATTGCAATGACTCCCTCACCAGCTCGCGGTCGGCCATGGGCGAGTTTTCGTTCACCAGAATGTCTAACAGACTGTTGTCCTCGCCGTCTATGAATGGGGCATCCACCGACACCTGACGTCCAGTCACCAGCATGGCCTCATCAATCTTCTCTTCCGAGAGGGCTATCTGTTCCGATATCTCTTCTAAAGACGGGCGACGCTCGTTTTCCTGTTCAAACTTGCTGAGCATACGGTTTATCTTGTTCATCGAACCCACTTGGTTTAGGGGAAGTCGTACTATTCGGCTTTGCTCGGCAATGGCCTGGAGAATGCTTTGTCGAATCCACCAGACGGCATAGGAAATGAACTTGAAGCCTCGTGTCTCGTCGAATTTCTCGGCAGCCTTGATGAGTCCGAGGTTGCCTTCGTTGATCAGGTCGGCCAGCGATAGTCCTTGGTTCTGATATTGTTTGGCCACAGAGACGACGAAGCGCAAGTTGGCTTTCGTCAACTTTTCCAGCGCGGCTCGGTCGCCACGTCGGATACGCTGTGCCAGTTCCACTTCCTCGTCGGCCGAGAGCAGCTCCTCTCTTCCTATTTCGTTCAGGTATTTCTCGAGGGCTTCGCTCTCGCGGTTAGTGATGGATTTGGTGATTTTTAGTTGCCTCATCTGGTCTCTTTTTATGAACGTGGATGCAAAAGTAAGATTTTTTTTCGTAATGACCAAATAAAAATGAAAGAAATGAACGAAATCATTCATTTCTCTCATTTTTTATTTTCTCATGTCGAAGACTTAGTCCTGAAGAGCGACGGCGAAGTAGGCTTTCTTGCCTGTTGGGAAGATGCCTTGGATGTAGAGTACGGACTCTTTCGACGTTGAGGCCTTCTTGACAGCATCCTGCAGGTCTTCAACGCTCTTCATGGCTTCCTCGTTGACGCGCTGAATGATAAATCCTGCGGGAACACCAGCCTCTTTGAGCTTGCCGCCGTTGACCTTGGTGACTTTCAGACCGTAGGTGATTTCCAACTGCTTCTTGTCGTTGTCGTCGATGGCGCGGAACTGGCCTCCTAAGACATCGAGGTCGGCATTCTTCACCACCTTGGTGTTACCCTGGGCGTTCTTCAGCGTCATCGTGACAGTCTTCTCTTTCTTGTTGCGCAGATACTTCACGGTAACTTTGTCGCCTGGACGCTTTTGGGCTACGATACCCTGCAGGTCACCCATGGTCTTGATCTTCTGTCCGTCGATGGCGGTAATGATATCGTCAGCCTCCAGTCCTGCATCGGCAGCAGCACCGTCCTCAACAACCTTATTAATACGTACGCCCTCCATTGTGCCGAAGTCCTTGACCTCCTTGTCCTGATCCTTCATGGCGTCAACGTAGTCCTTCACACTACCGCCCTCGATACCTATCATGGCACGCTGGTAGCTGCCGTATTTCTTGAAGTCGTCAACGGCTTTGTTGACGATGGTGGTGGGGATGGCAAAGCCATAGCCGATGTTCGACCCTGTAGGCGATGCCAGCATGGCATTGATACCGATGAGTTCTCCCCGCACGTTAACAAGTGCGCCACCCGAGTTACCCTGGTTGATGGCGGCATCTGTCTGAATCATCGACTGTACACCTTGGCTCAGGGTGCGTGCCTTAGCTGAGACGATGCCGGCTGTGACGGTGTTGTTGAGTCCAAGAGGGTTACCTACTGCCAGGACCCATTCGCCGACCTTGACGTCGTCCGAATTGGCGATGACGATGGCAGGCAGGTCCTTGGCATCAATCTTGATGAGCGCGAGGTCTGTTGCAGCGTCGGCACCGATGACGCGGGCCGAGTATTCCTTGGAGTTCTCGTTGAGGGTGACGGTCAGTTCGTCAGCTCCGTCGACGACGTGGTTGTTGGTGACAATGTATCCGTCAGCCGAGATGATGACTCCCGAACCTGCTGCTGCGCGCTTCGGCGTCTGAACCTGGCGCTGGCGCCGGCCGTTGTTGCCCTGGCCGCGTCCGAAAAATCCTCCGAAGGGGTCTGAGAAGAAGTCCTCGAAGGGGTCGCTATACTCGACGGTCTGCGTCTTTGAGTTGATGACTGACTTGATGTAGACTACCGATGGCAGGGATTTTTCTGCTGCGTACGTCAGGTCTACCGGTTGTCCTGGTGCTGCCTGGGCTGCTGCTGGAGCGGCCACGGTCTTGTTGCACGATGCTGCCGAGAATGCTATCACTAACATGTAGATAGCCGGCATAAAGCTCTTTACAATCTTTTTCATACTTTTAATTATCAATTTTACTATTTACAGTTTATTTTTCGATTTTCGGGTGCAAATTTAGGCGCAAAAAATGTAAATGCGACAAAATGTCATGAATATTTGTCGCAATTTAACACTTCACCCCCAATGCTTAACGGCTGTTAGAAATTAACGCTTGAAATGTGAAAAGACTGACAAAATTAACTATTTTGCCAGTCTTTAGTTATATATAGTGCATTATGCTTTCTTAATAGTACGTTTCTAATGATGAATAATGCACTCTTATTTGTTTTTTCTGTACGTATTTATGCATTTTATCTTTCTTGTACATATTTATGTAATGTGGCGCGGACGGCTCCGTTGCCGGCGTAGAGTTCGCGCACCATACCTTCTATCTGTTCGCCGAGACCTGCCTCGTAGAGGTCGAGTCCGAAGACGTCCTTTCGGCTATAGAGTTGACGCAGGGGACTCCAGTCCTGATCGACCTTGCCAATCTGCAGGGGCGCAACGATGGCTTGCAGCTCTGCCAGCATGGGGTCTGGCGAGCAGTCGAATGGCGTGCCGTCGTCCTTGATGCCCTTGAGGTAGCGTGCGTAACCTGCGAGGGTCAAGGGGATGAGTACGAGGTTCGACTTGTCCAGTCCGCGGGTGAGGTATTTCTTGATGGTCTCGCCGAAACGGATGGGCAGTTTCTGGCTGGTGTCCATGGCGATGCGTTGTGGTGCATCGGGCATGAAGGGGTTGGGGAGTCGGCGGTTGATGACGGCTCCTATGAACTCGTAGGGGTTCAGCACCCCTGGATCAACCACGACGGGCATGGCCTCCATGTAACCTATTTTCTGGATGAAAGGCCGCAGGTCTTCGTCGGCCATCTCGGCACTGATGAGTGTGTAGCCGAGCATGCAGCCATAGATGGACATGGCGGTATGGAGTGGGTTCAGACAGGTGGTAACCTTCATCGTCTCCACCTTGTCGACGGTCTCGCGGGTGGTATAGAGTGCGCCTCCGAGATCGAGTGGGGGACGGCCGTTGGTGTAGTTGTCCTCGATGACAAGGTACTGGACTTCCTCGGCGTTGACGAAGGGTGCTGTGAAGGTGTGCTTCTCGGTCTCGATATAGTCGTTGTCCTCGAAACCGTCGGCGGCGAGCAGTTCTTTCACTTTCTCATGTGGGCGCGGGGTAATCTTGTCGATCATCGACCAGGGGAAGGTGACCTTTGTTTCGTCCTTCAGATAATCGAGGAAGGCCTGTGGCACCAGTCCGTCCTGAACCCAGCGCTCGGCGTATGCAAAGACGCCGGCTTTCACCTTGTCGCCGTTGTGCGAGCAGTTGTCCATCGACTGGACGGTAAGCGGGAGCTCGCCGGCCTGCCAGCGTTCGTAGAGCAGGGCACAGACCTTACCCATGGCGAACACGGGCTTCATGCCGCGCGCGAGGTCGGCTTCGTTGTAGGTGTAGCCTTTCTCGGTAATTGTGAACGAAATCATTTGGAGCGATGGGTTGCGGAATATTTCCACGAGTCGGTTCCAGTCTTCGAACTGCGGATCTGCCTTGAGGGCTTCCGTGACGCTGGCGATGACTTTCTTCTCAATGGTGCCAGTCGATTGTAGGGAGACCAGTAGCGAGAGGTTGTTATAGGGTGCGTACGCCTTGTCGATGACTTCGAAGTCGAAGGTTTCGGCAACGATGACTCCTCGATCGTACTTGCCCGTGTTGAGGGCGTCGTTGAGGATAGCTGCAGGGAATGCTCGGAAGATGTTTCCGCCTCCGAAGTGTACCCATGTGGGTTGTTTGGCGGTTTTCTCGCGCAAGGCCTTGATGTCAAACTTAGGAAGCTCATAGCCCTTGGCTTCCCACTCTGCGGCGTTATACTGGCCGCTGAAAATGTCGTTCAGTTTCATAGCTTATTCAGTATTATTCAGATGCTTTTAGATTGTCAGGTGTTTCACCTTATTTATTTTATCAGATGCTTTTTACCGTTCTTGATATATACGCCTGCCTTTTGGGGGCTGTCCACACGACGACCCTGGAGATCATAGTAAGACAGTTCTACGGCCTGTGTGTCATCTGGAACTCGGCGTCGCCCTGTGCCAGGCACTGGGCAGTAGCCAAGAGCGTTATTGCCAAAAGGCTGACCATTTTTTTCATTGCGATGATATAGCGTTCGTTCATTAATTCTATCTTATGCTGTATTTGTCTGCAAAGGTAATTAAAAAAAATCGGACTGACAAAATGCCAGCCCGATTTTTTTCATTATTGCATTTTTACCTTTTTACATTATTACCTTTTTACCTTTATATATGTACATTCCCTTCTTTGTCGGTTTGCCGTCGAGCTTGCGGCCACTGAGGTCGAACCATGTGTCGCCAGTCAGGCTCCCCTTCAGCGATTACAATCGGTGTCTCGGAAACTACAGGCCGGAAATCCAGTACTTTTTCCTCAGAAATCCAGTATTTTTCCATCGGTTATCCTTAGGATAACCTCAACTTATCCTTAGGATAACTTCAACTTATCCTTAGGATAACTGACGGAAAAGTACTGGAAAAGTTGCGCCTAGAAAATCTTTGTAGTGTACTGAATTTGGTTGACAGTATTGTTTGTTATTCCTAACTTGGTTTACACTTCATTGTTTTTATTCCTATACAGGTTGTCAGTTTATGACTTTATTCCTGCTTCGGTTTA
>JAEEGH010002696.1_pt1 | contig 47644 bp, 44 predicted proteins | sample 9134181 | NCBI WGS metagenome assembly JAEEGH01 (sample SAMN16246544, study PRJNA631951) | gut metagenome | biome: gut microbiome; feature: rumen; material: DP-attached | host: Bos | place: Iran: Karaj | collected 2018-10
GCCCCAGATTGAGGCGAGCGACATCCATCAGCGTCTGGGCCTGCAGAAGGGCAAATATATCCTGCTCTCTGCCCATCGTGAGGAGAATATTGACACCGAGAAGAACTTCCTGTCGCTGTTTAATGCTATTAATAAGATGGCAGAGAAGTATGATTTGCCGATTCTTTATAGTTGCCATCCTCGTAGCCGTAAACGCCTTGAGGCGAGTAAGTTCCAACTTGATCCCCGCGTGATCCAGCACGAGCCCCTGGGTTTTCACGATTACAACTGCCTGCAGATGAATGCCTTCTGTGTAGTCTCTGACAGTGGTACACTTCCTGAAGAGTCAAGCTTCTTTACTAGCGTAGGTCATCCTTTCCCCGCCGTGTGCATCCGCACCAGCACCGAGCGTCCTGAGGCCCTTGACAAAGGCTGCTTCGTGCTCAGCGGCATTGACAAGAAGGGCTTGCTGCAGAGTGTGGATGTGGCAGTGGAACTGATTAAGGATGGTCATCATGGAATACCAGTGCCTGATTATGTGGATGAGAATGTAAGCACCAAGGTGGTACGCATTATCCAGAGTTACGTAGGTGTAGTGAACAAGATGGTCTGGCGTAAAGAGATGTAATAATGAAGATACTTGTAACAGGAGCCAAAGGATTTGTGGGTAAGAATCTCTGCTGGGCGCTCAAGAACATACAGACCGGAAAGGACAAGACCCATCCTGAACTTACTATAGATAAGGTGTATGAGTATGACATTGACTCTACGCCAAATGAGTTGGATATGTGGTGTGCCGAAGCGGACTTTGTATTCAACCTGGCAGGTGTGAACCGTCCCAAGGACCAGAGTGAATTTATGACCGGCAACTTTGGCTTTGCCAGCACCTTGCTGGATACGCTGAAGAAGTATGGAAATACATGTCCTGTAATGCTGAGTAGCAGCCAACAGGCCAGCTTGACTGGTCGTTTTGGTAATAGTGAGTATGGCCGTAGTAAGAAGGCTGGCGAAGACCTGTTCTTGGAGTATGGCAAGGAGACTGGTGCCAAAGTCTTGGTGTACCGCTTCCCGAACCTGTTTGGTAAGTGGTGCCGCCCCAACTACAACAGTGCCGTGGCCACCTTCTGCAACGCCTTTGCCAACGACCTTCCTTACACCGTCAACGACCCCAGCGTAGAGCTAGAACTGCTTTACATAGATGACCTTGTGGATGAGATGATTGCAGGCTTGCAGGGCAAAGAGCACCATTGCGAGTTCAATGGCCTTGACGTACTGCCGCAGGCAGACGGCAAGTATTGTTATGTGCCAACAACCCACAAAGCAACTCTTGGTGAAATAGTCGAACTCTTGAAGAGTTTCGCTGAGCAGCCCAAAACCTTGATGATTCCAGAGATACCTGAAAACAGTTTCGCAAAGAAGTTGTATAGCACATATCTGAGCTACCTGCCCAAGAAAAAAGTTGCTTTCCCTTTGAAAATGAATGTGGATGATCGTGGCTCATTTACAGAGTTGGTTCATACCCTGAATGCTGGTCAGGTGAGCATCAACATCTCCAAACCTGGCATTACCAAGGGGCAGCATTGGCATAACACCAAGTGGGAGTTCTTCATAGTAGTGGCCGGTCATGGCTTGATACAGGAACGCAAGTTAGGAACAGATGAAATCATTGAGTTTGAGGTTAGTGGTGACAATATCCAGTGCATTCATATGTTGCCTGGTTATACCCACAACATCATCAACCTCAGTGAAACAGAAAACCTCGTCACTGTAATGTACTGCAACGAGATATTCAATCCCAATAAGCCGGACACCTATTTCGAACCGGTAAAATAATAGTGATTATAATTTAAACAAGATATAGCAATGAGCTTATTTAAGGACAAAGTCCTCCTTATCACTGGAGGAACAGGATCGTTTGGAAACGCAGTACTTAACCGGTTCTTGAAGACCGACATAGGTGAAATCCGTATCTTCTCTCGTGACGAGAAGAAACAGGACGATATGCGTCACGACTTCCAGGCGCGTATGCCGGAAGTAGCCAACAAGATTAAGTTCTATATTGGTGACGTTCGCAACAAGAGCACACTGAAGTACGCCATGAAGGGCGTAGACTATGTGTTCCATGCTGCAGCCCTAAAGCAGGTGCCCAGCTGTGAGTTCTTCCCGATGGAGGCTGTGAAGACCAATGTGATTGGTACGGACAACACGCTGGATGCCGCTATTGACGCTGGTGTAAAGTGCGTCATCTGCCTCTCCACTGACAAGGCCGCATATCCCATCAATGCTATGGGTATCACCAAGGCCATTGAGGAGAAGATTGCCGTTGCTAAGAGCCGTCTGAGTGGTGACACCAAGATCTGCTGCACCCGTTATGGAAATGTAATGTGCAGCCGTGGTAGTGTGATTCCTCTTTGGATTGACCAGATTCGCAAGGGTAATCCTATTACCCTCACCGAGCCCAAGATGACACGTTTCATCATGTCGCTGGAGGAGGCTGTTGATTTGGTACTCTTTGCGTTTGAGAACGGTAAGAATGGTGATATCCTGGTGCAGAAGGCTCCTGCTTGCACCATCCAGACGCAGGCAGAGGCCGTGTGTGAGTTGTTTGGTGGTAAGAAGGAGGAAATCAAGGTGATAGGAATTCGTCATGGAGAGAAGATGTACGAGACCTTGTTGACCAAGGAGGAGGCCGCCAAGGCTATCGATATGGGCAACTTCTATGCAGTGCCTGCTGACAATCGCGACTTGAACTACGACAAGTATTTCAAGGAGGGTGACACCAAACGTGCATTGATTGAGGAATTCAACTCCAACAATACGAGAATCCTGAATCTGGAGGAAACAAAAGAGAAGATCGCGAGTCTGACGTATATCCAGAATGAGTTGAATGGCATCCCCAACTTGGTATAAGTAACAGGAGTACATGAGTAAAAAAATAAAAACGACATTATTACTTGTCTTGACTTTGCTAATTGTAACGCCTTCTTATGCCCAATTCAAAGTTGGTATCACAGGAGGCCTGAACATTAGTAAGTTTACTGTGAGTGATGATACCTACGAGGACTATATAGACAAGATACGTCCAGGCTTCACTGTTGGCCCTACAGCCATCTTTACCATTCCTGCGATAGGCTTAGGCTTTGACGCTTCCGCATTGTTTGATTTGCGTGCTGTTAAGTCAAAGACCTATGAGGATATCAATACCATCTATTGCTGTTCTTTTCAGTTCCCAGTCAATATCCGTTATGGTCTTGATTTTGGCGATGTTTATGCCTTTGTATTTACTGGTCCCCAGTTCGGCTTTTCTACAGGTAATAAGGATCAATTCATTGTTGCTGGCAAGAGTAAATCTACAGGGCATGACTTGGAGCGACGCTGGGTAAATAATAGTTCTACTTTCAGTTGGAATTTTGGTATTGGTGGTGTAGTGATGGAGAAGATACAGATTAGAGTATCCTATAATTTGGCCTTGAAAAATACGGGCTGCATCCAGCAAGTTGATCTCGTTGACGGTTCTTCTCGTTCGCTTACGAACGGAAAAGCCCATGCTTGCCAGATTACTCTTTCCTATCTGTTCTGACTGTTTGAATCTGTAATAATTATATTATGAATATAGCAATTGTAGGTACAGGCTACGTCGGTCTGGTTAGCGGAACGTGTTTCGCAGAAATGGGAGCACATGTAACGTGTGTGGACGTTGATGAACAGAAAATTCAGAAGCTGAAAGATGGCATCATGCCTATCTATGAGCCGGGATTGGAAGAACTTGTAAAGCGTAACGTTGAGTTCGAACGCTTGAAGTTTACTACAAATTTGGCTGAAGTACTGGATGACGTTGAGGTAGTCTTCTCTGCCGTAGGAACTCCCCCTGATGAGGACGGCTCTGCCGACCTTAAATATGTGTTGGCTGTTGCTAAGCAGTTTGGCCAGAATATCAATAAGTACACAATACTCGTTACTAAATCTACTGTGCCTGTCGGTACTGCAAAAAAGGTTAAAGCTGCTATTCAGGCTGAGCTTGACAAACGTGGTGTTGATGTACCATTTGATGTCGCCTCTAACCCCGAGTTCCTGAAAGAGGGTGCTGCCATCAAGGACTTTATGTCTCCCGACCGTGTGGTCGTTGGTACTGAGAGCGAGAAGGCCAAGGAGGTGATGACTCGTCTCTATCGTCCTTTGATGCTCCAGAACTTCCGTGTCATCTTCATGGACATCCCCAGTGCGGAGATGACCAAGTATGCAGCCAATGCTATGCTGGCAACTCGTATCAGCTTCATGAACGACATTGCCAATCTTTGTGAACGCGTAGGCGCTAACGTTGATAGTGTACGTAAGGGTATTGGTACTGATACTAGAATTGGCTCCAAGTTCCTTTATGCTGGTTGTGGTTATGGCGGCTCCTGCTTCCCCAAAGATGTAAAAGCACTAGTGCATACCGGCCTTGACAATGACTACCACATGGAGGTTATTGAAGCAGTAGAGCGTGTTAATGAGAAGCAGAAGTCAATTGTCTATGATAAGATTGTTAAGATGGCAGGCCCTGTAAAGGGTAAGACCATTGCCATCATTGGCTTGAGCTTCAAGCCAGAGACCGATGACATGCGCGAAGCGCCTGCATTGGTTGTCATTGATAAACTGTTAAAGGATGGTGCAACAGTACGCGTCTTTGACCCCATTGCTATGGACGAGTGTAAACGTCGTATTGGCGATGTTGTCACCTATTGCAAGAATATGTATGATGCTGCAGATGGTGCTGATGTTTTCGCATTGATGACAGAGTGGCGTCAGTTCCGTATGCCTTCTTGGAATGTAATCAAGAAAGTAATGGTTGGAAATCTTATTGTTGATGGTCGTAACATCTACGATCGCCAGGAGTTGGAAGAGAACGGTTTTGTCTATACTCGCATTGGCGAAAAATAATAGTTGATAATATGAAAGGAATCGTACTTGCCGGAGGTTCCGGCACTAGACTCTATCCTATTACAAAGGGAGTAAGCAAGCAATTGCTCCCTATTTATGATAAACCTATGGTTTATTATCCTATTAGTGCTTTGATGCTTGCTGGGATTAGAGATATTCTTATTATCTCAACACCATACGATCTTCCTGGATTTAAGCGTTTGCTTGGTGATGGCTCCGACTATGGCGTGCATTTTGAGTATGCAGAACAGCCATCTCCAGATGGCCTCGCACAAGCCTTTATCATTGGCGAAAAGTTCATTGGTAATGACAGTGCTTGCCTTGTTTTGGGAGATAATATCTTCTATGGTGCTGGCTTTACAAAACTGTTGAGAAAAGCAGTAGAAGATGCAGAAGTCAATGGTAAGGCATCAGTATTTGGCTATTGGGTATCAGATCCAGAACGCTATGGCGTAGCAGAGTTTGATAAACAGGGTAATTGTTTGAGTATTGAAGAGAAGCCCAAGGAACCTAAGAGCAATTATGCTGTCGTGGGTTTGTATTTCTATCCGAATAAGGTTGTAGATGTGGCTAAGCATATCAAACCTTCTGCACGTGGAGAGCTGGAGATTACCACAGTGAACCAAGAGTTCCTGAAAGACGGAGAACTGAAGGTTCAAGTCTTTGGCCGTGGCTTCGCTTGGTTGGATACAGGCACGCATGATTCTTTGGCAGAGGCTTCCACTTTTGTTGAGGTGATTGAGAAGCGCCAAGGCTTAAAGGTCGCATGCTTAGAGGGCATTGCCTATCGCAATGGTTGGATCTCTGAAGAGAAGATGAGGGAACTCGCCAAACCCATGCTCAAGAACCAGTACGGACAGTACCTTCTGAGGGTTATTGATGAAATGAAGGAGGATGTTAATTCTAATTCTTTTAGAAGATAGTTGCATATATGTTCAATTTAGACAAGTTTATTTCAGATAGTGTGACCTTTAGGCCGGTCAGCATGTTTGCTCCAGACATTGAAGCAAATAATGAAAAACTGACAGCAGAGATTAAGGGTAAGAAGGTTTGTGTGATTGGGGGCGCTGGTAGTATTGGCTCCAGCTTCATTAAAGCTGTATTGCGGTTTGAACCGGCTTCTGTTGTAGTGGTTGACCTCAATGAGAACGGGCTGGCAGAACTGGTGCGTGACGTTCGTTCTACCAATGGGCTTTATGTTTCTGATGAATTCCGCTGCTACACACTTAACTTTGCAGACCCCATCTTTGAACGTATTTTCCGTGAGGAGAAGGGCTTTGATATTGTAGCTAACTTTAGCGCTCATAAGCATGTGCGCTCTGAGAAAGACCGCTATAGCGTACAGGCTCTTATAGAGAACAACGACATCAAGGCCAAGAAGTTGATGGATCTGCTGACCGTATATCCTCCCAAACATTTCTTCTGTGTCTCTACGGATAAGGCAGCGAACCCGGTAAATATCATGGGCGCATCTAAGCGCATCATGGAAGACCTGGTGATGGCTTATAACAAGTACTTCAAGGTGACTACCGCCCGCTTTGCGAACGTTGCTTTCTCTAATGGTTCACTTCCTGATGGATGGATTCACCGCTTGCAGAAGAAGCAGCCGCTGGCTGCACCAAGCGATGTGAAGCGTTACTTCGTCAGCCCTGAGGAGAGCGGCCAGATCTGTATGCTGGCTTGCATTCTGGGTAATGGGGGAGAGGTGTTCTTCCCGAAGTTGGGTGAGGACCAGATGCTGACCTTCTCTTCGATCTGCGATGGTTTTGTTAAAGCTAATGGTTTTGAAAAAGACCCCTGTTCTTCGGATGAAGAAGCCAAACAGAAGGCAGCAACCTTGAACCTTGAACCCTTGAACCTTGAACCAGTGAAATACCCAACGGTGTACTTCAAAAGCGATACTACTGGTGAGAAAGCATACGAAGAGTTCTACGTTCCTGGTGAGAAGATTGACACGCAACGCTTCAAGGCTCTGGGTGTGGTCTGCCAGACCACTCGCCATGAAATGAGCGAGGTGAACGGGTTCTTCGACAAGCTGGAAAACATCTTTGCCAAGGAGAACTTCACCAAAGCGCAGGTGGTTGAGGCCATCAAGGAGTTCATCCCCAACTTCGAGCACGAGGAAAAAGGTAAGAATTTGGATCAAAAGATGTAAATTATGAAAATAGCAGTAGCTGGTAGTGATGGATTCGTGGGTAGAAATGTGTGTGCTTTATTTAAAGATGCAGGCCACACTATTATTCCTATTGATATAACGAGTGGCTTAGACTTATGTGAAGCATCAATAATTGACAAGGTACCCCAGATTGATTGCTTTGTACATCTGGCTAATCTTGTTTACGTGCCAGCCTCATATGATGATCCTGCAAAGTTTTATCGTGTAAATTATCTAACAACGCTCAATGCTTTGGAGATTTGTCGTAAATGTAATGCCAAACTAGTGTATATAAGTTCATACATATACGGACCACCACAGTATTTGCCGGTAGATGAATCTCATCCAGTATGCCCTTTTAATCCTTATGCACAAACAAAAGTGATTTGCGAAAAACTTTGCGAGGGATATCAGCGCGATTTTGGAGTGAAGATAGCCATCATACGCCCTTTTAATCTATATGGTGTTGGACAGAAGGGAAAGTTACTTATCCCAGAAATAATCTCTCAGTTGAAAGAAGGAAAATCACAGATTCAACTTAAGGCGGCCTCTCCACGAAGAGATTATATCAATGTGATAGATGTTGCTCGCGCCATAAAACTCTGTGCTGAAACGGAGTGTCCCATAGGACCTTATAATGTGTGCTCTGGTGAAAGCGTTTCTGTTCGCGAGATTACGGAAATAATCAACCGGAATCTGAGACAAAAAGTAGAGTTCTCCTTCTCTGCATCTGACAGACCAAATGAAGTAGATGAAACCCGTGGCGCATACAATAATCTTAAAGCCCTTGGATGGGAACCTTCTGTAAGTTTTGAAGCTGGCATAAAGGCTATAATTGAATCAGAAAATCTTTAATTATGAGGGATATATCAAATATTACCATAACACCGTCAACAAGGCTATTAGCAGCCTTGAAGACGATGGATGAGCAGAAAGTAAAAACTCTATTTGTATTTGATGATAAGCGCTTTGAGGGGTTGTTTACTTTGGGCGATGTCCAGCGTGCTATCATCAAAAATATTGGACTTGACAAGAATGTAGGAACAATACTTGATCGCCATAAGATATATGGCTATAAGTCAGAGAATGAGAGTGCCATTCGCGAAAAAATGCGTTCTATCCGAGCAGAGGTAATGCCTATTCTTGATGAAAATGGTAATATAATAGATATATGGTTTTGGAATGAGGTTTTTAACGAACAAGAACCAGACACACGCCCTAAGATTGATCTCCCGGTCGTTATTATGGCAGGTGGAAAAGGTACAAGGCTCAAGCCTATAACCAATGTCATTCCAAAGCCGCTTGTTCCTGTGGGGGATAAGACTATCCTTGAAGTCATTATGGACCAGTTTGAGGGTATTGGCTGCCATAAGTTCTATATGTCAGTCAACTACAAAGCTGACATGATGAAGTATTATTTGAGTCAACTTGACCACAAGTATGACATTGAATTCTTCATGGAGGAAAAGCCTTTAGGAACTATTGGCAGTGTTTCGCTATTGAAAGGTAAGATTACGACTCCATTCTTTGTCTCCAACTGCGATAGTATCAATGAGCAGGATTATCGAGATGTATGGGACTACCATGTGAACAATCACAATGATATGACCATTGTTACAATGGTGAAGAGTTTTAAAATTCCCTACGGTGTTATTGAAACAGGTAAAGATGGTTTAATGACAGCCTTAAAGGAAAAACCAGAGCAGAATTATCAAGTAAATACTGGTGTGTATATTCTTAATCCAGATTTAATTGATGAGATTCCTGAGGGAGTATTTTTCCACATTACTCATTTGATGGAGAAAGTCCAGTCAAGAGGAGGTCGTGTCGGGTGTTTTCCTGTGAGTGAACACTCTTGGAAAGATATGGGTGAATGGCCAGAGTATTTGAAAATGATAGATGTGCTGTAGAAGTAAGAAAATATAGACAATGTTTATTATAGTATGGAACAACCAAAGATAATACAACTACCCAAGATTTCGGACCCAAGAGGTAACCTGTCTGTGATTGAGGAGCTAAAAGATATTCCCTTCAAGATTGAAAGGACGTATTGGATTTATGATGTGCCTGGCGGAGAGTGCCGAGGAGGTCATGCCTATAAAGAAAATCAAGAGTTCATAGTAGCACTTAGTGGTAGCTTTGACGTTGTATTGGATGATGGGAAAGAGAAAAAAGTGTTCTCTCTAAATCGTTCGTATAACGGATTGTATGTGCCTAAAGGAATGTGGCGTGTAATGGAGAACTTTTCAACCAATTCTTTAGCGCTTGTGCTTTCATCAACTAAGTACGATGCTAACGATTATATTCGTGACTATGAGGACTTCTTGAAATACGCTAAACAATGATAAAGAGCCTAACCTCACTAAGAGGCATATTTATAATTTTCATCTTTTTCCACCATTGTTTAGGCCTATATCCTGGTGGTGGAACTATGGCTGTGGTTTTTTTCTTCGTATTGGGAGGTTTCAGTATGACTTTGGGCTACAAAGACAAAGTTCTAAAAACCGACTTTAGTTATACGCAATACCTTACAAAACGATGCATCAAGTTCTATCCTTTACATTGGCTATGCTTATTTGGAGTGGTGCCACTAGCGTTGGTTTCTTTCGAGGTGCATCAAATACCAATATTCATTGCAAATGCGACTTTATTGCAGTCTTGGATTCCAATACAAAAAGTTTATTTTTCTTTTAACTGGGTTAGCTGGTATTTGGCAGACACTATTTTTTTCGCTGTTATGTTCCCTCTGTTATTCAAACTGATTGCAAGAATGAGTACTAGAATACGAGCAGCCATAGCTGTATTATTAGCAACAATATACGCAACTGTCGCAATACTATTGCCAGGTGATAAATATCACGCAGTTCTCTATATTAGTCCTTACATGAGGTTGTTTGACTTTATTCTTGGCATATATCTAGCCCTTCTGTTTATGAAGATTAAAGAACAACCAACCAAATGGAGGTATGGAAATGTTATAGGTCAGTTTGGGATTTTCGCACTTATTCTATTGCTTGTAATAGAGTCCTGTTTATTACCTGAAGATGCAACTTTATTTGCCCCTGTATATTGGATACCCGTTGCATTGCTTATACTTTTAGCCTCCCTTGTAGGTAGAACTGGGGGGGGCATTTTGTTGGAGAACAAATACATTTATCGCCTTGGTGAGTTGAGCTTCATTGTCTTTATGACCCATCAGATAGTGTTGCGCTATGCAAAAATAATCTTTAAGTTGTTACATTTTGAAAATACAATAGTTTATATTTCTATAACCCTTGTGCTTACCATCTTGATAAGCCTTGTTGTTGAGAGATACTTTATGAAACCCGTTACGCAATGGCTGACAAACAAAAACAAACTGTCTATGACTGCTCGTTCATAGAGTTACCCAAGAATCATTTCCCTCAAGGAAACTTAACATACATTTACAATGATGTACATCTTCCTTTTGAGGTTAAACGTGTGTTCTACACTTATGATATACCAGGAGGTGAAAGCCGCGGTGCACATGCCCATAAACAGTGCCATCAATTTTTGATAGCGGCAAGCGGAGCTTTTGAAGTGTTGCTTGATGATGGTGTGAACAAACGTACGGTTCTATTGAATCGCCCTTTCTATGGACTTCATGTGCCCCCTGGAATATGGGCATCAGAACAGGGCTTCTCTTCCGGAAGTATCTGCCTTGTTTTAGCATCACATGGATATGAAAAGGATGATTACATTCGTGATTATGATGATTATTTGAAATATATTAGTATTAACAATAAATAATTGATTATTAGTTATGGAAATTAATGAGTTTGTAACAGCATTTGCTGACCAGTTTGAAGATACCGATCCTTCAGAAATTACTAAGGATACAGTTTTTCATGATCTTGAAGAATGGGATTCTCTCATTGCACTTGCAGTTCTTAATATGACTGAGAAAAAATTTGGTAAGAGTATTACGTTTGATGAAATGAAGAAGTGTGTTACAGTTGAGGATTTGTTTAATGTTATTGCTGCCAAGTAATGAAGAATCCTTTTTCATTAGAAGGTAAAACAATCCTTGTCACTGGTGCTGCTTCGGGTATTGGAAGGTCAACAGCTATCCAATGTGCCGAGATGGGTGCCAAGGTTATCCTTGTGGACTTGAATGAACAAGGATTGAAGGACTCAATGGCTCTCATTTCAAGAGATGATACAGAGTATCGTGCCTTGGATTTGACAGACCTTGATAAACTGATTGAAATGGTTGGCTCTTTGCCTAAACTGGATGGTGTAGCAAGCAATGCAGGTATTGTCTTGTCATTACTTGCAAAGTTCAGCGAACCCAAAGATATGGAACGTATTTTTAAAATTAATACATTCTCACATATCAACCTCATTCAACAGCTGATTGCTCAAAAGAAACTGAATAAAGGTGCCTCTATTGTGTTTACCTCATCCATGTCTGGTGTATATTGTGGACTGGCTGGTGGCTCTTTATATGGTGCAACTAAGTCTGCCATTTTAGGTTATACGAAGGCTCTTGCCATTGAACTTGCACCACGTGGAATCCGTGTGAATACTATACATCCAGGAATGATAGAGACACCATTAACCAATGGTACAGCACTTTCAAAAGAACTGTTGGAAGAGGATGCCAAGAACTATCCATTAGGCCGCTATGGTAAGCCTGAAGAGATTGCCTACTCGATAGTTTACTTGCTTTCTGATGCAACAGTATGGATGACTGGTACACAACTGTTAATTGATGGTGGTTATTCTGTAAAATAAGACAAGATGGAAGCATTTATAAAAGCAATATCATACTATCTGCCAGAGAAAGTAGTAACCAATGAGCAACTGGTAGAAGAGTTCCCTGAATGGAGCGTTGAGAAGATTGCTAAGAAGGTTGGTATTAATGAAAGACATATTGCTGCAGAGGATGAAACTGCAGGTGATATGGCTTTCAAAGCAGCAGAGAAACTTATTGCCGAGAATGGAATTGACAAGAGTACGATAGACTTTGTGTTACTTTGTACTCAGAGTCCAGACTATTTCTTGCCAAGTACATCCTGCATTATCCAGAGTAAGCTAGGACTGTCAACGAAATGTGGTGCTTTCGATTTTAATCTTGGATGTTCTGGATATGAATATGGCCTTGCTGTAGCGAAGGGATTGATAGTTAGCGGTATCGCAAAGAATATCCTTCTACTTACTGCTGAAACTTATAACAAGCATATTCATCCGAAAGACAAGGGAAATCGTACAATCTTTGGTGATGGTGCTTCAGCATCTCTGATTTCAACAGATGGTTTTGCCAAGATAGGTGAATTTGTACTTGGTTCTGATGGTAGCGGTTATGACCGTCTTATTCACAAGACTGGTGCCATGCGCCATTATCAGCCTTTGAACGACTTCCATGAGGATGAGAATGGAACTCCACTTTCAAGTGACCACCTATTCATGGATGGTAAGGCTATATTTGATTTTACATCAGATGTAGTTCCACCAATGATTGAAGAGACGTTACAGAAGAATAATCTTACCTCGGATGATGTTGATTTGTATGTATTCCATCAGGCCAATAAGTACATGATTAACTACCTTCGTAAATTGATGGAGATTGATAAGGACAAGTTCTATGTGTTTATGGAAACGGTTGGCAATACTGTTTCTTCGACTATTCCTATTGCACTCTGCGAAGCGCAGAAAGAAGGGCGTTTGCATGGAAACATTGTTCTGGCTGGATTTGGAGTTGGTTTAAGTTATGGTGCCACTATAATCACAATATAAAATCATCATTAATGAAAACATTACCTCAGAATTTTGAAATAGATAAATATGGCCTTCATTGCCGTTTCGTAAACGAAGCGGATGCTGAGTTTATTGTAAAATTGCGCGCAGACGAAATGCGAAGCAGATTTATTCATTCTACGGATGCAAGTATTGAAAAGCAGGTAGATTGGATTCGTGAGTATAAAAAACGTGAAGCTAAAGGCGAGGAGTATTATTTTATTTACGAGATAAATGGTGAACCATTCGGAGTAAATAGAATCTACGAAATTTGTGAAGATCATTGTACTGAAGGAAGTTGGGTCTGCTTACCTATTGAAGATTCTTCCAAGACGATAGCTTCTGCGTTGATTATCAGAGATATAATTTTTGATTATTTCCAGTTTGACTATGATCTCTTTAATGTGAGTGTGGGGAATAACAAAGTTAAGAAGTTCCATAAGATTAGTGGGGCTACGATAGTAGACCAGAATGAAGAGGAATACTATTTCCAACTTAAAAGAGAAGATTATTTGCAAAATAGAGATTGGTTTATAAAAACGTATAATTTGATATAATATGATACCTTTTCTTTCTTTAAAAGATGTGACTGCCCAACATGGAGCTGAAATCAACGAAGCCGTAACACGTGTGGTTAACGGAGGATGGTACTTACAAGGTCAGGAAAACGAGAAATTCGAGGCAAATTATGCCAAGTATATTGGTAGTAAGTATTGTATCGGTTGTGCTAATGGTCTTGATGCTCTTATCTGGATTTTCCGTGCATATATCGAAATGGGTGTAATGCAGCCTGGTGATGAGGTTATTGTTCCTGCAAACACTTACATTGCTACCATACTTGCTATTACTGAGAATGGGTTGAAACCTGTCCTTGTAGAGCCTAAGCTCAATACGTTGGAGATAGATGATGACCTTGTTGAGGCTGCCATCACCCCTAAGACCAAGGCCATTGCCATTGTTCACTTGTATGGCCGCAATGCTTATACTGACAAGATTGGCGCATTGTGCAAGAAATACAACTTGAAGCTGGTTGAGGACAACGCACAGGCTCATGGCTGCAAGCATACCGACGGTCGAGTTACTGGTTCAATTGGTGATGCTGCAGGTCATAGCTTCTATCCTGGAAAGAACCTTGGCGCACTTGGTGATGGTGGCGCTGTAACTACCAATAATCCTGAACTGGCCGCTGCTGTACGTGCTTTGGCCAACTATGGTTCCCAGAAGAAGTATGTGTTCAAATATGCAGGCCGCAATAGTCGTTTGGATGAGATACATGCGGCTGTATTGGATGTGAAGTTGAAGTATCTTGATGAAGATAATGCCCACCGCAAGGCAATGGCAAAGTTGTATTATGATGGAATAAAGAATCCTTTGATATTTTTGCCTGACCGTTTGGCTGATGACCAGAATGTTTATCATCTGTTCCCAATATTTTGCGAAAAGCGAGATGAATTGCAGGCCTATCTGAAAGAGAATGGTGTTGGTACCGTTATTCATTATCCTATTCCTCCTTTTAAACAGGAATGTTATGCTAAGGAATCATGGAATGTACCTCAGCTGTCATTACCGATTACAGAAAAGATTCACAATACAGAATTGAGTCTGCCAATTGGTCCGACAATAACAGAGGAAGAGGTTAAAACAATAATAAATGTACTTAATAATTGGAAGTAAATGAGGTATATCTGTTTAAGAGATGATGATACAAGTTTCATAACAACTCCAGAGCAGTTGAAGTTATGCTATGGTGAGTTTTGGGGTAAATTACCAGTAACATTAGCCACGATACCTTTCCTGCATGGTTCATCTGAGAAAATTAATGAATTCGGTTATGAAGTCCCCAATAATATTAAAGTCGTTCGCATGCGTGAATGGCAGAAGGATGCAACTGTTGATGAAATAAAGAAATTTCATACATTTCAACCAATTGGCGATAATGAAGAACTCGTGAACGAACTGAAACGCATGATTGCACTGGGCAAGGTTGAAATTGCACAGCATGGAGTTTTCCACCGTTACAACGAGCAAGGACCTGATATGCAAAAGAGTCAGATATCTTATGAGTGGGTACGGGATGGAAAAGAGTATCTAGAAAAAATATTTGATGTTAAAATCGAAACTTTTATTCCACCAGCAAATACTGTTGATAGGATAACCATAAGTTGGATTAATAAACTTAATATGAACCTTTTTATTAGTGGCTCGATTAAACACCCGTCTAAGGGAGATTTGTTGTGGTCTTATTTGTTAGATCCTGTCTCTATAAAAGAAAAGGCATTTAGTTATATTGGTATCCCTGAAGGTCCACTTATTCGCCGCTGTAATATTAGGTATTTCACTTCATATACTTATGATGCTTTTAAAAGTCAGTCAAGCATATATGAAAATATATTAAAGAGCCTAAATCGCACAGGTTTCGCTGGTTTGGGTACTCATTATTCCTTGTTATTAGAGAATAAGGAATATCGAAGTCAATATCATGATTTGTTGTCTAAACTTTCACGATTAGATGATGTAAAATTTGTGACAGCTAAAGATTATTTCGAATTGATGAAGGCGAAGCGTTATGGAAAATAAGAAGATATCAATTGCAATAAACACTTATCCTACATCTGGCCGATACCCTAAATTAATGGAAATGCTGGGCGAAAGGTTGTGCATTTTTTATGGAATGGGAATGCCTAGAGGGAAAAAACTTCCAGACTTCTTAAAAGGTCATACCGTAACAACAAAAATAGCAAGTAGAACAGCAGGTTTTGCATTGTCGCCTATTTTAAAATGGTTGCATTTGCCCAAATATTATTCTTTTTTGTATAATGCAAAGATGTTGGATTATCTAATAGCAAACAAGATTGCTAGCGATGAATCAGATATAGTGCTTGTTTCTCCCCTCTTGCCCAGAACGATAGAGAGATGTAAAAAAAACGGGAAACTGGTTGTTGTAGAGGCTGGGAATTCTGAACCAGAAAGGGAGCATAATAGAATAATGTCTGAGTATAAGGAGTTTAACATCAAACATAAATATTTATATGGAGATGCAAGATTTAAAAATGCATGTTTAAAATCCCTGGAATTAGCAGATAAAATCATAACGATTAGCAAAGTTTCCCATGAAACGTATGTAAATGCAGGATATCCAGAAGAAAAATTAAAACTCATACCATTTACAGGAACTGATATGCCATTGCAGCAATATGAAGCAAATGTTGGCAAAGAGAAGGCATTTATTACAACTGCCTTTCATAACTTTATAAAAGGAACACAAAGACTTTTATTGGCATGGCAGAAGGCGAATATTAAAGATATCCCTTTGGTGGTAGTTGGGCGGCAATGCGAAGATATGCAAGAATTCGTTAAAAAATACGGTCCTTTTCAAAATGTAGCCTTTAAAGGTTATGTCAAAGGTAGTTTAAGTGATTTTTATAAACAATTCGATGCCGTAGGGTGCCTTTTTTCATTGTCAGAAGGAGCCGTTCGGACGACCCCGGAGTTGATGAGTTTTGGATTTCCAATGATTACATCCCCTGATGCTACCTGTGATTTAATAAAAGAGGGTTATAATGGCTATATAATTGAACCTACCGATGTGGATGCTATAACTCGACGTTTAAAGTGGTTTGCAGAAGACTGGTCACGAGTACATGCTTTGAGAAATAATGTTTTAGGCTCAGTTGAAAGAAGAACAATGGATGACTATTCCATTGAGCTGGCTGCTTACTTGGAATCGTTGTAGAATATGTTAAAAAGCAGTTTCCTTATAGTTCTAATTCAGGCATTGGGAATTATTGCTGGTTTCCTCTCCATCTACTTTGTAGCTGGAGATATGGGACCTGAGGTATATTCTCTTGTTGGTATTTATACTGTTGTTTCAGGAGTAATCCTTACATTTTCTCATTTGGGAGTGGAAACGACTATGATGAGAGAGGCACTTTATTGGATAGAACAAGGTGATATAGATAAAGTAAAGGAATACACGATGCAATCAATAAATTCACGATTTATAGGTTTTATGGTGTTAGCTCCTATTATTATCGGCTACTTACTCTTTATATGTTTTTATAAATATGAGGGTGATTACTTATTAGTACTTTTATCGTTTTACATAGGCTCATGTGCCAGTGCTTTGAATGACTCATTATCCTTGATTATCAGAGCGCAGGGAGATTATGTATTCTCCACCTTTGCAAAAGTTGTCAACAGCAATGTGACAAAATTCTTGGCAATCTTTCTTTATCTGCAGTGGGGTGCAATGCCATATCTCTACTTCTACTCTTTGATACCTTTGCCACTAATGATAGTTTTCATTTTTAAAATTAGAAAGAATATTGATTCTTCTTATTTAAGACTCTCGGGTACAATAAAGAAAATTAAAGAATCGAAAAACCTGTGGATGAGATCATATCTTGATTATTTTTCGGCAAGTGCAGATAGTTTATTAGTATCCCTTTTATTCCCACCTTCGATTATCGGACTTTATACACTGTATAAAAACTTTGAACATATTACCAAGGGCTTTATAGAGGGTTTCTTTGATGTACTGTCACAGAAATGTGTCTCCTTTAAAGGCAATGTTGAAAAACTTATAGGAATGGAACATAAACTAAATATATATAGATGGGCTGCAATATCATTAATAATAGTACTGGGAGCAGTTTTTGTGTATAAATCAGACTTCTTAATAGAAATAACTAATTTGACAAAATATGGCCAGGCTGATATTATTATTTATTGTGTCATTGCAATATCTATACTTTATTTAATAGGAAAGAATGAAATCAATTATGTTGCATTGTTTGCGCCATCGAAAATGATTTTAAAATATGGCGCTTTCTTATTTGTTATTACACTGGTTTCATATTTTTCTGTAATATTACTTCCGAATGTTTATGGGGTTTTATTGCAGAGAATTATAATTTTCAGTATAACATCAATAAGTGCCATGGTATTATTCTATAGAAATAGAGTAAACTTCTATGCTAATGTAAACAAGTAATATGAGGATAGTAATTATCGGGGAATTTAGCAGTTTCTCCAAGAATCTTAGCGCAGGATTCCGGGCATTGGGACATGAGTGCTTTGTATTCTCATGGGGTGATGGCTTTAAGAAAATTGAGCAGAACAAAGATAATTCATATATTGTCAATTCTCAATTTAATGGGGCAGAGAAAATAGAATTCCTTAAATATATGATACACTCTACACTTGAGTTTTATAAGTTGAAGAGGAAGGTCTATGAGATGTCAAAACAAGAGAAATGGGATTCAATCTTGATAATTAATCCGAGCTTTATTAAACGAAAAGGGAAATTTTGGCAAGCGCGTTTTACTAAGGGAATGATTCGGGCGTTGTTAAAATCTTCTGAAAACGTATATTTGTCAGCATGTGGAGGTGATCCTCCATATTATGAATTTTGGGATAAACGTGCATGGAAAAACAAGAAACTAATCGATTTAAATAAGACAAAAACACTTTCACAATCTTCAATAACACATTTTAAATACATATCAACTTTCATAAATAAGGTAATACCGGTAATGTATGATTATGCAGAAGCCTGGAGGAATTCTGTTTATGCTCAATCATATACAGTAATTCCAACTATACCATTGCCTGTTGAAACAGAGAAATATGAACCATATAATGAAATAAATGGTAAGATTGTCGTGTTTCATGGTATTATCCGTCCTAAAGCTAAAGGTACAGATTATATAGTATCAGCAATGGAGCGACTTACTGAGAAGTATCCGGATAAAGTAGAATGCATTGCAAAAGGAGGGCTACCTCTGAGCGAGTATTTGGAAGTTCTAAGGCGAACAAATATTCTTATAGATCAGACCTATGCAGCGTCATCGGGTATGAATGCACTCTATTCTTTGGCAATGGGAAAAGTTTTACTTGGTGGTAATGAGCCGGAAAATAGCATAGAGTATAATTATCCGAATATACCTATTGTCAATATCGGTCCAGATTCGAATCAAATATTCTCTGAGTTGGAAAAACTCATCCTTCATCCAGAGAATATTATCAGACTGTCGGAGGAAGGACGTAAATATGTAGAAAAAGTTCACGATAGTAAAGTCGTAGCGCAAAAATATATAGATGTGTTTCAAAAATTCAATAAAAGTTTTATTAACGTATAATTAAGTATAAATATGTACTTTGTTTTTGCTATGAATTATTGTGATAGAATGTTTTTTAGCTAAAAAGTCATAGCAGTGATATGGAATATGTATTAATTAAAAATATAACAATAATGAAGCAGGTTAGTCCGTCAAACATGATTGTAGGAAATAAAGAATCTCTAATCGTGAGGGGAATAAAGAGTCCTCGAAAAGTTGTTAAATACTTGTTGCAATATTTTTTTTATAAGCTCCTTCCGGATGAGCTATATATAAAATTATTGTATTGGGCATGTATGGGTAAAAGATTAGATTTAAATAATCCTAAAACTTATAGTGAGAAGTTACAATGGCTAAAACTATACTACCGTAAGCCTGAATTTACTTTGATGGTAGATAAGTATCAGGTAAAGAAAATTGTAGCAGAAAAAGTTGGTAAAGATTTTGTAATACCAACCATTGGAGTTTGGGATAGTCCTTCTGAAATTGATTGGGATTCATTGCCAAATCAGTTTGTATTAAAAACTACTCATGGTGGAGGAGGTAGTGGTGTAGCCATTTGTAAAGACAAGTCTCAATTTGATAAATTAAAAGCCATAGAATTACTGAGTAAATCAATGACTCAGGATATTTATAAATTATCACGCGAATGGCCTTATAAGAATATTGCTAAGAAAGTAATAGCTGAAAAGTATATTAGCGAAAGCAATGGAGGTTTAAAGGACTATAAGTTTTTTTGTTTTGATGGTGTCGTTAAATTTATGTTTATAGCTACTAGCCGCTTTGATAAGAAGATTGGGACGCGTTTTGATTTTTTTGATGAGAATTTTAATCACCTTCCATTTGAGCAGGGGCATCCAAATGCGGATTACGATATTCCCAAGCCCCAATGTTTTGAGCAGATGAAAGAAATCGCTTCAAAATTATCGGAAGGACTACCTCATTTACGAGTAGATTTGTACGAAGTAGATGGACACATATATTTCGGAGAGAATACGTTCTATCATTTTAGTGGCTTGGTCCCATTCATGCCAGAAGAGTGGGATTACAAATTTGGGGAAATGCTCCATTTGGAAAAAGTTTCTAAGTGTGAATAATAGCCAACGATTTTCAACAAATTGATACTACTATTATCATGAATATTCTTTTTTTTGTGACCACCAAATTAATCCATGGTGGTGGCGAAAAGGTGAGGAACTGGCTGGCTGGGCATCTAGCAGATGCTGGCCATACTGTCTATTATGCAACATTCTTCCCCAAAGAGGAGTTTGATGCAGACCTGAAAAAAGTAGGATTGTACGGAAAGATAAAAGTGGTGGAATATCCATTTCATCTCAAGAAAAAGCATCCTGTAAAATATATCGGTATCATTAAGAATCTATATCAGGATACCAAAATAGACATATTGATTCACTTCGGAGGTACTTTGTTGGAGCAGATTGCCGCTCGAAAAGCGGGAACCAAAGTGTTACTGTCGGAACGCTGTGACCCAGCATCGCGACCTTTCGCAAGCCGAGTGCTTAAACAGATTCAGTACCGTGTGTCAGATGGCTATGTGTTCCAAACAGAACCTGCGTCGTGCTGCTACGGAAAACGAGCAAAAGCGAAGTCTGTGGTGATACCCAATCCTATTATAGATAAACTTCCGGCACCTATCTTTGATGGTTTAAGAAAGGAAGTCGTTTCTGTGGGTAGGCTTTCTCCAGAAAAGAATCAGAAAATGCTCGTTAACGCATTTTTCAAGTTTCATGAAGTACACCCAGACTATAGATTAGTGATATATGGTTCAGGACCATTAGAAATGGAATTGAAAGAAGCCATTCATGTAAATGGATTAGACAATTGCGCAGAAATCATTAAAGGAAAGACGAATATCACTGAGCTTATAAACGGAGCGGAATTGTTTGTGTTGCCGTCGAATACTGAAGGTATGCCTAATGCCCTTATCGAGGCAATGAGTGTGGGAATAATGTCCATTTCGGCGGATTGTCCTATTTATGGCCCAAGGATGCTTATTGAGAATGGCGTAAATGGGTATCTGACTCCAGTAGGAGATGAAGATGCGCTTTATAAGAACATGTGCAAGGCCATAGAAAACAAAACAGCAGCGACGGCAATTCGCCATGAGGCCGTTAGTATTCGACAGAGACTTAATGAAGAAAAGATCTTCAAATGTTGGATGGACTATATTCATAAGTTAGCGAAGTGCGAGTAAGAAAGCAGACGAACGAGAATAGAGCATGTATATACTTAATTTCATAATCATAACCATACTACTGGTATTAGCTGGTAGTCAGAAGAAAAACGAAAAAGACTTCAAATGGTTACTACCAGTTATCTTTATACAGTTGTTATATATTAAGTGTTTTGTAGATATAAACACGGTTTCAGATCTTGATAGTTATAAAGATCACTTTTTGGAAGTTCGTTATTTAGGTTGGATTGAAATATTAAAGACAAAGGCTGAGTTTGGTTATTATATCATAGCAAAGATATGCTATTCCGTCTCCCAAAGTTTTCAGTTCTTTCTGTTTGTCTATAATTCCATTATGTTATCACTGTTTTTTGTGTGGATAAAAAGAGAGTCGGTGAATGTGGAATTGTCTGTTGTCCTTTTTTTGCTATTGGCTTACAGTGGCTCTATATACATTTTGAGACAATATATGGCTATAGCAATTCTGCTATTGTCTTATAGGTATATATTAGAGAGGAAGCTTATTAAGTACCTATTAGTGGTTGTGATTGCGATATCTTTCCACAGGACGGCAGTCATTTTTCTTCCATTGTACTTTATTTTTAATCAGAAAAACAAGTATGCTATAGTTTTGGCCATTGTCTCTTTTGGCGTAATAGCATTTTGGGCAGTCCAGAATCCCTATTTGTTTGTCGAAAACCTTACTGCCAATGAAAACTATATGAAATATTTGGACAAGGAAGAATATTCCGGCACTATAATGGTTGCATTGGTTAATATGACTTTTTTAGCCGCATACATCTTTATTATTGGGAAGAAGATACTGCATGACGATGTGTCCAGACTTTTTTTTATTATGCTAACAATTGCAACCATTGTGAGTTTTTGGGGAGTTGGTTTCCCATTGGTGGGTCGTTTGGTGAAGTATTATGATATAGTATTGATTGTGACAATACCGTTTATGGCTAAAAATATCAAATCTCTATCTGTACGCTATGCTTTTGTGGCGATTGTCTGTCTACTTGAATTTTATATTGCCTTCTTATCCTCCTCAGCTAAAGATTACGTTGATATGAAAGTACCAACTATATTTGATATTTCATTTATTTGATAATATTGAGTCGAGATATAGATTGACGCGATTATTATGGAAAAGATACTTTATATAGGCGGTTTCGAAATGCCAGACGGTAATGCTGCTGCTCAGCGGGTTTTGGCCATTGCAAAAACAATCCGAGATGATTATGAGATAAAGTTTTATGGCACTACTCATACAAATGATTATAAAGGAACCGTTTGCGGGTTTGAGTATGAAAATTTACCCTATCCGAGTTCTTCTTCTGACTGGTATAAGCATCTGAATGGAGAGAAAGAACTCCAAAAGATAAAGGAAGAAAAACCAGATTTTGTCATTGCATATAATTTCCCAGCACTTGGACTATATCGCATCATAAAATTCTGCAAGAAGAATGATATAAAGGTGGTTGGCGATATTACCGAATGGTACCATCCTCACAATTTTGTAAAGTCTATTGATGTCGCATGGAGAATGCGTGTTTTAAACAAGAAAATGGACGGCTTGATAGTTATAAGTCGTTATTTGGAGGAATACTACAAGGGAATAGAAACATTTCTGATGCCTCCAACCATTGATATCGCAGAGAAAAAGTGGCATCATGGACTAAAAGAACCTAATAATTCGAAAAAGATCATAACCCTTATGTATGCAGGAAGCCCAGGGCGTGGTGATAAGGATAGATTGGATAACTTGATAAGAGCAATAGGTAAATATGATAACTTGAAACTGACTGTAGTTGGAATAGGGCGTGAACTTTTTGAACAGAAGTTCTCAGATGTGCCAATCCCTGAGAATGTCGCTTTCAGAGGTCGTTTGCCCCATGAGGAAACCATCAGACTTCTGTGTGAGAGTGACTTCTCTATCTTCTTCCGCAAATCTACGAGGGTAAACAATGCAGGTTTCCCAACTAAATATGTAGAGGCGCAAGCGGCTGGTATACCAGTGATAGCGTCCAAGTTCAGTGATTTGGAGCACTATGTTGAATCTGGTAAAAATGGTTTTCTTGCAGAAGATGTGTCTTTTTCAAGTATAGATACAGTGTTGAGACATGTGTCTGGATTGAAAAGAGAACAGATAATTGAAATGCATAAGTATACGAAATCACTGAATCAGTTTGACTACCATTTATTTAAAGACCGCTTACGTAACTTTATTAAAACCCTATGATTCGGGTAAAAGAAAGATAAAGTTTTATCTAAGATTGATGAAAGTGGGATTATCTGGAAGTGCGGTTGTTCAGGTTGTACCTGACAATTGTGTCGTGGCTGATAATCCCAGTAGAATAATAAGACAAATAGATTAAAATAATGAAACTTTTTATCGTTGTCAACGTAGACTGGTTTTTCTTGTCTCATAGGAAAGGCATTGCGTTAGCTGCTCAGAAGGCAGGATGGGATGTGACGATTGTAACGGCTGATACGGGCAAATTGAAGGATATCGAAGCCATAGGATTAAAAACCATCAATTTGCCGATGTCTCGCTCTGGCATGAACATCAAGGAGGAACTGAGTACAATGTGGTTCCTTTATAACCTGTATAAGCGGGAGAAACCGGATGTTGTGCATCATGTAGGTATGAAGACAATCCTGTGGGGTACGCTAGCTGCTAAATTCGCAAAAGTAAATGGTGTAGTGAACGCTGTGAGTGGGCTTGGTGGCTTCTTTGCAGAAGACAATAAGTCAATGCTGGCTAAGGTGATGCCAAAGGTGCTGAAGTTTTCACATAACAGAAAGAACTTGCTGGTAATCTTCCAGAATAATGAAGATCGTGCGATGTATGTGAAGAAAGGCATTATTGGTGAAAGTCAGGCAAGATTTATCAAAGGTTCTGGAGTAAATCTCCAAGGATTCTGTTATACACCTGAACCTACCGTTGGTAAGGTTAAGATTATTCTGACGGCCAGAATGATTGTTGAGAAAGGTGTATTCCTGCTTACTGAGGCAGCAGAGAAGCTTCGTAAGGATTTCGAGGACAAGGCAGAGTTCTGGCTGGTAGGTGGCATTGATGACCACCCAGGGGCTATCACCAAAGAGCAACTGGATGCTGTCTGTGATGGTAAGTATATCAAGTGGTTGGGCTATAGGACTGATGTAAAAGACCTGTTACAACAAAGTCACATTGTGGCATTCCCATCATATTATATGGAAGGATTGCCGAAGTCGTTGATAGAAGCATGTGCTATCGGCAGACCAATCATTACTACACAATCCATTGGATGTAAGGATACTGTGGATGATGGCGTGAATGGTTTCTTAATTGCACCCAAGGTGGTTGAACCACTGGTAGATAAACTGCGGCTGTTGATAGATGATGCTGCACTTAGACAAAAGATGGGTAAGGCAGCCAGAGAGAAAGCGGAAAAGGAATTCTCATTGGATGTCGTGATAGAAAGACATTTAGGTATATATCAAGAATTAGTGAATTAGAGAATAAAATGAAGATATTGATTACAGGTGTTCACGGGTTCGTGGGCACTAATCTTGTGAAGGCTCTTTCTGAGGAGCATACTATTTATGGGCTTGATATAATTAACCCTACTAAAGAAGGGGTGAGATTTACCTTTGGATGGGAATACCTTGAAAAAGAAGATGGAATCCCCGAAGTAGATGCTATTATTCACTTAGCAGGAAAAGCTCATGACACTAAGAACCAAAGTGCAGCAGATGTTTATTTCAAAGTAAACACGGAGCTTACTAAAAAGATATATAACTATTATCTAAAATCAAAAGCGAAGAAGTTTATCTTCTTTAGCTCGGTGAAGGCTGCAGCAGATAGAGTAGAGGGCGAGTTCGTGGATGAGAACGTAGTGCCAGCACCTGTTGGTCCTTATGGAGAAAGTAAAATTGCAGCAGAGGAATACATTCGCTCTAAAGAAGATGAACGAATAAAGGCCGGAAAGGAAACCTATATTTTGCGCCCGTGTATGGTTCATGGCCCAGGGAATAAAGGAAATCTGAATCTGCTGTATGGAGTTGTGAAAAAGGGTATTCCCTGGCCGTTAGGAGCTTTCGAAAACAAACGAACCTTTACTTCTATTGATAACTTGTGCTTTATTATCAATGGTTTGTTAACCCAAGATGTGGAATCTGGCGTATATAACATCAATGATGATGAAGCAGTTTCTACCAACGAGCTGATAGAGATTATTTGTTCAGCGATGGGAAAGAAGGCGCATATTTGGCGAATACCCCGAGGATTGATGGAGGGCGTGGCGAAACTTGGTGGAGCATTGCATCTGCCTTTGAACCCTGAGCGCTTACAGAAGTTGACCGAGAATTATGTCTCATCGAATGCAAAGATTAAGAGAGCATTGGGTGTTGATCAATTGCCGGTTAGAGCTAAGGATGGTTTAAGTATGACTATCAAGAGCTTTGAGAAGTAAGATGAATGAGTTGTTTCTGCGACTAGTTTGTTTAGGCATTGGACATTCAGCCAGGTTTCAGACTACTGCTGTGAATTGGGCAGCCATAAAGGCTCTTGCCGAGAGACATGGGCTTTCGGCTGTTGTTCTTGATGGAATAGAAAAGGCTTCGCAGGATTGTCAAATCCCACTAGACCTAAAGCTTCAATGGATTGGCGAGGTACTGCAAGAGTATGAAGGCAGGTATAGAGCATACGAAAAGACCATTGGAGAGATGGCTGGGTTCTATAACCGTCATGGCTATAAGATGATGGTGCTAAAAGGCTATGCTTGTAGCTTAGATTGGCCAAAGCCGAATCATCGTCCATGTGGGGATATTGACATTTGGCTATTTGGTAAACAGAAAGATGCGGATACAATCATAGCAAATGAAAAAGGGATTAAGGTCGATACAAGTGAACATCACCATACAACCTTCTATTGGGATGATTTTATGGTGGAGAACCATTATGATTTTATAAATACTCATCGCCATTATTCGCATCGAGCTTTAGAGCAGATTTTTAAAGAACTTGGGCAGGATGATAGTCACTATGTTGAGGTAAACGGCGAGAAAGTCTATATACCATCGCCAAACCTTCATGCATTATTCCTTATCCGACATGCTTTGAATCATTTTACTTCGATAGGTATCAACTTGCGGCAAGTTCTAGATTGGGCCTTCTTTGCAGAGAAACATACTGATGAGATAGACTGGGATTGGTTGAAAGGTGTGTTGGATGAATATCACATGATAGATTTCTATAATTGCCTGAATGCTATCTGTGTGGAGGATTTGGGTTTCGAATCTAACATTTTTCCTTGCGTCCAGTTTAATTCTGATTTGAAAGATAAGGTGCTTGCAGATATATTGTCACCAGAGTATGAGGTAGCAACAGGAATAAAGAATATGCTTAAGCGCTGGAATGGCAATCGATGGAAGCATAAGCTTTGCTATAAAGAAAACATGTTGGCAGCATTTTGGTATGGGGTATGGAGTCATTTGTTGAAACCAAAGACGATAAAGTGACCAAAGGACTCTGATCACCTTTCAATCTCCTGTAAGCAGCCAATTTTGACGTATTGCGAGAAAAAGTGAAATGAAATACCGTTCTTGGACGAGTCAAGCGTACTAAGGAGAAACCTCAACCGTCAATGACGGTCAAGGTTACATTGTTTCCTCGAGAGAGGGACTTGCGAAGTAAGCATCCAACCCCTTTTTAGGTGGTCTAAGATATAGTCATTACCTTTGTGCCATTCATTCTAAATTTAGGATTTATGGCAATAAACAGTAAAGACATTGAAATTCTTTGGAAACAGTATTCCGAAGATGCAGTTAATAAGGGAATCTCAGTCGCCCAGTTCTTTGAATCGAATGGCGTTCCTTATCATTGCTTTGAGAAATGGTACAAAAAGAAGTACTCCAAGACAGGTATTGTAGATTGCGTTGTTTCAGGTTCGCCTAATGGGACGGTAGAGGTTCCGGAAGGTGAGGGATTGAACCCCTCGGATAGAGAAAAGCGGAAAGAGGTTTATGTATCCTATGTCAATATCGGTCTGAGCAATGGTATCAAGATAGATCATCACAGGTTGAGTTATGGCGAGCTGGTGTGTTTCATTAATAAGTTACAGGCGCTATGTTCACTTTGAGTGGTGCAATGAAATTCAAGTATATCCCCAATTACAAGGATATGCGTGGAGGATATGACAAACTGCATGGCGTTGTTTGCACTCTTGCAGGTAAAATGGAGGAAGGTACTGCTTACGTGTTTACCTCCAGGAACCAGAAGCTGGTGAAAATCATCCGGCATGAGAATAATGAGTGTCAGCTGTATATGCAGCGTTTTGACCACAACATGAGTTTCGTAAGACTTGTGTTTAATGGCGATAAGCCTATGTATGTACTTGAGTGGAAATTCTTGACTGCATTGCTGAGCTGTCCAGTCGTCAAGAGGATTAATTCGATAGAAGTAGATTACGATGATGAAGCGGAATAACTACATTACAGGTAGTTAAAAATATGTAATCCGTCGGAGTGGAAAATTGATTCAAAACTGACATAATATAATGATAATCAGATGTTTATATATTGTAGAATATTGGCTTTGCAGCCTTGCAAAAGCCTCCACAAGGCGTTTCCTTGGAGTGTCATGTGGGGTGGTATTGCGGGCATTCTGCAAGGCTTTAAAATTGCATAAATATCTGGTATTCAACATGTTAAATAGTATTTGTGTTATTGCGAATGTCATGAAATATGGTTACCTTTGCAAAGCAAAAGTCCCATATTATGGCAGATCAACATATAGACATAGAGCGTATGGTTATGCAAGCCCGGTACGCGATGCAGCTGGAACGAGAGGCAGCATCAGTACGGGGCGGCGAATTGTCTGATATGGAACGTGAGGGTTATCAGAAACAGATAGATGACTTGCTGAATGCTGTCAGTACTCTCCTTGATGCGAATAATGCGATGGGCGAGAAACTGGATAAGGTGACAGCAGCCTATACAGACCTGAAGGCTAAGTATGAAAAGCTAGAAGGTGAACTGGCTATGCGAAAGCGTACTCAGCATGGCAAAGGCAGCGAGAAGCCTAAAGATGATTCCTCTTCGTCAGATGAGAAGACCAAGGATGACGATGAGAATGACTATATCGAGAATGGCAGCAGGAATGATATTCCCCCCAAGGATGATGAACAGGACGAGGAAGAAACTATCCCGGCTATACCTCAGGAAAAGAAGCCTCGAGACCTGAGCAATCGCCCTGAGCATTACAATAAGATGCATGCTGATATATGCGTTGTTCATGACTGTGATATGGAGAAGCTGAAGGAAATGGGCTTGGAGTTTATCCGCTATACACGTCCTGTTGACCAGTTTGACCGTGTCAGCCTAACCCGTCAGGACAGATACCTGTATGTGTGGGTACGAGACAAGAAGACAGGTAAGGAGTTTGCAGCCTTCTTCCCTAAGCCTCATGAAGAAGAACAGCGTGAATGTGTCTTTGTCAATGAGTCCCAATACGACAGTCCAAGTCTGGTCCCTCATACGAGCTGTACATGGCGTATGCTCTCTGATCTTGGTGTCAACAGGTTCCAGTATGCGCTGTCATGCGGCAGGGAGATGTTTCGTATGTTCAATGAGAAGATGAAGGTGTCTCCCCAGACAATTCTGAACTGGCTGAAGGAGGGTGCTGAGTTCCTTAAAGGTGGAATGTGCCGCATTAAGAGACGCCTTCTTAAGCAGGGAACAGCAATCTATGTTGATGAGACATGGGTAGATACCAAGGTCAGGCAGCCGGATGGCTCTTTCAAATATGTGAAGCGTTATATGTGGGTTATTGTAAACCTTACCACAAAGGTTTGCTACTACCTGTTTGGGCGTCGGAGACGTGAGGTGATTGAGAAATTCCTCGGTGACTTCCAGGGTACTTTGATGACCGACGCTTACAATGCATACGCTTATTTCAGCAAGCTGGATGGCTGTACACATGCATGCTGCTGGGCGCATGTTCGCAGAATATTCTGGTCAGCCCTTAAGGATTACAAAGATCCTATGGCTCAGGAATATATTGATAAGATAAGTGTATTATATAAGGTGGAGCTTGAGAGCATCCTTCTCCATCGAACAGAGGCAGAGGTGCTAGAAGCCAGAAAGATTGAATCGATACCGATACTCAATGAACTCGACCAGAAATCAGCATTGTTACTGGCCAAAGTGAAAAGTAAAGAATTGAAAATCTCAAGCAAACTCGAAAAAGCGTTGAACTACATGCGAAACCACTGGAAAGAGTTGATTGCTTATATAGACATCGGAAATGTACTCATTGACAACAATTGTTGCGAACGGGCAGTCCGGCCATTTACAAATCTACGGAAGAGCTTTGGTGGATTCAGTAGTGAGTTAGGTGGTGAGGTTGCTGCAGCTTGGCTGACCTTTGTGGAATCGTGCAAGCTCCAGAAGAAAGCAGCACTTGAAGTATTCAATGGATATTTCCAGAGAATAGCCCAAGGTAGGAGGGATTATGACCTCATTACTGAAGAGGTATTGTGTTAAATAGAAATAAAAACAAAAACAATCCAATTTTTTAGGAACGCTCAAATCCCCAGCATCTGTTGGGGCTAAGGGTTATACCCCAAAAGGGGTTGGATGCATACGTAGTAGCTGCTTTTTTTGTTATTGCTATAACCCCGACGGGGTTTAATAACGATAATAATTCGATTTTTTCTTGTTTTTGTTTGGCGTTACAGATATATTTCGTATATTTGCCAACGGAAATATAATTTAATTTTGTTGTAAATCATTACTAATCTGAACATATAATATGGAAAATATAAGCACTGTAATACAAGCGCTATTTGAGAAGGTTGATGGCGATGAAGTGTTGAAAAAAGCGGGATTCGACATCGATCGTGATGAAGTATTCCACCGGATGGATTCTGATATGATAGAATCTGTCATTGTAAATAAACTACTTCAAGTTGATAAAGAAAGTACTATTGATCAGGTGTCGATGCTTGAACAAATAGTACAGTTTAAGTGGATGGAACCTGATGATTCATGTATGTCGTTGATATTCAGAAGGAAATCGTCTGTGTTTAACATCCTACTTTATTTTTCTTCAAAATGTTTGAGAGTGAGAGATGGTGAACCGTTATGTATCTATAGACATTTGCTGAGATGGCATTTGATAACAGCGAAGGTTGGGGAGGATCTACTTACCACCTCGTTTATGGCCTCTCGTGACTTGCAATTGGATAAAGAAAGGAAGAGTTTTGATTGGGACGCATTTATAGGTCATGATTGTAAGGAATTGAACAGCCTGTTTGATAAACCTATGACAGAACTGCATATGCACCTGAAAGGGTCGTCGTATAACTTTGATTTGAGTTGGCTTTGTATGATGAATCATATAGGCATAATGCAGCACAACTTTGAGGTAGAGCACCCTTTACATAAATATCGTAATCTTGATAAAGATTTATACGGAATAATAAAAAGAGCAGCAGCAATTAGATTCTACTTGGCTGGAGCTGTTGGATGCCTACCGGAATCCATTTCGTTAAGCCAATTGCAAGAATTGTTGAAAAACGACAGAAATGAACTAAATAAGAAAAAAGTAACAGAGGGATTAAAAGACGTACCAATTATCGATGTGCAGAGTTTGATAGATGATTGCAGAATAAGAACACAAAAAAGCACAAAAGATAAATTTGAAATACTTAGAAATGCTCAGAATTTCAAAGATAAATTGGAAGATAAAGACATTGTTGATTATATCCCTGTAAGTCATTATGGCAATGAATTAATTGAGAACAAAGCATTGGCACCTGAGAGAGCATTTATGTATGCTGTTTTCAGAAAAATCTATGGTGGTAATAGCGAGGAAACTGAAGACATTGCAACATTGTTTTATGCATACTTGCTGTATAAGAACTATTTTAGGAATGAAATCCTACAACTGAATGAGCGTGTGGGGTTTGCTAATTTTGCGAGCTATGAAGAGAGAAAGACCGATTATCTATTGAAGAATTACAATCATTTGTTGTACAAAGCAGCAATAGAAGGATTCTTGCAAAAGAATGATGAAAGGTATATTGAGGCCAGAATCGTACCAAAAGACACAGAAGAAGGGATTGTGAAATCGTTGCAAGAGATATGTAATGATGTTGATAAAAGGTATGAGGAACGATTTGACTTTATTTTTCACTTTATAAAACAAAGGGATGAGCCAAAAGAATCGGACTTATATCGACATTATAAGCTTAGGGGAGAAATCAAGAAACAGGCATATGCAATATATAAATTCAGATGTAATCGTGAAAACTGGGGTGTTAATAACAATTTGGTTGGAAGAGTTGTAGGAATAGATGCGGCTAATTCTGAAATCTTCTGCCGCCCAGAGGTGTATGCTCAGGCATTCAGGTTCTTGAGAGGACATGAGGTTAAAATCGATGAAGAGTTGGATGATTATCCTTATGATTTGAATGTGACATACCATGTAGGTGAGGACTTTATGGATGTTGCGGACGGGCTAAGGGCTGTAGAAGAGGCACTTATTTTCCTGAATTTGAGAAATGGTGACAGATTAGGTCATGCATTGGTGCTGGGAACTGACGTAAGAAAATATTATGAGAAGAGATATTTCGTAATTTGCGCAAGTAAACAGGTAATATTGGATAATTTGGCTTGGCTACATCATAAGTGTATCAGGTTGACTGGCTATACCCAATTGTGTGGTTGGCTAGAGATAATGTTCCTGAAGTACTTTACTGATATATACCGATTGGAACAGAAGGAAGGTGAGAATATAATAGATTCTTATTTTAATACAAGTGAAGATAATGGGTTGACTTGCGATATCAATGATTACTATTTGTCGTGGTTATTAAGAGGCGATTCTCCCATTATAGGAAAAGAATTAGATTCAAAAAGTTTGAAGAATCTGACATCAACTATAGATAAAGAGTGGGCACATGCGGGTATGAACAATCATATATGTGCTGAAGTGGCGTTGAGGAATGAGAATGCAAGAGAATTATTTGATGCTTATCATTCTTATAAATATGCAAGACGTGGCTACTTGGGGGATACATTAACTATTCCACCGATGTATAGGGAGGAATGGTACTTGTTATTGGAGAAAATCCAGCAACAGCTTTTGGGGAAAATCGAAAAAAGACATATCGCGATAGAGTGTAATCCCTCTTCTAATTATAAGATAGGTGAGATGTCTAGATATGATGAGCACCCGATTTTGAAATTCTTTAATTATGGTTTGGATACACCATATCCTCGTCATGATGTAGCAGTGTCGATTAATACTGATGATCAGGGCGTATTCTCAACCTCCCTTGAGAGAGAATATTCTTTAATTGCTTTGGCTATAGAAAGGAATCAGACTGATGAACATCATAATTCTCCAAGAGCAATTATAGACTGGCTGAATAGAGTAAGAGAGATGTCGATAGAGCAAAGATTTAAGTATAATAATAAAATTAAAGATTAAGTAATTATGGCTGAAAAGATGTTTTTGAATGAGTGCTTTCTGCAGAAAGTCAACCAATTTGACGCACTTGGTGTTATCAGTGAAGACGAAAAGAAATTGTCGTTAGGAACCGAGCTCGTATTGGATATAGACAAGGACAATGATGGGAAGGAGGCTGTTTTTGCGAAACTTGGTGATGCTAAGATAGGTGTTTTATCAGAAGAAGATTCTAAAATCATCCGTAAATTCTTGAAAGCAGGCTGGAATAATAATGTTCTTTTTGAGAGTAGGATTAGCAAGTATGATGAAAAAGCTGATGAGAATAAACGATATAGCATTGCAATAAGAATAAAAAAAGCACCAGAAAATAAAGATAAGAAATAAGGGGAATTACCCAATTAACTCTTTAATTTCATCAAGGGTTAGTTTGTCGCTGGTGGTGTTGAATAAATCGACAGTCTGACGCTTTTGGGCTTGAAGTTGAAGGATCTTTTCCTCAACAGTGTCTTTGCAGACTAATCTGAGAACAAGAACATTGTTCTTCTGACCAATGCGATGGGCACGAGCCATGGCTTGGTCTTCGACTGCAGGGTTCCACCAGTCGTCTAAGAGAATAACACGATCGGCAGAGGTGAGATTGAGTCCGAAACCACCAGCCTTAAGGCTAATAAGGAATACGGCGATAGAGGGATCGCTTTGGAACTGGCGTACAGGAATGTCACGATTATGGGTGTTTCCATATAGTGTAACAAAATGAATGCCTGCCGAGGTCAAACGTGACTCTAATTCGTGAAGGGCACTGACAAATTGAGAGAAGAGTAAAACCTTGCGTCCCTCAGAACGAAACGTCTCGATATAGTCGAGTACTGTTTGGTACTTAGGTGCAATGCAAGCCTGGCGTAATCGAAGAAGTCCTTCTAAGGCCAAACTGCTTATGCGGCCGCTGAGTCCTGAAGCGAAAGCCTGGAGTATAGTGGTGTGAACTTGCTTATATTTGATTCGCTCGTGTTCGTTAAGCTCAATATATACAGTCTTCTCAATACGGTCGGGCAAATCTTGCAGTACCATTTGCTTTTCTCTTCGAAGGATGAAAGGTTTAAGGAATTTGCTGGAAAGAGTGACATAGACCTCTGGTATTGCTTGGATCCCCAATGTGTGCAGACGATGATAGAGTGAATGCATGGGTGGCATGAGCATAATGAAATGCGACCAGAGCTCATCAATAGAATTCTCAATAGGAGTGCCGGTAAGAATAATCTTGTGTTTGCAATGTAATTGACTAATGGCTTGATATTTCTTGGTTTGACGATTCTTTATCACTTGTGCCTCGTCAATTATAATTGTATCGTAATACTCTGGCAGGTAATCGGAAAGATGTATGCGCAGCATATCGTAACTGACAAAGGTGAGTTGCTGAGATAATTGTGGAGCAAATCGACCTACCTCGTCCTTCCAATTATATATTAAAGAGGTAGGGGCAATTATCAGGTGATGTCTATCATTACCCAAGCAACATAGATGGGCAATAATCTGAATGGTTTTGCCAAGGCCCATTTCATCAGCTAAAAGGCAACCATGATTGTTTTTGCGCTGCTGCTGCAACCACATGACTCCATCGACTTGATAGGGTCGCAGTGTTGCATGTAGCTGGTTAGTAATTGACGACTTGATGTCATGAATCTCTGCGTCAGTGAGTGGTAGTGTTTCGGCAAATAGTTTGCGTACATCGAAGGACACATCTAACTGCTGAGCTAATGTTTTGTCATCAGAATGTGTGGCATCCTCTTTCTTGAACAATACAATATGGCCATCGGACTCGTGATAGTTGCGACGATTGAGATAGCCATCAAGGAGCTGATGGGCAAACTCAGATTGATTAACATCTTGATCGGTTGAGAACCAGTTGATGCCTGATGACTCATGATGGAAATATAGCCTTGATGCAGCTTTGTTGGGGCTGGATACGTAAAGTGTCCAGCCTTTTTTAGTAAGTTCAGCGAGACGCTCAGTATCTGTAGTGTTTAATGATAGAGTGGCTGTGGCAGGATTATAATCCTCGCCTAGTATAGCCAAAAGCCTATTTTCCTCCTGCTCGTTGCGCTGCATGAGCAAACCTAAGCTAGAAAGATAGGGAAGAGGGGTGTATGTGGGATAGAAATCGCTGAGTGCATCGTTATAGCGGAAACGTACTTTGATGTTTCGGTGCCATGAAGCGGGATTATCTATATAGAGTATTCCAGATGGTACGGATGATGTGAGATGTGGAACAATAGACGATAAATGGATGATAGAAGATGGACTTGAGATTCGCTTGAGGCTGGATTTGGGGGTAGCTTTAACATAGGAGAAGGGATGAGCCACAAGTATACGCTGGACAAGTGGGTGACTAACAAGTCTACTGTCAATATGGAATGGCTGGCTATTAAGGCCTGCGTGGTTTATAAGCTGGCATAAGGCTGAGGGCTGGAGACCATTAGTAGATGCATCGGCCATAAGGTCGCTAAGGGTTACTTTGCGCTGAAAAGGTGCCAAAGACATACTATTGCCATCCAGATTGACTTCGATACGGAGTTGAGGGATGGGGGCGTTCCCAATTTCGTAGATGCAAAGTAACCGATATGTCATAGGACTAGAATTTGTAGTAAAATAAATAACTGTCTATCATCTTGCGTTCCATACGGTGTACTTGGTCATCGTTACATTTTACCTGAAGAAGTGGCCCCGTGTGGTTTTTTACTTTGCCCTGGAAGTTGCATTCGTCAATGCGGCAACCGCCACAGCAGATATAGCGCAGCTGGCATGTGCTGCAAGGGGAGAGGTTATCGACTGAAGTCTGCAGGTGGAGTTGATGACCTTGTTCTATAAATGATTTTATCGGTCTACCGCTAATATTCCCATAACTATCGACCTCGGAGATGCGATTGCAATAATAAACCTCGCCATCGGCACCAATGGAGATCCCGCCAAAGCCACAGTTGCGTTCGATGAGATTAGGGGTGTGTCCCTCCATGAAGTTATTATACTTAGCATCGGGATCTAAGGCGCGCTCTATTTCCATAATTTGTTGGAAAAACTCTTTGTTCTGAGCCTCGGTGTAGTGCGTGTTGCGACCTGATAATACCTTCTTGCTGAGTTTGAAAAAAACGGGGTGATGGCATTGGCTCTTGATATGATTAACCATCTGCTGATACCGTTCGGCAGCATCGTGCTGGAGATTCTGGAAAGTGAAGGTGGTGGCCACGGATGTGCGAATACCTGCGTTAGCAAAGAGAATGACGTTGCGTACAATGCGGTCGAAATGTCCCTTACCTCTAACCTTGGCATTGGAGGTTTCGTCGAAACCATCAATGCTGATTTGTATCTGACTGATATATGGGGCGAGCTGATTGATACGATTCTCAGTCCAAAGGACACCATTTGAGAGCACAGTGGTTTCGAGGCCAAGTGTTGATGCATGTTTGAGAATGTCGTTGAAATCGCAGTTCATCAAGGGCTCACCTCCGGAAAACGTTACCGTCTTTCCTCCTTGCTGTTGAAACTCGGTAAGTATACGAAGCCACTCCGCCTTTGTTAGCTCGTTGTCTAATGGCTTGCCAGAGCGCATGAAACAGTGTTCGCAACGAAGATTACATGCATTGGTGAGGTAGATGTTAAGCATACGGTAACCCTCTAAGTACTGAGGAACGGGAGGAGTGTTGACCCCAGCGAAATTACGGGCCATGATAGCTGCCAGAAGCTGCTTGAACTGGGACTGTTCATCAGGGGTGTGTAAGGATGTGTAAACTTCACCAATACACAGGCCGCTAATCAACTGTTGAAGAAGATGTTTTTGCAAGTCTGACCTTATGACCATCCAGTTGGCAGTAAGCACAGATATAACTAACCATCCTTCATCGCATGGTCGGAAAATAATCTCATCAGCGAAGATGAGGTGGTCAGTGCTCTGTAACTCTGAATGCTGTCTCATGACATGTGATTTAACTTTAATAATTGAGGTGACACCAGTCTCTGCTGTCACCTCAACCCAATTGGGATATTGCTGCTGGTAAAGCTAATCCTTGATCAGGGGATTAGTTCTGGTTTACGTCGCAGCGCTTGAAGCAGTACATGGCGCCTACACGCTCTGTATCTTCTGCAGTCTTAACTTCCCAATCGAAAGAAATAGAAAAATTCTCTTTCATCTTTTCAATCGTTTTTTTTGGTTTGACATTAAGTTATCTGTTCTCAAGTGTGCAAAAAGCCGATAAAAGGGCTATAGCACTATCTGCATCTGCCAATGATACGACCTCAGAAGGGGTGTGCATATATCGGCAGGGAATGCTGATCAATCCTGTTCGGATGCCAGTGCCGGCAACCTGTATCTCGCGGGCATCGGTGCCTGTGGGGCGGGCAATAGCCTCTATTTGATAGGGTATGCCATTGGATTCTGCCAAGCTGATGAGCTGCTGGTTGATACCTTTGCTCATATTAGGCCCCAAGGGGATGACTGCACCTTTCCCTAGGCTGATGTCACCGTCTTTAGCGGGTGACATTGTTGGATAATCGGTGGCATGGGTTACATCAATGGCAATCCCTACATCTGGACGAATAGCCTCAGTAATCATCTTAGCTCCACGAGCGCCCAATTCCTCCTGGACGGAGGCCACCAGATAGATATCCTTATCTGTGTGCAGTGACTGCAAATTCTGTGCCAAACCCATCAAGACTGCCAAACCAATCTTGTCATCGAGTGAACGGGACAGAAGAAGTGTGTCATTTAGCAGGACAGGGCCCCCTTGGAGAGTAGCAACATCGCCAATCCGAACTTTGGACTGTGCATCTGCTTTATCCTTGGCAGCGATGTCAATCCAGAGGTCTTCTGGCTCGAGTTGCTTTGTGTTCTCGGATTTGTCCTGAAGGTGTATGGGCTTTTTGCCGATAACGCCAGTAACATGGCCTTTATGCCCAATGATATTTATACGCTGCCCTGGAAGGAGATTTGTGTCGATACCGCCAATCTCTTTGAAATAAAGGAATCCGCGGTCATCTATATAACTAATCATTAAACCAATCTCATCGGCATGCGCCATAAGCATAACCTTCGGTCCTGAACCTTTCTTATGTGCGATGCAATTACCATTGACATCAGTGTAGACTTCGTCGACATAAGGACGGATGGCGTCGGCGAAGAGCGCTGTGATTTGCTCTTCGCTACCTGACGGGCTAGGGGTCTGGAGCATCTGATGCAATATGTCTTTCAACCATGTTTCCATATCAACTTGCAAAGTTACACAATTTTCTCCAGATTATTAGCGATTGTGGGTAAAAATAATGCTTTTTTAATAATAAATATTAAATTTGGCTTGGAGATGAACCGTTTGTTTGCTATATATTTGGCTGAAATGTACAGGAGAGAAGAGTTAGAATATGGATTGATGAGGACTATTTGTTAAAAATCGCATAAGAATGGAGAAAAATAGATTTTTTTCACTATCTTTGTACCTTGAAAGGCAAGAAGTCGGGTGACACCGACATTGCATCGGTATTGAAATGTTGAAGTCATAAAGCGACTGAAGACCAGAGTGATATGATGACGACGAAAGAAACGGGAACTTTATCGGGACGCGACACAAGGATGTGTGGTGACCCCAAGATGTGGTTTCCGATGAGGGTGACGTATCAGCGAGAAATGAAGGTGAAAGCAGAACTGGACAGGCTGGGGATCGAGAACTTTGTGCCGATGAGGTATAAGGTGGTGGAATCGCAGAATGACGGGGTTACGGAACTGCGGAAGGTGCTGGTGCCTGCTATCAATAACCTGATTTTTGTGCGGTCGACGCAGGAGCGGGTGAGCGAGTTGAAGCAGACGAACGAGGCGCTGGAACCGTTGCGCTATATGATGGACCATACTGCCTCTCGTGAACACGCCATTATGACGGTGGCGGATAGGGAGATGGAGAACTTTATGCGGGTGGCTTCGCGGACTGACGACAGTGTGATGTTTCTGGATGAGGAGACGGTCGTGGGGAAGGAAGGCAAGCGCGTGGAGATTATTGGCGGTGCGTTTGAAGGCGTGACGGGCGTGATCAGGAGAGTGAAGAGGTGTAAGAGGGTAGTAGTGGAGATAGAAGGTGTGGCGAGCGTGGCGATTGCGTATGTGCCAGTGGAGTGGCTAAAAGAAGTGTGAGTAAAAGCACGATAGAATACATTAATATAAAGAAGAAGTTAGAATGGCTTTGATAATAGGTAGATTGCCAGAGGATTTGGAGATGTTCCTGAATATGACTGATACGCTGTATCTGCTGCGGATGAACGCGGATGGTACAGACGTGGAGATTGAGGAACATATAATAGTGTCATATCCTGACTTTGACAGGCTATTTCAGCAGCTTAGACACGCTGAGAGACCAATCAAGGCTGGTGATATACGCTCATGGGGCTTTGGGAAGCTGATGGATGAGACCCTCTATCAATATGACATGGGGTCTAATAGCACATTGAAAAAGATGTCTGATGATGAAGTAATTCCTTTAGCTGTTCAATATGACCTGAATGTGAATACTCTTAAATCGCGGGTACTAGCAAAAAGGATGGAATTGACGCTTGAAAAAGCGGGTGAAGAAAGGGTTGCCGATTATAGTTTAAGGAAGGAACATATAGAGAGGGCACAAACAGAGGCACGGAAGGGATTGAAAGAATATGCGGAGAGCACGGCTGAAGCTTGGCGAATATTGCAGGATTATCTAAAGGGTATTGAGGGACGTGACTGCAGCCCTGCAAAAACAGGAAATATAAGGCGAGATAGGAGTATGAATAATCTTGCTGATTATTGCAGCACTTCTTATACGTACTATGTCTTTGAGAAACCCTTTATGAAGCTGGTCTACCGTTTGGGTAACCGCTTTAGGGTTGACCCAATATTGACAGTATATGATATACCCTGTTGGGAATTTGATTTTATGAATGGTGGTTTGTCTACTCGCCGGAATAATCAACTGCTGAGTGACAGAAAATCGTTTGGGGATTGGATGCAGGATGTGTTTAAGGAACCGGATAATGCTACTGAACACCGGCAGCAGATAAAAGAGCAAATAGAAAAGACACTTGGTATCAGCATTGCGAATGAGGACATCTTCTATGATCCTGCTTCTGAATGTTATCTCCTTAATGAAGATGCAGAATGTCGGATGTTGGGCAAACTGATACCACAGAAAGCGGGAAACATCATAGAGATTGCAAAATACACCAAGTTCGATACTTTGGTAGCCATTCTGAAATCAGGAAAGATGCGAATGAATAGCATCGTATCGATGAATGATAAGACAGAGACGGACTTTTTGGACGAGGTGTTAAGGAGTTATAAGGAAGAATACGAACAAGACTATGACAAATACCTGTTTGCTGACAAGGAGTTTATTACGTCGTTTACGACACGCATAGACGACCTGGATATGTGGCGATTTTATGGTGATAATGGCCGTGGCGTTTGCATGGTATTTGAACGTGATACAAATAAGGATGACGGGCTGTATAAGATTAATTATATAGATCCTGCGAAAGAAGAATTGACGAAAGTTTCTGACATGATGGATACCTTGAAGGAAAAAGGCATCAGGTTCCGTCTGAATCTTTTGCAGAAATATTGTCATTTTTTGAAGCATGCAGATTACGACACGGAGGAAGAGTACAGACTGTTGGTGAGAAGTGACAAGCCTGACGGATGGTTTGTCAATAGTGACAACGGAATATTGACACCTTACTTGGAGTTTGAACTTCGTAAAACGGGCAAACCGGGTGACGGAGATTATCCTTTCAAGTTGAAAAAAGTGATAGTTGGCCCAGCTATGAGAGAAATGGTTGCGAACCTGATGCAGGTGTTCTATATGGGACATCAGTACGGGTATTCGCTTGAAGTGGCGGAGAGTAAGATACAGAGTTATAGATGAGTGAAGAGTGAGATGGAGAGAAGGGGCGCCAAAGCTACGTATTACTGTAGGGGCGGTGGCAAAGAAAAGCACGATAGAATCGCGAGGCACTATAAAATGAAGAAAGCTTTTTATTCTTTTTTTAAGTGGTTTGTAAAGTACGGAATTTGGATTTTGCTCATGTTAAGTATCTATATGGTGCTTGCAGCAGAATTCAAAAGGTTGTGCTTTGTGAAACTCCCGCTGAGCGAAATAACTGTAAGCAAACTAAATGACATAGGAAAGAGCATAGCGTTGAGTTACATAGCAGGTGTGATCTTCTATGTGTTTTCTGAAAGGATACCATTTTTCAGGAAAAAGAGATATTTAAAGACGAGGCTGAAAATACAAGTTGAGAGACTAAAAACGGCATTAACCTCATTTCTTGAAAGTATGTGTGGCAATGCAACTATAACGGATGCCAAGGCTGCCTTTCTGGAAACGACGAGAATGGAATATGAAGGTAAGGGCTATTGTGACATCAACAAAAGCCAATTACTGAGTATAAGGACACTTATTGCAGTGTATGATGATGCTTTAGATGATTTGATTTGCAATGATGTGTTTTTAGATGAGATGGATTTTAAAACCATTATTGATATTAAAACGGACAACACCTTAGCTATATTGAGAAAATTAGCACAAATGCAGGATCAAGCTCAAATAGAGCAGAAAATGATGTATGAAGTGTTGTCGGGAGCGATAGCTGTGTTTAGCAAAATAGATAAAATAGAATTTGTAAAGGAATGACTATGGATTCTGAAGAATTAAAGAGGATAATTCTGTCGCTTAATGAAGAGCAGAAGAAGGAACTCGTAAAGCAACTTATTGAAATGAAAAATGAAGCAAGAGGGTGCATCCTCTCTACGCTCAGATGGAAATGTGGATATAAGGCTGTTTTTGAACGTGAGGATTTGAAAATCACTCGTAATGTTATGATAATATGCGAGGGAGCAAATTGCTCAGAGGAGATAGAGAATGTGATAAAGTATTCTGCAAAAAGTAGTGAAATAGACAGAATCTTTAACCGATTGGAATGCTACGTGTTTAATGAAGTTACTGATTCCAAACGTCTTAATGATATAGCAGATTATAAATATCAGGTAGTCCTATGTGTTAATGATATTAATACTATTGTTGACGATGTACAGCAACATGAAACGGTACTAAGGGCTATATTACCAGGAGCAAAGGATATTGAGAAAAAGTATAATTTTAAGAAACAGGACAAGATTATCTTTGACTTGTTTACGACGGGTGCGAAGGTGGCAGACATAAAATATAGTTTTGTGTCGTCTTATGTACAGCTGGCTCTTTATGAACAGGACAAAATGAGCCCAGTTGAGCTGAAATCAGTAGTAAAAAAGAATCTAAAGAACTTGACGGAACAGGTGTATGATGCTACCATTGAAATGGAAATGAACTCTAAAAGAGTTGAATATGTTGGAAATAGTTTTTCCTTGTCTGACAAGTTTCGAGAGGAACTTGACAAAATAGTAGCTTCTACCTCACAGACAGAAGAATTATTGCATCAGCAGTTTAAAGATTGCTTGGACAAATATGGGCTTGATGGTAAATCAACAGAAGTTATGAATGTCATAAAGGCCATGTATAAAGCCTATTACGACGGAGAATTAAGTCCATTCAATAATGAAGAAAAGAAGTTAGAACGAGAACGAAGGAACTATAATACGTTGCTGAAGCTTTTAAGTTCTACAGGTACGTCAGAAGATGAAGCCCGACAAATAGCCAAAGAGATTTTGGAAGTGGTAGGCAATAGTGAATACTTGAATAAAACGGCGCTAACAGGAATGTTCACTAGTATGTTTAATTCTGACGAGTTAGAATCATATATGAATACCCAGCAGCGCATAGTTTTCCTTGATACGCAAATTCTTCTGAGGTATTTGTGTTTATTATTTCAGGACACAGGGTACAAAGACATTGCATACGACTCGGTAAAGATTCTTTTCAGAGAATTTGAAGAAGCCAAAGATTATGTGCGACTATTTACTACCTCAAACTACATTGAGGAGGTGGTGAACCATCTGTATGAGTCGAACTCGTTGAGCCGATTCTTATCATTACCATATATTATTGACATGGGGCCTTCGAGGAATGTTTTTTTCAACTTCTATTTACATTTGAGGAATGAAGAAAACATGAGCTTTGAAGGGTTTGATGATTTTCTTTCGCAGATGTTGGACTATGAGGATGCAATACCTAGAGATCATAATGGTTTCATGACTTCGATATATCAAGTTGTGAGCGAGATATTTATGAATGCAGGAATAACTATAGTCAATGTGCAAGTACCAGAGAGTATGGATGAATATCATAAGGTATATATAAAAGTACTGGATGATATAAAAATAAAGAATAAAGGTTTCGGAGCAAGAACTAATGATATATTATGCTCCTTGTATTTGTCGGATGAGAGTAATTTTATCAATACAGAAACAGATATGTCGGAAATGCCATTCCTAATTTCTTTGGACAGATCGATGTTCCCATTCAGAGATGCAATTGTACATCAGTTTAAGAGGAACAGTTATTATGTTTATCCGCCGGTGAAATTTGCGAACCGCTTATCTGTAATGAACCTGAAATTAGACTCTGAAAAGATAAACTACAACATTATACAACTGACCGAGAATAACTTTAACGCCTCGACAGACACGCTGAGTATGATGGATACAATATCTCAGATTATGAGTGGGGTGGCAATAGATGGCAAAACAACTCCTCAAAAACTGGCAGCTCTAAAGAGGACTCAGATGGACGATGTGAAGATTAAGGATTTCGCAACACGTAATCATAATAACACTCCTATTGATATTGTGCTAAATGATGTCAGCAGATATTATAGAAGGCAGAACCCGGCTAAATATCAGCTGTTAGGGCGTGTGTTCCAGAATAACGATTTGACAGACCAGCTGGTGAAAATATTGAAAGACGGCTGTTCGTTCTATTTGAGGCACCAGGAAGTGAACGATAAAATTTATAAGGAGATTGACAGTTTGATGAAGATAAAGTAGCAGAGAGGGTGGTACATTTGTTTCCGATACAGATGGCACATTTGGAAGTTATAGGATCGAGATATGACAAAGGCTAAAATGCCTGCAATTATTAATAAACGTATTGTATGGAAGTTAGAGCACAAGATATTGTAGATTCCGTTGATTTGAGTAAATCAGAGGCATTTTTGCCACTCTATGAATCTATTGTCAACTCTATTATCAGTTTGTTGAGAACTGGTAGGGTAGATGGTAAGATTGATGTGTTCATAGAGCGAGAACCCTTTGTAGATAAGGAGCCTGATCTGTTTGACAAAAAAGTTTCTCCTATTAAATCAATAGAAATTGTAGATAATGGCGAAGGATTTACGGAAGAGAATTTTGAATCATTCAATGCTCCATATACCAAACTTAACAAGAAGTATGGGTGTAAAGGTATAGGCCGATTTACTATGCTTGCAATGTTCAGTCAGATAAAGGTTGTAAGCACATACAAAGAGAACGATGTCTGGTATAGGAGGAAGTTTGCATTTGATGGTACAAAAGAACTGATTTATGATTTTAAAGGCGAATTGGATGCCAGTGAAAAGCATGAACTACAGACAAAGGTGAAACTCGTAGAGTGTATCAATCAGGAACTAAAGCCCTATACAGCTAGAAACGCAGAAGATATTGCAAAAGGAGTGAAGAATCATTGTTTTATATACTATCTGTGTGGACAACTTCCGATGATCAATATTATAGAGAATACAGAAGAAGGACTAAAGTCTCTTGATGTTAAGAGTTATTTTACACTCGAACAGAAGGATAAAGAGAAGGAAATAAAGGTGAGAAACGAGAAGTTCCTACTTTACATTGTCAAATCGCCCAAGGAGAATAATCGGAAATACAACTACGTGTATTTCTGTGCTAACTCGAGAACCGTTGGAGGAAAAAGGGATTTGTCTAAAGTGGACAATCTGTTTCTGTACCCCATTTTTGAAAATGGAGAGAGCGTTTTTCTGGATATCTATGTCGTCTCGAACTATTTGGATTCGCACATCAATAATTCAAGAACTTTTTTCAAGATACCAGACAGTAACGGAGAGTTTGACGGGGATCCTAATACGGAGATCTCGATGGAAGAGATACTTGTTAGGATTGCTGAAGAATTGGCAGGTCTGTATGAGACATTTGTCCTTGAGACCAAGAAAAGAACGGTACAGGAAGCAATGGAGTATATTGAGACCCAAGCGCCCCAATACAGGAGTTTCCTACTTCGCCAGGATGTGCTTAATAGATTGCCCCCACATTTGAGTGCAGAAAAGAAAGAAGAGTTTTTTCACAGAGAAGCTGTTTTGGCAGAGAAAAAACTTGAAGAAAAAATAAATGATTTTATCAACCAGAAGGATATAAATGATGAACAGATTGGGCAGATGGTAAGAAATATGCGCGAGAAGAGTGCATATGACATGGATAAACTTACCGACTATGTGATGAGACGGAAGGCTGTTATAAAGTTGTTCAGAAAGATGCTTGATGCAAAAGATGATGGGAAGTATGAATTGGAATCACTGATACACAACTTGATATTCCCAATGGGACTGACGAATAAAGAGGTTTCGTACCAATATCACAATCTGTGGCTACTTGATGAGCGCTTCGCAACGTATCAGTTTATTGCATCTGACAAAAGCATAACATCATTCAGTAAGGTGAAAAGTAGTTTGGAGCCAGATTTGGTGTTGATTAACAATGAAAAGGCACTTGTTGACAATCCAATATCCTATGGTTCTGGGGATGCAGGTGATGTGGAGTCTATGGTGATCTTTGAGTTTAAAAGACCTGGTCACACTGCGCATCAGAAAAAGAAGGCTGATAAGTCATGGGAGTTCTCAGACTTAGTGGATAAGTATTTTGATGCCTTTTTGTATGGTACAAAAAAAAATTACAGAGGCAATTACGTGAATATTACTCAGACTACGCAGAAATTTGGCTATATTATTTTAGATGTAGTTGACAAGCAGTTGGAAGATTATAATTTGACCCACGGATGGAAAAGAACACCTTTTGGATCCTATTACAAAATTAACCCCGAACTGAATCTGCACATTGAAGCAATAACTTTTCAAAACCTTCTCAAAAATGTAGAAAAGAGAATGAGCCCGTTCTTTGATCATTTGTTTAAGGTGAACATATAAGTAATGAATAGTCTAGTGCCTGGATATATCAAAAGAAACGGAATGACACAAGACGAACGCTGGCAGAAACAATTCGATGAGGTGAAAACGTTTATTGATTCAAATAAACGCAATCCGTCGAAGCATCGCATTGAGGAACACGACCATTTGAATTGGTTGAAAGCAAACAGGAAAGTATTGAATGCAGGGAAGATGAAGCCGGAGAGAGTGGAGAAGTTTAAAAAACTTCTGGAAATGACGGAACAATATAGGAGGAAGAATCAGTATGAGTAGATGTAAGAGGGAAGATGTCTGAAGGATGATGTTAGATGTAGAATTGTAACTGAATGGATATGGGACAGAATAATGAGATGGCCTCCTGTCAGGAGCATGTGGGATGGGCGGATATTGAGTCGGTGGAGTACAAGTATCCGCCTCGGAATGCGGTGAAGTATGTGCTGCGGGTCTCGCTCGTTGGCTCCTCGCCAAGAGTGTGGCGGGAGATTGCAGTGCCGTCAAATATTAAGTTGACATCGCTGGCCCATGTCATCATCCTTGCGATGGGGTGGGAGGAGAGCCATCTGAGTATGTTCAAGAAATGGAGAAAAGAGTATCATGTCTATATGGATGGCGCTGATATGTATGACTATCCAATAGAGGATGCCAGCAACTATGCGCTATGCGATGAGAAGTTCTTCCCGGCCATTGATACGGCCATTGCTCTGAATGAGTTGAATTATAAGATGTAAGATGGATGAGGGCTGGTGCTGAATGGCATCGGCCTTTTTTCAAACACTCGGGGACGGTTCTTTTTTGTTTGACTGATTCCGCTGACGGCGCAGCGGGTCAAACAGGAAGAACCGTCCCCGAGTGTTTGCTATCGGACTCTTTCATCAGGGGAGAGTGCGGGGGAATACTTCGATGGATGAAGGAAGATGTAAGATGGATGACGGTTGATGGTTGATGGATGATCGAGCCGACTGAGGCTTTTATTGTACGATATAAACGGGCTAAGGGCTCTCGCAACATGATTGCGAGAGCCCTTAGTTCGTTTATGCCAATCTAGTCTAAAACAGCTGCGAATGATGCTAATTTATTCAAATTGTTCTTAACGCCATTAACACTTGCGACAACATGTTGTCACTGTCATTTCGTCAACTTCTATTACCTTTGCTCTCGTTATGAATAACGAGCAAGAATTAGATGATGTCAAATACTTTCCTCGCCAGTGGCTTCAACACTGGCTCGAACACCTCAGACAGTTGCATGGGTCGCTCACATTCCTCCACACAAAGGGCGGGTTGAGTTCTCGCTATACTGAGATTGAACCGGCTCCCGATCCTGACAGATACGACTTCGAGAAGTTCACCCGCGTCCTGGAAGGTATGTGTGCCTACGAAGATGAGGAGGATTTTGTCAAGTTTGGCTCAGAACGGCTCCGGGAACTATACCGATTTCACCAGAAACATGGCAAGGTGTTCCGAGAACAGTTTAAACGCAAGAAATGACCCTTATTTGTGAACAATTTAAAAACTTAAAACTATCCCAAGCTTATGACGAACATTAATCCCCAAGCAGCATCGCTTGTTACGCAGGAAGTGCAGCGCGCTGCGATGACACAGGCTGACATGGCGGCGGCCAGGGAGGCACAGCAGCGGGCGCTGGAGGAAGAGCAGATGCTCAGCCGGTTGGAAGCCCGTCGCATCACCCCCGACAAGGAGCTGCCGAAGATGGAATTCCTCTTCCAGCTGTTCCACAAACCCTGTTTCCCACGAGGCGAGCTGGTCGCCTTGAGCGGAAAGGCCAAGAGCGGCAAGACGTTTGTCTCGTCCATCCTCATGGCCCTCAGCTACCGCAGTCAGGTGCTCTCCGTCGAGCGGATCGAGCCGAAACAGCTGCATGTCCTTTGGTATGACACCGAACAGAGCGAGGAG
>JAEEGH010002697.1_pt1 | contig 47619 bp, 43 predicted proteins | sample 9134181 | NCBI WGS metagenome assembly JAEEGH01 (sample SAMN16246544, study PRJNA631951) | gut metagenome | biome: gut microbiome; feature: rumen; material: DP-attached | host: Bos | place: Iran: Karaj | collected 2018-10
GCGCACGCAGATTCCTGGTGTGCTCAACGGCTTGGGCAGCTTTGCCGGAATGTTTTCTGTGCCGGGCGGCATGAAAGAGCCTGTAATGGTCAGCGGCACAGACGGTGTAGGCACAAAGCTTGACATTGCATTTGCCATGAAAAAATACGATACAGTCGGAATTGACTGTGTTGCTATGAGTGTGAACGATATTCTCTGCACAGGCGCAAAACCGCTTTATTTCTTAGATTATATTGCCTGCGGAAGCCTTGATTCTTCAATTGCGGCAGACCTTGTAAAAGGCGTTGCAGACGGCTGCGTAGATTCAGACTGTGCATTGCTTGGTGGCGAAACAGCTGAAATGCCGGGCTTCTACGATAAAGGCAAGTACGACATTGCCGGTTTCGGCGTGGGCATTGTAGATAAGCAGAACATCATTACAGGTGAAGCAATAAAAGAAGGCGACGTGCTTATCGGGCTTTCTTCAACAGGCGTACACTCAAACGGCTTTTCTCTTGTAAGAAAGCTTGTTACAGATTTTGACACACCTTTCAACGGCAGAAAAATCGGCGAAGTGCTTCTTGAACCGACACGTATTTATGTGCGCCCTGTTCTTGCCGTGCTTGATAAATTCAGAGCCCAGGGCGGTGTGAACGCCGTTCATGGCATGGCTCACATTACAGGCGGCGGTTTCTACGAGAATATTCCGCGCATGTATGCAGACAAGACGCTCGTATCGGTAATCAAGAAGGGCAGCTGGGAAATTCCGCCGATTTTTGCCGAGCTCGAACGCCGCGGTGCAGACCCTTCGCGCATGTTCAACACATTCAACATGGGCATCGGTCTTGTGCTTGCTGTTGAAGCAGACAAGGCTGACAATATCATAAAGACGTTTGAAGAATTCACTGTTTCATCTAATGCCGGTTTGAATTCAACAATGAAGGCTTACAAAATCGGCCGCGTTGCCCGTGCCGGTCAGAAAGTTGAGACACAGGCTGACGCAGTTATTTTTGAATAGGTGAATGCAGTGAGTAAACCGTTAAGAACAGCAGTGTTAGTTTCAGGCGGCGGCACAAATCTTCAGGCTCTTATTGATGAAGAGCTTGCAATGAAAAGCCGCGGCGAAGAATGTCCGTACAATATTGCGCTTGTCGTTTCAAGTTCTGCAAAGGCATTTGCGCTTGAGCGCGCAAAAAATGCAGGCATTCCGGCTTTTGTCGCTTCTCCGGCTTTGCTTTTAGGTGAAAAGGCAAAAGATGCAACGCGCGATGAAAAGCGCTTCGCCGTTTCTGAAAAAGTTTTTGAGCTTTGCAAGGCGCATGAAATTGAAGCGATTGTGCTTGCAGGTTTCTTGACTGTTCTTGGCGGTGTAATTTTAGACGCTTATTCAGGAAAGATTATCAACCTTCATCCGGCGCTTCTTCCAAAATATGGCGGCGTCGGAATGTTCGGTCATCATGTGCATGAAGCTGTTCTTGCCGCCGGCGAGAAAGAGTCGGGCATAACGATTCATCTTGTTGATGCTGGCTGCGACACCGGCACAATCTTGCTTCAAAGAAAAGTGCCTGTCATGCCGGGTGACACGCCCGAGACATTGTACGCACGCATTGCGCCTTATGAGCATCAGACTATGGTTGAAGGCTTGAAGCTGCTTGCTGCGCGGCTTGCTGATAAATAACACAAGGAACAATTATGGCAGAATTATTAGCTCCTGCTGGAAATATCGAAGCTCTTGACGCGGCAATCGGCGAAGGCGCAGATGCAGTATATCTCGGTTTGAAAAGCTTCAACGCCCGCCTCCGTACAACAAATTTCGCATGGAATCAGTTTGAAGCGGCTGTAAATTCGGTTCACAAGCTCGGTAAGAAAATCTTCGTCACTGTAAACACAGTCCTTGAAGAATATGAAACCGAACGCATGTACCGCTTCCTTGCTTATCTCGACAAAATCGGCCCTGACGGCTTGATTGTTCAAGATTTCGGAATCGTCAGAATGGTGCAGCAGTTTTTCCCGAACTTGCGCCTTCATGCTTCTACCCAGATGAATATTGCAAGTGCAAAAGCCGCAAACACAATGAGCAAGAGCGGTTTTAAGCGTGTAGTTCTGGCACGCGAGCTCGGACTTGACGAGATAAAGCAGATAAAAGAGCGCACCAATGTTGAAATCGAAGTGTTCGTTCACGGTGCGCTCTGCGTAAGCGAATCAGGCTTGTGCCTTTTTTCAAGCTATCTCGGCGGAAAGTCTGCAAACCGCGGCATGTGCACACAGGCTTGCCGCCGTTTGTACGAAGCTGAAATTGAAGGCGGAGTAGAGCAGGGCTTTTATTTCTCGCCTTATGACTTGCAGCTGATTGAGCGCGTGCCTGATTTAGTTTCTGCCGGCGTAGATTCATTCAAAATCGAAGGCAGAATGAAAAGCGCGGAATATGTCGGCAGCGTAGTTTCAGCATACAGATATATGCTTGACCACTGGCAGGAAGACAAAAAAGGTTCGCTTGCAACTGCAAAGCGTATGCTTTCTACAGATTTTGCCCGCTCAAAGACAATGTACTGGTACACTTCGCCAAAAGCTGAAAATATACTGAATCCAAAGCAGGCTTCGGGAACAGGCATTTATCTTGGAAAGATAACGCAGGTTAAGCGCATGTCGCCTGATTCAGACAGCAAAGCAAATGCCGGCTGGTATGCAGTAATCAAGGGCGGCACATACGACCCCGATATCGGCGATTCAATCCGTCTGCACAAAAAAGACGATTCTGTGCGCGAAAGCCACAAGATTAAGTCAATTTACGAAGACGGTGAAAAAAACTGGGTAGATATTCCTCAAGGCTTTGGTACAGGAGATTCAGTCTATCTGTTACAGACAAAAGCAATGTCAAAACGCTACCCGCGCGTTTTGCCGAATGACATAAGCCGCTACAGAATGCAGCCCGGTGCACAGGAGCTGCCGGTTCTTGATTTGACGCCGCTTGAGAAAGACAGCCTGGACTTAATGCCGGAAGGGCTTTATGTGCAGGTTTCAACTGTCAAAGATTTGTTCGTGGTTCAATGCGAACAGCCTGTCCGCGCGATTCTTGAGCTGAACAGCGTTACGCGTGAATCTCTGCTTGAAAAAAAAGAAAAGCTGCCGTTCTCAAAGCGCCAGATTTTCATTTCGCTTGACCCATATCTTCCGCAGAACAAAGAAGACAGCCTGACTGAAACCGTTTCAGAGCTTGTAGCGGAAGGCTTTACAAATTGGGTTGTAAATAATCCGGCACATATTGCAATGCTCAAGCCGCTCAAGGTCTTTATGATTGCAGGCCCATATCTCTATACTTTTAACAGATGGGCTGTTTCATGGCTTGAAAATCAGGGAATTACAGGCTTGATAACTCCGCTTGAAAATTCTAAGCGCAATATTGAAGCAACTTTTGAGCCAGACCAGCGCAAAAGGGTTATGATTACGCTTTTTGCGTATCCTGCTCTGTTCAGAATGCGCTTTGAGCTGCCAGAATCTTATGATTTCCTCTATTTCAAAGACAAGGAAGAATCTGTTTTCAAGGCATTGTCTACTCAAGACGGTTCTTTTGTTATGCCTGAACAGCCTTTTTCTATTCTTGACAAGAATAAGTCAATAAAGGAAATGGGTTTTACACATTTCTTGATTGACCTTTCAAAGACAGACGTAAAAAAGAGCGATTTCAAGCAGATTATGGCTTCTTTTTATACGTCAAAGCCGTTGCCTGAAATTTCGCGCTTCAACTGGAAAGAAGGCTTCTTCTCTCCTGAAAAGATGGAAGAACGCCGCCAGATGACTGAACGCGCGCAGGCTTTGCGGGCTGAGGGTGGTGCAAAGCAGGGTGGCCGCTATAATCCGTCTAAATCAAGGACCGGCGGAAATTATAATGCCGGACGTGCGGAAGGCCAGAAACGGCAGAACCGCCGCAATGGCGCTGACCGCAGAAATTCCGGAAAGCCGCGGCACAGCTAAGTACAGCTAGGCAAAACTGAAAGCTATGTTGTCTGCCTGTGCTTTTAAGGCTTGCCCCGGACAGTCATTACCTGCAAAGAAAGACAGGCTGGCTGCCGGGTGTGCGTCTGCTTTAATCTGGAACCAGACTAAAAAACTGAGATTTCTTCCTGTTTTGCCGGTGCAGAGCCTGGCAAAGGTGCTGCTGATGACACAGCCGCTTCAAGCGGTTTCGCTTCTGGCTTAAACTCAACGTGTTCAGCTACAATGCGCACTTTCGAGTTTTGCTTACCGTCTGTGCCTTCCCATCTGTTCTGCTTTAAACGCCCCACAACACGGACTCCGCGGCCTTTTTTGCATTGATGTGAAACACGTTCCGCGAGCTTTCCCCATGTTTCAATATCAAAAAACGAAACTTCCTGTTCAAATGTCTCGCCGATTTTGTAAGTTCTGTGGCTTGCAATTGAAAAAGTGCATATTGCAGTTCCTTTCCCTGTAATGGTTACATTCGGTTCTCTGACGCAGTTGCCTTCGAGAATAATGCTGTTTAGATTTTTCATAAATTAGCTCCTTTTGCTATGTGTGTTTTTTGATACGTTTACACGACGCACACTTATTAATTGAGCGGAAATTTAAAATCCTGTACCAAAACGGACAAAATGACTGAAGTTTTACTTATAATTTACATATAATGCTGAAAAAGCAAAAAAAGACCGGCAGACAGAACGTCAGCCGGTCTTTCATAAAGCAGAATAATTTAAGCTTTTTTAATCAGCCGCAGCATATAAAGCTGAACATACATATGCAGATTTGCATGGTCATTTATCTTCTGCAAAGCCGGAGTCTTTACAAGCGTTTCTGCAAGCTCGTTGATGCGTTCAGGTGTAATGCTGCTTGGTGAAGCGGTGCGCAGAATTTTGCGCAAATAATCTCTGATAAGAGAGTTTACATCTTCTGTAAGATTTTTCTTTGCCTCTTTATCAAGAATATGATTCCACTCGTTAAGGTAAGAAGTTAATTCTGAATCAAGAGATGAATCCGGCGGAACAAGAATTTTCTCGATTGTAGCCGCAGCCATCTTGAATTCTTCTTTTTTGTTGTTGGCAATATTCTGCGATTTCGGGCTTTCTGTAGATACAGACATTGTAGAAGAAGACTGCAACTTCTGAGCCGTTGATTTTGAAGCAGATTCTTTCTTCTTTTTCTTGTTCTTCGCTTTTTTTGACATGCTTCCGCGTCCAAAAATAAGCGCAAGAATGAAAGAAAGCCCCGGAAGTGTGTACCATACCGGCAGCAGAATTTTCGCATCTGACATAACAGAATGTGGAGTAAGCATCAAAAGCTCGCTGTATGGAAGCAGTTCACCGTCATTGAAAAAGTTGAACTTGTCGAGGTTGTTTGCATTTTTGTTGTCTATTGCATCATAGTAGATTGTCTTTAAGAAAGGTGCATTAAGCAGAGAATACAGAATAGGCTCTTCTACCTCAACAATTTCTTCAAGACGCTGGTCAAAATCTTTTATATTTTTCATTGCAGGAACACTCTGGAATTTCTGCAAAAGACCGAACCATTCTTTTGTAATGGAATCGTGAACGGTTTTACGTGCTTCTGTACACAATTTCATTAACAGCGGCAGTGTTTTTTCGTTCAGAACAAAATAACGGTTGCCGTCAGGTGTCTTGAATGTAAGCAGCGGCGGCATGTGGTTGTCGACTGTTGGTGTTGTGGATTTTGTAAGATAATCATTGAGATCTTCTTCAGAATACTGACCCAGCAGAGGAACACCGCGCGAATCAACAAATTTTGAGATCGCGGCTGAATCAAAGTAATAAGGCTGCTTGCCCAAAGAAAGTTCAAGGTTTTTTAAAGCTGTGTCTTTCTGAAGATTAAGCTGTACCTTGTTCTTGTAGAATGATGCGCACAATTCTGCAATATATACAGCCTGAAGCAAATCAACGTCTTCAGGGGTCTTGTCCTTTATTTTCTCAAAATCCTGGCGGACAAAAAGAAACAGCTGGTTCAAGAAGTAGTAGCAGTCGCCGGCTTCTTTAAACTTTATGATTGTCTCTTCTTCATTTGAGATAAACTGATTGAAGAAGTTCTTGACTGCAAGGCTTCTGCCGCCGTTTGATGTCATGAGCTTTTGCAGAAAGTAATCGTGCTGTTCGCCGTGGTTCATCAAATCTCTGAGCTTGGCAATCGAAGACTGCATCAAAAATTCAGCTGTAACGCCCTGCGGCAGAAGAACAGGTGCAATTTCGCGGCGGAATACAAGCGAGTAAATGACGTTCTCGCCATGCTCTTTGCCGTCAAGCAGATCGTAGATTATAGTTCCTGCGTCCTGCTGGCTTATCAGTTCCTGCGGAAAGTCTTTGGGCAAATCTGTCGGTATAGGATAAGGAATAGAAGGGTTGGTCGCCATCTGCTTGTAGCGTGAATTTACAGTTTCTCTAAAATAGGCGGAAATAACAATAATCTGGTTGCCTTCTTCTTCTTTGAGAATGACTTTGTTAGTCGCAGCCAAATTGTCAAGTTCAGCCAGTAAAGATTCGCGCGGTGCTTTCGTGTATTTTGCAAGATCAGGCTGCTCTGTAACATAATGCTGCGCGTACTTTAAGAGATAATTGCAGAATTCTTCTACAGAAATCTGCGTCCTGTGCTGTTTTTTGCCGTAAAGGCGTAAAAGTGTATAAATATCAGATGTTGAACCCATAATTTAATATAATAACAGAATTTTCTGTATTTCTCAATAAAAACTTTAAAAAGTGCTTTTTTTTTATTTGCCGCTGTTTTATACTCTCTTTATGTTTGCACAAAGACTGAAGAATTTAAAACCATATAAACCGGGTGAACAACCTAAAGACAGAGAGTATATAAAGCTTAACGCTAATGAAAACCCTTATCTGCCGTCGCCCAAAATTAAAGATGCACTCAAAGACATTGAGCTTCAAAAACTTGCACTTTATCCGGACCCGGATTCGCATGAGCTGAAAAAGGCAATAGCAAAAAGCCTTAACAAAACCGGCGGAGTGCTTGTCCCGGCTGCAGACCAGAAGCCGCTCGGCTTTGAAATTACAGAAGACATGATTTTCTGCGGAAACGGCTCGGACGAGGTACTTTCTTTTGTTTTTTACGCTTTTTTTGACAGCGACAAACCGCTTGTCTCGCCGGAATTTTCCTACAGCTTTTATCCTGTTTATGCAGGCTATTACGGAATCAATCTGCTTAAAGTGCCTTTGAACGCAGATTTTACGCTGGATACAAAAGCGATGCTCGCCATTGATTCAACCGGCATGATTTTTGCAAACCCGAATGCACCGACCGGCATGGCTCTTTCTGTTGACGAAATTGAGGCAATGCTTAAAGCATATCCCAAAGACAAAGTTTTTGTAGTTGACGAAGCTTATACCGATTTTTCAGGCTATACGGTTCTGCCGCTCTTAAAAAAATACGAGAATCTGCTTGTAATCAGAACTTTCTCAAAGAGCATGTCTTTTGCCGGCATGAGACTCGGCTTTGCAGTCGGCGCTCCGGCTTTGATTCAGGCTTTGACCACAACCAAAAATTCTTTCAACCACTTTCCGACTGACGCGTTCTGTCAGGCTTCTGCAATAGCTGCCTGTTCAGACATTGAGTGGTATTCTGAAAATTGCAGAAAAATCATTAAGACAAGAGACGCTTTCAGCAAGGCTCTTGTAGATTCAGGCTGGAACGTACTGCCGTCTAAGACAAATTTTGTGCTTGTTTCAAAAGACGGAATGCCTGGCAAGGCGGTTTACGAGGCTATAAAAGCGAAGGGCATTCTTGTCCGTTACTTTGATATAGACGTTATAAGAGATTTTGTGCGCATTACAATCGGAACAGACGGGCAGATGGAAAAGCTGCTCGAAATAATACGCACAATTTAGGAGGGGCTATGCATTTTTTAGTTTTATCAGACGCACACGCAAATACTGAATATTTTGACAAACTTGATGACGAGTTTAAGAAGGCCGACGCGGTAATTTTTGCTGGTGACTTTACGAATTATGACGAACCGGAAAAGGCGGTGCCTGTTTTGAAGCTGCTCGAAGAAAAGTCGCCTGCGCTTTATTCTGTACTTGGCAACTGTGACAAGCCTTCTTTCTTAGAAGAACTTGAAAAGCGGGACATCTCTGTGCAGGGCACTATGGTATTCCGCGACGGGCTTGCATTTGCGGGTTCGGGCGGCGCGTCTAAATTTACTGGTGTAACGCCTAACGAGCGCACCGAAGAAGAACTGCAGAGCGATTTTGACATGGTTGCAGAACATTCCGCAGAATACGAGGAGCCTGATGCAGACGGTGACGGGGGCGCAAAGGCTGAAACTGGCCCGCTACAGTCAGACGCTTCTCTTGAATGGAACAATCTGATAGTTATTTCACACAATCCGCCGAAAGATACGAAAGTCGACATGATTTCAAACGGAATGCATGTCGGTTCTGCCTTATACAGAGAATTTCTAGAAACTTATCAGCCGCTGCTTTCTGTGTCTGGCCATGTACACGAAGCTGTCGGCATTGACACTGTAGGCAAAACTACGGTGATAAATCCCGGCGCCTTGATGGAAGGCCGTTATGCTGTTGTAGATATTCAAAAGCAGAACGGCACTTGGAAAGTGACGAATGCCGTCTTGAAGCAGCTTGACTGACGTTTTACTGGATTGCCGTGCTATTTCGGGCACGGCCTTTCATTGCCCCGCTCATGCGCGTTTCTCATTGCCCGGTGCTTGCGCAGCTTGTCATAGTCAGACTCGTATGCAGCTTGTCATAGGGCTGTTCAATGAGCTTGTTGCATAGCGTCATTCCGAACTTGTTTCGGAATCTCTGCACTATATATAGCATATAGCGTAGATGCTGAATCAAGTTCAGCATGACAAATCTTTTTGGACAGCCCCATCTTTTTTTTGCATTTCATAACAATTTACCATGCTCTTGAAAAATTCTTAACGTTTTTTCTGTCTGTTAGTCTATACAAATAAAAAAAACGTGATATAATTGAGATATTGGTCTGATTAAACGTTTTACAGAAACATTGGTTCGTAAAACTAGTTTTTGTAATTCAGTGATTTTTGGAGTAAGAAAGTGATAGGACAAAGATTTCGCGTTAGGCTTGCGGCTAAGCTTTTGGTTATGTATCTCGCTGTAGGAGCTACTGTAAGTGTATCGATTGGAACAATTTCTTATAGAACAGCCGAAAAGGCAATGACAAAGAATGTCTATGACAATATGGACGCACTTGCGACTGACGTAGCACATCAGATTGATGCAATCAATAAGAGACATTTTCAGACTTTGCATGCACTGGCAGAGCTTTCTATAATGAAAGATGAGTCTGTACCGCTTGCAACAAAACAGGCACAGCTTGTAAAAGTTGCTTCTGTATGTGGTTCAAACTGTGAGAATATAGCTTTTTATGATGCAGAAGGAAATGCGATTACAGCAGACGGACGTCTTATAAATTTTTCTAAAAGACCTTATTTCTCAGAATCTTTTTCTGGAAAAGACTTCGTTTCTGACCCGACTTTTAGTACTGTTACAAATTCTATTCTTCAGCATTATGGTGTTCCTGTTTATAACGACCAGAAAAAACCTATCGGTGCAATTGTTATGGTAATTGAAGGTAATACAGCTCTCAGCACTATTGAAAAAATCGACTTGGGCGGCGGGATGCATCCGTCCGTTTTGAACTGGGCAACTGCAACAACTGTTGCTAATGCCAATTCAGAAGAAACAGAAAAAAGTGAAGAAGACGGCGGTGCTAAGCTCGATGAGACACAGGGCTTAGGTCTTGTTCTTACAAATATCTTTCAGGGAAAAGAAGGTGTAACAGACTTTGTTGATCCGAATATCAATGTGCATCTTATTGCGGCTTATAAAAAAGTAGCCGATTCAACTTGGACAGTCTTTGCCGTTGCTCCGTATGATATACATTTCGCTTCACTTACAGGAACACGAAAAAAATCTGCGCTGTTTATCCTCATAGCGGTCTCTATTTCTGCTGTTGTTATCGGTATTTTAATATCAATGCTTATCAAGCCGCTTAAGACTGTAAAAGAATCTGTTGCCATAATCTCAAGCGGAAACGCAGATCTTACACAACGCATTCCGTCTGTTACAAACGATGAAATCGGTGATGTTGTATCAGGTTTCAATACATTTGTTGAAAAGCTTCATGGCATTGTTTCAAACTTGAAGAGCTCAAAGGAAGACTTAATTTCTGTAGACTCTGACCTTCAGTCAAGTACACAGGATGCGTCTGCTTCAATTTCAGAAATTATTTCTCATATAGAGAACGTAAACAGTCAGATTGAGACACAGGCAAATTCTGTTCAAGAAACTGCCGGAGCTGTAAACCAGATTAGCTCTAACATAGAATCTCTTGAAGGCATGATTTCTTCTCAGGCAACTTGTGTTACACAGGCTTCTACGGCTGTCGAAGAGATGATTGGAAACATCAATTCTGTAAATGTTTCAGTCAACAAGATGGTTGACTCATTCAAACAGCTTGAACTTCATTCTAACGAAGGTTCTGAAAAGCAGAACAATGCCAACGAACAGATTATGCAGATTAACGAGCAGTCAAAAATGCTTCAGGACGCAAACGCTGCAATTGCGGGTATTGCCGAGCAGACAAACCTTCTTGCTATGAACGCGGCTATTGAGGCTGCCCACGCAGGTGAAGCAGGTAAAGGTTTTGCTGTTGTTGCGGATGAAATCCGTAAGCTTTCAGAAACTTCAACAGACCAGTCTAAGAGAATCGGTGCTGAGCTTAAAAAGATTCAGGAAACGATTCAGGATGTTGTTAATGTTTCAAAGGAAACAAATGTAGCGTTCTCAGACATTGCCTCTAGTATTACTGAAACAAGCCAGATTATTGAGCAGATTAAGCACGCAATGGAAGAACAGCAGACCGGTTCTAAGCAGATTATCGATGCGCTCGGCTCTATGAACAACTCTACTTCAGAAGTCCGCATGGCATCTTCAGAAATGATGAACGGAAATAAGCACATTCTTTTAGAAGTTCAGAAACTGCAGAATGCTACAGAAGTTATGAAACAAAGCATTCAGGAAATGCATGCCGGTGCTGACCTGATTAATAGGACTGGTTCTTCGCTTTCTACTATTTCAGGCAAGGTTGCCGACAATATCAAGAAAATCGGCACAGAAATCGACCTTTTCAAGGTTTAAGACTGAGCCCGCATGGGGCTGGTCAGAAAATTCATAACTTAATGTCATCCCGAATTCGTTTCGGGATCTTAACACAAAAGTTGGTTTAGATGCTGAGCTGAAAGCCGCCGAAGGCTAATTAATTCAGCATGACGGTACTTTTCAGTCAGCCCCCTTTAGGTGTGCAGCTTGAAAAGCACAAAAAAGCCCTCTCAAGCGTTTATGCTTTGGAGGGCTTTTTGTTTAGCCGGAGTTATTCCGGTGCTATTTAGTCTGTTTTGTTGCTTCAAGGTATAGCGGATACACTGTTTCAGCTATTACCTGCAAGTCTTTGATTCGTGATGCATGAGAAGGGTGGGTACTCATAATTTCCGGTACGCTTGTACCAGATACTTCTTCCATCTTCTGCCAGATGGTGACTGCTTCATGCGGGTCGTAACCTGCGCGCGCCATCAGCTCTGTTCCGATATGGTCGGCTTCTGTTTCATGTTTTCTTGAAAATGGAAGTCCGAGCGTAAACTGTGCCGCAAGTCCTAAAAGCTGTGTTCCGGTTTCTTTAATACCGAGAACTGCGGCCGCTGCAGAAACACCAAGACTCTGCAAAGCTTCCTGGCTGGCTCTTTCGCGGCTGTGCTCCTTGAGTGCATGCGAAATTTCGTGGCCCATTACAGCTGCAAGCTCACCGTCTGTAAGCTTAAGTGAATCGATGATGCCTGTGTAAACTACAATCTTGCCGCCCGGCATACACCATGCGTTTATGGTGTCTTCAGTAATTACGTTTACCTGCCAGTCCCAATTTACTGCGTCTGAACGGAAAGCTGTTGTCTGTGCAATCAGCTTTTTCGCTATTTTTTGAACACGCTGAAGAGTAGCCTGGTCTTTGTTGAGTGTTCCGGCTTTTTTTGCTTCAGCAAGAACCTCTGCGTAAGCTTCAACTGCACTCTGGTTCATTTCCTCTTCGGAAATAAGCATAACCTGCTTTCTGTCAGCTCCAACATTTCCTGCTGCTGTAGTTGTTGTCATACAGCTTGTAAGGAAAAACAACGGGAATAAAATTAATGTAAAGATATAAAAATATTTCTTGCTCATATCTCAAATTTATCACATTTTATGTCAGTTTTCCAGTATTTTTTCTGCAATCCAGTGTGCAACGCCGTCTTTTTCGTTTGAAAGGCAGATTTCATCTGCAATCTGCCTTACTTCGTCAATGGCGTTTTCCATTGCAATGCCTTTACCGCAAAGCTTGAGCATACCGATGTCGTTAAAATCGTCGCCGAATGCGGCAATCTTTGAAGGCGGCATCTTTAAGTGTGAGCACAAAGCTTCTATGGCTTTTTCTTTTGTTGCTTCTTTTTTGCTAAGCTTATACCAGGGAATGTCAGAAAAAGGCAGAAAATCGATTTTTTCAACACCGATAGACGAGGCAATTTTAGTTACTTTTTCTTTGTCCAGAGTTTCAATGCACATTTTCATGCAGGTTTCGTTAAAGTCCGAAAAATCATTGAAAGTCCAGAATTTGTCGCCGAGTTCTTCCTTTGAGTTTGAATAAAGCCCTTTTTCGTTGTCAACGCTTATTATAGCGTCCGGTCCGCAGATTTCAAAAGTTGCCTTAATAAGTGTGCGGATTTCTTCAGCAGAAAAGGCACAGTTGTAAATTTGAGTATCTTTATAAGTAACCAGGCCTCCGCCGTTCGATATAAGCATGTCAGGCGAAATTCCGTCAAGAAATTTCAAGGCGTTGCCCCTGGCCCGCGCGGTCGAAATACCGAAAAGCACTCCTTTTTTCTGCGCTTCCGCGATTACCTGTTTTGAAAAATCTGAAATTGATTTGTCGTTGTGGAAGAGAGTTCCGTCTAAATCTGAAAGAATTAAAGATATGTTTTCCATATTCAATTATGAAAAATAATTCAGATTTATGCAAGTGCCTTATTTGATAATAAAAACTTTATCGACAAAATCAAATTGAATTATATGGTCATAAAAGAAGACATTTCCAAGATTATTCAGTTTCATCATATGCAGTTGGGCGCCTTTGTTGAAGCCGGAACCTTCAATCGTAGAATAAGCACCTTTTATGTTGCTGTAGGTAACGCCGCCAATCTGAATATTATCATAAGTCTGCATTATGCGCGGAGTAACAGGCACATCGTCATTGTATGTCAGAGCGTAACTTGAATAATCATCAATATCATAATCCTGTTTTCCATCGCCGATGTTGTGCCGTGGAGTAAAGCAATAATTGCCGGTGTCAATCATTGCAAGTTCCTGCTGTCCGTTGTAAGTAAAATTAATCAAAATTTCGCTGTTATCGGTCTGAATAAACGGAATTTCAGTTCCGTCAAGCTTTTTGTCATTTAGAATCATGTAATTATTGATATAATCAAAAGTAACTCTATCGTAAGCCATCAAAAAATCAGCACCAAGAACACCGTCATAACTTTGCTTTTGCACTGAATCATATCTGAGAGAAATGTTATTGATGTAAACTTTTGCAAGATAATTCAAATTATAGTTTTCCCATTCATTTTTTAGGAAAGTGCTGAATTCTTCGTCTGACGGGTGTCCGTTTGAAATTTCAGGCTCATTCTTTCTTATATCTTGAATAATGATTCTCATAAATTCATCTTCTGAAAGATTTGCCTTTTCAATAAATGAAGAAAAATACCAGTTTCTTGTACAGCCTGAATCTACCATTACATAAATATGTCTGTCTGTATCAAGTTCTATAACAGGTTTTCCCAAACATTCTGAATAATTCATTGTAAAGGGAATCCTGGTCTCTGTCCTTTCGCGGGTCATTTCTTCAACAGCTTTTGAACTGTCGAAGTTTCTTTGGGTTAATTGCTCTGTCATTTCCTGCCCGTCATAGCTGATTTTATCCGGGCTGGTCCGGTCTTGTGTGCATGAGAACAGAATAACAATTAAACATAAAATAATCAGACTTTTTGTTTTCATTTTTTTCCTGAGTTCTATTTTGATAGGATTTCAGCATTTAAGTCAATCGACCAGTTCAGAAACTCGGTTAGTTTTCGAACACGTCTAATCTAAAAAATCAAAAGAATTTACAAAGGTATATTTAGTTTTAACGCTTAAAGTACCTATTGAAGTTTTGGGTTGAAAATGCCGATAAATTATAGATAAAAGAAAGTTGGACATTTATTCAGTTTTAAGGAGTTATTTCATGAAGTTTAAATTCAGGACTGCTGTGTTCCTACTTCTTTTGTTTATACCGTTTACTGCCAGTAGTCAGAATTATTCAGCGGAAACAGGCGATATTGAAGGTATTCTTAAAAGAGGGGAACTTCGTGTCGCAATTACAGCGGTAGACCAGCCGCCTTTCTATTTTATTGACAAAAACGGAAAATTAACCGGATACGATATAGATCTTGCTGCTAAAATGGCTGAAGAACTTGGAGTAAAACTTGTAATAACACGCGATGCTCCGGCTTTCAACGACCTTGTAACATTAGTAGCTTCCGGCAGGGCAGACCTTGCTGTTTCAAAATTGAGCCGCACACTTTCCAGAGCAAAAACCGTTAAGTTTTCTACACCATACATGACATTCAAACAGGGGTTATTGTTTAACCGGCTTCAGCTTGCCAAAGTTGCGAGCGAAGGCGAAGTAAACACTTATGTCAGAAACTATAAGGGGACAATCGGCGTTATAGCAAAATCTTCCTATGCAAATTACGCAAAATCGAATTTTCCGCAAGCACAGGTAAAAGAATATCCCACATGGGACGCTGCGGTTCAGGCTCTGGTAAACGGAGAAGTGCTTTCTGTTTACCGCGATGAGCTTGAAATAAAGAGGGTTCTTTCTTCAATTCCGCAGGCTTCTCTTACTCTTAAACCGCTTTACTTTACAGATTTAACAGATCCGATAGCAATTGCCGTGAAAAATGAAAATTCTCAGCTTCTTTACTGGGTCAACATTTTCCTTGAGAATCAGCAGAAAATGACGGCTGATGAAATTCTTTCAATCTACGCAAATCAATAGGAGAGATGTCCGTATGTTCGGTAAAATACTAAAGAATCCAATCACTATTTTTATTTCCGTAGTACTGGGAATTTTATTCGGCTTTTATGAAAAAGAAATCGCGCTTTCCTGGGGCGTAATCGGAGACATGTATCTGAATCTTTTTCAGATGACAGTCATTCCTATTCTTGTAACTTCTATTGTTGCAAGTCTTGCCCAGCTGATGAAAGACAAAAATGCCCGTAACCATATTCTTAAGATTATTTTGGTATTCTTAATAATGCTTGTTGCAGTTTCTGTTTTCGGTACTTTGGCTGGTATCGTGGGACGCCCTGGCGAAAATTTAGGTGAATCTACAACAGAAGTTCTCGACAGCATAATTAAAGACTCAGAAGACACATCACAGAACGAAATTGCACTTTATGATGCCTCAAAAGATGTTGCTACAAAAAAATCTTCAGTAGTTGATTTCTTTGTAAACATTATTCCTGCTAACATTTTTAAGGCATTCAGCAACGGCTCGATACTTCAGCTTGTATTTTTCAGCATAATTTTTGGAATAGCCATCGGCTTTTTAAGTGAAGATTCTTCGTCGCGGCTTATAAACGCGGTCGTATCGCTGAAAGATTCGTTCCAGAAGCTTATAAGCTGGACAATGTACGGTCTTCCTGTTGGTTTGGTTTTCCTTATGGGAAAACAAATTGCGCAGGTTGGTGTGGAAATTCTTCTTGCAATGGTAAAATTCATTGTTGTTTTTTACCTTGCAGGTTTGGCTGCAATGCTTATTGGCACTTTTATAATCTGGCTGAAATCTGGAATCAAAAATCCATTTACTGTTCTAAAAAAAGTTTTAGATCCGATTATTATTTGTTTTGCAACAAGAAACAGCTTTGCGGCTCTTCCTTCTTCAATTTCTGCATTGAAGAACCTTAACTATAACGCCAACACTGTAGACCTTGTATTTCCGTTAGGACTTACTGTACTGCGCTTTGGCAACATAATGTATTTTGCCCTTGCGTCATGTTTTGTTGCCCAAATATACAATACAGCACTTACTGTCCCGACTCTTGTGCTTATAGTTGTCGGCTCGCTTCTTGCCGGTACGGCTACAGCGGGTGCTTCCGGTCTTTTGACCTTGCCGATGATTTCGCTGATTCTTGACCCGATTGGTCTGCCTGTTGAGTCTATTCTCATTGTTTTTATGGCAATTGACTCTTTGATTGACCCGATGAGAACACTGCTCATTGTATACGTGAATATTGCGACAACTGCTCTTGTTTCTGCAAAAGGAAAGAACGGGCCGCAGGAACAGCTGGAAGATTCTACTGCAGCAGAAAGCAGCACTGCCCGGGAAAATGTTTTGCCGCTTGTACAGCCTCAGCCGCAGAAGACATATTCTGTTCCAGAAAAGAAGGCTGCCGGGCTAGAAGATTTTTCTATAACACAGCCGGTAAAGGCACGCTCCGTATCTCATAAAGCAGTTCCGCCAAGGCACTCAGAAGGGGTCAAAGTCAAAATCCGTGATGCTCTGGTTATTATAAACACACTGCTCCTTGTAGCCACTGCCTCAATTATTATGCGTATAAATTCACGTGGAACACAGGATTCAGTTTATTCAGTTTCTACAAATTTGGTTACAGAGATTCTTAAGTCTGTAGACACAAAGCTGGAAGCATATTACACACCGGCGTCGCAGGAAATTCACAGCATACTTTTCCATTATTGGAACGAAGACACATTCCATTTTCAGAATGACAAAGAAGCAGCTCTTGACTACTTTATGGAAATTCTGAACACGCATAAAGAATTTGCAATGGTTTACTTTGGAGATATCCACGGAAACCTGATAATGGGCCGCCGTATGCCGGACGGTTCGCTTACACGCCGCTACATTACAAGAACGGCTGATACCGTAAGCACAAAATATATCCACGAGAACAAAAGCTATAGCGCAACATACCCGAACACAGTAGAAAGCGCGGCGACTGGCTACGATCCGAGAACTCGCGGCTGGTATAAAAAGGCTGTAGCGCAAAAACGCACAGTCTGGACAAATGTTTATATCTTTGCCACAGACAATATGCCGGGCTTCTCATGTGCATCGCCTATATATGATGAGAGCGGAAGCCTGATGGGTGTTGCCTGTATCGATATTGGTATCCGCGATCTTTCGCTTTATCTTGGAAATATCTCGACAACAGAACATTCGCGCCTTTTCATTTATGACAATGACAACCAGATTATTGCCAAACCGATGAAGGCAGATGACCCGATTGATACGCTTTTGAATGTTTATCCGGGTGCAGACGGAAGCAACACCTATAGCATGAAGAAGGTTGACGACAGCTCAGACCCGATAATTGCCGAAGCTTTCCGCAACAGCAGCGGCAGAGAAAATGCAGAAGGCATCTATTCGTTTACTCTGGATAACAAGAACTATTTCTGCAAAGTTGATTCAATGACGCTTGATTCAGACCTTTCAATGAATATTGGAATGGTTATTCCTGATGAGGATATAATGGGCAGCGTCTACAAGAACAACAGAACTGTTCTCATGTTTTCAATGATTGTTATTCTTATAGCGATTGTTATTTCTATAGTGATTTCTTCGCTTATTTCAAAGCCAATGAAGACTTTATCTGATGAAATGAACAATATAAGAAATCTTGCCATTGAAGAAGATGACGAAGAGATTGATTCAGGAATTCAGGAAATAGACACAATGGTTTATTCGTTCCAGGGAATGAAACAGGGACTTATAAACTTTAAGAAATATGTTCCGGCAGACCTTGTTTCACTTTTGATTCAGAATAACCAGGACGCAGAAATAGGCGGAAAAAGGCAGACGCTTACGCTTCTGTTCTCCGATATTGAGAATTTCACCGGCATTACAGAGCAGACAGACCCTGAAGAAATGATAAACCGTCTTTATGTTTATTTTTCTCTTCTTGCGCACACAATTACAGACAACAAGGGAACAATCGACAAATACATCGGCGATTCTATCATGGCATTCTGGGGCGCGCCTGTTGAAATAGACGTAAAAGTGCATGCAAAACTTGCCTGTCAGTCGGCTCTCACCTGCCAGATGCAGGGCTTTAATCTGTCAAATTCTTGGATAAGGGAAGGCAAGCAGAAATTCCGCACAAGATTCGGTATTCATACCGGCGAAGTTGTAGTCGGAAACATGGGCTCTGACGAGCGCATTAACTACACTGTTCTCGGCGACAACGTAAATCTTGCAAGCCGTCTTGAAGGACTCAACAAATATTACGGCACAGAAATCATAGTCAGCGGTGCAACACACAGTCTTGTAAAAGATGAATTTGAATTCCGTATTCTGGATAAGATTACGGTGAAAGGCAAAACCCAGCCGATTTTCATCTATGAGCTTCTTGCTGAAAAAGACAAACTGGATCACAAGATTCTTAAATATTATAGAATTTACGAGATGGGCTTAAAGTATTACTTAAGCGAAGACTGGGATAATTGTATCAAGTACATGTCAGATGTTATAAGGCATTTGGACGATAAGGCTGCACGTGTAATAAAAGAGAGGGCGGAAAACTTTAAAGTTAATCCTCCGGTAAATTGGACAGGCGTATATGCATTCGACAAAAAATAAACGCGCTATCGGCATTGTCGGCGGTCTTGGACCCTATGCCGGTTTGGACTTGGAAAGAAAAGTCTTTGACAGTGTAGAGGCAAACAGCGACCAGGATTATCCTGATGTAATAATGATTTCTGTATCGCGGCTTATTACGGACAGAACTTATTACATCATGCATCCTGAAACAGACAATCCGTGTACTGGAATTGAATATGTAATACAAAAGCTTGCAGACGCAGGCGCAACACATATAGCTATTCCATGCAATACTGCTCATGCTCCAATTATCATGAATCAGGTAAGAAAATTCATTGAGATAAACGGAATTGATGTTACTCTGCTGAACATTGTTGAAGAAACTCACAAATGGATGAAAGAAAACTGTACAAGCAAAGAAGCAGTGCTTTATGCAACGCAGGGAACATATTTTTCCGGCGTGTATAACAGCTTTTTTGACAACGATAAAACATTCAATATTGTTGAGCCGAATGACGACGACAAAAAGCTTATCTGGGATGCAATTTATAGCCGCAAATTCGGCATAAAAGCCTGGTCAAACCCGATAAAAGAGCAGGCAATTGAAAATTTTAAGATTGTCACAGAAAAAATGCTTGCCAAAGGCTACGACACATATATTATGGGCTGCACAGAAATTCCGCTTGCAATGGGCCGTCTGCGCATGCCTATAAAACTTATTGACCCCACCAGAATTCTTGCTCAGGCACTTATTAAAGCAGTCTGCCCCGAAAAGCTTAGAAAGTAGCAGCCCCCTGCCTGCGTCACTGTTGATTTCCGTATAGCGGCGGTATACAATAATCAGGGGGTGACGCATGAAAGTCTTGTTAGTTAACGGAAGCCCGCGCGCAAAAAGCAATACATTGCTCGGGCTTAAAGAAATGCAGAACATTTTTGCAGAACAGGGAATTGAAACTGAAATTTTCAATGTAGGCAATAAAGAGATTAGAGGCTGCATTGCATGCGAATCTTGCAGCAAGACCGGCAGGTGCGTTTTTGATGACGCTGTAAATGAATTCGCCGTAAAATTTGAAAAGGCGGACGGAATTGTTGTAGGAACTCCTGTTTATTACGCTGCGCCGAATGCGTCTGTGCTTGCGTTTTTGCAGCGGCTTTTTTACAGCACGCAGTTCGACAAAACGATGAAAGTTGGTGCAGGCTTTGTCTGTGCGCGCCGCGGCGGAACAACTGCCTCTTTTGACGTGCTCAACAAATTCTTTACAATCAGCGGAATGCCTGTAGCCACAAGCCAATACTGGAATAATATCCACGGCGGTGCTGCCGGCGAAGCCGTTCAGGATGAAGAAGGAATGCAGACGCTACGTGTGCTTGCGCGGAATATGAGCTTTCTTATAAAGTCAATTGCGCTTGGCAAGGAAAAGTTCGGCTTGCCGGAAAAAGAACCGCATAAATGGACAAATTTCATATCATAAGGAATAGCAAATGGTAAAGCATATTATTGTTTGGACTTTGAAAGAAATGCCTGAAGCTGAAAAGCAAAGCGTTAAGGCTGAAATAAAGGCCGGTCTTGAAGGGCTAAAAGGCAGAATTCCAGGACTTATCGACATAAAGGTGATAACCGAAGGGCGGCTAGACACTTCAAACGCGGATTTGATGCTTGATTCTACGTTTGAGTCTTTTGACGCGCTGAAAGGCTACACAGTGCACCCTGAGCATGTTGCAGTGGCCACGAACAAGGTGCGCCCGTTTGTGTCAAACCGTGCGTGCTTAGACTTTGAAGCATAACCGCCACACCGTCATGCCGGATTTAGTTCGGCATCTCTGGCTTGCTGTGCGCGGTCTTGAACATGCTTATACTAGTTACCGGTCTGGCGCAAAATTTTGTAGAGCAGCGAATATAGCGTTTGAGCCTCTTCTTTGGTGATTTTCACGCAGCCCGACATTTGCGCCGGAATTGAAACAGCTTTTTCTCTTAGAGAAAGCCCTTTTTCAGTTATGGTGATGTTGACGACACGCTCGTCAGTCTGGCTACGTTCACGTTTGACGTACTGCTTCTTTTCCAAGATTTTCAAAAGCGGCGTCAGCGTGCCCGAATCAAGAAAAAGCTTCTCGCCGAGTTCCTTCACGTTGACAGACTTTTCTTCCCATAAGACCATCATCGCAATGTATTGCGTGTAGGTCAGGTCTATCTCGTCAAGAAACGGCTTGTAGCGGCGCACAATCTCTTTTGCACATGCATAAAGCGGAAAGCACAGCTGATTCTGTAAAAGCAGCGAATCGTAGTTTGCTTCGGTTTGGTTTTCGCGATTATTTGAGCCGCTCATTTCAACAGCTCCGCGATGTTATTTTCCATTGAAGCTGGGGTTGCAACCGGCGCAAAACGCTTTACGATGTTTCCGTCTTTGTCAGCAAGAAATTTTGTGAAATTCCATTTGATGTCTGATTTACCCAAACCTTTCTGCTTTTCCTTGAGAAATTTGTAGAGCGGCTCAGCGTTTTCGCCGTTCACTTCGATTTTCTTGAAGCGCGGGAAAGTTGTTTTGTAGTTCAGCGTGCAGAATTTCGAAATTTCTTCGTCTGTACCAGGTGCTTGCGAAGCAAACTGGTTGCACGGAAAATCTAAAATTTCAAAGCCCTGCGCATTATATTTGTTATAAAGCTCTTGAAGCCCGGCATATTGCGGTGTAAAGCCACAGCCTGTTGCTGTGTTTACAATAAGCAGAACGTTGCCCTTATATTTTGAAAGCTGGACATCGTTGCCGAGATTGTCTTTAACAGTAAAATCATATAGATTCATGTTTGTCTCCAAGTTATTTGCTTAAAACGATTTAGCTTGCCGGAACTTGTCCGGCTGCTGTTGCTGATGTTCCGGCGTGCCGCTTTTCAGCTGAACCACCGGAAAAATTGTTACAGCCCGAACTGTTCGAGCAGATCTTCTTTCGCCATGCCGCCGACGGCCTGCTTTTCGGCTTTTCCGTCTTTGAACAAGATAAAGCATGGAATGCTTGATATGCCGTATTCGGCGGCAAGCTCAGCTTCATCGTCTACGTTGACTTTGCCGACTTTGATTGCGCCCTGCTTTTCTTCGGCAATCTCTGAAACTACAGGCCCCATCATCTTGCACGGACCGCACCATGAAGCCCAGAAATCTACGAGAACAGGAATCTTTGATTCCAAAACTTCTGATTTGAAATTAGCTTTTGTCAATGTAAGTTCCATAAAATACCTCGCTTGTAATTGTATTGTACACAATTAATTTACATACAATACCATCAAGTGTCAAGTGAATTCTGCAAAAAATTATGTTTTTTTTGAAAAACTTGCGGAAGTTGTGTGGCTGAATAGTACGAATTGGATTGGGCATAAAAAAAGACTCTCCGTTGAAGGAAAGTCTTTAGTCGGGCAGGGGGGATTTGAACCCCCGACTTCTTGGTCCCGAACCAAGCGCGCTACCCCTGCGCTACTACCCGTTGACGGATTTCACTGGAATTCCGGCAAAATCCAAGTAAAGTATATAAAATCAGAGTTTGGCGGAAATTGCAAGTGCTTTTGCACGGCTTTTTCCTCGATGCGCCATACAAACCCTGTTTAGGCGCTATAAAAAAAGCTCACCGAATTGGTGAGCTATACGGGAGCGACGGGGCTCGAACCCGCGATCTCCGGCGTGACAGGCCAGCGCGATAACCAGCTTCGCTACGCCCCCGTGGATGTGTAAAAAGATACATTCATTTTAAAAAAATGTCAATGACTTTACCCGAAAAAAAGCTGTTTTTGTATGTCTTAGGGAAATTGTTTGTATACATATCATGTAAGACAGGCGTTTTCTGATTGACGAATTATCTATAATAAACTATCATTTTGTTTATGGGCGTGGTTACTAGTCAGCAGCTAAGCCGATATTACGATATGTATCGTGATATTGACGTTGTATTTACAAAAGAAATTATCAAAACACTTTGTCTTAATCCTAGGCAGATATATATAAAATGTGCCGCCGGGCAATGGCCATGTATATTGAATTCAGCTTCTCTTCTCGGTGCAAAAGTTGTTGTCAGCAAAAGTGGCGGTGCTTTTAAAGCCTTAAAGGAGAATCAGTCTGCAAATCTGCATTTCTGCTTTATTCCGGCAGATTCTCAACCGATTGTTTTCTTTGTCAACACACGCTTTGACGACTTTGTTCCATATATGAATTCTGAAGATCTGGTTGTAGTAACATTATCATATGTCAACCGTCCGCCGGATGATTTAATTTCAATTATGGGCAGCCTTCTTGAAGCAAATGCAAATGCCGTGCGCCGCCGCGAGGAACGCATTGCGCTCAACCCGAATTCAAAGCGCAAGCTCGGACTTCAGAGCGAAGAATCTATTGTTTATGTTCAGAATGTTCCGCGTCACTGTGTATTGAGAGATTTGTCTTTTTCGGGCGCAAAACTTATTCTTGTCGGGCTTAAAGCATTTATTATCAAACAGATTGTGATGGTCCGTTTTGAGTTTGAAGACCCGCGCGAGACAATTTACGTGCGCGGTGTAGTAGTTGCTGTTGACGAGATAGAAGGCCGCAAAGATTTGGTTGTTGCGCGCATACTTTACGACGAAAAATCTGTGCCGATGGCTTATAAGCTCCGCATCAACAATTATATTACAGATGTCCGCATAAACCAGCTTTCTGAAAATGAAGCTAATGTGAGCCTTGATTCTCTCAAATAAAAAGAAACGATTATGCAAAATCCACTTGATTCTGTTGTGTATATCACAATACCGGAAAATTTTACTGTTCCAGCAAATGCCTTTCAAATTGATGTGACAATTCCTCTTCCTGTGCAGAAAACTGCCGCAATGGAAAATCAGTTTGATACATCATCTCTTTCATGGGAAATGATTCTGGCCGGCATATTAACGATTATGGCATACGAAAAAGAAAATGTTCATTTGCCGTATTACCGTTCTCTGCTTAAGGCTGTGCGCCCTGATATAAAAAAGGAACTGACCGAAGCCGCAATTTTAAAAGCCAGAAACGAAGATTACGATATCGCAGAAGAGATTTTTTCAGCTCTCCGTGGCTTTGACCCGGAAGATGTCGGAACTCTGGTAAATTCTGCGCTTTTTTATGATGAACGTGGTTCATCGTACCGCAAATCAGGCTTGTCAGAAGATGCTGATGCCTGCGATGACCAGGCTTATACATATTACAGACAGGCGATGATGTCCGAAAATCCAGTACCGGACGCTTTTTTTAATGCAGGTTTTTTCTTTCTTAAGCAGAAAAACTTTGCCCGCGCTAAAGAAGTACTGGAAACTTATCTTTCGCTTATTTCTTCTGTTGATGTTAAGGATTTGTCTGAAAACGAGCGTTACAAGCATGACCGCGCGGCTGAAATTGTTGCCGATATTTCTTCACGCAATCTTGAAGACGAGCAGTTTAAGGCCGCCTACGACTTTATTTCGATGGGTGAAGAAGAGAAGGGCATGGAGCAAATCCGCCAGTTCCTTGAGAAAAACCCGAAAGTCTGGAACGCATGGTTTATGCTCGGCTGGGCTTTAAGGCGGCTTGAACGCTGGGAAGACGCAAAATCAGCCTTTAATCAGGCAATAGCGTGCGGCGGCGAAAACACCGACACCTTCAATGAGCTTGCAATCTGTCTGCTTGAACTTGGCGAGATTGAAGAAGCCAAAAAGCTTCTGCTCCGGGCTTTAAGTCTTGAGCCTGACAACACAAAGATTATGTCTAATCTCGGCTATGTTTCAATGAAAAGCGGTGATATTGCACAGGCTAGAAAATTTTTCCTTGCTGTGCTTGAATTTGATCCCGATGATGTGCTTGCAAAGCAGCTGCTTGAACAGCTTGAGAGCGATTCTGTAGATTTATAGGTTCAATTTCGAGTTTTCAAAAGCAGGCTTTTGAGCTTAAAAATGTCATTGTCGGGCGTGACCCGACAATCTTTATACGCTAAATTATTGGTAAATTTCCCCGTCATTCCGAACTGAATTCGGCATGACAAGTTTTATTTTATCTTGTCTGTGATTTTGAGCCTGTCACCAACTTCTATGCCTTCTTTGGCAAACCAGCCTTGCGGAACTTCAAGAGCATAGCGTGCTTTTGTTGTGCTTGCTATAGTTTCAAGGCTGAAAGGCTGCATGTCAAAAATGTCTCTGATAATTCCGTTTGAGTCTATGTAGGCAATAGAAAGCGGTGTAGGGGTGTTTTTCATCCAGAAGGTTAAAAGCTGCTCGTTTTTAAAAACGAAAAGCATGCCTGTGCCCTCAGGTATGTCTTTGCGGAACATAAAACCTGTCTGCTGCTCTTGCGGCGTTATGGCCAGTTCGGCTTTGACTGTCTTGGTTTTGCCGTCGCGGCAGATAATCTGTAAAGTGGTTTTGTTTCCTGCATTTTCTTTGCAGCTTAAAAGGCACGCTGCTGCAAGAAAAACTGCTGCAAAAACGGCAAATTTTGAGCGGCTCATAAGCTGTCTAAGAAACCTTTGCGGGTCAATTCTTCGATGTTCTTATTGACTTTTGAAGTATTCTGAATTTCAGCAAAAACCTGAGTGTCTATAAATTTCAACACGAGAGGCCGCTCAAGGCTGAGTGTTACTCTGTCATCTTTCCAGACAATCTTTTCAGGGTCTAGGCTTGTAGGCTCACCGTATTTGTCCTGCAAAGACTTAAAAACTGAATAAAAGTCAACGCGGTCGCTGTCAAGCTTAAAAGTCATTGTATAAAGCTTATCCTGGTAAAACTGAAACCAGCTTCTGTTTAGGAATGAAAGCCCTTCGCTTTCAATAAGAACTCTGTTTTGTGTAGGCAGAAGCGAAACATCGCGTTCGCCGCGGTAGCCATAAAGCTTGTCTGACAGAAGCATCTGCTTAACGTCGTCAATGTTCATTCCAAGAGAAATGTCGCGGTAAGCTACCGGAAGCGGTGCATTAGCTTCGCTGTTTTTGTCTGTTTTTGAAGAACCGCCGCCAATCGTAATTGAAACAGAAGCGTCAACGCCGTCTTCTGTAACACCGGCAGAAGCATCGATGTCAATTTTTTGAGCCGATGCCGTAAAAGGAATAAGTGCGGCTATAAAAAGAGAAACTAAAAAATGCTTTTTAATAAAAAGAAAGTTCATACTCTGATTATCGGAGTTTAAAGCTTAAAAAGCAACATTATTATTGTTAATATTGCTTATTTTTTGTTGCTTTCTGCTTTCTGTAATAAGCTGCGTGCTTAATAATCTCAAGGCAGTTAGGAACATAAAGTCTGTTCTTGATTACTTTTACGCGGTTTTCTTTTAAGAAAAGCTCAAGAGTTGAGTACTGTTCTTCCGGCGGAATTGTACACATGTTTGCAAGTTCCTGCGGAGAAATATCAAGCTGTAATGCAGTCGGCGAAGCTTCTGAAAGTGCAAGGCGCTGCTTTTCAATTTCAAGAGCGAGCATATCATACAGCTTGCCGAGCGGATCTGTAAGTCTTGTGTTTGTAACCTGTCTGTACATAGACCAGAGACGTTCTGCCAGTGTTGTTGTCAGTCTTGAAATCATCTGTGCTTGAGTTGAAACCATCTGGTCAAAGTTCTTGCGGTTAATAACCATAAGCTTGCATCTTTCGTGTGCAATGGCAGATGCAGAGCGCGGCAGGTTCTCAAGAAGAGCCATTTCGCCAAAGAAGTCTCCCTTCTTAAGCACAGCAAGCACAACTTCTTTGTTGTCTATAATCTTTGTTATCTTGACCTGACCTTCCTGAATGATGTACATATCCTGACCCTTCTGGTTTTCAGCAAAAACCATTGTTCCCTGTGGATATTCGCGGATCATTTCATCTTTCGGTTCAAGATAAACTGCTTTAGAATGCTGCTGAAGCACAACAAAGCGTTTTTTGGCTATTTCGGCCTGTTTACCCGTCGGGTGTGTCTTTAAATATTGATAGTATGCATAAGTTGCGGCGTCTACTTCTTTTGCTTCATCGTAGTAAGCTGCAACATTAAAGAGCTGGTTCTCTGTATTGTTTGATTCCTTCTGAAGTGCAAGTGCAAGAAGTGTCTCATTCATTTCGCGCATTCGTGCTGCAAATACGCGGATGATTTTGAGAGCGACAGGCGTGTTCTTTTGGATAAGCTCAGAATATTGGTCTCTGCGTACAGAAATAGCTACAAGGTCTGTAAGCGCAACAACAGATTCAATCTGGTTGTGGTTAGACATACATGGAATAACGCCTACGAAATCGCCTGGACCTAAAATATTAGCTTTTGGAGCTGTCGCAAAGTCAATCTCACGAATACATTGTGCTTCGCCACGTTGTATGATGAAAAAACGACTTGAATCAGGTTTTCCTTCTACGAGAATATAAGAACCTTTTCTGTAATTTACAAATGATAACTGAAGCAACCTGTTGTCCCTCTTAAATTCATAGTATAAATCATTGTTGAGCTTTGTCAATCGAAGTTTATGGTTTTATGACAGCTTTCAAAATTAATTATCCAAAACTCCGCGCAAAGACGCTGAACAGCTAACTAGACCTGTTCGGTAACCCTTGATTTCCGAACAGGTTGCGAGTTTTAACTCGTTAAAATAGCACGAGTTAAAACATCGCATTTCAAAGTATCCTGTTCTGAAACTGAAGTTTCCGAACAGGTTTATTACTATTTCGGCATTTTTTTAGACAAGATAAATAGAGAAAATAAGCTGCCTTAAAACTTTGTGTTTGCGTTTGTCAGCTGTCAAAGCCTCTGCCTGTAAAGATTATTTCCGGTTCAAGCTCAAAACCTGTCTGCTGCCTGACTTTTTCCGTTATGTACAAAACAAGGTCATGAATGTCTTTTGCGGTGGCGTTTCCTGTGTTGATGATAAAATTGCCGTGCCACGGTGCAACTTGCGCGCCGCCGATACTGTAGCCTCTTAAGCCTGCCTCATCGATTATCTTGCCGGAAGGACTGCCGAATTCGTGGTTGTTCTTAAAGACGCTGCCCGCCGAAGGAAATTTAAAATGACCTTTGCTTTTGCGGTCTTCGACAAAATGCGCGTTCTGCGCTTTTATCTCTGCGGCGCTGCCTTTTTTGCATTTCAAAGTTGCTTCAAGAATAATGCTTTCGCCATTCTGAAAAGGCGACTTCTTGTAAGCCCAGTCTGACGTGTTGAAGCTATATGTCTCAATTTTGCCTGTGCTTATATTGAAGGAACGCACGCTTTGAAGCACATCTGAAATTGAACGCTCATAGCATCTGGCGTTCATATAGACTGCGCCGCCTATTGTGCCGGGCAGCCCGGAAAACGTTTCAAGCCCGCTTATGCTGTTTGCTTCGCAGAAAGCGGCAATTTCGTCCATAAGAGTGCCGGCGGCGCAACGCAGCAAAAACGTGCCTTGCACTTCTTGCAGCAGCTCAATCTTGTTCATGCTTCTTGTGCAGATTACTGCGCCGTCTATGCCGTCATCGCTTACCACAAGGTTTGAGCCGCCGCCCAGAATAAAGAACCGCTGCTTTTCAGTCTGCAAAAAGCTTACAAGCTGCTCAAGCACTTCAACTGATTTTGGCTCAATAAAAGCTTCTGCCTTGCCGCCAACCTTAAAAGTTGTGTGCTCCGACATCGGTTCGTCGTAGAGAATTTTTATATTCGTGTTGAATTTTTCTTCTATTTTCCGTAAAGTATTCATGATTTTCCGCATAAATTTATGCTGATATAATGAACAAATAATTAACAAGATTCAACCCTTGTTTTTGGCAGTTTCAGTTTTAACAGGAGTTTTTTATGAGCTTAAGACTTTATAACACGATGGGACGCACCATGCAGGAATTCAAGCCGATTGAGCCGGGAAAGGTCGGTTTTTACGGCTGCGGCCCGACAGTCTATAATTATGCTCATATCGGAAATTTGCGCGCTTATGTTTTTCTTGACGTGCTTGACAAGACGCTGACTTTTCTCGGCTATAAAGTAAACCACGTTATGAACATTACAGATGTCGGCCATCTGACAGGCGATGCTGACGACGGCGAAGATAAAATGGTTAAGACTGCCGAGGAGCGTCACCAGAGCGTGCTTGAAGTAGCCAAATTTTACACAGAAGCTTTTCACAAAGACATTGACGCGCTGAATATCCGCCGCCCTGACCACGAATGTAAGGCAACTGAACATATTGCAGAAATGATTGAGCTTATCAAGAAGCTTGAAGCCAACGGCCACACATACATGGCAGACGGCAACCTTTATTTTGATATTTCCACTTACCCAGATTACGGCAAGCTTGCAAGGCTGAATCTTGACGAACTTAAAGCCGGTGCAGGCCGCCGCGCTGTTTCTGTAATCGATGAGAACAAGCGCAACCCGAATGACTTTGTGCTTTGGTTTACCAAATCTAAATTCGAAAACCAGGCAATGACTTGGGATTCTCCGTGGGGGCGCGGCTACCCAGGCTGGCATATTGAATGCTCTGCAATGAGCATGAAGTATCTCGGCAAGCACTTCGATATTCACACCGGCGGCATTGACCACATTCCTGTGCACCACACAAACGAAATTGCGCAGAGCGAGGGCAGCTTTGACGAGGCAGAACGTGCTAAAGGCCCTTGGGTCAACTACTGGATGCACAACGAGTTTCTCATTCTTGAAGGCGGAAAAATGTCAAAGTCTAAAGGGCATTTTATCACGCTGCTCGCAGACTTGCCGCCGGAGAAGGGCTTTTCGCTTAAAGACAAGGGCTTTGCGCCGCTTGATTACAGATTCTTTCTGCTTGGCGGTCATTACCGCAAGCAGCTTGTTTTCAGCCTTGAAGCGATGGAAGGCGCAAAAGCCGGCAGGGCTGCTCTCAACGAAAAGATTGCAAAGCTTATAGCCGAAGCAAACGCCAAAAAATTGTGGGCAGAAATTCCTGCGCTCGGCATTTCTGAGCTTAGCGAAGAAAACTATAAGGAAGTGCTTACAAAGTGCAATGACGCAAATATTTTGAAGCGTTCAGACGAAGCAAAGAATGCGGTCAAGCTTTTTACAGAAGCGCTCGAAAACGATTTGAACACGCCGAAAGCGCTTGCTGCATTGAACGGCGAAATCGGCAGCGCTTCAAAGCACGGCGCTGTTTCGGTTCTTGCAAACATTTGGAAGATGGACGAAGTTTTGTCGCTTAACCTTATTGGCAGCGCTTTTGAAGTGCTCAAGAAGCAGGCAGAAGAAGCAGAGGCACAGGCCGCCGCGCTGGCGAATGACCCTGAAGCTGCTGAAATTGCTGCATTGATTCAGGCGCGCGCCGATGCGAAAAAGAACAAAGATTTCGCAAAAGCAGATGAAATCCGTAACCAATTGACCTCTAAAGGTATTATTCTTAAGGATACACCGCAGGGAACAACCTGGGTTAGAGCTTAATAGGTAATGTTAAAAGTTCTTTCAGCCTCACTATAAGATTTTCTGGCTGTTAAAAAGCATTCCTTTTTGACAGCCTTTTTGTTTTAAATATTCCTGTGGAAGTATTCATTTTTCGGTAAAAATTATTGTTTCTATTTTTTTGAAAAGTTATGTTTTAATTATGCCGATACTAAAAAGAAGGCTTTTTTACCGGAATATTACAATAGAATCTTTATCCTGTTTCCATTAGAAAAATTAGATAAAGATTAAAAAAAAATTAAAATTGTTTGTAACGTAATGGGGGCAACCATTGTTTAATGATAGAAAGCTTGATTCAGAAACAACAGTGATTCGCGCTGGTAATGAATCAGATTTCAAAAAAATATATGATGCAACGATGCAGGTGCTTTTTAAGGTTGCGTATCGTGTTGTCGGAGATGAAGAAGCTGCAGAAGATTTGGTTCACGATTCTCTGATAAAGATGCACGAAAAGAACCTTGAGTTCCCCTCAATCGACGATGCAAAATATTGGTTAATCCGCGTAGTTAAGAATGCATCTCTTAATTATGCGAAAAGAAAGGGCCGTGAACGGCGTGCTTATGAAAAGGCACTGCACGAAGACCGGCGGCAGGTTGATTCAGGTGAAACTGAATACCTGAAAAATGATGCACAGAAGCGTGTGATGGATGCACTTGAGAAGCTTCCGCAGAACTTAAAAATGGTTCTTGTTTTGCGTGAATATGCGGAGCTTAACTACAAGGAAATCGGACGTGTTATGGGTATCACTGAAGGAAACGTAAAAGTACGTGTTTTTCGAGCACGAGAACAGTTATCTAAGTTAATAGGAGAAGAGGATGTCTACTTGCCCTAATATGGAACTTCATTCAGCATTTCTTGATGGAGAAATTGCTAACCCATGGTATGATGAAATCAAAACGCACGTAGAAGTGTGTCCTGATTGCAAAGCTCATGTTGAAAGACTTCAGTCTATCCGCGATGCTTTTGCCGCTGATTCTGCTGCTTTAAATCTTGATAAGACAGAACTTGATGCAAGCTATGAGCTTTTGAAGTCAAGATTACGCTATAAGAAAGTTGCTGCCAAGACTTCTGGCAGATATACAAGCGCTGCAAGAAAGTTTATTCCTTATGCTGCTGCAGCTGCATTCCTTGCTGCTGTAATTATGCCGGCTGCAAATATCCGTTCACAGGTAAAGCAGCATTTCAATGACGTTGCACTTGTTCCTGTAACATCTTCAATTGAGCTGATTAATAAGACAGGAATTGCTACAGATCAGAATGTTAATGTTTCGGCATTTCAGGTTGCAGATACAAACCGTACTGCTACTCCAGTACAGCCTGTTTCTTTGCATGTATCAAACCTTACACAGGTTGATGTATTCAAACCGGAATTTTCAAATACAAAATCTTTGCCAATGAATATTAAACTTACGGATGTATCAGAACTTCCACTTATCGATTCAGAATCATATCAGAGTACTGTATATCCGACTGTGGATTTTTATCGTTGAGTAATAAAAGATTTTCCTATCTTATTCGGAAATATCCGTTATTAAGAGCAGTACTATTGGTGTCATTCATCGGAGTGCTGCTTTTTTTAATGGCTATTATATCATCTACAAAAGTAAAAGAACCTCAAATAACCGTTATTGATCCCAAAGTTGGAAATCCGGGCGATGTATTTTCGATTTATGGAAGCAATTTTGGAAACGAACAGACAGAAAGCTTTGTAGAAATTGGCGGATTGCGCATCACGGCTTCTAACTGCATAGAATGGAGCGATCATAAAATAGTAATAACATTACCGGCAAATGTCCGCGACGGGCTTGTATATGTAGTTACGCAAGGCGGCAGAAGCGAACCTAAGATTTTTACAAACAAGACGGTAGTGCCTGTAAAAGTTATTTCAGACCCGGCAACTTCGATACCTGTAATTTATGGAATTGAAGAAAAAAGCCAGTGTGTCGGCGGTCTGCTTTCCATTCACGGAAAAAACTTCGGACTTATGCGCAATAATTCAAAAGTTTCTTTCTCGTTCAAGAGTTCAGATTTGACCCAAAATGATGAGAAAATCTACTGCGAAAATGAAGATTATGAATATTGGAGTGACGAGCTTGTCCGCATAAGGGTTCCTGACGGAACTTCTGACGGTTTTGTCTTTATAGAAACAGAAAAAGGCTCAAGCAACAATTATCCTTTTGAGCTGCAGAAAACTCTCGGGCGGAAAACTTTTTTGGATAAACGGACTTATGTCATTGATACTTCTGTTGAGCTAAGGGAAATTGTAACAGACAATGACGGGTTGATTTTCTTGAGAGTGCCCAAGCCGCCGGTTTTTGCCTCTCAGCCTGGTGTTGATGTTACAGCCGCTACTCACAAACCTTCCATTGAAGAAATTGCAGGTACAATAGTCCATCAGTTTGACGGCGAAGAAATTAATGCTTCTGTTGTGGTTGAAAAAGCTGATTCAAAGACAGAGCAGTCAGTTCCAGCTGCAAATGTTAATATTGGTCAGACATTCGTTGTGACCACTTCAGCTGTTTCCACAGAAATTAAGGAACAGCTTGTAAAGCCTTATTCTAAGAAAGATACCATATCAAAGGTTCAGCAGGCTTCATCTGCTTCTTTAGATTCAATCGCTGAACTTTTGAAAAACGAAAAAGTTACTGCGCTTTCGCGTTCAATTATAGGCAAGACAACAAACCCGTACACAAAGGCACATTTAATCTATAGCTATATGATAAAGAATTTTACAGTGCTTTCTGATGTGCGCTCGCCTGACGCGCCTGTAATTGATTTGCTTGAAACAAAGAAGGGCGACGCATACGACTTTGCGATGCTTTATGATGCGCTGCTTTTAGCCGGCAATGTACTTGTGCGTCCTTGTGCAGGTATTCTGGTTGACGCAGATTCAAGCTCAAGACCGCACTGGTGGTGCGAGTTCTACATCGAGTCTTTTGGCTGGGTGCCTGTCGATGTGGCTTTGGGTGCAGGGCTTCCGTTTGAGTGCTTTAAGAAGCAGACAAACGTAAAAGATTTTTACTTCGGCAACCTTGATGCGCAGCATGTTACATTTTCGCGTGGTTACAACAAGCTGCACCCTACAATCGCCTATAGCAAGATTGTCTGCCAGACTAAAACCTACGCACTTCAGTCTATTTGGGAAGAAAGTTCTGACAAAGTTACAAGATATTCGTCCTATTGGACAACACCGAACGTAACTGGTGTATACTAACTTAAAAGGGGTTTTGCTATGGTAAAAGTTTTATCTGTCGGCGGTTCAATTGTTGCACCTGATAAGCCTGATTCTGAATTTTTGAAGAAATTCGCTTCTCTTGTAAGGGAATGGCTTAAAGAAGATTCTTCGCATAAACTGATTCTTGTGGTCGGCGGCGGCGGCCCTGCACGCGCTTATCAGAATGCATATAAAGCCGTAAACGAAGGCGGTGTTCAGTCTGATGCTGCCGAAGCTGACTGGATTGGCATTATGGCGACCCGCCTTAACGCGCAGCTTTTGCGTGCAATTTTTTCAGATTTGTGCAAAGACCCTGTGGTTTATGACCCGACACAGTGCAACGACTTTACAGGGCGTGTTCTTGTGGCCGCCGGTTGGAAGCCGGGCTTTTCTACAGACACAGACGCTGTTTATCTTGCTGAACGCTTCGGCGCAAAAACCGTTGTAAATCTTTCAAATATTGAAAAAGTCTATACTGATGATCCGAAGAAAAACCCGGACGCAAAGCCGCTCGACAAGATAAGCTGGGCAGACTTCAGAAAGATGGTTGGTGATGAATGGGTTCCGGGCAAAAACTGCCCGTTTGACCCGATTGCAAGCAAAAAAGCTGAAGCAGCCGGTCTTACGGTTATCTGTGCCGGCGGCAAGAACATCGAGAATATCCGCAATATTTTAGACGATAAGCCGTTTGTCGGCACAACAATCTGCTGATTTTATCTGCACCGATATAACCGCGCACACGAGATTGTCGGGTCACGCCCGGCAATGACATAAAAAAAAGCCCGGTGCCTTTCATGTTGAAGCATGTATGGCATCGGGCTTTTGGTTTTTCAGCCTAATATAAGCTGTTAGAAGTGTGCAAGTTCTTTCATGAACGAATAGATTTTGCGGTCATAGTTGGGGTCTGCTGCCCAAGTACCGGTCAAACCGGCCAAAGTCTTTGCTTTGCCGCGCGGCTTAACGTACTTATAGCGCGGGTCAATCAAAGTGCCGTTGAGCGCCTTTGTTGAGCCATAAGCCTGAAGGTGTTGTACATGGGCGCGCACGCCTTCGCGGTCTGTTGCAAAGCGGTGGCCGGGGTTTGTCTTTGAGACAGAGCCTAGACCGCAGAAGTTGTTCATGTCTGGCGTAACAAGGTTGCCGAAGCGCAGGAAGCCGGTTTCATGGCACATCTGTACGAATGCAAGGTCAGAGTTTACGCCTTCATAAGCACATTCTTCGATATAAAGCTGTGCCAGAATCCAGGCGCGCTGCAAGTCGCCTTTCGGGTTTTTCGATGCAAAGTAATTGTAAAGCTGCTTTGCGCTCTTGCGGCCTTTCGCCATCAGCTTGTCTGACGGGAACGAAGCCGGGCCGAATTTCTGCAATGTTTCGTTGTAAGACTTATCGCCGTAATCATAGCCGCTGTAGTCGCTGTATTCTGGGCTGTTGTAGTCAATGTAGAACGAGCTGCTTGAAACAGTGCCTTTCTTGTCTGTTGAGCTGCCTGCCGGTGTTGTTGCCGGCTGAGTTGTGGCGGCTGTTTCTGCCGGTTTTGTGGTGCTAGAAGCAGCAGTCTCTTTCGGCGTTTCAACAGGCTGTGTAGTTGCAGGTGTTGTTGTTGCAGATGCAACTGTGGCCGGGGCTGTGCTTGAAGGTTCGGCCGGGTAGTCGTCAGAATAATCGTTGTTGACTAATGAATCATCGTAGCCTGTTTCAATAAATTCTGAATCAAAGTTGTCATAATCTGAATAAACATCAGTGTAGTCTTCGCCGTCATCGACATACATATAATCGTTTTCGTTGACGTCTACAAAGACTTCTTCTGTATCATCGTAATAATAATCTTCTTCACCGGCCGGTGCGTCCGGAGCAGGTGTGTCATCAAAAGTTTCTTCTGTAGCGGTAAAAACTTCTGTTTCAACAGACTCTGCGTTTTCTGCTGGTTCAACAGTTTTTACTTTTTTGGTTGACTTACAGCTGTTAAGCATAAGCACAGCTGCAACCATCAGCGCAAACAATCCGACTGTTCGTAATTTCATGAACGAGACCTCTAAATGTTTTACAATATTTCTGTCAAAAATTGACGGAAAAAGATAAATATTTTCTATATATATGCAGGAGGTAATAATGAATTCATTAGACCAATCTGCAATCTTATCATATATCGGTAACTTGTCTGACGATTGTGAGAATAAAAAATTAGATATTCGCGAAAGAGTTTGGAAAGAAGGCATTGAAAATGCAACTACTGAAGAACTCGTTATGCTCATTCTTGGCACAGGTACAAAAGATCACAGCTTAGCTTCAATTGCCAAAGAAGTTATTTCATGTATTGCACGGACAGACCCCGAATGTCTTTTTTTCGAGTTGAAATGCATAAAAGGCATCTCTTTGGGGAAGGCTGCCGCCATAATGGCGAGCCTTGAGCTTGGGCGGCGCAATTACGGCCCGGGCGGTACGATTATCAAAAAGCCGCAAGACTTGATTCCGCTGGTGCAGCATTATACGCTTGAAACGCGCGAGCATTTTCTTTGCGTAAGCCTGAACGGTGCGCACGAAATCATCAAGATTAGGGAAACAAGCGTCGGCTCGCTCAACCGTTCGCTGATACACCCGCGAGAAGTTTTTGTAAACGTGCTGAAAGACCATGCCGCCGCCATAATATTGTGCCACAATCATCCGTCGGGCAGAACTGAGCCTTCTGACAGCGACATAGAGATAACAGCACGGCTAAAAGAGTGCGCCGACCTGCTCGGCATAAACCTGCTTGATCATCTGATAATCGGCAAAGACAGCTACTTCAGCTTTTCAGCGGAAAAGCTAATCTAGAAGGTTTGCTTGCCAGATTCATCATGCGCGTTTATACTTTTTCAGCAAGAGAGGGAAAAATGAAAAAAAGAGAAATAACAGTAATAAGACCTTCGCGTTTTGCTTTTTTGCTTGCTTTTTGTGTGACTATATTAGGTTTGAATTGTGGGTTTTGCTTTATCAAGAGTGTAATGACAGAAGGTTTGACTTCAGAAGCTTTAGTCGATTTGTTCTTTCCAATTTTGCCGGCATTGTTAATTGCTCTTTTTATTAATTATTGCATTTTTGGGCAGAAGATTGTCATAAAAAACAATGAAATGCTTGTGTATTCATGGAACAGACCGAAATGGATTTTTAATCTTGCATATGAGAACAAAGCCGAGTACGGCTTTTATTATAAGGAATGGCCGCATAATAGAAAAATTCCATCTATTCAGGTTAAGACTGAAAGCGGAAAAACTTGCTTTCCTATTCATTGGTATTCAACAAAACAGATGCGCACGGTTCTCTTTACACTGAATAATTCTACAAATAATAAGTTTTATGATACGCGGCTGCAAGGGCAAGAAAAGTATCTTATGCATGAAAGCCTTGTAATGGCGGTGTGCCCGAAAGAAAGCAGAAAACGCAATCATTGCGAATTTTGCCGGACAGAATTTGGCTGTGAAGGCGGGCTAGAAAGAGGCTATGCGAGCAAAGACCGCCGCCGCTGGATTTGTGAGAAATGCTTTGAAGATTTCAAATACATGTTTCACTTTAGGGCAATCCAAAATAGAAAATCAGACCGAATTAAAGACTGAAAAGAGCCGCTTACATAATCTGTGTAAGCGGCTTATTTCGCTATCGGGGTTGGCGTAAGTGTGTAGCCGAGTGAATGAAGTATGTTCCAGACTGTAGAAAAAGCGGGGTTGCCGTCCGGTGATAGAGCTTTATAAAGACCTTCTCTTGTAATTCCGGCTTCTTTGGCTGTTTTTGTCATTCCTCTTGCTCTTGCCACATCGCTTATCGCTTTCAGCAATTCTTCCTGTGTTCCGTCTTTTGCAACCAGCTCAAGATAATCCTTTCGGAGTTCTTCTGTATCAAGATATTCAGCAACATCAAATTTCGTGGTTTCCAACATTTCAAGCCTCCTTAGCCATTTCTTTAGCGGTCTTTATGTCATTGTCTTGTGTGGATTTATCACCGCCTACAAGCAATATTACAATTTTGTTGTCTTTATTAGTGAAGTAAATTCTATAACCTTTGCCGGTATCAACTCTTAATTCAAAAACTCCATCGCCTACAGATTTTGAATCACCAAAATTACCGTTTTCCAGCCTTACAAGCCGTCTTGCTATGGCAACTTTTGCAATGTTGTCTTTGAGTTTGGCATACCATCTGGCAAATATTTTCGTCTGCCTCACTTCATAAATCATAATTATATTGTAAACCATAGTTCACGCTATGTAAATAGAGAATAATCTGTGTAAGCGGTGCGCTCAAGAACTGTGCTTTTTTTGCTTATTTTGTTGCGTTTTTTCATATCAAAATTTTTTCACATTTTATGTTTTTCCTCTTTTCGTTGACATTCCGGGTGAAAAATGCTGAAATGTGCAAAAGCGGAGGTTTGTACAATGGCAGAAGCTCGGAAAATAACAGTGCTTGATTCTACACTTCGGGATGGCGCGCAAGGCGAGGGTATCAGTTTTTCGGTGCAGGACAAGATTCATATTGTACAGACGCTCGACGCGCTGGGCATTGACCTTATAGAAGCCGGAAACCCTGATTCAAACCCGAAAGACTTGGAGTTTTTTCAGCTGGCGCAGAAGCTTGAGCTTAAACATTCAAAGCTTGCCGCGTTCGGCTCAACGCGGCGCAAGGACATGAAGCCACAGGAAGACAGACAGCTTCAGAGCCTGCTTGCCGCAGAAACTGAAAACGTTGTGGTGTTCGGCAAATCTTGGGATTTTCAGGTTACGGACATTCTGAAGACAAGCCTTGAAGACAACCTTGCAATGATAGAAGAAACCATGCAGTTTCTTGCAGCCGCCGGAAGGACAGTTCATTTTGATGCGGAGCATTTTTTTGCAGGCTGGAACGGCAACAAGGAATATGCGCTCAAGACGCTTGAGGCGGCGGCCCGCGGCGGCGCTTCTTCGATTACGCTTTGCGACACAAAGGGCGGCTCGATGCCGCTTGAAATTTTGTCAATTACAAAAGAAGTTGTGGCCTTTGTCAGCGATTTTTGCCGCCGCAATTCCCTTCCGCAGATTCAGATTGGAATACACACGCACAACGATTGCGGCCTTGCCGTGGCGAACACGCTCATGGCGGTTGAAGGCGGCGTTTCTCTGGTTCAGGGCGTGCTGCTCGGTTTTGGCGAGCGCACCGGCAACGCAAATCTTTCGACAGTTATTGCCGACCTTGAGCTTAAGCGCGGCATGAAGTGCCTGCCCGAAGGCAAGATTGCCGGGCTTACGCCGACTGTGCGCCGCATAGCCGAAATTGCGAACATCAGCCTTGACAACGGTATGCCGTATGTCGGCACGAACGCGTTTGCGCACAAAGCTGGAATGCATATCGACGCGGTAACGAAAAACCCGGCTTCTTATGAGCATGTGCCGCCCGAAAGCGTGGGCAACGAGCGCGTCTTCTTGATGAGCGAAGTGGCCGGCCGTTCGCTTATAATAGAAAAAATCCGCAAATTTGATGCGGACATAACGAAAAGCTCGCCTGTGGTTACGGAAATCGTGAACAAGGTAAAGCAGCTTGAGCATGACGGCTACAAATTCGAGGGCGCAGACGGCAGCTTTGAGCTTTTGGTGCGGAAGATAATCGGCAAATATCAGCCGTTCTTCAAACTGCATTATTACAAGACTATGGGCGAGCAGTCTATGCACAACGGCGCGGCGTGTTCGTTTGCGCAGATTAAAATCGAAGTTGACAACCAGATTGAGATAACGGCAGGCGAGGGCGCAGGCCCTGTGCACGCGCTCGACACCGCGCTAAGAAAGGCGCTTGAACGCTTTTATCCGAATGTGTCTGCAATAAGGCTGACAGACTACAAGGTGCGCGTCTTGGACTCGCAGAGCGCAACCGCTTCAAAAGTCCGCGTCTTAATCGAAAGCTCAGACAGCACCGAAGACTGGACGACCGTCGGCGTTTCAACCGACATCATCGAAGCCTCGTGGCTCGCGCTTGTAGACTCAATCGAATACAAGCTTATAAAAGACTTCGAGCGTAAGTACAAGAAATTCTTATAAAGATGGTGCATAGCCCGCAAGTCAGTGCAAAATATTGGAGAAAAGATATGAAAAAATTAGTTTCATCGATAATTTTGATTTTGTTGTGCTCGTTTTTTGTTTTTGCTGATGAACTAAGGAGTGTCGTTCTTTCTGGAACTGATGAAGAGCCTACAGCTTTTATCTGCTACAATAATGAAGAAGCTTTTTTAATTCTTCCTTATGTGGGTGAATATGCAAAACTTGATAAATCTGTCTTTTTTGTTGATAAAGATGGTTATTTGAAATTTCATTATAAGAATAAAAAAGTAACTATTGTTGACAGTGATATAAATATGTTTGTATTTAATTTTTCTCAATTTAAAATTGATGGGAAAATACAGTATCCTGAAAGTGACAATTCAGGATTTCCTTTAGCTGCTGCAAAAAATTTAAAAGAAATCACCGCTTCTTCTTTTTTAACTGAAAAAATTAATGGACGGGAAGTAAAATATTCCCCAGACAATCTTTATAAAGGTATTATTTATCTTGACCGTGTTTATTCTTGGAATTGGGAACATTTGCCATGGGTTGAAGGTGCAGCAGGAAACGGAACCGGAGAAACAATTACTATCGAATATAATTCACCTGTAATTGGTTTTTCGATTTTAAATGGTTATGTTGAAGAACAGAACTTAAAGCTTTATAAAGAAAATTCGCGTCTCAAAGAAATCGAAATTGAAAATCTTGAAACGGGCAAAAAACAGACTGCAGAATTTGAAGACCGTGTTTATTTCAAATACATTCCGCTTGATGAACCGGCAGAAAAAATTAAGATTACAATAAAAGATGTATATGCCGGTTCAAAATATTCAGATACATGCGTTACAGCAGTTCATGGCCATTGTTATATGGATGAGAGTTATTTGAAAACTTATTTTGAAAACAATAAAAAAGACTGGCATTTAGAAAGCCAGGAAACAGTGCTCAACGATTGCTTTTCAGGAATGGATTTGTGGAAAAATAAGTATAAAATTTCTAGTCCTGAGGATGAACGATAACACAGATTACCGGTTCATTCGCAGCGAAGCTTCGAGCGCGCCCGACAAGGACATAGTTCTTTTCGCAATAGCTTAATCTACGATTGAAGATTATTTTGCGAAAAGCGCCGCTTTTGCTTTGCAAAACCGGCAGTCTTTGTACATGACTGCTGTTTACAGATAATCCGGGATTCCTAAGGGCAGAGCCTTTAGGCCGTGGCCAAGGAAGGTGGGTTTAAGGGAGGAAACCAGCGGCCTTCGGACTCTGAGCTGGTGTCCTCCCTTTATATAAATCTTTGTGGCGGTGTAACAACCCACAGCGCACGCAAGGTTTTGTCGCTTGTGTTTGTAAGCACGTGCGGAGACGAAGCCGCAAAAGAAACGCTGTCGCCTTCGTTAAGCGTGTACGATGCAGTTTCATACTGAAGCGTAGCCGTGCCTTCCATTATATAGCCGAATTCTCTGCCAGGGTGACCGTAAGAGCCGCGGTGTGTCTGCGACTTCGGTGGAATCGTTATGATATAAGACTCAAGCGCATGGTGGCCGTCGCTTTCGGCTGGCTGCGTAATCTCTTCATAAGTTACATCAGCTTCTGCAATCTTGCGCCTGTTTCCGGCTGTAATCACGCGCACAGGGCGCGACGGCCGGTATTCCTCAAAAAGATATTCAAGACTGATGTCGAGCACATCGGCGAGTGCAAGCAGCGTGTCTATTGCAGGTGAAACCTTATTGCGTTCAATTTGCGAGACAAGGCTTTCGCTCACGCCGGCCTGCTGCGCGACAACTTTCAGAGTAAGGCCTTTTCTTTCGCGTACTTGTCTTAGTTTTTCGCCGAAGCGGAACGGTTTTTTATTTTGTGCATTATCTTGCATAAGCGTCTTTGTGTTGTTTTTCCTTGTTTTGTTCAAGAATGAACTTAACGAAATGGTCTTCAAGCGTCTTGTGCGGGCCTTCCTTGTTCATTCTGGTTCTGGCGCGCGCGTTGTCGCGTCTGATTGTATAGCGCAGGTAGAAGTTGCGCGGGTCAAATTCAATGTCAACCGGAATATGCTCGCCGAGAAGGGCATAAACATCATCGCGGCTGATTGAAAGATATTTCTGTTCCTTGATTTTTTCCTTGAGAAGATTAATCTGCTCAAAAGAAAGCCCGAAAAGGAATTCCTCAAGAGCTTTTGAAACATCTGGGTCTTCAAGCCTGTTCTTGATGAATGAAGTCCACTGCTCATCAAGCTCAATCGTAAGGCGCAGAAGCTCGCTTGTGCCGACCATCGTGCCGAAAGCCGGAACAATCTTGTCTCTGGCAAGCCAAACTGCTTCAAGAACCGGCGCAATGTCGGCTACAGTCTGGTCGCTTCGGTGTTCCCAAAGTATGATGAGAGAGGTTGCAATCTGTTCGCGTATATCAAGCGAAATCGAAGTGTCTTCAAGCAGGGAAAGGTAAACGTCTTCCGCCATAATGGTGAACATAATTGCAAGCGTTGCCGAGCGCAGCTGCTCAAGCTCTACGCGCGGAAAATGCTGGTTTCTTGCCGTCTTGGAAATTGCAACGAATGTGTGGAATTTGGCCACAAGGAAGCCTTTACCGAGAATGGCTTTTGTGGGCAGATGAAGCATTCTATCTCCGTTGCGGAAGTCGAGCAGCGCGTGTATAAGCGATTCCTGTGTGCGCACTTCCTGACCGGCAATGACTTGCCGCTGCATCAAAGAAGGGAAGCGCGCGATTGTGGCCGTAAGGCGCTCAAGGTCGCTTATGCGCGCGGCAAGGTTTTCAAGCGCTTCCGGGGCGGTGGTCCGCAGTCGGTCAAAAACCATGTTGACAAGCTTTCGCTCTTTCGGCGTAAGTATAATAATGTTGGTATTATACTCATCAATTTTTTGAGCGTACTGTTCGTCTTCAAAAAATTCATCGAGAGCAACAGGTGTAAATACTATTTCTTCTTTGTTTTCTGAAAGTTCCACAACTCAAAATTGTATCATAAAAGTGATTTCAAGAAAAGACAAAAAAAGCCTGCAACGCGTTGTGCAGGCACTTGTTTTATGCAGAAAATATCACCAGAAAGCAGCTGTGTTTTCTTCCTCTTCTTCTTCCTGCTGCTGCTTGGCTTTTTCTTTTTTAGAAAGCTTTCTGTTCTTTTTGTCGCCGTTATACTTGTATTCATTGTTAAGGCGTGCAAGATCGTTTCTGGCAAGAACAAGATATTTGCCCGGCAAAGACTCATATGTTGAATCGTAAATGTTGATGATGTCTTCGTATAAAGGTTTTGCATCTGCGTATTTATGAGCCTTTAATTTTATATGGGCAATTTCAAATTCTGCAATGACTCTGTAGTTTGTGTCTGAACCATACTGGTCGAGAAGCCTGTTGTACATAATCTCTGCAGCGTTTGTTTTGCCTGCATCAGAATATTGCTGGGCTTTTATAATCATGTCCTCTGGTCCGACTTCTTCATCAATATCTTTTGGAAGTGTATTGCATGAGATAAATACTAAACTTAAAAGAAAAATAATTGCTAAATAAACTGTCTTTGTAATTTTCATGGAGTAAGTCTACCATGCACCGCCACAAGATTCAATAGAACTGCCTCAAAAAATACGTTTGTTTATTCCGATATTAGATATTATAATATCAGTGCAATATTCAAAAAATGTTATGAAATTAAGCTGTTTGTGGTAATTTTATACAAAGATATTGCATAAATATACATTTTATGCAAAAATAATCGGTGAATCCGATTGTTTTGCTTACCGGCTGAAGCCGGCTCTGTTAAGGAGGGATTATGATACACGTAGGAATTATTGGTGCAACCGGTTATGTAGGTGCAGAATTGGTTCGTTTGCTTGCCCGTCATCCGAAAGTAAAACGATTGAATTTGAGCTCTGTCAGTTTTGAAGGTCAGCAGATGCAGGACGTGTATCCGAATCTTGCCGGCTGTATAGATATAAAGCTTGTCAACGCGGATTCTATAGTAAGCGAGTCTGATATTGTTTTTACTGCGCTGCCTCATGGTGTCGCTGAAAAATATGCGGATGAATGTATTAAAAAAGGAAAGAAGCTTATCGACATGTCTGCTGATTTCCGTTTTGACGATGATGAGGCTACGTTTACAAAATGGTATAAAGAAAGCTGGAAATATCCGGCTGTTCATGCTGAATCTGTATACGGCTTGCCGGAAATGAACCGCAAGAAAATTGCGAAAGCCCGCATAATCGGAAACCCTGGTTGCTATGTTACTTCTGCAACGCTTGCGCTTCTGCCGGCCATAGAGAACGGTCTTATCAAGTTTGACCCGATTATCGTTGATTCAAAGAGCGGCGTAACTGGCACAGGCAGGAACCCTTCTATTAAGAACCAGTTCTGTGAGTGCGGTGAATCAATCTCGCCTTATGCGGTTGGCGCGCACAGACACCAGCCTGAAATTGAGCGCAACCTTTCTATTGCAGCTGGCGAACATTGCGGCGTTGTCTTTACGCCTCATCTTGTTCCGATGAGCCGCGGCATTGTAAGCACTGTCTATGCTCATTTGAACGATACAATATGCGAAGCCGCCGGAGCTGAAATCAACAGCAAGATAATTCAGCGCCTTTACAGCGACTTTTATGCCAACGAGCCTTTTGTCCGTGTACTCCATTCCGGAATGGTGCCTGCAACCAAAAATGTGCGCTATTCAAATTACTGCGACATTTCTGTGCATGTTGTGCATGACGGCAAAATGCTTGAGGTTTGCTCGGCTTTGGACAATATGCTTAAAGGCGCGGCCGGTCAGGCTGTTCAGAATATGAACATTATGTTCGGTTATAAAGAAGACATGGGAATCGATATGATTCCTCCGGCTTTTTAATAGGAAATTATAAATACACGGTCATTCAGTTTTGAATCTGACCAATATAAGTTTTTTTAGAGGCTGTAGAAATTGACTAAGCTGATTGATGGCGGCGTGTGTGCGCCGCTTGGTTTTAGTGCAAATGGCGTGCTTGCCGGCATCAAGCCGGGAAGAACCAAGAATGATTTGGCTCTGATTTATTCAGAAAAGCCGTGCAGTGTTGGCGCTGTCTTTACGTCGAACCTCGTAAAGGCTGAGCCTGTAAAGCTTTCGCGCGAGCATGTAAAAACTGGCCGTGCACAGGCTGTTATCGCCAATTCTGGCAACGCGAATGCATGCACAGGCGCAAAGGGTGCAGAAAACGCATTGCGTATGGCGCGTGCCGCTGCAAAAGCCCTTGCTGTTTCAGAAACTGACGTTATCGTCTGCTCAACCGGCGTTATCGGTCAGCAGATAAACATAGACGTAATCGAAAAAGCTTTGCCAAAGCTTAAAGAAGGCTTGAGCCGTTCTGGCAACGTTGCCGCTCGCGAAGCCATTATGACGACAGACACTGTTTATAAAGAAGTGGCTGTAGAAACCACAATTGGCGGAAAAACTGTGCGCATCGGCACTATGGCAAAAGGTTCGGGCATGATTCACATCAACATGGGAACAATGCTCGGCTTTATCACCACAGACTGCGCCATTTCAAGCGAAATGCTTCAAGCAGCATTGTCTGAAAGCATTAAAGGCACTTACAATTGTGTTTCAGTTGACGGCGACACAAGCACGAACGACACTTTGTCGATTCTTGCAAACGGCATGGCCGGAAATGCTGAAATAAAGGCAAAGGGCGCAGATTATGACGCTTTCCTTGCAGCGCTCAACGAAGTGAACACGATGATGGCGCGCAAGATTGCGGCAGACGGCGAAGGCGCGGAACGTCTGATTGAATGCACCGTACAGGGCGCATCTTCTGTTGAAGTTGCACGCAAGCTTGCAAAGTCTGTAATCAGCTCAAGCCTTGTAAAAGCGGCATTCTTCGGTGCAGACGCAAACTGGGGGCGCATTCTTTGTGCAATGGGCTATTCAGGAGAATTCTTTGACCAGACAAAGACAAGCGTTTCTTTTACGAACAGCAAAGGAACAATCGATGTCTGCAAAGACGGCGCAGACCTTCCTTTTGACGAAGACAAGGCAAAAATTGTGCTCGGCGAAAAGGAAGTAAAGATTCTGATTACATTGAAAGACGGCAATGCTTCGGGCACGGCCTGGGGCTGCGATTTGACTTATGAATATGTAAAGATTAACGGAGATTACCGCACATGATTTCTAATGAAGATTGGACCGATGTGCTTGTTCAGGCAATGCCTTATATTCAGCGTTATGCCGGCAAGACCATCGTAGTAAAATACGGCGGAAACGCCATGCTTAACACGGAGCTGAAGCAGGCCGTGATGGAAGACCTTGTTCTGATGAGCTTGGTCGGCATCCGTTCTGTGCTTGTGCACGGCGGCGGCCCTGAAATTAACGCAGCTCTTGAGAAAGTAGGCAAAGAATCTAAGTTTGTGAACGGCTTGCGCTACACAGACGAAGAAACAATGGAAATTGTGCAGGAAGTGCTTGCGGGCAAAATCAACAAAGAGATTGTCGGGCTGCTTCAAAAAGCAGGCGGCAAGGCGGTCGGGCTTTGCGGCATAGACGGCGGAATGTTGACGGCTACCAAGCTTACGTCTAACGGCGCTGACTTGGGCTTTGTCGGCGAAGTTACGGCTATAAACCCTTCTATCATAAATCAGGTTATTGCAGAAGGCTTTATTCCTGTTATTTCGACTGTAGCTGCCGGCGGTCCGGGCGACCCGCATTCGTACAACATTAATGCTGATACAGCCGCCGCCAAGATTGCGGTTGCGCTCAAGGCAGAAAAGTTCGTGCAGATGACGAATGTTCCGGGGCTTTTGCGCGACGTGAACGACCCAAGCTCGCTCATTTCGGTCATCAAGCGCGAAGACATTCCGCAGCTTGTTGAAACAGGCGTAATTTCAAGCGGAATGATTCCGAAAGTGGCCTGCTGTACCGAAGCTTTGGACGGCGGCGTGCTTCGAACGCATATAATCGATGGCCGCGTGCCTCACGCGCTTCTGCTTGAAGTTTTCAGTGACCGCGGTGTAGGTACGATGATTTTGTAAGCTGATGCAAGGCTCTTGCCGTAGTTTGACGGCAACGGCAGTGCGCGGCTTTTGGCTTTAGCTTTTATAAAGGAAACATATATGGCTGGAATTGTTGCAAACAACTATGGAAGTTTTGATGTAACTTTTGTCGGCGGCAACGGCGCGGAGCTTGTTGATAAGAACGGCAAGAAATATATTGATTTTGTCTCTGGCATTGGTGTCAACTGTCTCGGGCATAACAACCCGGTTCTGGTAAAGGCTTTGACCGACCAGATTAAGAAAGAAATTCACATCGGAAATTATTACACGTCTGATACGAACCTTGCTTTTGCAGAAGAACTGACAAAGGCAACCGGTATGAAGCGCGTTTATTTCTGCAATTCAGGTGCGGAAGCAAACGAAGCTGCAATCAAGCTTGCACGCAAGTTCGGCTGGCTTGAAAGCAAGGACAAAGGCGGCAAGAGAAAGACAATCGTTACGCTCAAGCAGTCTTTTCATGGCCGGTCTCTTGCAACGCTTATGGCAACAGGCCAGGAAAAATTTCACCCTGACTGCTTTGCGCCTTACCCGGACGGCTTTAAGTATATTGAAGCCGGCGATTTTGACGCAATCGAAAAGACTTTTGATGATTCAGTTTGCGCTTTTATGATGGAATGTATTCAAGGTGAGGGCGGCGTAAACTTGGTTGACGAGAAATGGGCAAAAGCCGCATGCGACGCAGCGCGCAAAGCAGGTGCGCTCGTAATGATTGACGAAGTTCAGACCGGCATGGGCAGAACAGGCTCATTGTTCGCAAGCCTTGCAATGGGGCTTGAGCCAGACGTTATTACAGCTGCAAAAGGCATCGCCGGCGGTGTTCCGATGGGCGCATGTATTTTCGGCGGCAGGGCAACTGACGTTTTTGTTGCCGGAGACCATCAGTCTACATTCGGCGGCAACCCGCTTGCATGTGCAGGTGGTAGGGCAGTGCTTGCAGAAATGCTTAAGCCTGGCTTTTTTGAGCATGTCAACAAAGTCGGCAAGCTCATAACTGATACAATCAACTCATGGAAGCTGCCGTGCGTAACTTTGGTTCACGGCAAGGGCTTGATGCTCGGCATTGACGTTACGCAAGCTCCTGGCGAGATTCAGAAGAAATGCCTTGAAAACGGCTTGTGCGTTTCAACAGCCGGAACAAAGGCCGTGCGCTTTTTGCCGCCTCTTGTGCTTACAGAAGAACAGGCTCTGGCCGGGCTTGCGATTTTCAAGAAAGTGCTTGAAAGCGTATAGCGCATAAAACTAAACGATAACTAAGGATGGAACAAAATGTCTCAGCTTACGATTCCAAAGAAGTATAAACCATTGCTTTCGGTCAAAGAAACCGAACATGCA
>JAEEGH010002699.1_pt1 | contig 47614 bp, 35 predicted proteins | sample 9134181 | NCBI WGS metagenome assembly JAEEGH01 (sample SAMN16246544, study PRJNA631951) | gut metagenome | biome: gut microbiome; feature: rumen; material: DP-attached | host: Bos | place: Iran: Karaj | collected 2018-10
CAAAACTGTCTCGCGACGTTTTAAACCCAGCTCACGATCCCTTTTAATGGGCGAACAACCCCACCCTTGGCAGCTGCTGCACCACCAGGATAGGGAGAGCCGACAGCGAAGTAGCAAGCCACGGGGTCGATATGAACTCTTGCCCGTGACAACTCAATTATCCCCAGGGTAATTTTTCTGACATCAATCGCCCCCACTTGGGAGGCTGATTGGTTCGCTAAGCCATAGTTTCCTATCTCCGAACCATATTGTCTGGTTCCGAGTCAAGCTAGCTTTTACCTTTACATTCTTCGTTAGATTTCTGACCTAACTGAGCTAACCTTTGGGCGCCCTTGTTATCTTTTTGAGGGCGTGGCGCCCCACCCGAACTGCCCGCCTATAGCTGTCCCCTCGAAAGGGTGAGTCGTAAGAAATGATAAGGACGGTGTTTCATCGTCGACTCGGAGAGAAGCTAGCGCTCCTTCCTGGGTAACGTCTCCCGTCTACCCTACACATACCATCTCCTACAACAACAACAGGTTGCAGTGAAACTCCATGGGGTCTTCGCTTTCAGATGGAATGATCTGGATTGTGCACCAGATTGATTGTTTTCACTAGCGTCGAGGCGGGGACAGTAGAACACTCGTTGAGCCTTCATGCAAGTCGCCAATTAAGCGACAAGGTATTACGCTACCTTAAGAGGGTCATAGTTACCCCCGCCGTTTATCGGTCCTTCGATCGGTTGAAACCGAATTTCAGATGCCGACACTGGGCAGGCTTCGGCCCCAATACACATCCTTTCGGACTAGCTGAGACCTATGTTTTTACTAAACAGTCGGTGTTCTCTTGTCACTGCGACCAGTAGCTCTCACTACTGGCACCCTTTATCCCGAAGTTACAGGGCTAATTTGCCGAGTTCCCTCGCCTCGATTATGCTAACACGCCTTAGGCTACTCACCTAGGGACACCTGTGTCGGTTCTTGGTACGATTCCGGCAACTGACTCCTCAGTGTTTTCACTGGGACCAGGAATCACATGAAGAGGGATTGCTCCCTCCCCGTCACGCTTTCAGGAACTTCTCACCATTACGGTTCTTCATCCCCTTGCACGCTTAGACAAGCAGACAGACTTGCTCATGCTATCCCGATCCTTCACTGAGGACAGAGGCGGCCGGAGTTCAGGAATATTAACCTGATTCCTATTCCCGCACTTCGATTAAGAGTACGGTTAAGATCGACTAACCCTTGGCTGACGAACATTGCCAAGGAACCCTTGCCCCTGCGGCGACACGGATTCTCACCGTGCTATGCTGCTACTCACTCCATGATCCTCGTTGGTACCCGGTCCACAGGACCTCACGGCCCTGCTTCTGCCCAAGCACCACGCCCCGCTACAAAATTACATTACTGTATTCCGAAGTATCGGTATCCAGCTTAGCCCCGTCCATTTTCTGGGCCCATAATCTCGACCGGTGAGCTGTTACGCTTTCTTTGAAGGGTGGCTGCTTCTGAGCTCACCTCCCGGTTGTCTTAGACTACTGACGCCATTTCATATTACACTTAACTGGAATTTAGGGACCTTAACTTTAGTCTGGGTTGTTTCCCTTACGGCTACCAAGCTTACCCCGGGTAGCCTTAGATCCGTCTTCTACGGTGAACGCAAGTTCGGAGTTTGACAAGACACCGAGAGGTTTCCCTCCCTAAGCATCCAATCGGTGCTCTACCTCACATTCTGCCTCCATCGATCTCAAGCTGAGACTTGTTTCGCGGGGAACCAGCTATGTCCCGCCTAGATTGGCCTTTCACCCCTATACCCAGGTCACATGAACAATTTGCACATTAGAACCACTTCGCTCCTCCACCTCCCCTTCGGAAGGCTTCAAGCTGCCCAGGCATAGATCGACGGGCTTCGGGTCTCCGCGCCATTGACTGATCGCGAGCACACGACTTCCCTCGTAAAAAACTGCGGAATATCGGTTTCCCTTCGGCTACCTGATTGAACAGTTAACCTCGCCAATGACCAGAACTCCATGGATCGGTTTTCTAACCGAATGGTACAACACTGGTCCACCTTGCGGCTTCTTCCCTTTCATGCTGTACTAATCTATAACCGTATGGTTTCAGGTCTTTTCATCTCCCGTTAAGGGTACTTTTCAGATTTCGCTCACGCTACTATTACGCTATCGGACTAGAGTTGTATTTAGATTTGGAGGCAAATGTCCCCCGAGTTCACGCGAGATATCCAACTCACGCTACTCCGGATAACCTTCAATCTCCGTACTGGCCTTCTCTTAAGGGGCTATCACCCTCTATGGCGCGTCTTTCCAGACGACTTCAGATATCCCAGCCCAAGGAGTAAAAGGATCCATAACTCCACATCTCCCCACGGTTTCCCGTAGGGATTCGGTTTGATCTGTACCGCGTTCGATCGCCTTTACTAACGGTATCTCGGTTGATTTCTTTTCCTGCGGGTACTAAGATGCTTCAATCCCCCGCGTTCCCTGTCACTACTGACAATTCCGAAGAATAGGAAGTCCCATTAGGTGATCGTCGGATCATAGGCTTCTTGCACCTTCCCGACGCTTATCGCAGCTTGACACGACCTTCATCAGCACTCTAGCCGAACCATCCCCCATACGGCGTAGCACGCCGCTGGCGTATGATCTAGCACACGTCCAGGTTACGTATGATCGGTTGTCATCAGCCTTGATCCGCCCTCATCTTCCATAGCGGAGGCCTCGACCTCTTCCCCAGTAGAAATTCTCTTTTCTCCGAGTGCATGTTTAGAGGCTGGATTGTTACGTCCAGCATCTGCGAAATCCCTCTATATCTGGGTTATATTTATACCTTAGGTTAGAGGGAATTCATGCCTGTTTTAGCAGACATCGAATCACTTGCTCACGGCGGGATTCGACTTATCTCCCCATCATGGATTACTATATAATTCTTGAGGTCTGGATACATGATGCTGGCTATTGCCTTGCCGATGCCTTTTATACCGCTCTGAAAACCGCGGCTTATCGACGGCCCTGCCTCATAGACTGCGGACCTTCCCGTCGCTGCAGAGGAGCTTCGTGAAACCTTCCGCGCGGAGCTGCTCCTTCGCCCATTCCACGGTCCTCCCGAGACCGTTCTCGGAGACCTCGTTGACGTCCTTCGGACTGCCTGCGTACTCGGCCATCGCCCACCCGAATCCTCCGTAGAACCCTCCGTATCCGCCGAGCCCGGTGATGCCGTACGAGGTGGACGAGAGGAGGAGTGCGGAACGGATCTGAAGCAGTCTGCGGGAGGATACCGAACCCATACCGTACATGGGGGTTCCGGGGACGGGCTCCCTGGCGGAAGCGGAACATCCGGCGCATCCCCTGGCGAGCGCGTCGTAGTAAGCTCTGGCGATCTCCTCGGGCGTGTGCTCGGGGCCGATGGGTTCCACTCCGGTGTAGAGGGGGACCTCCGCGGACTTGAGGTTCTCCTGGGTCCTGAGACGGTCCAGGGGCTCCATCATGTTCACTATGCCCTCGCCTAGACGTATCGCATGGTAGGCACCGTCGACACCCGCCTCCTTCAGGCGGGCAGCCTCTGCGAAGGAGAGGTCGCCGGTGTTGGTGAAAAGCTTCACGGAAGGCGGGAGCAGGGATCTGGCAAGCTGTACCCTGTCATGGAACGTCCTGAAATCGAAATCGGCGATGGACATCAGGGATACTGCGGAGACCGACCCCTCCCCGAGGATGCGTCCTAGATAGGTGCTCAGCTCGCTGGCGCTCATCTCGTACTGCTCCATGAGATCGGACGAAGCCCTGAAGACGCAGAACCCGCAGTCGGCATAGCAGGGGCCGGATATGATGCCAATCTGCACCGCGATCCTCCCGACTCCCCCTGTCGCACGGAGGGCGTATTCGGAGGCGGCGTCGATGATGCGCCCGGCCTCCGGGGAGTCCTCGGGGAAGGACAGGAGGTATATGCAGTCCTCTATCGGGATCTCCCTGCGGCCGAACGATGCCGAGAGGACGGAGTCGAGTCTGCTTTGCATAGTATCTCCTTCGAAGAGGATGATGAAAAAAATGGAGAAGGGCGTTCGATGCTACGTTTAGTGCGTGATAAGCTGCCAAGGAACTGAAGGGAAAACAACTTACGTGTTTTCCTTGCAATTATTTCGCTTTTATATGTGTGAGGGTTGGGCTTGCGCCCAACCCTGCGTAGGAGGTGATCCATCTGCAGGTTCCCCTACAGATACCTTGTTACGACTTAACCTCCCTTGCTGAATCTCAGTTCGAATACCCCAATTAAAGGTAACCTCACTGAAACCCGACTCGGGTGGTTTGACGGGCGGTGTGTGCAAGGAGCAGGGGCATATTCACCGCGAGTTGTTGATTCGCGATTACTACGGAATCCAGCTTCGTGAGGGTGAGTTACAACCCTCAGTCCGAACTACGGACGGGTTTCGAGATTGCCTCCACCTTTCGGTGTAGGGACCCATTGTCCCGCCCTTTGTAGCGCGCGTGTAGCCCAAGAGATTCAGGGCATACTGACCTACCGTTGACCTCTCCTTCCTCTGACTTAGCGCCAGCGGTCCCGATAATGTGCCTCGCCTGCGGACAGACGAGTAGCAATTATAAGTGAGGGTCTTGTTCGTTATCTCACTTAAGAGAACGCTTTACAGTACGAACTGACGATGGCCATGCACCACTTCTCCAAGAATCAAGCAAAGTCATTAGCCTGGCTTTCATGTGATGGTCTCCCTTGGTGAGTTTTCCGGTGTTGAATCCAATTAAACCGCACGCTCCTCCCGTTGCGGTGCTCCCCCGCCAATTCCTTTAAGTTTCATCCTTGCGGACGTACTCCCCAAGTAGCAGACTTAACAACTTCTCTCGGGCACTGGGTGCCCCCGTAGGGCCTCCAACACCTAGTCTGCAGCGTTTACACCCTAGACTACCGGGGTATCTAATCCCGTTTGCGACCTAGGGCTTCGTCCCTCACCGTCGGATTCGTTCTAGTATGACGCCTTCGCCACCGGTGGTCCTCCAAGGATTACAGGATTTTACCCCTACCCCTGAAGTACCTCATACCTCTCCCGATCCCAAGCCTGACAGTCTCCCCGGAATTCGGATGGTTAAGCCACCCGATTTACCCAGGGATTTATCAGACCGGCTACGAACGTTTTAGACTCAATAAAATCGACCACCACTCGGGCTGCGGGTATTACCGCGGCGGCTGGCACCCGTCTTACCCAGCCCTTATTCCCCTAGTTATCTACGCTAAGGAAAAGCTAACACAAATGTGCTAGCACTAGGAATTCCCTCATCGGGCTTTCGCCCATTGTGAAGTTTTCGCGACTGCTGCGCCCCGTAGGGCCTGGATTCGTGTCTCAGAATCCAACTCTGGGCTCCCTCTCTCAAGGCCCATACCCGTAATTGGCTAGGGGGTACGTTACACCCACTACTACCTGATAGGCCGCAGACCGATCCTAAAGCGCCGGAACTTTGAACCATAAGTCATTCCAGATCTCATGGTCTATGGAGAATTATCCTCAGTTTCCCGAGATTATGCTCCACTTTAGGGCACGTTGTCCACGTGTTACTGAGCAGTCCGCCGAGATTGCTCTCTAGACTCGCATGTCTTAATCGAATTCCTATAGCGGTGGCCGCCGGCAGGATCAACCGGAGTCAAATCTTATTGACTGTGATATGTCTTCAAGATGTAATGAAACTTTGAAACTGGCAGTTTACCACGTTTCACCTATGTCCCGTGACGGCACACTCTAATCGAATGTCCGTATTTCACGAGACATTCGTAGCATCGAACGTCAGAGCGCAAGAGTTCACGTTGTTCCGGATGGTGTCCGGCGGGGATCTTGGCTCTCCATATCTGAACACACAGACCAGAGCCTGTGTCTTCGGTACTACCCCAGTATCTTGGAGTAGTATTTAACCATATCGAACCGGAACTTTTACCTTCCAGCCCGGCGAAACAGTGTCACCGGAATCACAAGCGGATTTCGGCGGTTGCATCGTCTGAACCACCTCATCCCTGGGTGGTATTTAAGACTTGTCTTACATGGGTTTTCAGAGACTGTTCTCCCTGCCCGATTCGGCGTTCTCGCGTATCCTGCGGATCAGCCAGAGATAGGTGAAGAGGAAGGCGGCCAGCGCGAATGCCGAGGCGACGAGGCCTATGTCGTTCACCGACCGGAGGTCTATCACGATCCCTCCCACGATGGATCCCGACGCGATGCCCGCGTTAAAGATCCCCGACTGCAGGGACATGGCCACGGGGGCGGCGTCGAACGGAGCGGCGCGGAGGGTCTCGTTCTGAGAAATCACGCAGAACAGGGTGTAGCACATCCCCCACAGCGCGCAGAGGGCCATCAGCAGTACCGCGTTATCCAACGCGAATCCGAACATCAGCATCGAGAGCCCCGAGAACAGGAGCACCGCGGGAACGATGTGATACCTAGAACGATCGTAGAACTTGGTGAATATGATGCTGCCCGCGATCCCCGCGATACCGAACACCGTGAGGGCGACCGTCACGGAACCCTCCGAAAGTCCCGCCGCTTCGAGCAGGAAGGGCTCGATGTAGCTGTAGCAGGTGAAATGGCCGGTGACGAACACCACTATCATCACATAGACCCCCACCAGCACCCTGTTGCGGTAGATGTCGGGCATCCTCTTCACCGTGAAGGTGCCCGGATTCCTGATCTGCGGGAACACGGCCGTCAGGAGAAGCAGGGTGAGCACGGAGACGGTGGCGATAGTGAAGAACGACATCCTCCATCCCATCGCGAGCCCGATGACCCTTCCCAGGGGGAGCCCCAGGATCATGGCCACCGAGGTGCCGACCGCCATCACGCTGAGGGCGAAGCGGTGGTACCTGAACTCCACCACGCTCACCGCCAGCGGTGCGGCGATGGACCAGAAGACCGAGTGGGCCAACGCCACCCCGATACGGGAGGCCATGAGCATCCAGTAGGAGGTGGAGATCCCCGAGAGAAACTGGAACACGGTGAACGTCAGAACCGCCATGAGGAGCATCGGACGGTAATCCACCTTCCTCAGAAGGAGCATCAGCGGCAGGGAGCATATCGCCACGGCCCAGGCGTAGAACGAGATGATCAGCCCTGTCTGCGATTCGGAGGTACCGAAATCGTCGGCGATGCTGGTCAGCAGGCCCACCGGCATGAACTCGGACATGTTGAAGATGAAGACGGAGACCGTCAGTCCGATCAGGGGCAGCCACTGCCTGAAAGCCATACGGGTGTGACTTATTTTCTCCTATATTTACTATAAAGAAGAAGTTGGACGGACAAATCCTATTTTATGAGATACCCGATTCGGATACGATAACATGTCCGCCCAGATACCCCAACCCAACGAACTCCACCAGTTCCTCGTACCCGAGACCGTATGGGAAACCTACCAGAGAGCCAAGTCCGGCAACGCCGAGTCGCAGTATGCGATGTACGCCGTTTACCGCTACGGAAGGGGGGTCGATGTGGATCCCGTGCAGTCGGCGGCATGGTGCCTGCTCTCTGCGGAGCAGGGCTATCCCGATGCGCAGACCGCACTTGGTGTGATATTCAACAACGGAGAGGGTGTGGAACAGAGCTGCGCGGAGGCCGTGAAATGGTTCACCAAGGCCGCGGAGCAGGGGGATGTCTACGCCATGGACAACCTGGCCGCAGCATACTATTACGGTGACGGGGTCGAGAAGAGCTTCTCCGAGGCCGTGAAATGGTGGACCAAGGCTGCTGAGGACGACCATGCGGATTCACAGCTCAAACTGGCCACCGCATACTATCTCGCCGAAGGCTCCGACAGGAACGTCCCCGAGGCCATCAAATGGTTCAAGAAGTCCACCGAGAAGCACAGCAGGGATGCCATGCGCTCGCTCGGTAAGATCTACCGCGAGGGCGATGGCGTGGACAGGGATGCGGCCGAGGCCCTCAAGTGGTACAGCCTGCTCGCCAAGGAGGGCGACGGAGAGGCACAGTTCATCGTAGGCGAGATGTACCTCGCCGGCGAAGGCACCGAGGCAGACAGGGACGCTGCCATCAACTGGTTCAGGCTGGCGGCCGAATACGACTATGACCCAGCACTCGGAAAACTGAAGGAACTCGGTGTGGAAGAGTGAAAATATCCGGCCCCCGCGGGGACCCGCGGAGGCCTTTCGATTTCTAGTAAAAACACTTTCCGGTTTCAGAGGAGCGTGGACTCGAGTTCCTTGATCCTCTTGATGATTTTATCAATCTGGGTATGTTCCAGATTGGGGTTGAGGAGGGTGAACTTCAGCATGACGCGGCCGTCCATGACGGTCTGTCCGATGACGGTACCCTCGCTGAGGAGCAGACGCCTGACCTTCTTGTTGACCTCGTCCCCGCTCCTGAGAGCGAACACCACGGAGGACAGTTCGGGCTCGACCGGGGCCATGAATGCCGGGTCCTCGGAGATCCTCTTGTAGAAGTACATCGCATTGCCGACTGCCGTATCGATTATCTTCCCGTATCCGTCCACTCCCCTGGTCTGGAACGCCATGAAGACCTTGAGCGCATCGAAGCGGCGGGTGGTCTGCATGCTCTTACCGACGAGGTTGATGTAACCGTCCTCCTCGTCCTCCTCGCGGTTGAGGTAATCCGCATGGAGCTCGAAGCATTCCAGGAGCTTCCTGTCCTTCACGAGGATGGCGGAACAGGAGATGGGCAGCAGGAACATCTTGTGGAAGTCCACGGTGATGGAGTCGCAGATCGAGATGGCCTTGATCCTGTCCCTGAACTGCCTGCTCATTATGAGGCCGGAGCCGTAGGCGGCATCGGCATGAAGGTGCATTCCGTAACGGTCGCAAAGCTCCCTCATCCCCGCCGCATCGTCGATGGATCCGAAGTCGGTGGTACCGAAGGTGGCCACCGCACAGTACGGGTAGAGACCGGCGGCGACATCTTCCTCGAGCATCCTGGCGAAGGCCTTGACGTCGATCCTGCACTTGGAGTCCACGGGGATCTTCCTGACGGCCTGATACCCCATGCCGAGGATGTGGCTCGCCTTGTCCATGGAGAAGTGCGAGATCTCGGAGGTGTAGATGCGGAGCTTGGTGTACTCCGGGGGAAGGCCGTTCATCTTCACATCCCAATTGAACTTCCTGGCACAGTACCAGTCGCGGGCCGCGATGATGGCGGAGATGTTGGACTGGGAACCGCCGGAGGTGATGCATCCGTCCCCTTTCTCGGGATCGAATCCGTACAGTGCCAGCAGGCCATGGATCATGCTCTCCTCGAGCTCGGTGGCGGCGGGGCCTTGGTCCCAGCTGTCCATGCTGTCGTTGAAGCAGGCGATGATGAGCTCGGAGCAGATGGTCTCGGTGAGCACCGGCGAATGCAGGTGCGGCATGTACTTGGTAGACCATGTGCGGAGCAGATGGGGAAGGATCTCCTTCTCGGTCTCCTCCAGCACCTTCTCGAAACCCTTTCCCTGCTCGGGGAGGAATCCCAGTGCGTTGATCTTCTCCCTAAGCTCGTAGGGGCCGATTCCGGAGAACGCACTGTCGTCCGAGAATGAGTTGAAAATGGCGGAGAGTGTCTCCCGGATCATCCGGGAGAACCTCTCCTGTATCTCTTTCGAATCTGACAGAAGGACCGGGTCAGTGGCAGACATCGGCGTCGACCTCTTTGACCGACTTCTCGAAGATGGAAAGCGCGGTCTTGATCTCGTCGTCGGTGATGTTGAGAGCGCAGAGGCACCTCATGACGGAACCGTTGCGTCCTCCCTTCTCCATGATAAGTCCGTTCTCGAGGCAGCGGCGCTGGACCTTGAGAGCGACCTCTCCTCCGGGTACGGGGTGGCCCATGACGTCCTTGGGTCCGTTGGGGTCGATGAACTCGATTCCGAGCATGAGTCCCTTGCCGCGGACGTCGGCGATGATGGATACCTCGTCCTTGAGCTTGAGCAGTCCCTCCTCGAGGATCTTTCCCTTGCGGGCGACATCAGCGAGGAATGCTGGGTCTTGGAGTTTCTTAAGGACCACGGTTCCTGCCACCATAGCGAGCTGGTTGCCGCGGAAGGTTCCTGCGTGGGCTCCGGGGCCCCAGGTGTCCAGGTCCTTGTCGTACACGACGACGGCCAGGGGCTGGGTCCCTCCGATGGCCTTGGAGATGAGGATGACATCGGGAACGATTCCGGCATGCTCGAAGGCGAACACCTTTCCGGTACGCCCCATACCGCACTGGATCTCGTCGCAGATCATGGGGATACCGAGCTCCTTGGTGATCCTGCGGACGGCCTGCAGGAACTCGACGGGTGCGGGGACCACTCCTCCCTCTCCCTGGATGGGCTCGAGGATGATCGCTGCGGGCTTGGTCACTCCGCTCTCGGGGTCCTTGAGTAAACGCTCGAGGTAGGCGATACAGGCCCTGGTTCCAGCCTCTCCGCCGATACCCATGGGGCAGCGGTAGGAGTAGGGGTAGGGCATGAACTGCACGCCGGGCATTATGTTCTGCACGTGGTTCTTCGCGGTGCAGTTACCGGTGAGCGCCATGGGTCCGTGGCCCATTCCGTGGTATCCTCCGGAGAATGCGATGACGGTTCCCCTGCCGGTAGCTGTCTTGCAGAGCTTGATGGCGGCGTCGGTGGCATCGGTTCCCGAGGGGGAACAGAACTGGACCTTGGCCCTCTCTGCGAATTCCGGAGGGAGAATCGAGAACAGATTCTCCAAGAACATTTCTTTCGTCGGAGTCATGATGTCCAACGCGTGGAGGGGTGCTCCGGACTGGATGAGATCGACCATGGCCTGGTTGACCTCATCGTTGTTGTGGCCGAGTGCGAGCGTACCCGCACCGTTGAGGAAATCGAGATAACGTTTTCCCTCAACATCCTCCACCCAGCATCCTTTTGCCTTGGCTAGCGCAATGGGGAACTTGCGGGGGTAGCTCCTGGCGGATGACTCAAAAACCGACTGACGGTCAATGAAGTACTGGTTAGTGTTCTGGTTCATTAAATGCGTGGACGAAAAACATTGCTTAAGAACTTTTTTCTCGGGGGGGTTTTCGTATTTTTCAAAATTGCCCCGTTTTCTTCACGGGGGGTAAATATGGGGAAAAACGGGGCTTTTTTTCGAGTCGGTCCGAACCTTGAGAGCCTGCCCGGAGGGGATATCGTACACGCGGACGGGGGCGGCGGAAGGGTCCCGAAAATGATGGATTGGAAAATGTGTCCTGAGTCATCATATCCGATATCTGGAAAGTCCATGCGTTCAGAGAGGGCAACACGAGGGCTGTGTGTTAGGTTATTATTTAACGTAACTATAACTAAAAAATTAGATGTAGACCGAACCAGAATTCCAGCCTTCAACAGACCATTTTTAATGTAGTAATAAAGCGTGGAGAGGGGGACACCCGAACCACCGAAGCCAGCAAGGATGGCCTGTTGTTTTCAAGGCCATTTTTCGTACCTTCGATAATCGAAAAACACATTGTCTTGTTCAAACTGACGCGTATTGGACCTGCCGCACCACGATATCGGCGCAAGCGATAATATATAAACCGTGTTGCAGATGGGAACGGTAGTGAGGAAATGGAATCTCTGACAGCCAGTAAGAAGTATCAAGAAGGGGTGAAGAAGGTCGGCCCTGGTTGTAAATTCTATTACAGGTGTATTTTTGATCCCGTTCCCAACAGCGACCTGAAGGATCCTGCCAAGTACGGAGTAGAGTCTGTTTCCGATAATCAGCAGTCCTGAGGAAATGTTATGTGTACTGCAGTTGCATTACATAACTGATGAATGCGGAAATCATTTCTAACGAGCCTAAGACAGGTACCTTCCAGATGAGAATCAACCCCGAATACAAGAAACAACTGGAGGAATTGTTCGCCAGATGTGGGATGACTCTCTCCGAGGCTACGAATGTGTTCTTCCAGATGGCACTTACTACAGGCGGTCTCCCGTTCAACGTCAATTCTGATCCGAAAATTGTTCTCAGCGACAGATCGGTGGCATACCTGGAACGTGAATTCAGAAAAGGTCTGGAATCCGCAGAAAAGGATGGCTGGATCTCCGAGGATGCCATGCACACCAAGTACAGGTGAAACGGAATGATTAATGTGCCAACGATCCGACAAGTTAAGGATTCAGGAAATTTTTAAGACAATGCTATGTCCTGCACACGAAGGACCTGAGAAAAGACGGAAATCTGCTGTATCGCCCCATATACATGGCCATATGTCTGTGAGATCTTTTTCGGGCATGATTCTGCGTGCTCCCTGACTTATTTGCAGTAGAGAGGCTTTGAGTATACTGGAAGAATAACAACAATCGACCATCAATATTGATGATGTACAACTTTGCATATACTCGCGGTATACTGCAGTATACAGAAAATGGCGTGGAGAGGGGGACACCCCGGCCGCCCCCCCGTGGCCAGTAACTGTTTTTCCAATTATTTCAAGAGGGTTATCTGTACCTTCGAAAACCGAAGATCGCCGGCACCTATACTTGAGCTGATCGGCCTTCGTTCCCTCAGACAGGAAATGCTCAGAGTACCCTGTACCTGGTGGAACGCCCGCCGCCGATCTTTTCCAGCCTTCCCTGTTCCAGGAGCGAGTTGAGCTCTTGCACCGCAGACGCTCTGGAATAACCGATCCCTTCCAAATCGGAACGGGTTATGTACTCCTTCTCGGACAGAAGGTTTTCCAACCGGTCCGAACCGGATAGCATGGAGGGCAGGGTTATGAAGAACAGTGCGTCGCTGACCTTGATTGTGGGTTCGGCCTTGTGCAGATACTGCTTCATGATACGGGGGATACCAGTGCCGTAGGCCTCGATGTAACCCAAACGGTAGAATATATTGGCCAGACCCGGATTCCTCGTGGAGGAGATTCCCGTCTTCAGGTCCTCTATCGAATAGATTTCGTTAAGTCCGCCGGGAGAGGATATGGTTAGCTTATCTGGGTACATGCTTATTAGTATCGTGCCCTGCATCGAGTAGTCACGGTGCACCAATGCGTTAAGCACCGCCTCTCTGACCGCGATGATTGGATATGCGGTGATGTCCTTGCGATTGATTCCCTCGATGACGGACCTTTTGGTGTTGTGGCCGGTGATGAATCTCATGACCCCGTCGAACTGCTCCAATACGGACCCGCTGAATTCCGCACGATCCAGGAAGGAATCCTTAAACTCGTCCTGGAACATTGCCGCTTTTACGGGGACATCGAATTGATCGGATAGCATGAACGCGAGGTTCGTGAATCTCCCGTTGTCTATCATACGCAGTGCCTTCATTTGTTCAGGGCCCAGTTCCAACTCGTTCTTGGAGAACACTGTTCTCGTGAAATCGAATGTGAGATCCTGACATAGAGAGATTGTGCTCTCATAGGAACGGGAACGGGGCCTATGCAGCATCACCTTCAGAGTTTCCTCGGAAACAGGGATATTGCTCGTTCCCCTGCGTATGTAGACCCCTTCAGCCTTCAGGCCTTTTTCACGAAGATAATACGGCTTTTCCGGGCCTTCCGAAACATCTATTCTGACGATGTCCTTTCCCTCCATCTTCGTATGGCTGATACTGGAGGTCATCGTGATGTCCGGACGAACGTTATCGTTCAGAATCTGCGCACACCTTATCGAAGTGCCGTCGGTGTCCTCTACACCGACCACTTTCCCCTCATCGGTTATCCCGACATAGATAGTGCCACCTTCTGTATTCGAAAACGCCACAGCGGCACGGGCGATCCTATCGGATACCTTCTCTTTGAATTCGGTGTGCGGGTCTTCCTGCATGTTACTCAGTATGTTATTCGTATATTTATTCGTTTATAATCGTTTTATTCGTTTTATTCGTTTGGTATTCGTTTTGAAAAATGAAAAGACTTCTTCCGAGACTGCCTGCAAAATAACTAATCAAACAAGTAGAGAAGAAACGTCAGAATTCCCGAGGATTTGAACAAATTATGCATTGGAAACCAAAGGATGGATAGTAAAAAGCGTGGAGAGGGGGACACTCGGACCCCATATGGCCAGCAAGTTTTTTTCCGAATTTTTCAAAGGGGTTTTTTGTACCTACCTATTTCGTAATCAGAAATTATCAAAAAGGAAGGAGTACAAAATCAATGTTCCAAATCGATGAAATCGATAAAGAAAAGTGGTCCCCGTGTGGGGATAAGTGGTTTGAAAACAGACTTACTGTTCGCCGTCTTTGACCTTCATGAGATCGACAGCATCCATCTGACGAATACGCCCGTAGAATGTCTCCGTGGTCTTTGTGGTTGCATGACCCATGTTGCGTGATACCGCCTCTATGGGTACGCCCTGGTCCTTCCAGTACTGGGCATAGGTACGGCGGCACATCCTTCCGTCGAAGACTATTCCGGTGTCCTCTTCAACAATCTTCCTGATAAGACGGATGGTCTTATCGGAAAGCATATCGAAAGAATCCAGGCAGAATACGTAGTACTCCGACTCTGCATTGGCTTCCTCCAGAAGTGTCTCCCTTAGCTTCAGGTAACGCTCCACGAGAGGGACGAACATCGGGATCAACGCTGCAGGTCTTTCCTCCCCATAGGTCTCCTGGCCCTTAACGTAATCGAGATAGATGTACGGGGTAGCTTCGTTTGTCAGGAACACGTTAGAAGCTCTTGCATGCTGTACTTCCAACGTCCTTGTTCCTCCCCCGAGGTAAATCCCTACGACACCGTATGCACGGATCCTGCGTCTGTCAGTATCAGGTACCTCCATACCCTTGCGTGCGATTTCCTTTATCTGATCAATGTTCAGCACAGGGAGGCGTTTGTGGTGCGACTTCTTGGCCATTGGGAAACGGCGGTACATTACCTCGACGTTGAAGTTGCCGTGGGAACGGCAGAGATTGTTCAGGTCGTTCATATACTTCTGAACGGTGACTTTCTCCCTCGGCTTACCGTTGCTTCCCTGGGTCTCAACAAGTTCCCTATAGATACGATATACATCGTCCACGGTGAACTTCTTCGGTACGGTCGTAGTGAGCTCCCCCTTTTCTGAAAGATCCTTGATCATCCTATCCAGAATCTTGAGTCTCCTTCTGACTACGACCAGCGAACCCTTGGAGAGATTAATAGAGTAATTCTCAAGGTATGTCGTGCAGGCTTCCTTGAATGGATTGCGGCCCATCGGGATCACTCCGAAACGTCCTCAGAAGCGGTTTTCACCACTTTCACTTTCATCACTTCTTCACTCTTCGGCAGCACACGGGCGAAGATCGACAGATAGTCGGGTGCGTACTGCTTGATGGCAATGGCCAGAGTCTCCAGGAATTCCGGGTTGGAGTCATCGATATACTTGTATCTCGCAGCCCCTTCCTTTATGGGTATTCTGAGACGTTCCAGACAGTAATTGACCGTGCCCCGATCGATTACCAACCTACAGGAACTGTCGTCACTGTTCATCACATCGAACATCACCCTATCGGTGATGTATTTCAGACGGATGTTGTGGCAACCGTTGACAAAGGCTATCGGGTCTATGGCAGTGGGCAGGGGTTCGTCACCCTCGGGAGGATTGCTCCCGAAGAGGATCACTTCACACAGGGCCTGGACCACGATTCCGTACTGTCCGGTACCCTTGTCCCGTTTCTTCTTGCTCTCGCTTGCCAACAGATATTCCAGAAGGTCCATCGAGTGCCCGGTGTACCTGCTGATGGCATAATATCCGCATAGGACTTTCAGGGATCTGTTGTGGATTGGAGGGTGCTGGATAATCCCCTCTTCCACGCCGTAATCCCCCGTGCTTAGTAGACGGTGGGCGGCCTTCAGGGACCCTTTGAAACTGATTCCGGGCGAATCTTCGTTATCCAAGGTCCCCCTTATCCTTTCCAGCTCCGTGATAGCTTTGAGAGCGTAGAGCTTGGATGCGATGATACGGGGATCGTTGTGGTAGTCGAACTCGTCGAAGATCTCCATGAAATCAAGGTCCTCGCACTCCCGCTCGTTCACCACAGGAGTCCCTATCAGGATGCCTCTGCTGCGAGTGTCCTCCCTGAAACCGCCCAGGGTGCAGACGGCCACGTCGGTGAAGTAAGAGGATGCTGTCCCAGACAATACTCCGTCACGGTCCACACGCATACGGTCGTAGGTACCGGATCTCTCGGTGGCAAGCTTGAGGAAATTGTTGATTTCGTTGCCCCTTTCGGAGCTCAGATTGTCCTTGGCTTCATCGAGAAGGATGGTGCAGTCATATCTCCCCAGGAGATCGATCAGAACCGGGCAGGAATAGTTTCCGGACAGGTGTCCCCTGTAGCATATCCTGCTGAGCAACTTGAGAAAGGTACTCTTTCCCGTACCGTACAATCCCTCGACCAAGAGAATGGGGCACATCGGCATCTGGTGTTTAAAGAACGTGTGGATGGTGAATGTGGCGGCCACATCGTAGATACGGAAATCATCGAAGTGGATGAAGGTACGCAGGTACTCCACAATATCGTCGTGGATCTCCGAGAACACCTCTTTCATGAAGGCTTCCCTGGCTGTGAAGCCGTCAGTATTCTGGGCGGACAGGTGTCTGTTGAAGATCCTGTAGTACTCCTCGATTTCTTTGGTGAAGTCTGGGGTTCTCCAGTTCCTGCACTCCGCAGCCATGAACCTCATGAAGTTGACGTCCTGGATGTCGTGCATTACGTCCAGAGCTTCGATTTTGATCTCGCCATCGTCGGTGATGGTGTATGCTCTTCTGGGCCTGTCTCCGTCCAGGAAGGGCTCATAGTAAGGCCTGTTGCGGATACCCTCGTCTGGAACGCTCTCTTTCTTGAGGCTCATGTGCGTACCCTCCTCAAGAGAGCGGATCTCTTCTTCTCCCTCTCGCAAATGTAGCATTCGTGAGTGAAAAAGGGGGCGTTTTTGAAACCGATGTCCCTGTATCTGAAATCATTTGTCAGTTTCCCACAACAGTGGCAGGGGACGAAATATACAGACTCCCCTGCGACCTTGTTGAACTTGACTTCCTTTCCTCCCCATTCCCTCTCGATGTTGAATGCGGATTCCATACAACGCTTGTTGTAACACTTCTCGCAGATACAGTGGTAGTTGTCACGGCTGCGGTAGACCTTGAAGACGGGAGAGTTCTCCGCTCCGCAGAACTCGCAGTTACCGACGTCCATGTCTGTGCTCTTAGGGGGGATCATTTCCTCTCCCCCTGTTTGTATTTGTATGCCCTCTTCCGAGGGGTGGCACATATGATCTCCCCGAAGAGCCGGGAGGTAGCTTCCCAGTCAACGGTAATGTTTCCGAAGATCTCAGAGAGGGTGGTCTGGCGGTAGACCGTCATTGCATCCCCTCCCCGAAGTATCTGTCCCAGAGTTGTTTTCCAATCAGGGCCTTGGCTTCTTTCTCGGAAAAATAGGACAAGCTGCAAAGACCCAGAATAACAAGGACGTTGATTGCAGCGTTACGGTTTTTAAACTGTGCATCCGCCTTAAATTTCTCAACGTTGCTGAAAACAACGTCGTAAACCTTGGCGGTCAGAACATAGGGTTTGCCCCTATCATTTTTAATTCTTAATGCTATTGTCATCCTATCGTACTCGTACGATCCAGGCGGTCCCGCTTCGAAACTAGGCCGCCTCGGTTAGTTTTCAATTACTTCTTTCGTGGGTTCTTGTTGTCTACATAGGTCCTAACGCAATGACGGATTGCATCACTACGGCTGATGTAGATTCCCTCCTGGACCCATTTGTCCAAAACGGCTACATCGTTCGTTCCCAAATTGCAAGTTACTGTCTTTGTACTGGGCATTTTTCACCTCCTTTTTCAGCAACGACGATTGGTCAGTTTCCTGCCTTTCGAACCGAATCAAAAGTCATCGTTTGACCGTACGTCTGATTGTTGTATTAGTTGTATAATGTGTGAACCACTATATATACGTTGAATACGATTAGTAGGCGATGTTAGGGGAAAGGGCAAAAGAACCAATAAAACGGAGGATAGATGTGAATGTCACTCTAGCCTGTGTTGAATCAATCGATGAGGTCATAGAATCATCAATGTTGTTCAATAATCGTTCAGATTTCGTGATTCAAGCACTCAGACATTTCACTATGCAATATATGGCTACAGCTAAAGATATGCTGAGCAAAATCACAAAAAGATATTCTAGAGCGGGATTTACACAAAAAACGTATCAGGCCATCCTTGACGAATATACGTCTGCAATGAGTCACCTAGGGGCACAGTTAGATGATCGTTTTCGTGATACATTCGGTGGGGCATTAACTGAACAAATACCCATCAGAATCAATCAAGATTTCTATACACGTTTGAAAGATATGAATGAACTTAGTCCGCTGGGCATCCAGGGAATCTGTAGAATGGCAATCAAAGATTATTACGAGATTGTAAAATCGGATTCGCAGGATATGACGACTTTCGTTCAAGATTACAATGCATTATTACAGAATACAGAGTACTCAGAAGCCACCGAGGAGGACTTTACAAAATATTTCGATAGAAACCGTCCTCAGAGAAGTCGTCGCGAATGAATGCACATCATTGAATAACACAGTTAATCAGAGGGGATGTTTGTGACCTCTTGGATTCTTATCTCTAACAATGCAGATTACGACCTCGATGGGCTATTTGAAGACCGCCAACATATTTACTGGCAGCAAAAAAGAAACAAATTCAGCACGGGAGATATTGTTTGTATGCAACATGGTCCCCTTGAGCCATACTGAAATGGTATGTTTCAACCCAACAGCTTCAGCATTCCACCGAATGCGGCGGACGATGCAACCTGGATGGATGCGGCACCGCACAGCATCCCCGCGTCTCCGTCCTTCATGCCGATCCTTTCGGCAAGTTCGGATAGATCGGGGTACTCCAACTGCACCGCATCATAGTAGGGGACGGTGACCTTGCCGCCATCCATACGGAACGGCATGCACACGGATGCACCCATCATGATTGCGCCGTCCCGGTACTTGATGTCGCTGTCCATGAGATGTCCCTTGCCATGTGCCAGCAGTACGAATTCGGCTTTGCAGTCCAGTAATCCTAAGGGCTGTTCCTCGGGAATCTCGATACCCGTCCCATCCACGAGTTCCTTTCCTTTCGGAGTAAGGTAGATTCCTCTCTTCTGGGCATCGGCGAATCCCATTCCCCTGAGATATTTCAGTATCGTACGGACCGCACCTTCGCCGATGCCGGTTATGTCGGCCAGGGCATGACGGCTGACCTTGCCGTCGGAACAGAGGTACATGATGTACAGGATGTGAGCATCCGTGAACCTGCGGACCATTCCGCGGCGCATATCTATGCTCAGCTCCCTCATGGGTTCCTGGAACATACTGCCTATGAAAGGACAGAAGTAACTGGGCTCCAGATGTGTATTCAAACAGTCGGTTGTCTGCGACTCCGTATTCATATTCCCGACCTCATCTTTCTGTACAGCGATATCACGAATATTCCCGCGAACATGATTATCAATCCCAATTCCACGGCCAGAAGCAGGGTCTGGTCCTTCTGGGGTTCCGGTTCGGTTATAGGCTGCGCGCTGTACTGCGACCAGGAGGACAGCACCTCGTTGGAGGCATAGATGCTGAAGGCATCGACGTCCACGTTGGTGAAGGCGTTCTCGAAGGAGGAGAAATAACTGCAATGCACCTCCAATTCGGTAACATGCTTGCAGTTACCGAATGCTCCGTTCCCGAGGCTCTTCATGTTCTCGCCGAGTACTATGAACTCCATGGAGGATGTCCCGGTCGAGGAATAGAACGCATCCTTCCCCACGGTCTCCACCCCGTTCAGGTCGACGAACTGCAGTCCGTCGCAGTTGTAGAACGCCTTGTTACCGATGGTCCTGACGGAATCCGGAAGGCTGATGTCGGTGAGCCTCGGACAGTTTCCGAAGCAGTCGTCTGGTATCGCGGTGAGGCCTTTCCCGAAGGTGACGTTGGACAGGCTGGCACATCCGTAGAATGCGCTTACCCCTACAATCCTGACGGAGTCGGGAATCGTGAATCTAGTAAATGCCTTCCCGTCGCATCCAGTGAACGCGCCGCTGCCGATGAACACCAGTTCGTCGGAGAAGGACACGTTGGACAGGGACTGACACCCAGCGAACGCCTGGTCCCATATGTACACCACCGAATCGGCGATGTAGAGGTTGGAGAAGGTGGAACCGTAGAAGGCGCGGGTCTGGATGCCCTTGATGTGGCTGCTGAGCTCCATGGTCGCGATGTTGTAGGGATCGCTGAATACCAGCTGGTACCTGGTCTTGACGGCGGCATCCCTGGAGAACATGAACGCCGCATCGCCGATCTGCGTGATCGGATAGGAGGTGCCGCTGACGGAGACGGAATCGGGGACCTGGACGTACGGGCCCGAGACGTACCTGTGGATGACCGCCTCGTCGTCGATTATATAGTAGGTGAAACGGAACGTGTCCTTGCGGTAGGATCCGTTGTACTCATGGATCTCCAGGTCGTCCTCGCCTATCGCCCATCCGGTAGCGTCGGGACGGTGGTGTACGGTGACGCCGGCGGGGACGGCTCCCTCGAACGTGGGGGAGTTGCCCAGGAAGTAAACATCCTTGATTCCGGCATTGGACCAGGCCAGCCATGAGAAGTGCCTGACGGTCACTGGGATCACTGCGGAGGGTGCGTTCACCACGCCGTTGAGCGCTCCCGCATCCATGATGTCGAGGGTGCATCCTCCGAAGGAGGACGGTACGAAGAGAACACCGCCCATGTTGTCCAGTGTCATGGATACGAGGGTGGAGTTGCCGGTGATCCCCGAACCAGTGGTGGTGAATTCGACATCTCCGTACGGGCAGACGACGGTCTGCCTCACGATGACCTCGTCGGTGGTACCGACGGCATAGAACTGCATCAGGTCTGTGGAGAATGTCACGAACCTGCCGTCGTAGGACGGCTCGATATGGGTGGTGGCTCCGGATGAGGTTATGTTCCAAACGTCCGCATGGACGCCCTCCCCCAATTCCAGGAGAAGAGAAACGTCGGCGGTGACGTTCAGGGACTTCAGATCCATGACCGAAGCACCGTCGACACGGAGGTTGAGACGGTAGAAGTTGCTGTAGTTGACCTTCTTCAGCGCCGATGAGATCTTGACGTTGAAGGGTCCGTTCTGGACCGAGAAGGAGAGTTCGTCTCCGTCGCCTATCACGGTCAGGATCGATGAAAGGCTCATGGTGAACGAACCGCGGGGAACGATGACGATCGCTTTCGCATCGCCGCCGTGCTCAGCTATCAGGGCGGAAACCGATGCCTTGTCGATGGATACCGCAGTGGCGTTGGGATACTGGGAGAGATCACATATCACAATCTTTCCATCATACTTGGTTGCCGTATGTGCCAGCGCTGCCGTGAACGATACGGATACCGTATCTCCGGACATGTTGCCGTCGGTGTCGCGGGGAGCGTCGTAAGCCCCTGTGATCTTGGAGACGTATACCGTCGTATCGCCGACCACGATGTAGTTGGTGTCGTACTCCTTGGTCAGGGCTGAATCGCGGTACATCTTCGCAAGAGCGGAACCGTGGAACACGTCCAGCGGGAGCGTGCCCCCGATGGACGAACCGTACTTGGCGGGATACGCCCCCACGGTGGAACCGCTCTCCACGAAGGTCAGGGTATACTCCCTGGCCTCCGGCTCGAAGTATGCGTAAGCATAGGTGATGTCGGTGATGTTGTCCAGATCCACCGGGACGTAGTTGTTGGGAGTGATGCTCCATCCCACGAACGAATACTGGTATCTCACGGTGGGATCCCTGGACGGATCGGTAGGAAGTATAGCCGCAGTGCCGTATTCGGTCGATGAAACGGATATCGGAGAACGGTCGTAGTTGAAGAATTTCACATCGTAGGAACGGGTGACCGATGTGAACACCGGTTTGACAGTGATGTTGTCTGTGACGGTGGTCAGATCCTGATCCCAGTGGTCGAACACGTAATCGTACTGCTGATTGCTCAGTTTGCTGGGTACCCCATCGTAAGTTGCAGCGGAACCCGGGGAGACGTACTCCTTCCTGATCAGCTTGTCGTCCTCAGTGAGGTAGGTCACACACTTCATGTCGGGAGTGATGTCGACGAAGGTCGCAGTAAATGCCGTATCCTTCGTTATGGCTGCAGTGGTGTCTCCCCAACCGACGAATCCCTTACCGTCGATGGAAGGTTCCGATACCTCGGACATGTCCACCTGCTGACCGTATCTGACCTGCTGGGTCTTCCATACGGAGCCGTTCGGGAGCTTGAAGGTCACATCGAGGATGTTCTTCATGACCGTAATCGTATCTGTCTCCGGATTGGGCTCGGGGCCTCCCCTGTCCTGCACGTAGCCGTCGCCGTAGGGGTCGGGGGTAGAGATGAGGTATATGCATTCCACGTACGGGTACACTGCGGGATCGTAGTATCCGAGGGTGTAGCTGTTGAACGTCCACTGGTGGTCTATCCAACAGAACTGGTTCCAGAACGCCCAGATGTTATCGCCCAGGTTATCGTTGCCAAGGCCGAACATGGTATTGATCCAATCCGCCACGTCGTTGCCCATTCCGTCGTTGCCGGTGTAGGTCTCTATCTCCCCGGGCCAGTTGGCGTTGATGGCGTTCTTCAGGACCTCTCCCATACTGGACCCCTCGGCGCTGATCCAGAATCCCTGCTCCCTGATTTCGGAGGTGAAGACGGATTTCACGTGCTCGTTGTCGGGGGAGAACCCGTTGGCGAACCTGATGAAGATGTACCCTGTGGATACGGGCTTGAAATCCGGTTCGGAATAGACGATGCTGCCGTTGACCTTGGTCATGGTAGAGATTGTGACACAGTAGGTGGTGCCGGACATCATCCTATCGTTGGATGCCGTGTTGAAGGCCTGCATGCTCCATCCGGAGTTACCGGGTGCGAGCCACTGGAAGACCCTCCAGTACTCATTGTCCGCTGCCGATGCCTTACGCTCATCCACTGATTCTATAGCAGTCATTGTCTGGTTGAGCTTTATAGCACGGCCCTGGTCTGCTACCGCCTTATTGATTGCTTCCCTGACGGTCTGAACGTTGCTGACGGTGGATTTCGTATACGTGCCGTCATCGTTGAGAATGTACACGTTCACGTCGTCGCAGATCTCCGCCGAGGAATCGTCGCTGTTTATGACTACAGCTACCGCTGCAACTATCGCGAACAATGAAAGTGCCAGCAGTATCTTCCTCATGGTATCACTTGATGTATCTCTTGGGGAGGACGTAGATCTCCCCGTCGACGTCGAGGCCGACGCGTGCGTCCACCTCATATACCTGTCTGATTAGGTCCTCGGTGATTACCTTCTTCGGATCGCCGATGGTGACGATGGAACCTTTCTTCATGATGATGCATATGTCGCAGTACCTCGCCATGAGGGAGATGTCGTGCTCCGCGACGAGGATGGTCATGTCCTTGCGGGCCATGTTCTGCAGGTATTCCATCACCTCCAGCTTGTACTTCATATCCAGGTGGGAGGTGGGCTCGTCCACCAGCATGAGCTTGGGTTCCTGCACGTACGCTTTGGCGATGAGTGCACGCTGCTTCTCTCCCGATGAGCACAATGCCACCTGTTTTCTCCTGAGATGGTCGAGGCCGAATGTCTTCAGTGCCTCGCGGACGGTCTTCTCGTCCTCGGGAGACTCCCACCAGACCTTGTTCACGAAGGGGTACCTTCCCAGCATGACCAGTTCCATCACCGTAGTGCCGAAGAGGGGTCCCGGCTCCGCCGGGACGTTGGCCACCATCTTCGCTATGTCCTTGGCCTTGAAACCGGCGGTGTCCTGACCGTCGATGGAGATCTTCCCCGTCCAGTTGGTGTGGAGCTTGGAGATGCACTTCATCATGGTGGATTTGCCGCATCCGTTGGGACCTATGAGTCCCACCAGCAAACCCTTGGGCAAAGTGAAGTTGATGCCGTGAAGGGCCTCGAAATCGCCGAAACTGATCCGGAGGTCCTCAATCCTCAGCAGTTCCTCGCCGGTGAGACCGGCATCGGAGTTGCGGATGTTGGCGAGTGAATCATCCGTCATAGTCGCGCCCCCTCCTGATGAGCATGTAGGCGAAGACAGGAGTACCTATCAGCGCCGTGACCGCACCTACAGGAATCTCCAGCGGTGCGATGACCGTCCTTGCGACGAGGTCGGCGAACAGCATCAGGCACGCACCGAGAACGATGGATGCGGGCATGATGAGACGGTGGTCGCCGCCCATGAGCATACGGCATGCATGAGGTATGACCAATCCCACGAATCCGATGACCCCGACGAATGCGACACAGACCGAAGTGAGGATGGAAGCGACGACCATCATCTCGGCCTTGAACATCCTGACATTGAGACCCAGCTGCCTGGCCTGGTCCTCTCCCGACATGAAGAGGTTGAACTCCCTGGCCCACAGCATGGCGATGAACGAAATCGCCAGTGCGGGGATGAGGACGAGGAAGGCGTTCTCCCAGGTGATGTTGGCGAAGGAACCATACAGCCACCACATGACGTTGGTGAGGTTGTCCTTCTGCAGGGACAGGAAGATCGTCTGGACGGAAGTGAACGCGAATCCGACGATCGTACCTGCAAGGATGTAGTTGGTGGCGGATCCTCCCGCGCCTTCGGCTACAGCGAGGGTGATTCCGAAGGCGAACAGACCTCCGGCGATGGCCGCAACGGGGATGATGTAGTTGCTGAAGTCGCTGAGTGCGGAGAGGGTAATGCCCATCACCACGATGGCGATGGCGAAGCATCCCGCTCCCGACGACACTCCGGTGATGTATGGATCCACCAGGGGATTCCTGATGAGTGCCTGGAACATGCATCCTGCGATGGCGAGACCGGCTCCGACGCCGATGGCGGCGATGGTCCTGGGCAGACGGGACTGGAAGATGTACAGTTCCGTGGTGTCGAGGTCATGGCCTCCCTTCTGTATCGCCGATACCAGGGCGGAGAAGGCATCCGTGATGGGGATGATCCCTCCCGATGAGATGGCGATGGAGATCATGAACATCACCGCACAGATGAATATGCCCACCAGGAGGATGATCGTGAATCTTCTCCTCTTGATGGAGATCTCGCTCCTGTCGTCGTCATCGGCGACCATGTCGTCCTTCATTCCGTTGTATCCTTTCCTCAGGGTGGAGAAGAGCCCTTTCAGCGGGCCTCTTCCCTTGGGGGCCGTTCCCTCGGGGGGGCCGGCCGTGTCCTGAACGGATGTTCCTTCGTACGGTCCGTTCGGGTCTTCGTTCTCGTTCATTCGTTCACTTCCTTGGTTAATGTAAATTCAATGTCTGTACGCCCATACCGCGACCGCCAGCACCACGAACACGGATGCGATCATGGCAATCCACGAGGGATGTGCCAGACCCTGCGACTGGTACTCTATCTCCCCGCTCTTCGCGCGTTCGTTGCCGGAGGTCTCGGATATCACGTATATCGCTCCGTAATCGTTGCCCACCAGCACTTTACCATCGACTACGGTGGGACACACCATGCTGTAGGCGTTGCCGTTGTAAGGTGAGACCCTGCACTTCCACACCACGTAGCCTGTATCTGCGTCGAGACACCAGACGTTGCCTCCGTTGGCTCCCTCGGTACCGGGGGAGTAATCCATGCTGTACACCCTCCCGTCACAGAATGTCGTTCCGCCGATGGACAGGGCGTCGGTGGGCCTGCACCACAGCATGCTGCCGTCGGATACCCACATGGAGTAGTATCCGCTCACCAGGTCCACGTCCTGATTGGTGACGGAGTCCCTGACCTTCTGATCGGAAAGGGCGGAGACGTAGCAGTAGAACCTCTCGCCGGAGACGACCGGCCTTCCGCACCTGATGTCTTCCTTCCACAGGATGGATCCGTCGGTGACGTCTATGAGCATGATACCTCCTCCGGCGGAGCTCATCTCGCCTCCGGAGTAGCATACCAGTGCTTTCCCTCCGGGGCATACTGTAATGGATGAGACCTGGCCGACCTTGTTGCCATTGGTGTCGGTGACGCTCTGGACCCAGATCTTGGACCCGGTGAGGCCGTCGGCACAGATCAGTCCGCCTCCGTAGTTGCCGATCATCACGTATTTCGTACCGTTGTAGTCGCAGACCACCGGGGGATGGTAGTAGAAGCATCCTCTGTACTCGTCGTCGGGCTTGTAGGTCCAGACCTCCTTGAATCCCTTCTCCCTGTCGATGGAGAAACATCTGAGGAGACCGTCGGAGGTACCGAAGTAGAGGACACCGGAATCGTAGACGGTGTTGGTCATCCCTCCCTCCAGATGGATCCTGTCGCTAGAGACGGAGGAATCGGTCTTCCTGGGGATGTAGGTGGTGAGTTTGGATCCCTTGCAGATGTCGCCGTCATCGCCCGAAGGGGCGAGCTCGGCGACCGCTTCGCCGGTGAAACGGTCGAAGCAGTACATGTGCCAGTTACCCGAGGTCACTACGATAAGATTGCCCACGATGACGGGGGTGGTGATCTCCGTGTTCCCTGAATTGGAATAGGTCACGGACCACAGCAATTCTTGGTTCACGGGGTCGAGACAGTTGATCCTCGCCAGTGCGTCCATTCCCACGGCACCGTACTTCCCGGCGACGGTGTGATATATCATCCCATCAGCGTAGAGTATGGATGAGTCGACAGCACCGGCGTAGGTGTTGGTCCATTCCAGCGGGGTGGCGACGGTCTCCGGTCCGTACGAGGAACTCACACCGGATGAGGAGGAGTCGCCGCGGTAGGAGGTCCACACATCCCTGTAGTCGGGATTGGAGACGGGGATGACAGTGTCGTTGGGGTAGTATCCCAGGGCCAGGAAGCCGTTGGAATACCTTTCGGTGACATCTGTGGTGAGGAACTCCCATTCGACCGTGTTCCATGCGTATAGACGCCAATGGCAGGCCTGTCTGTTCACTCCCGTACCCACGGTGACCTCCGACACACCGTCCACGGAAAGGACGGTTCTTTCGCCGTCCCTGTCGCCGAATGAGACACGGGAACCGAGGGTGTTGGTCAGCATGGCCTCGATGGTGTTCCCGGACACGATATCCTTCCATTCGGTATGACCGTTGCCGAAGTCCACCAAGAGGGCGTCGGGAACGGTCTGGGCATCATCTGCCGAGGAGCAGTCCAGCACCAGAGGTACCGAACAGAGCATCAGCAGCACCGCCGTCAGGGAGATCAGTCTCTTTGCCATTCCAACAGCCCCTGTGCTTTCACGTACCTGAGATACCCGTTGTCGGGATCGTTGTACGAATCGTTGTAATATTTCACGCCCACCACGTCGGTGGGGTCCTCGTTGATGAACGATTCCGGATCCATGATCTTGGCCAGGAGCTCCAATGACTCCGGGAGCCTGGCCCCCGCCCTGGATAGCAGGCTGGCGGCATCGCCGGAAAAGACGTACACCTCGCCGTTGGCGTAGGCGGGGGTGCGCTTCCACATGTCGTTGAAGTGCGATACGAGAGTACGGTACTCCCTCTGGGAGGTGATCTGCTCCGCATCGTGTATTATTATGATGATATCGGGCTGCCTCTCGTAGACAGCCTCCTTGGAGGCCATGAACCAGGAGTTGGAGTCGTTGGCGAAGATGTTCCTCGCTCCGAGGGACTCCAGCATGTTGGTTATGTACGTTCCGGAACCGGCGGTGTAGGGAGAGTCGCTCACTCCGAGGGCGACGAACACCTTCTTGTCCTGGAGGTCGGCGATGCGACAGACGTTGTTGATCGCTTCCGAGACATCGGTGATGTAGTCGTTGCCCCTCTCCGGGAATCCCAGGGCGGAGGCGCATATCCACAGGTTCTTGAGGAGGTCGTCGGTGGTGACCGCGTTGTAGAGTACGACGCAGTTTATACCCGATTTCCTGAACTTGTCGGCCATGGTAACGTGCTCACCGGTACCCCCGTCCAGGAAGACGATGTCGGGGTTCTCGGCTACTACCTTCTCGAAGTTGGGGTCTGTGTAACCTCCAACGATGGATATCTTACCGCTATTCTGAGCAGACACGAGCCCGTTGGGGTAGTCGCTGTACCTGTCGGTGCCCACTATGTAATCCAATCCGCCCACGGCGCAGACGGTCTCGGTGACGGATGGTGCGAGGGTGACGACCTTCAGGTCCTCACCCATGGGATTCTTCCCGAGCTTGGCGTAGCTGTAGTATGTGAATCCCGTCTGGTCGACGGCGGGCATCATGGTGCTGCCGACCCCGGTGCGCGCCCAGGAGATTATCTTCTCCTTGGAGACGTCGTATTCTCCAGGGCTGTCGACCTTGACCCAGTTGCCGTCGCTGTTGAGGACGTACATCCCCCATTCGACGTTCAGCAGTTCGGTCTTGTTGTTCACCGAGTATACGGAGCCGTCACCGTTGCGCACTACCGTGTAAGACTTGCCGGAACATGCCTCATCGAGGGCCTGGTCCCCGGTCATGCCTTCGGGGAACTCCATCTCTATCCAATCCACTTCGTAGTAACCGAAGTCGATCATGACCCCCTGTTTCGCATCGACGGAGTCGGCGGTGAAACCTATGACGGAAATGCCCGTGGCCGCGAGGATCGCGATGACCGCAGCGGACACGAGCTTTACTGTTGATGCCTGCATCGGATGCACTTCACTTGTCTTCTCAGGCCCTTCTCCTCATCACGAACACCGCGCCTAGAAGTGCCAGTACTGCCACGACGCCTATTCCTGCATAGAGGAACATGCCGTTGCTACCGCCGTTGCTACCGCTGTCGGAAGGTTCGTCGGAAGATTCGGACTCGTAACCTATGGCGTAGATCGACAGGTGGTCCGCGTCGAAGGATACGACACCGTTCTGGTAAGTGACGTTGGTGGCGTATGTCTTCTTTCCGTAGTCGTCGATCCTCCAGGCCTTCAGTTCTTTTCCGTCCTGGATTTCGATGGCACATGCCATGGACAGAGTGAACGTACCAAAATCGTGCTGCTGATCATTACCGCACTTGAGTTCGATGGAGAACACCTTGGCCGTACCTGCTGCTGAAGTCTGCTTTGGCGTCATCTTCGGATTTTCTGAAGAAGACAGTTCCAAAGTCCCATTTACCGCTGCCAAATTCTCTAAAGCATCAGGACTCAATTGAAGCTCAACCGAACCTGCACCCATTACTAAGGTAGCCTTGATATCTGACAGGTTATCGATAACTGCTGAAGATAATGAACACTCCGATCTCACTGTAACGGTCGATAAGCCAAGATTGGACTGAATGCTGCTAAGGAGACTTCCGAAATCATTAGGCTCATGATCAGAAATAGCAATATGGGCTGAATCACCATCGATCTGTAGTACTAACTCCTCATTCTTGGAAACTATTTCCGAAGTGGATTCGCTGGATTCCAGTGTATCTCCGCTGTACCTTTCGACAGTCACATCGTGTTGGACGAATGAAACGTAGGTAGTGGTTATTTCGGTTTTTACTGTATTCGCGCCGGACATAAGGTCCAAATCGGACCTTACCTCAAAAGTTGTGAGGGCCATCTCTCCGTTCCAATACGTCGAGGACATCGTGAATGCCACCGTGTTCGTAACAAGAATGCTCTCGGAATCGTATTCTTTGGTCTCTTTGCGAGTTGTTGAGGTAGGATTTCCGTTATTATCCAAGGCATCATAGTCTTCCGTTTTTGACAAGGTCGTTATTTCACGAGTAAAGACCGTATTCCCGTTAGCGTCCTTACCCACCTCTGTTCTTTCGATAGTGGAGCCCGAATCGTTAGAAACCGTATCTTCGATGATCTGCGTACTGCTTCCGTCATCCGACGAAATAACTTTGTTGGAGTGTACGACCCTGTTGCCCTGTTCATCGATAGTAACGTTCGGTAAAACTTCGATCTCTATCGGATAGTCCTTGCCTCCGACGGATATTGTTACAACACACGTTGCTTCAGTCTTACCCGTGAGCGTAAGCTTCCCTTCGGTTATATTCCACTGCACCACGGATTCATCGGAAATGCTGACAGATGATCCCTGTGGCAGATTGATTGTTTTTGGAACATCGTACTGAAGAGCTAGGTACGAAGATACGAATACCTCATCTGCAGAGATCGGCACGGTGGAATATATGGCTTGTTTCCCCACCAGGTTATCCAAAGACTCTGGGAGGTACATCGTGATCTTGTGATATGCACCATCGTCAAAGTAATACCATCCTTTGTCACCGGAATTGTAACTTAATGACGTGCGCTGTTGAGTGTTCTCCTCCAAAAGGATAACATATCTGTAATACGAGGTCAGAATCGCATTATCCTTGTGCTGGGTTGTGTATGTAACGGTATTTTGATTACTGATAGTCTCCCACGACTTCCTAATCTCGTTAAGTCCCAAGACCTTGTAGTTTTTCTCACCGATCGTCACTGTATCTCCATCGATGACCGATGTCGGAAATGCGGATGACAAACAGGAATACCAACTGCTTCCATAGGCGTCGATGGCGTCCAAATCATCCCCATTCATCAGCAGGAAGGTTGTTTTCAGCTTGGTATCGCTTATGTAACAATCGATGTATCCACTATCAACATAATATACGAACTGGCCGCCGGGACCTACTCTCACGGCTTGAGAAGAATATGTCTGTCTATTCGCGTCTGCGCTTAACCGATAACTCGACGGTTCCAAAGTCCATTTTTCGCCATCGTATTTGTCAGTGAACACATATACTCCCTGGGTACCCGCATTGTACGGTACGAGATAGATATACACCTTCCCGTCATCTTTGAATGCGGTATTCATCACTATTCCACCATGGGTCATATAGGAGACCGCTACACTATTGGGAATTGGCTCACCATCTTCACCTATATCAAAGGAAATTAGGGACGTTCCCTGATCGTTTACACCTCCTTCGGTTGTTTCAGTACCTAACGCTCTGGCATTAAGATAACCATGGCCATCATCAATTATCAATTCTGAAGTAATTCCTTTGAATTTGTTCCCAGAGGGTGTCTCAATATCCTTATAATGTGGATTCAAAAACTTGCCTGTATCAAAATCAAATTTTACCCAAGCGATTTCACAAAAACGATCTTCAAATCCTGCCTGAACTCCCCCGAATAGACCAGCTACATATGTTGGAAGATAGAAATATCCATCATAATAGGTAAGCCAGCCGTCATCCCATAACATCCCCCCGATTCCTGGTGTTAAATCTACTTTTTCAAACACTTCCGTTTTGATGTTGAATGCTACAATTCCACGATACCCCTCAACGGTCATATCGTTCCTATCTGCCTCGAGGAAGAATACCCAGTCTCCGATAAAATTAAGTGATGAAACCTGACCGTATTGAGCAAATAACTTGAACGTGGTTGATGTGTTGAAAAGATTCGTCTTTACATTATTCTCCAAATCTGAATCGATTGCAACACTGGTTTTAAACAACTGGTACTCATTACCAATTTGCAGGCACCCATAGTAAAATCCATCGTAGTACGTAACGTAACGTAGGTTTGAAGGAATATCGTATAAGTAATTGAGATTCAGATCGTATGCTTTGTACCCAGTGGTATCAAAGATTACTCCGTTGCCATAACTGATATAATGATAAAAATCTGCAGCAAGGCCAACTGACCTCACTGTATTGATGATTGCCCCGCTGTTTATATCCAATGCATAAAGAAACTCGCCTGCACGAACATACACCATATCCCCAACTATCAACGGGGTACATGGCATTCCGCCCCATACGCCCTCGGTTTTTATCAAATCGGTGCTACGAAAAGTCCAATTCATAATCATGGACTCTCCAGGCATTATCACATCTTCTTCAACAACATGTTTTATGAGATATACAGAAGTCGAATAATTCCTGCATTCTGGTATTATAGTAACTTGCCCATTGACCGAAGATATTGTTATTGCAGTCGTGTTCGAACTATATATGCAATCGCCCACAACATTCCATTTCACAAATTCATAACCTGGGTCTGGCACGAATAATAAAGATAATTCATTTGAAAATGTACCTCCCTCGTATTCTTGCCCCGAAGTAACCTCAATCACGTGTCCGTGTGTACATGACAATAGGATATTGTTATCAGAGGTAGCAATCGATTCGCTAGAATTGATTACCGTAAACCCCATTAAAGCAACAGCTAAGAAAGAAACGATAATGACTGTTCTCAGCTTATCCATATACATTCCTCCTCCATGTAAGATGTTTGAGGGGTTGCCCCCTCCTTTTGATGTTTATGCCTTTCTGCGGTAGTAGTTGAATCCCACCAGCATCGACAGGGCGATCCCGACCACCAACACCATGCCGAAGTACAGCATGAAGGTGGCACCGGATCCCTCCGGGGCGGACTCCGCAACAACCACGTAGGTGGAGTTGTGGGCGGTCTCGAAGGTGACGCTGTCAGAGGTGTGGGATATCACCCTCATCTTCTCCAGCGCGGACCCGTTTTGCCAGTACACGACAGGAATCTTTCCTTTCTCTGCGGTGTAAGGCAGGGTGACCTGCATCTTCCCGGTTATGGGCTGATCGTCGGCCTTGGTTACGGTGACCTCGTACGCACGGGCGATACCGTCGACCTCCGCGGTGTTGGGTATCTCCTCCACCTTGGTGATGACGGCGGTGCCCGCTCCGATGGAAGAAGTGTCCTGTATCACCACGGAGATGTTATCGTCCATGGTGACCGTGACGGACTTCGCATCGGCTGGGAGAACGAACGCATCCGTATCCTTGTCCAGGACGACCTCGGTCTTCCCGGTTTCATCGACGGTGGCATTCATCGCGGCCCACACGGCACTGATGGTCAGATTCTTGGCCGGAACTGTACTCGGTATCTCCTGGTCCCACCTAACGAAGGTGAATCCGTCCTTAGAGGGATCCGCGGGAGCGGTGACCGCCGTTCCGTACGCCTGGGTGATCTTGGCCACATCGGACCCTCCGAGGGTATCGAAGGTTAGGGTGTAGGTGTTGACCGTCCACTGCGCCACGTAGGTGGTGTTGCCTGCGGGCATGGTCGAGGGGAACGTCGGATCCCATCCGGAGAAGGTATATCCCTCCCTGACAGGGTTCGCCGGAGCGGTGACCGCCGTTCCGTACGCCTGCGTTATGCTGTCCACGGCACTTCCCCCGTTGGAATCGAAGGAGACGGTGGATGCGGCGCTGATGAACTTTGCCGTAAGTGTCGCGTCAGCCGATGCACTGAATGTGTATTCAGCCTGTGCCGAGACCCTCTCGCTGCCGGCGAACCAACCGTCGAATAGGTATCCCGCAGCTGCTTCCGCGGTCACGGTGACCTGCTCCCCCGCTTTGTACTCCTTTGCACCGGACACGGAACCGCCAGATGACGGATCCGCGGTCGCGGCAACATCGTAGAACTGCAGGTAGCTAAGTGCACAATGGTACGTTGCTCCGTTGGGGGTGGCGATGACGGTGTAGTTCTGGTTCTTGTCCAAAGCTACACCCATATCTACGCCGACCCTCTTGCCATCGGACCCGCTCGCCTTCAGCACCTTGCCACCGACGATCACATCGTACATTCCGAGTCCGGGGTCACTGTCAAGCACGATGACGAGATAGGTGTTCCCGTCTGTGTACTCGACGGTCATCCCGCTGCAGTCGTAGGGTTCCCATCTTTGTGATGCCGCATCAGACATGTCTGATGACGGCCCCAGCACAGCTACCGCTAATACTACGGCGAACAGTGCCGAAACCGCCAGGACTGTCTTGGCTCTCATCCGCACACCTCAGGGCTTTCCTACCACGGCCTGTATCTCGGACACGCACATGATCACGGGAGAGTGCACGATGACATCCTCCACGGTACCGGTGGCAGAAGTGCCCTTGAACGAGAAGGTAGCGTATCCGAACACCAACATGGCATCGTCGTTGTCGAGCAGGAACTCGCCGGTGACGGATGAGACCTTCTTATCGGTCGGGATGGCCACGGTGAAGTTGCTCACGTTCTCGGTCACTCCGCTGGTAGTGTAGATCCATACCTTGTCGGTGTCGTTCCAAGTCTTGTAGACATAGCTGATGGCGAATTCGCCGTCGGAATCCACGTAACCGCCTTTAGCGGTGACCGTGGCCTTGAACCCATGCTTCTCGCCGGAGGCGATCTCCGCGACGGAGACGTCGTACTCGGATGCCTTGCCGACATCCTGGAATGCGACGGTGACGGTGACGTCGTTACCGTCGATGGAGTACACCATAGCGCAGTTGTCGGAGATGATTCCGTAACCGCCGTTGGAGGAGACTGTGTATGTGACCGTCTCGAACTCATCGGGCAGAACAGTGATCATGCCGTAGGTGCCGATGGCATTGGTTGTGGTCCAGAACACCTTTCCGTCACCACCGGTAACGGTAAGTTTCCAATCTGTTTTCTCGTCCTCCGTGAACTTCGCGGACAAGGTGATAATGCCGTTTGAATCCGCATCGTCGAAGAACACATAGTACTGAGCCCCAAGCAACATGCCGTTCACAGTCCAACCTACGAAACCATCCTTTTGGAGCATCGGAAGGGATATGACGTCGCCCAACCTCAATCCATCAATGGTCTTGACCGCAGTATCGGAATCCATGCATACGACCTTATAATCGATTGCAGTCCATTCGCAAGATATCACAAAGGCTTTGGCGGGGACCTTGAACGAATCTCCATTCAGGATCGAACCATCGAGTTTGACGGTGCTGCTATATCCTCTGCGGCTTTCAAGCTGTATGGTCAGCTCCGCTCCGAAATCTATTTCGGACCCTGCCTTGATTGCAACATCTCCACTGAAGATGGTTATACCATCGCCCTCGATGGTAACCGCATATTTTATCGGTACCAGCTTGGCGTAAACCGTCATGTCGGAGCTCAGCGCGCCATTGGCGTTATACGCAACGGTACAATTCGCATCCGTAAACCAACCACCGAAGGTATGCCCTTCGGGAGCTTTAGCGTCTCCTATTACTTTCGGTTCGTCCTTTGTCGCAACTTCGTAACTCCTGGAATCTCCGACAATCTTGAGAAGGATTACCTGTCCGGAAGATACCTCGGTTAGTTTTCCATCCACCTTTACAAAAGTTTTTCCTGCAAGCAAGGGTGCATTAGATTCTGCAGTAGATGCAAATGTTGCTATCTCCAACACTATCTCATTACCTTCAGCATCATACAGAGTCAATCCCGTAAGCTGAGGGCATTTGGAAAGATTCGCAGGGAAGGAAATCATCTGCAGGCTGCTTAGATTATTGAATGAAGTTGTTTTTCCCTTAGTAGTTCCTGAAGTAGAGTACCCAATGTCTGCACAACCAATAGATAAATCCACGAGTGATGAACATGAAGTGAACATACCGTTGGGAATTTTATCTATGCTCGTGAACTTCACGGAAACCAATTTTGTGAATGAAGCGAATGTTGGTTTTGTTGCGGTACCCATCGAAACGTTGGGCAATTCCAAAACCTTCAGACAGTTCTTGTCGAAAGAGACGTTCGTTCCAAATCTTATCGTAGAACTGGCGCTCTCGGAATATATTTTCTCTACATTCGTAAACGGCCCGTCAAGTACGGTAACGGTTGCAGGTATGGTTACCTGTTTCGCCCCAGCACTATAAAAATGCGCCTGAGAGGCATAAACTGTACTGCCATCGAGACTTATTGCCAATCCATTGATAAAGGACCAAAGTCCAAAATCCGGACCGAGATTAAACTGTTTGAGTTTTGTTGCACCGGATGTTACTTTAGAGTAATCCTTAACATCCATGCTGACCTTGTTCAAGGTCAAGGATTCCAATTCTGATCCACTGAATGGCGCTGTTCCCAAAGATACCTCGTTAACCTCTCCGATTGTTATTGACTTTATTCCCGTATTTTGGAATGCGTATCTTCCGACCGATGTTACAGAGTCCGGTAATGAAGATATCGTGACTTTGGGACAATTAGCAAACGCATTGTTACCTATGGTTGTTAACCTGCTCGGCAAAGAAGTCACTTCAAGGAGGGGCATACCTTGGAACGCACTGGCCCCTATCGTTTCAACCGAATCAGGAATAGTGTAATGAAGTTTCGAACATCCCTGCAAGAAATTATCAGGGATGGCCTTCAGAGAAGCTGGCAAACGGAGCGTTTCCAGATTTGATGCCTTCGAGAATACACCGGTACCCATCGAAGTCACGGAATCGGGAATAGTAACTTCAACAACCGCACTTAACGCAAATGCCTGATTGCCAATAGATGTTGCTCCGTCTGCGACCGTAACCTTTGATAGTTGCGACTGATTGAATGCCCCCTCGCCAATGTTGGCACAAACTGTGACTTCTCCAACCATCGCCGGAGCACATTTCATCGCCACCGTTTTCTCCTTATCGTAGACAATGTTATCCTCGGCGAAGTAACTCGGATTGTTCGGATCGACGGTCACAACAGAAACCTGGCTCAAAATCAACGCATTAAGGTTTCCAGTGTACTTAGCGGGAATGTGTATGGAAGTGTAATTGGTTCCGAGGAATGCTCCGACCGTAACGGTTTCCAAGTTCTCTCCCAGAACCACGGATGTTACATCCTTGCAATTCTGGAATGCATACAGACCTATGGAAACCACAGAGTCGGGTATAGTCACCGCTGTAAATGGTACATAATTAGTTGCCGTTCCGCCAAAGGCCGAATTACCAATGGTTTTCAATCCGCTGGGCAATTCCAGGTTCTTCAGAGAGGAACATTTTTCAAAGGCGTTAGCTCCAATCGAAGTTACCGATGAAGGTAATTCAACAGTCTTCAAAGAAGAACAATTCTGACAGAAATAATTAGGAACTGATTCAATCCCCTCTCCCACGATCAATGTTTCAAGACCGCTGCAGTTCTGGAACAAATTAGCGGGAAGGTTCAAATTCAGATTAGGTTGGATTACAACAGACTTCAAAATAGTTTGTCCCTTGAAGAGGGTTGAATTGATTGAGTCGACGATATATGTCTGACCCTCGGATGTGACTGATGACTTGATGGTTACAGCCGTGACGGATTTGTCCCATGCGGTAACCTGTGCAGTCAATGATTCACCACTTTCGGTCAAAGTGTAAGTTAATCCCCCGTCTACGACTGCGGATGATTCAGCTTCGGAAGTAGGTGCGAAACATACAACAGCCAAGAGGGCAACACAGCACATCGCCGAAAAAAACAATGCTTTCTTCATTGTGTGTCTCCTCCCAATAATCCCCTGCCGTCATGGAAAACCAATCATCCGGCGGAGGGATATTTTGATCAGCCTAAGATGCCACCAGAAGTAGCACTAGGTTTTCCGCTTACAGTACTAACGTGATTTTTGCTTTTCATTTAATCAACCTCCTAATCCGCCTTGCGCGGATCGGGTGACCGATCCGTCCTCGGACCGGCTTGCAGGGAGGGCCATTATGTGCCCTCGACCACGTTAGTATATACATCCAACTATCTATATAAATGTAGTTTTGGATGGGTTTCATGATGAAAATATTTAAATATTATTATTTTTGGATAATTAATGTATCTCTATATGTGCCAGACTCAATAATTTGAACAGGATTTACGCCGAATAATTCCAGAACTTCACGGGCCTGTTTGTTATAAATCGACATATGTAATGTTCTGTCAGAACGTCTGACCGCTTTCAGGTACTGCAAATCCCATAAAATATCCGAAACCGAACGTCCGGATTGCCTGCATTTGGAACGAATCCCCAGGTAAACTATGGTGCTGATGACATCCTGCAGGATCTTCCCGTTGACCGTATCTTCATTATTTTTGCAGAGCGGAAGCAATTTCAGGTACTCCTTTTCCGTCTTGAACACCGTCTCGATGAACGCTCTGCCGAAATAGTCGTCGAGGATCTCCGCCGGAGTCTTGTCCAGATTGGAGATCAGAATGAAGAATCCGCCGCGGTACCTCACCCAGTTCTTCTCACCCATGCCCATCTTGTCATATTCTTCCTTGTTTTCCGACATGTAGTCGCGGAATGCCGCATCCGCATTCTCGTTGTCGAGGTACACATAGGCGAAAACCTTGTGTCCGAACACCTCGTGAAGATGCTTTTTTCCGAAATAAGTGTGATTTTCTCTTACGAAATGGTACTTGCCGTTGGAGAATTGATTGCGGTATTTGGCGAAAATCGTCTTCACCCCGTATCCATGACGGTCGGGCATGCGGGCGATCAAAGACTTTTCCGTGCTGCCGATGCCGTATCTGGATACCAATTCCTTCCTGACATAACCCGCATCCAGTACGAGATCGGTGATCTGGATGCCGAGATACTCGCCGACATCCGCCGAAATCCTATCGACGGTGGAGACATCAGGAACGTTTCCCGGAAAAATATCATACCAGACCGGCAATCCGGTCGCCCGATCCAACACCAGAGCAAGACGGGTCTGCACCCCGACAGCATCCAGACCGTGGGAACACAATCTGTTCGTCGGCAGATTCCTGATCGCATTGTCCAAAGGAGTGGAATCCACATAGCAGGCGGTACCGAATTCGGGATCCTTCTTCCTCATGAGATGCACGAATTCCCTGAAAAAATGCTTCCTGGTGTCGAATTCTCCCATTTTTTTGAAATACTCACTGTCGGTACGCAGGGATTGGGGGCGGAGTTGGAGCACGGAGGATAGGAACGAACGCTCGATGAAACGGTCGCAGGTGATCTTGACACCGTTCTTCAGAACGCCGTATACCGTATGGCATAGCATTTTTTCCGTAAAGAACTCATTTTTCGAAATTTTGTTCAGGATGTCTATCAGACCAGACAATTTCATCATTTCCAGGACAGCGAAAGAATCGCCGAAGATCGTCTCGGCCGGGCGGAAATCACAGAATTCTTCCTTCGCGGACGGATCCGGAACGGATCTGAATAGGCCGGAATCCACATCATATTCAACCAGACCGCGGGTTTTCGAAAGAAATGTACCCTTTTTACGATCCGAATCAAGAAAAACTATCTGTCCGAGACTTTCCACCAGCTTCTGCTTATTGGTATTGCCCGACCCGGGCTGATAATAACTCTCGACGAGCGAGGCACTGCCGCCGATGTAATTCCCATCGCCGTCCTTATGTCCGTTCTGAACCCTGATGAATGTCATCCCAATCTAGTGCTATATAGCACTATATGATTAAAAACTATCGGAAGAATGCTCGGAGAATTATTCGGAAAACAGATCGTTTTTCGATGAAAAACAGTCGGAAACAAAAGAAAATATGGAAAAACTCTAAGAAAACTCTTAGAAAATCAGGGTTTCAAAAATATAGTGCTAAATGTTGCGTCATCGTAGGATCAGGGTTCTGTGGCAGGGAACGGGGGCGTGTAGCTCGCACTCAGGGATGCACAGAAAATAAGCCCGATGTCACAACTATCCTCGTTGAATACGTAATCAAGAGTCGAATTGTTGAACACCCATTGATTCCCAACTGCATGATACTGCGCCCAGTAGATGAAGGTGGTGCTATCAGGGACATCATAGCTAAGGCCTAAGAAGGAATCAATCCAACCGCCGTACGAGGTGTATAGACCCCATCCGTTGTTAGGCGCTTCACGCTCAACCAGGAACTGCAGTGCGGCAAGAGCCGTGAACTGATCCAGAGTGAAGGTGCTGTCAGCAGCATGCATCTCAGCAAAGGTCACGTTCTTCCAAAATCCAACTGCAAAATTGTTAGTACTGGTTGTAGAGGTATCGGTGGGATCATAAACGTACCCTGTAGGAAGATTAATCAGGTTATTGCTTACATAGGTACTTACATCATTGTGGTACACGGATTCGGGTCTGCTTACATCTGTGGTATCGTAAATCTGGAAGAAGAAATTATACTCAGTGGCCTGAGTTCCGGGACTGTTGCGGACGTATATAACTGCAGAATCATAATATCCAAGCGCCTGAGTGTCATAATTCTCGATATAAACTTCGATCTCGACAGTTCCGAGGCTCTTCGCATATACGGTGACAACGTTGGTGCCACTCGCGGTAAATGTTGTTCCCGCAGCATCAAACGACACACAGTTTCCGTCATTGAGGTCATTGAGTTTCCACTTGAGATCGGAAACAGACTTTCCCGTAGGATATGAATCCACAGTAACGGTAAACTGCGCTGAAGTCTGCCCGTCTTGCAAGAACAGACTAACGCGGTCGGTATTCAAGCTCATATGAGTACCGTGTCCTGTCAGCGCATCCGTTTCCTCGGACGCAAAGAAAGGAACGGTACAGGCCACCATCAGAACGGCGACCAATCCAGCAAATATCATTTTGCCATTCATAGGATGAAATCCCTCCTTTTGGATGTTCGTCCTCCATGTACCTCCCCCGGTCCCGTCGGAACGGTACTGTTCGGATACACTTGGACCTACCATCCAACTATTGAATGTCTTCGCAGCATATAAACATTATTTTTGGGTAATTTCTTACTTACCGTGGCATAATTCGCTTAGAAAATATTTTCATTATTTAAATATCTATATAAATAGTATTTAAAGAAAACACTATTTTACAATGAATTTCTTATGGATACATCCGTAGCAATCCGCAATTATATTATAACCTCCTTGCCTATCCTCCCCCATCACCATGTTCCGCATCCTCGATCCCCCTCCCCGCCCCAAGCCCTACGGTGACCCCGACGCCATGCTCATCCTGGAGACCCTGGAGAGACATCTCGGCTCCGGGAAGAGGACGGGCAGGGACGAGGTCATCGACGCCGTTGGCCTCAGCGAGGGTTACACCCGCCTCATCCTCGGGAAACTGGAGGGGATGGGGTTGGTGGACGTCTCCCCCCGGGGGATGATCGTCACCCCGCTGGGATGCGACCTCCTCAGGACCCTGGGATTCTCGCTCATGGAGATCGACCATACAGATTCCGCAATAGGGACGTACCAGGCCGCGCTGCTGCTGAAAGGAAAAGCAAAAATGATCGAGAAGGGTGTGGAGCAGAGGGATGCCGCCCTCAAATCGGGCGGCGACGGATGCACCACCATCATCCTCCGCGACGGGGAGCTCATACTCCCTCCGGACTGGAGCATCGACGAGCATTCTCCGGAACTGGCGGCGCAGATCCGTTCCCACGGCATGGAGGAAGGGGATGTGGTGCTCATCGGAGGCAGCAACACAGGGATGAGGGAAGCAGCCGTGGCGGCCAACTCCGCGGCGCTGGAGCTTGTCGGGTAAGATATCTCACGGACCCAGCGAGGTTATCGGCACCACGTAGACACCGTCATCCCTCATGTATGCCGCGGAGGACATCCCGCAGATGACGGCCAGGAATTCCGGGGGCTTCCCATTGGGATCGTCACGGATCAATGCATCCATATCCTTCAGGCTCTTCGCCCCTTCTTCTATTGCCCCCGCACCGAGTTTGATCTCGAACGCACCCCATCTTCCGTCCGGCATCTCGACGACCGCATCGATCTCCCTGTCCTTCCCGTCCCTGTAATGGTAGAGATTGCCGCCGTTCACGTAGGCATATATCTGTAGATCCCGCTCGCACATCGCCTCGAACATGAACCCGAACGTTTCCAGATCGTCCAGCAGCATCTCCTTGGTCAATCCTAGCGCAGATATCGCCAGTGCCGGATCGGTCAGATGTCTCTTGGGGGTCTTCCCGACACGTACGGAGGACCGGAGATTGGGGTTGAATGCACCCTGGTTCTCTATGAGGCACATCCTGTCCAGTACCGATATGTACTCTCCGACGGTATCCTCGGATATCGTATCGTCATCGAACTCCTTCATATCCCTGGCGATGACTTTCCTGCTCGCCAGTGTGGATTCGTTGCGGGACAGGGACCTGAGCACGCGCATCATCCTCGCAGGATCCTTGCTGCTGTCCACGGCAGGAAGGTCTTCGTAACATATCTGTCTGGCATATACCGACATGGCCTTCGCCGCCTGTGACGGATTCAGCCCCAGATTGCCGGGCCACCCCCCTCTGATGGTCAGATTGAGAATGGTATCCAGCAGAACATCCTTCATGGGAGTGTTGACGAACCTCCCCTCGAACATCCCTTTCAGCGATACTGTGCCGTCCGAGTCCTTCGATTCGAAAAGGGACATGGTCCTCATACTGACGGGGGCGATCCTGCCCAGTCCGCTGTGGAGCGGCTTCGACTCCTTTTTAGGGGTCGATGATCCCGACAGGATGTACATCCCTTTGAGGCCCTTCTCATCAACGGTGTTGCGGACCGCATCCCATACCGCGGGGAGAAGCTGCCATTCGTCGATCAGACGCGGATTGTCTCCCTTCAATGCATACCCCAGGTCCAACTTGGCCAATTTCAGGTTGCGATAATCGCCGTCCGGCAGATCCAACTGGTAGAAACTGTTGCAATGATGCTTGGAGGTCCAGGTCTTGCCGCAGTATTTCGGACCTTTCATATGCACAGCGCCGCTGACGGCAAGGGTCTCATCGACGATGTCGTCGACGAGTCTCGGAAGATACCTATCATTCTCGATCATACGGCTTAAGAAATGTGTTACTTATATAATAAGGTAATTTTCACCAGTTTCATAAGGTAGTTTTCACTATTTTCACAAGGTCATTTTCACCATTTTCACAAGGCAGTTTTCACCGTCTCGCCGGCCCCATCCTGATCGGATCCTTGCTGATATCCCTGATCCTCAGGACTATGATCTCCAGAGGCACGCCGGTCTCCGCCGCGGCCTCCACGCACCCTTTCCCCTCGGAATACAGGGCAACGGCGCGCTGGAGGTCCTCCTCGCTGTAGATTTTGCGGGGCTTTGACAGAACCCCTCTCCAATCCGTGGATTTGCATTTGGGGCACATGTACGGCCTGGAGCCCCCGCGGGGAATCCATTTGTGACCGCACCTAACGCAGGACACCTCCTGCCTCCGGCTGACGTTCCATTCGGTGGACCTGCAGAGGGGGCACCTGCGCGGTATCGAGTTGCCGCGGCTCCGCCAGGTGTGCCCGCAGACCATGCACAGACGGTCGGTCCTGCATATCTCCCCGGCACGGTCGTCGCAGAAGGATCTGCCGCAGAAGGGGCACTTGATTATCCTGTCGGGTTCTTCCTGTTTCAAAACGATGTCTCCATAGGAGGCTATGGATTGCACCGTAATAAAATCTCGTTACAAAGGATGGAAGAACACCATTGAAACCCGAATCTGCGAGGTATAGTTACATTAGACAGATGATTTTACTGCTCTCGGCTTTTTGAGCCGAAGATATTTACCACACCCTCTGTTGCCGCTATAGGCTCCCAATCGCTCAGTGTTGGTTATGATGAACACGGGTTGAGTGAAAGGATAATTTCATTGATGGTTATGCTGCAGGCGATATTCTTCTTTGCCATGCTCGTCTTTACAGTCGAGTAAGGGCTCCCCCTTACGCGGGAGCCCTTACTCGACCTAAATATGCAGTTCCGTGAAAACATTACGTCTTACTCATCAGCGCTTGCGTTTTATTCCTGCTTTTTTTATCAGTTCTTGGACCTCATCACCCTGTGAGTTGTCAGATTTTTTCTTAGCAATTTCTTCTCTTAATTCCTTGATCACTATTGTGCCAGTTATGCACATTTCTATTTTCTTTATTTGTTCATCAACAACAAAAGTTATAACGTCCTGAAGATCTTGAAGACCCAGATATTGTTTAAGCAATTCAATCGATTGCTCTATATATGTTCTGACTCCGGTGATGTTAACCAGTTGCGTTGGCTTTTCAACTGATGCTTTTCCATCATCTTTATTAATAAAAATGGACTGTATTGCGGACTGTGTAAGTTTTTCAGCTTCTTCTAATGGGTGAGTTGTTGACGCAATAGTAAACAGTTTACTCACCTGTTCAACAATTTCAGCAGTAATGTCGCGAAGTGCATCAAAAACGAATCCTGAAATGGAACTGTAGTAACCTTCATCGATGAAACTTTTGATCGAAGTGACTTCCTTTTCCGTCAGTCTAGCCGTGGAAGAATACTGGTCTTTTGATCCTATACTGCTCATTGTTACACAATCATCTAACTGTTATTATAGTATTTATAAATTGAAAATATCGTTGATATAGAATACATTAGTATCTATCAATATTCAAAATTTTTATATCTATGATTGTTGTATCTATCAACACGGAGGTTTGATATGTTCATAAAGAGCAATTCAAAGGAAGAAAAATCCGATTGTAATGAACAACCGCAGGAGTACAGCAAGTACAACAGACCGATTGCCACCATGCTCTCAGCCAGAGATGTAGCAATCATCGACCAAATGGTCAATGACGGCTATTATTGTTCTCGCAGCGATGCAATTCGTGCCTTCACCAGGTACTGCATCACCAGAATTGAGTGTGAGGGAGTGTTAATCAGATAAAAGGGCTCAGCGGACGACTCCTACTCGCCCGCTGAAGTATCACGGATGTGATGATATGAGAATGCAAAACAAAAATATAAAGAAAGCGACCCCTTTTGAGGTCGCATCGGCAAAGATGCCACCATGGCTCTTTGCCAAATTGGAGGAGTTCAGATATGAAAATGAGCTCCGGACCCGTAATGCAGCAGTGAACATCCTCATAATGCTGGCACTTAGCATTTGGGGGGATTTCGACCGGGAGAAATGTCTTGAGTTCATTGAGACGCAGGGCATGACTCCGATTCCCGATCATATGCTGAGTCTCATGTCCGAATCAAAGGGGGAAGTGTGATGGGCATCCATTACTTCGAGAACGGAGTGGAGAGGTACATCGACCGCTACGACCCTCTCCCCGATGACAAGAAGGAACGGCGCCGCGTCAGGAAATACAGGAAGGAAAGCAACCTCCCCCACGGATGGTGGTGACGATGGAAGTCTCACCGTATCTCGGAGAACCCTACATCGATTCTGACGGGCACCTGCAATTAATCGTGATCGACAGGGAGCTGAAGATGCCAAAGGTAATCAGCTTTCAGGAGATCGAGGATTATTTCCCTATCAAGTCAGTTGCCAGCGGACACCAGCAGTTCATCCAGGAGCACATGTCTGATTGGAAATACCCCTCAGACCTCCATATCTACGAACGTCTGGATTCACTCGAAGGAAGGGTAAAGTTCAGTGTGTTGGACGAACCTTTAACCCTTCGTCTGACCACGGTCAGTGAGAGGATCCTCCACTACCTGGACACCTTTGTACGTCTTCCCGGAGAGTTCGATGCAGAGATAACAACCGCGTTCATCATCAGCACATACTTCATGGAAATGTTCGAATACGCTCCGCGCCTGCTTATAAGGGGAGCCACCAATTCGGGAAAGAGCACCTTGCTAAGCATCCTGTCGGAACTGTGCTATCGCGGAAATCTGTCGGGAGATACGACTGAAGCAGCATTGTTCCGTCTGATCGACCAGTGCGGTGTGACCCCTCTTCTCGATGAATTCCAGGATTACGACCGTACCGCACAGAGCGGAATCAAGAAGATTCTGAAGAACGGGAATGTCCGGGGGCACTCTGTGCAGAGGGCAGAGAAGATCGGGAATGGGCCCTCCATTCCCAAATCCTACTCTGTGTTTGCACCTGTCGCATTCGTGAATCAGGCAGGTGGCAGAAGCATTCCTGAAGAGGTAATCAACCGCTCGATGAGTCTGACGATGATCTCCCGCAGGGATGTATGTCTCCCCATGAAGCCCGACAGGGAAGAACTCAAAGAGATTCGCAACGAGCTCTACACCATCAAATGGATATGGCTCGCTGATCCCGATCGCATGGGTCTGGAGGATATCTACGACGAAGCGCTGGAGGAACTGCAGAATCCGGACGGAGTGGAATCCCACTCCGGAAGGATCCACTTCTCCAACAGATGCAGGGACATCCTCGGTACCATGTACACTGTCGGAAAGATGACTGGCATAGAGGATGCCATCATCCGTTATTTCGACAAGATGCAGAAGGTCGTCGAGGATGAGGATCGCGATTCCATGCCCGGTCTGGTTTTCGAAGCGCTTATGAAGGCAGCGGAGGAGCACCCCGATCGTGCATTGTACGGCAGCAACATCCTCGAGCTGTTGAAGAGACTCACCAGTCGTGACGTTGCCGGGAAGCTGGAGATCATCATGTCAGATGTGGGCGAACTCGATCCCAATCAGAGAGTCAAAACAAAATCCGTATTCACGATGCTGACTGATATGGGATTCAGATTCCGGAGAGACAGGTCCACCAATTGCAGTGTGATCAAGGAAGAGAATCTGATACCTGCATTCGAGACCAATCTGTTCAGATATGGTACCGAAGAGCAGCGTGAGACCTACGGAACCTCCCTAACATCCGAACATTCCAACAAAAGGAAAAATGATGTTAGCGAACAGTGCCAGACGGACGAAGTTCCTAACAACCTAACAAATTTGGAGGGGTGATAGAGGTGGTGAAATCATTCAACGATTCCGACCCCTATGGGGGGCTCACCGACGCTGAAAAAGCAGAGCTCCGTAGGACCGATCCAAAGACTGTCAGGTTAGGGAGATACCCCTTCCGTGCATCCATCAAGTACTATTGTGCATTCCAGGAGGGGAATCTGGGACCCAAGACCTTGGAGGTGGACAGGCGCAAGCTTGTCCAGTTCTCGGGGGTCTTCGAAGACCTCAAAATGAACAAGAGGATCATCTCCACAGACCCCAGACAGTTCATTCAAGCCCACATCTCGGAGTTCATGATCTGGATGAAGAAAAAGAATCTTAATCTCTCAACCCAGGAGAAGTATCTTCAGATTCTCGATAGGCTCCTTCAGCTCTTCGGGAACGATGTGGTCAGGGTGATGCGTAGGGATCCTCTCGTCCACCTCCCCAAAGGGAACAGGGACAAGCCTATACGTGCCTTATCCATAGAGGAGGTTCAGAAGATATTCGATGCTTCCACGAAGGTCAGAGGCTACACAGGCATAGTCCTACGCGGAACTATTGCATTACTGTTCGGCACTGCAATCCGTCCGAAGGAATCGAAAGATGCTCTCGTGGAGGATATCGATCTGAATGGAAAGATGTACTTCGTCCGCCATCCGAAAGGAGAAGGTTCCTGGGCGGAGCCCCAATGGACACCGATTATCCGCGGAGATATGGTCCCGAAGTTGCAGGCATTCCTCGTTGAAAGGAAGGCCTTCCTCGACAAGAAAGGGATCCAGTCCGAGTACCTGTTCGTCAATCCATCGACGATGCAGCCGTTCGCGGATTACTCCCTTCGCAGAATGAAGCAGAGGTTGGAGAAGCTCTCCGGTGTCAGCTTCCAGTTGAAGGATTTCCGTTCTACGGTTGCGACACTATTGGTCGAGGGTGATCTCAGTAACCTCCCTGCGGTGTCCCTGCTCCTCCGTCACAAGAGTGTGGATACTACGAGTACCTATTACACGAGGATAAACAGGACCAAGGAGATCAAGGATGCATTGGATGAGCTCTGGAAGAATAAGTCCATCAAGTGAAACGTTTTACTGGCTTCGGCCAGTTTCCTCCATTTTTCCGCGAGGAAATGGAGGAAGGTGCGGGTTTAGCTATTCAAAATCAATAGCGTCATTAAAGGTGCTATTGATTTCAAAAAATGATTGCTGGCTATTCGTTATGCGAGTTCCGGCGGGTCCGCTTCACAATTTATGGAACCCACCTCCAGAAACATCCTGTTCACAGCCGGAGACCGTTCGCTTCCGCGAATGCCCTCAGCGTTTTCACAACATGTTCCGCCCGTTCAGGGAGCGGCATGCCCGCGGTCTCCGCGTCCGCCCTGTCGAGTATCGACCTCATGTCTTCGACGGTGAACATGTTCACGGCGGAGCAGAAGAACACCAGGTTTT
>JAEEGH010002700.1_pt1 | contig 47589 bp, 35 predicted proteins | sample 9134181 | NCBI WGS metagenome assembly JAEEGH01 (sample SAMN16246544, study PRJNA631951) | gut metagenome | biome: gut microbiome; feature: rumen; material: DP-attached | host: Bos | place: Iran: Karaj | collected 2018-10
TTAGCTTGTTAATATAATATTGTCAGATGAGTTAAGACAATACCAAACAAAAACTTTTTCATAATATGCCAGGTAAGGAAGCTTACCTGGCATCCTCCCTTTTATAGGGCTTTTTTTATTTTACGGATCACTCCTGTGATGTTCCCTGAAGGAACTTCTCCATATCTGCTACTGCAGACTCTTCATCACTTCCCTCAGCGATAACTGTAACTTCCTCGCCGGAAGCAATATTGAGTGTCATCATACCCATGATGCTCTTGGCATTGACCTTCTTGGACTGAGCCTCGATATGCAGGGTGCTCTCATACTTGCTGGCCAGCTGTACAAGCTCTGCTACAGGTCTTGCTTCAAGTCCTCTGGGCAGCTTGATTTCGATAGATTTTGTGATCATAATTTCCTCCTCTAATAACGCCAGTTTATTATCTGACTAAGTCCGGTCGGATGCGGATACCGTAACCGACCAAAATACGGTCGCTAACGGTAACCAGCTCTAGGTACGTAGCTTATCCGCCAGTTCGCTGAGCTTTCTGAGCCGGTGATTAACCCCGGACTTGCCCACGGGCGGGTCTAGAAAACTACCAAGTTCCACAAGTGTCGCATCAGGGTGCTCCAGCCTTACCTCTGCCATTTCCTTGAGCTGATCCTGAAGCTTGTTAAATCCATAATGGTCTCTGATATATATTATGTCTTCTACCTGTTTGGTAGCGGCGTTTACTGTCTTGGTAATATTAGCTACTTCACAATTAACTCTGCGGTTGATGGAATTTCTCATCTCCTTGAGTATCCGAAGGTTCTCAAGATTCATGAGACTGACCGGAGCCTCCATGATGTTAAGAAGATCCACGATCCCGGAGCCCTCCTTGATATAAACCACATGATACTTCTTGCGAAGCACGGTTCTGGCCTCTATATCAAAGCTCTCTATAAGCTCTGCCACCTGCCTTGCCATTACCTCACTACTGCAGACAAACTCCATGTGATAACCCTTGTTGGGATCGCTTATGGAGCCTGTGCATAAAAAAGAGCTGCGTAAAAAGGCTCTCTTGCAGCAGGAATTTCTGGTAACCATCGGGCTTATGCCATCCTCAGGACTTCTTAAATGTCCGTCCTGATCCATCAGCCTTATTGCTTTTAGTACCGTCTCCACACCCTGATCATTAGTAAGTACCGGGTGGTAGATACGGCCTCCTGCCTTGATATCAGCAGTTTCCTCTAAAATGCTAGTAACTATATTAAATGCTTTTTTTAATAATGTAAAGAACTTTCTAAGCACCTGAGCGTTGTCAGTCTGCAGATAAAGCACTGTTTCTCCGGCTTCCGAGGTCCCCACGTATCCCACGCAGGAAATGATCGCAGCCAGTTCAGCCAGCTGACAATGCCTTGAAGAAGCTATGCGCTTTGATAGTTCCTCTTTAACTTCTGAGGAAAAAGACATTTCTCACCTTGCCCCTCTAACGTCCCTGTGGGACAGTTTGAGTCCATATTTACCACCTGATGCCTTTAGCCTGTCATAGATCTCGTTGGCTATAGTGACGCTCCTGTGCTGTCCTCCGGTGCAGCCAATAGCCACAACTAGCTGGTATTTTCCTTCCTGGACGTATCCTGGGATAAGGAATGTCAGCATGTCATAGAGCTTGTCGATAAACTCGCCGCAAGCCGGGAAGCTCTTTACATAATCCTGAACCGGTTTATCATTTCCCGTCTGGTGTTTGAGTTCTTCTATATAATATGGATTTGGCAGGAATCTTACATCAAATACAAGGTCAGCATCTGAAGGGATGCCGTACTTGAAGCCAAAGGAGAGAATATTTACCATAAGAGAGTTGTACTCTTCGTTTTTGACAAATATCCTGTCCAGCTCTTCCTTGAGTTCTCTGGTGAGAAGATTGGAGGAATCGATAACATAGTCAGCCTTCTTCTTTACTTCTGCAAGAACTTCCCTCTCCTTCTGAATACCATCCTCAAGTCTGTCGCCGGCAGTGTTCATAGGGTGAATACGCCTGGTCTCCTTATATCTCTTAATAAGAACCTCATCGCTGGCATCCATAAACAGAACCTCAACAGGAATCCCCCTTTCCTTAAGGGAATCAATAAGGCCTGCAACGCCTTCAAAGCTCTGTCCGAGTCTTGCGTCTACTCCAAGGACTACCTTGCTGATCTCGCTGCCCGGCATTGATACCAGTTCTGTGAATTTCTCTATAAGTGAAACCGGAAGGTTGTCTACACAGTAAAAGCCTGCGTCCTCGAGCATGTGTATGGCAGTTGCCTTACCACCGCCGCTCATTCCGGTAACGATTACAAATCTCATTTCTTAAGATCCTTTCTACTTTTTCAGGAAAAATCCCCAACCATGATGACTTCCGGCTCAAGCTTTACGCCGGAATTTTCAAATACTCTTTTTTGAACCTCTTGTATCAGCTCATAAACCTGTGCTGAAGTTGCGCTGCCCCTGTTTACAACAAATCCGCAGTGCTTCTCGGAAACCTGGGCATCTCCCACGCTAAAGCCCCGTAGTCCTGCATCCTCTATAAGCTTTCCGGCAAAGTATCCTTCCGGCCTTTTAAAGGTGGAACCTGCGCTTGGATATTCCAGAGGCTGCTTCTCTTTTCTCTTTAGAGCCAGTTCGGTCATGCGCTCCGTTATGTCTTTTTCCAGACCCTTTTCAAGCTGAAGTGTTGCAGACAGAACAGTATAGCCTTCTCTTTTCAGGGCGCTGGTCCTGTAGCCAAAGTCGCACTCCTCTCCGGTCAGCTCGCTCACTTCTCCCGAAGGCGTGATTACCTGTACGGATTTTGTGATGAGCTTCATCTCTCCGCCATAAGCTCCGGCGTTCATGATCATAGCGCCGCCTATGGTTCCTGGGATTCCGGCAGCAAACTCAAAGCCGGTTAGAGAATTATCTCTGGCAAAAGAGGCTATCCTGGAATTAAGTGCTCCGGCCTGGGCGCAGATTGTGGTGTCGCTAATGAGGCTTATGTCATCAAGCTTATCAAGGCAGATAACCACGCCATCATAGCCCTTGTCGGATACAAGAAGATTACTTCCATTGCCAAGAAGCATGAACTCTGCCCCTGCTTCCTTGAGGAGCCTTACTGACTCTGTAGCCTCCGCTGTGTTTTCCGGGCGTAAAAATAAGGTGGCAGGCCCACCGGTTCTGAATGTGGTGTGCCTGCTCATAGGTTCGTTTTCTAATATGTTGTCTTCTGAAACTATTTGTTGTAGCTTCGATACTATCTCACTGTTCACTGCTTTTCCTCAGTCGATTACAAGCTTGGCTGCTCCGTATACGCCTGCGTCGTTTCCAAGCTTGGCAAGTGCGAACTTGGCATCTGCGCAGCCTGGGAATACGTACTTCTTGAAGCTGGGCATGAGAAGATCAAAGAGCATATCTCCTGCCTTTGAAACTCCGCCGCCAAGTACGATGATCTCAGGGTTAACTACTGAAGCAACACTGGCAATTCCCTTGCCAAGGTAATATCCATACTGCTCTGCACACTGCTTTGCAACGGCATCGCCGTTTTTAGCTGCATCAAAAATGTCTCTGCACTCGAAGTCCTTATCGCGAAGAACACTAGGCTCATCAGTTGCTGCAAGAACTCTCTTTGCAATTCTTACTGCACCTGTTGCGCTGGCATACATCTCGAAGCATCCGTGCTTGCCACATCCGCAGGTATCAGGCTCATCGTCTACAAGGTGGATGTGTCCGATCTCACCGCCTGAACCCTTAGCACCTGTGAGGATCTTGCCCTCGATGATGATTCCGCCGCCAACACCGGTTCCAAGAGTTACAAGAAGCATGTTGGGATAGCCCTGTCCGCCGCCCTTCCAGGCTTCGCCAAGTGCTGCTACGTTTGCATCGTTTCCTGCCTTTACGGGAAGCTTGAGTGCTGCGTGCATGTCGTTTACTACATTTACTCTCTCCCAGCCAAGGTTAACTGCCTGGTAGCAAAGTCCATCGGCATTAACTGCTCCGGGTACGCCTATACCGGCTCCTACAACCTGGGTGTCCTCGATGTTTCTCTCCTTCATCTTGGCTCTGATGGAAGCTGCGATATCGGGGATGATATTGGATCCGTGATCCTCGGTTCTTGTGGGAATCTCCCAGAAATCTACCTTTTCACCGGTTTCTGTGAGGAGACCGATCTTGACGGTGGTGCCTCCGACGTCTGCTCCGAAAACGTATCTTGACATAATGTACCTCTTTTCTTCTTTTTATTTTGAATTATATAATTTACTCCGTGATATACGGATTGCTTCGCAAAAAGCGCTCCCGCAATCCTATTCACTCTGAATTCTTTCGTATTATAGAGTTCCTTTAATTCAGCCCGTGATATACGGATTGCTTCGCAAAAAGCGCTCCCGCAATCCTACAGCCATTCGGAAATCGATCCGCAAAAAGACGCGTATCTTTTTTCCTCATGTCTGTTCGCATCCCGAAGTCAAAAGCCCGTCTGTGCAAGCACACGGACTTTTGACCTCTGTCTGCTATATCACTCATATCACTCTTCGTCCTCGTCCTCAGATCTCCTTCTTGCGAGGGAGTTCTGGACGCGGTTGTAGAGCTCCTGAGCTGCGTTGTAGCCCATGGCTTTCTGTCTGTGGTTGACGGCGGCTGATTCGCAGATAACGGCGAGGTTTCGGCCTGGGCGGATGGGGATGCGGTGGCAGACTACTTTGTTGCCGAGGTACTCAGTGTACTCTTCTTCAAGGCCGAGTCTGTCGTATTCCTTGTCCTTGTCCCAGTCCTCAAGCTTGATTACCAGGTCGATGTTCTGTGTCTCTTTGACGCTGGATACACCGTAGAGGGTCTTAACGTCGATGATGCCGACGCCGCGCATCTCAATAAAGTGCTTGGTTATGTCGGGAGCAGATCCTATCAGGGTCTCCTCGCTGACTCTTCTGATCTCAACAACGTCATCTGAAACGAGACGATGTCCTCTCTTTATAAGCTCAATGGCAGTCTCGGATTTACCGATTCCGCTCTCTCCTGTGATAAGTACACCGACACCGAATACATCCACAAGTACGCCGTGGATTGAAATGCATGGTGCCAGCTTGACATTGAGCCATCTGATGATCTCTGCCATGAATGCAGAGGTGGATTTCTTGGTAATGAGTACCGGAACCTTCTCCTCAATAGCTATCTTGACGAACAGAGGATCCGGTGTCAGCTCTCTGCAAAAGACAACTGCCGGAATATCAAATGATAAAAATTCCCTGTACATCTTTTCCTTTTTATTAGAAGGAAAAGCCTCCATGTATGTGTACTCAACGAAGCCGATAACCTGAAGTCTGGAAGCCTCAAAGTGCTCAAAATATCCGGCCAGCTGAAGCGCCGGTCTGTTGATATCGGGCTGTGTTATCCTGATCTTTTTGATGTCGATCTCAGGAGTAAGGTTCTCAAGCTTCATCTTTTCGATGATGGTTTTTAAACTTACACTGGACATTGGTATCTCCTTTTTTCGGTAGTTTATCGCCTAAATAATACCATCTTAAGAATAAATGGGAAAGTGTAAAAACACAAGTACATTTAATTATGAAAATAGTCGTAAATCTGCCGCGCAGTACTTTCCGGAATCTCCGGCACCTGGCTGAGTTCTTCGATGGTTGCGGAGCGGATGTCTTCGATGGATTTGAAGGCTTTCATAAGAGCTTTTCTTCTGGCGGGACCAATGCCCGGGATGTCGTCTAAAGAGCTCTTTACCTGAGACTTACTGCGAAGAGACCGGTGGTACTCGATGGCAAAACGGTGGGCCTCATCCTGGATTCTTGTGATGAGCTTAAAGCCCTCGGATCTGGTGTCAATCGGGAGCTCCACATTGTTATAATAAAGCCCTCTTGTTCTGTGGTTGTCGTCCTTGACCATTCCGCACACAGGAATGGTAATTCCAAGCTCTTCAAGAACCTGAAGGCATATATTTACCTGGCCTCTTCCACCGTCCATCAGGATCAGATCCGGGAACTTGGTAAAGCTGCCGTACTGGGCGTCTATATCTCTAACTTCCAGGTCATGCCTCTCTTCTATTCCATGAAGAAGCCTTCTGGTGAGGACCTCCTTCATGCATGCGTAGTCATCAGGACCCGCCACGGTCTTTATCCTGAATTTGCGGTAGTCACTCTTTTTAGGTTTACCCTTTTCATAGACCACCATGGAGCCAACATTGGCAAAACCGCTGATATTAGAGATATCATAGGCTTCCATTCTTGTGAGTCCTTTAATCCCAAGGAGGGCCTCAATCTCTTTTACCGCGCCGATAGTACGGCCTTCCTCACGCTTGATGCGCTCTTTGTCCTTGGAGAGCACCAGCTCTGCGTTCTGAGCCGCCAGTTCCATCAGCTTTTCCTTCTGGCCTCTCTCCGGAACCGAGATATAAACACGGCTTCCCTTCCTTTGAGTAAGCCACTTTTCAATGATCTCCATGTCCTCTATCTCCTCAGGGAGCATGAGCTGCCTTGGAATAAAGGGAGTTCCGGCATAGAACTGTTTCACGAAATTGCCAAGGATCACATCCCTTGGAGTCTCGGAAATGTGTGTCATGTAAAAATGCTCGCGGCCGATCAGCCTTCCGTCTCTTACAAAGAACACCTGAACAACAGCGTCCTTGTCATCTGCTGCCATGGCCACAATATCTTTATCCTCCATAGAGGAATCAGTCATCTTCTGCTTCTGTGCCACCACCTTGACAGAATTTAAAAGATCCCTGTACTTGGCAGCATTCTCAAAGTCCAGCTCCTCTGACGCAGCCTCCATCTTCTCCTGGAGGTCTTTTAAAATAACTGAATAATTGCCCCCAAGGAAATCCAGCGCCATGTCAATGCGCTGCCTGTACTCTTCCCTGGTAACATATCCGTTGCAAGGACCGCAGCACTGCTTCATGTGATAGTTAAGGCAGGGGCGCTCTGCGCCAATATCCCTTGGCAGAACACGGTTGCAGGTTCTAAGGCCGTAGAGCTTGTTGATAAGTTCTATCGTATCTTTTACCGCAGCTGCGCTGGTGAAGGGGCCAAAGTATCTGGACTTGTCCTTCTTCATCAGGCGGGAAAAGAGAATTCGGGGATAATCTTCTGAAACGGTTACCTTTATATATGGATAAGTCTTATCATCCTTGAGCATGGTGTTGTATCTGGGACAGTGCTCCTTAATAAGGTTGTTCTCCAGAACCAGCGCCTCAAGCTCAGAGTCGGTGACGATGTATTCAAATCTGGCGATTTGCCTGACCATCATATCTATCTGGGGTCCGCGGCCGATGTTTGAACGAAAATAAGACCTTACACGATTGTGAAGGTTGATTGCTTTTCCCACATACATGATGGTGTCATTCTCATCACGCATGATGTAAACCCCGGGATTTTTGGGGAGTTTTTTCAGTTCTTCCTGTATATCGAAATTTCCCATATCATGCTTATCATAACATAAAACAAACCACTAAGGCACCGACATAAAAGAGGAATCGGTGCCTTAGTGATCTGATTTGAGGAAAAAAAGGATACTTAGGGGCGGGGCCGTTTGCGGCATCAAAGATTATCCTGCAGATATCTTTTCAGAGCTGCTTCTGCTCTTGTCTCATCTTCGCCGTCACAGGTGATGGTAAGGGTTTCTCCGCATTTTATGCCAAGACTCATCACCCCAAACAGGTGCTTAAGATCCACACTGTTTCCGTTTCCCTGGGCAATAATGTCGCAGGAAAACGTGCCGGCCAGCTTGATCAGACCTCCTGCCGGAAGTGCATGAATCCCCTCGGGGTCTTTAACTGTATAACAAAATACTCTCATAAACAGCCTCCATCACATGCACTGCCGATCCGGGATGCCGGTAATTACTTAAATCTCTACGTTGTAGTGCTCGAACAGGATCTTTTCTGCTTCCGGGTTCCACAAGCCCTGATGAGCCTTGCAGCTCTCACTGAGCTTTGCAAACAAAGGATCACTCTCCCCGAGCTTTTCAAAATCATCTATTGCTGTCAGAGGCATATCGATCAGTGTGTAGATCAGCTTCTTGCCTCCGGGAATATTTGGAAGATTGCAGGTTGCGTCAGCAGCTGCATCAAGTCCTCCGATGTGGGTTACCATTACGGAAGGATTGATCTCGCCCTTTGCTGCAAGCTCCAGAGCTTCCAGAAGATCATCGTTGTTTCCGCCTGTTGTACCAAGGATGTGTGTGCTTGTGTAGTGGGCATTGTAAAGATTGATGTCTGCCTTGAACTGGTTGTCTGTAGGTCCTGCAAAGAAGTTCATGCAGCCGTCAAAAGCCATGAGTCTGTCGCCCATCTCGGCAACACTTCTGACAGGAACATAAACGAACACATCATCATATCCGTGTCCTTCTGTTATATCCATGAGCTTCTGCTCAGCATCCTCTACAGAAGAATTAAAGTATATGAGTTCAACGCCTTTTTCAGCCGCAAATTCAGGACTGATAACCTCTGCTGCCCTCTTAAGCTTTGCATCATCAAGATCAGTTACCACAATCCTCTTTGGCTTATTCTCAAAGCGAAGACCATAGCTTACAGCACCAAGGCCCATAGGTCCGCAGCCGCCCATTATGAGTATGTTACCACCCTCCTTGGTTCCCATAGCGTGGTTGTAGTTCTGTTTGTTGGTGTGATAGTTGGCATGATATCCGCCAATTATGCAGCTCATGGGCTCTCCCAGTGATGCCTGATAATAGCTGTCACCATTGTATGGAAGAAGCGCATCCAGCTCCATAACCTCGTGTGGCATAATGCAATAGGTTGCATCTCCGCCGCAGAAGCGATATGAATATCCGGGAGAATCCAGCTTTCCCTGATAGTTCAGCGCAGGCTGAAGTGCCCACTTATCGCCAACCTTATATTTGTCCTTCCACTTCTCTCCAACTTCTACGATAACGCCGGAGCACTCATGCCCTGTGATGATAGGGTTCACATCGATATCCTGAGGTGCCCTCTTATGCTTCTTGCCCTGTTTTGCCAGTTTATATGTAGACATGCAAATGCTGTCACTTACTACCTTAACCAGTATCTCATCATCCTTGATCTGAGGAAGCTCAAACTCCTCAAGTCTAAGGTCCATTTCACCATACATTCTTACTGCTCTTGTCTTCATTATTCCTCTCCTTCAAAAAGCTCGCTTATTTCCTGTTCACTCATGGTAAGCAGTTTATCCAGACCCTCTTTATCAGAAAAAGTCAGGGCAATCTTTGAGAGCACATCAAGATGCTCATCTCCGACTGCAGCAATACCTATAACAACTCTTACCTTCTCGGGGGCTCCCCAGTCCTGTCCGTCCGGAAAGGTCATAAGCACAAGCCCTGTTTTTTTGATGTGTTTCTTTGCCTCCTCAATGCCATGAGGAATGGCAACCTCGTTCCCAATATATGTATTAAACACCTTCTCTTTATCCAGCATTGCCTGAGTATAAAACTCGTTAGTATAGCCCTGTGATGAAAAGATATCTCCGATGCGTCTTATGATATCTTCCTTAACTCCACTTGCCTGATTGATAAAGATATTCTTAGTTTCCAGTATCATGTGATCCTCCATAGTTTTAAAGTGCGCCTAGCTGTTCGCTAAAATAGGCCCTGAGTATATCCTGCAGCTTCTCCTGAATGCCCTCTTCATCGCCTCTTTTTATCGCTTCAAGAAACGATTCATCCTCTACGATGGCACCGGATACCCGGCCCAGCATCTCGGCATTCTGCTGCCTGTGGTCATCTATTGGCATCGTCATGCACAGTGCTGCCCTGATGCCATTTAGCTTAGGATCCGTAAAAGAGCTCTCGCCCTCCATGCCGACTGTGATTATCTGGCACTCCTTCACCGCCTTTGATCTGCAGTGGAAAAGAGCTATGCCGATCTCCGGGAAGAGCTGGCTCATCACCTGCTCCCTGGCTATTATGTCCGCCGCCAGAACAGCTGCTGCCCTGGAGTTGTCGGTAAGATCCGCAGCTATCAGTTTGATTAGCGATTCAAGGGTTGTTTCCTTTGCAACTATCAGGTGATGATACCTTCTAATAACACCCTTTACCCTTGTAATAACGTTGTTGATCTCATCAAGCTGTCTTGTGAAATCATTATTCTCCTGCCTTGCCGGCATAGATGCATATTCATCGATCTTTACACTGATCTGCAAAACATCCTTGTTCGTGATCAGGGGACTCACCTGGCAATAATCAACACCAAGCTCATCCACGTTTATGCTTGAAACAAAAAAGTCTGTTCTGGATACCGTGTGCTGGGTTATCTCATCGACACCGTAAGCCTTAAGCACAATATCCCAGTCTGAGAAGTAACTCTTTAGCTTTGCCAGCATCAGCTGTGCAACTCCAAATCCACTCGCGCAGATAACTCCGATGGTAACCGTGCGCTTCTTGTGTTTTCGTGAGTCGATCCTCTCTTTTGCCGCCCCAAAATGCATCGCCAGATATCCGATCTCCGCATCGTTAGGAACAAGACCTGTCTTTTCCTTTATTACGAAAGCTGCGCTCTCGCATTTTTCAAATACCTCCGGATATTCCTGCTTTATCTGCTGCAAAAGCGGATTGCTGATAGTCATGTCATTTTTCATCCGGTACAGGGCTGGCTCCAGGTGTACCATGAGACCTCTGATGAAGTCATCATCATATCGAAGCTCCTTTGCCAGGTCCGGGTCAAAGACATCTATCATACCGTTGATTATCACCATGAGTTCATCGGTATTGATGCCGCTCTCACCGATAACCTCACTGGAATAATTCAGCTTTGCTCCGTTTATATGAAGCAGAATATTGTTGACTTCAGATTCCGGGATCTCGATGGAGAACTCCTCCTCCAAAGCTCCTGCTATGTTTTTGGCTATATCATAGCCCTTGTCAAATCTGGCATCGTAGGTCTGCTCATCTACCAGCTCTCCCTGACTTATCCTCTCCACCGCCACTGCCAGGTGGACAAGAAGTCCAACAAATGCATCATTGGTCAGAAGGCTTAAGTATGGCTCGTCCAGCCTGTCCAGAACTGACTCCACCTCAGAGAGGATCTCCTCATTCATGAGAAGGTAGATATTATCCCCCTCAGCCGTAGTCTTTTTTGACTTCATGTTCTCGGTGACAAAGCGCTGCATTGCCATGCGATAGCTCTTTTCACTGCCCGAGAGCATTATCCCGTAGCCGGGTTTTCTGATGATATCCAGATGACATTCCGCTGCCCACTCGCTGATAGCTTCCAGATCCGTGCTTATGGTGGCTTCACTTACACCGAACATGTCGCTGTAGTAAAAGAGCTTTTGAGGCTCCCGGTTTCTTAGAAGCTCAAGCTTCAGAAGGTTCCTTCTCTGGTCCTTGTCGGATATCACCTGTTCCTTGCGGGCTTTGACGATCTGTAAAAGCTCTGCTTTTTTCGACTCATCGCCCACGATCTGAGACCCTTCCCCCTTTTTCCTTACAAGGCTCAGGCCATAGCTCTTTAAGATGCCGGAGATGTAATCCGCCTCTCTTAAAATTGTGCGCTTGCTTACACCCAGAGCATCAGCGACTTCACTGTCCGTCGCCGACTGCTCTGCTTCCAACAAATATATTAAGATCTGTCTTATACGTGGTGTAAGTTCCATTTAATCTCCGCCTTATGCCCTGAGTTCCTCAGCGAGCTGATCGTACTCCGGTGCTGACATAAAGTTGCTTATGGTTATCAGTCTTGCATTTGGAGCGCTCTTTTTTGCCCTTCCGGCAAGATCCTGATGAGTTACTACTATCTGGGTATCAGCTGGAATTTCGGATACTGAAGCATGCTTTACTTCAATGTCGCTTCTTCCGACTGCTGCCAGTTTTTTCTTAAGCACTGTAGCTCCCATTGCTGATGAGCCCATTCCTGCATCACATGCAAAAACGATGTGCTTGATATCTGAAGCTGTAGTGCTTACAAGTGTTTCTGCTACTGTCTTAACTTCGCTTGCTGCAACACCCTTGGCCTGAGCCTTCATCTCTTTCATCTGCTCTGTTGAATCCTCAAGACTCTGCTTTGAGTTTGAAAGCCTGATGATAGGTGATGCGATAAGGAATGAAACAGCTGCTGCAACTACTGCTGAGAGAAGAACCATAAAGGTTGATCCCTTAGGTGCCATTCCCACATATGCAATGATCGATCCGGGTGATGGAGGTCCTGCAAGACCAAGGTTAAATGCTGTGTTGAAGATCATTGCTGCTACGCTTCCGCCGATGGTTGCAAGTAAGAGAAGCGGGTTCATAAGTACATATGGGAAGTAGATCTCGTGGATTCCACCAAGGAGATGTACGATAAGTGCTCCGGGTGCTGAATCCTTTGTAACCTTATCCTTAGCAAAGAGCCAGTAAGCAACAAGTACACCGGTACCTGCTCCGGGGTTGGTCTCGATCATGTAGAAGATGGACTTTCCGGCTGTTGCAACCTGCTCTGCTCCAAGAGGAGTAAAGATACCATGGTTGATAGCGTTGTTAAGGAAAAGAACTTTAGCAGGCTCTACAAATACTGAAACAAGAGGAAGAATGTTGTTGTTTACAAGTACTGCTACTCCTGCGTTAAGAACTGAAAGCACGCCGCCCATGAAAGGTCCGATTACATAGAATCCGATGATGGCAAGCAAAAGACCAAGGATACCTACTGAGAAGTTGTTAACCAGCATCTCGAAGCCTGAAGGGATCTTGCCCTCAACTGCCTTGTCAAACTTCTTGATAACAAGTCCTGCAAGAGGTCCTGCGATCATTGCGCCCATGAACATTGTGTACTCTGTTCCGCAGATGACTCCGATTGTCATTATTGCGCCCATTACTGCGCCGCGAGCTCCCCCTACCATTTTACCGCCCTGGTATGCTATGAGAACTGGCAGAACGTATGTCAACATTGGGCCAACTATTGTGCTAAGTTGTGCGTTTGGAAGCCATCCACTGTCTATGAACAGAGCAGTTAGAAGTCCCCACGCTATAAACGCGCCGATATTCGGCATGACCATTCCACTGAGGAACCGGCCGAAGCTTTGAATCTTTTCTTTCATTTGGATTTCCCCTTCCAACCTTAATTTTTAGGTAATCTCCGGCACGTCTGCCGGTTTTTGAGTGTGTAATCCGAATGCATTCGATCGTTGTAAATTCATTTTATTTGCACCCACATGGTTTTTCAATTCATACATCTTTAACTTTGTCACGTGGCAAAAGTGACAAGTCCTTAAGAGTGCAAAAATGCGCGGTGCATGCCACACCGCGCATATGTTATTTATCGAGTATTTTCTCAAATTCCTTTTCAGACATGGGCTTGTAGAAGTAATAGCCCTGTATATAATCACAGTCATTGGCCTGCAGGAATTTGAGCTGTTTTTCTGTTTCCACGCCCTCCGCAGTTACCTTCGCTCCTATCAGATGAGCAAGGTTGATTGTCGATGCGATTATGGACTCGGCCTTGTCATTTATTCCGATCTTTCTTATAAACCCAATGTCCAGCTTGATGATGTTAAAGCTGAAGTTTTCCAGCATGGAAAGAGAGCTCATACCGCTTCCGTAGTCATCCAGAAGGATACTGATGCCGTCTTTTTGCATCCTGTTTAAGTAGTCCATGGCCTTGGCTTCAAGGTCTGCGTAAGCGGACTCAGTAACTTCAAACCTGACAAGTGAAGGGTCGATCTCAAGGTCTTTTACCCTCTCAAAGATGCTCTCGATAAATACCGAGTCGTAAAAATCAACTCTTGAGAGGTTAATCGCACAGGGTACCACCTTCTGGCCCTTGTGGGTTCTCCTTGCTATAAGCTCTATACCCCTTCCGAAAATGAAGTTATCCAGATAGGATATCTTGCCCTCAGACTCTATGATCGGCACAAAGTCTCCGGGGGATACCATGCCAAAGTCTCTGTGTTTCCACCTGATCAGCATTTCGGCGCTGACTATCTCTCCGGTGTTGGCATCTACAATAGGCTGGTAATAAGGCTCAAACTCGTTTTCGTCCAGGCCTCGTTCAAAATCGCCAAGAAGGAATCTCTGTTTTACATAGTTCTCCTTCATGACATCATCATAATATGCGTACAGACGGTGCCCTGTCTGGATACTCTTTTCAGCCAGCTTGGCTCCTGCAAGGAGCTGTGTTATCTCAACGCTGGAGTTTCTGATCGCATATATTCCGCAGCGGATCTCGTAGTTGAACTCCTTTGATTCAATCTTGAAGACCTGACTGCACATCTTCTTAAGGTTCTTTTCACTGATGTTCTCATCAGCTGTAATAAGGGCGAAATGGTCACTCTCCAGCCTTCCCATCAGCACCGGCTTAAGGGATCTTCTAAGAGCATCCCTGGTCTGGAAGATAACCATATCACCGTTCCGATCGCCAAAGAGCTCGTTAACCGCCTTAAATCCCTTGACGTTGGTATAGACCAGGGAATAATGACCCTGATCAGAGAATTCGGAGATAAAGAGCCTTGCCCTCTCCATAAATCCCGTTCTGGTATATTCATCTGTCATCCAGTCGTGATCCAACGCAGTTGTGATATCAAAAAAAACAAACAAGAGCCAGTCGGGATATCCCGGAACCTCCCTGACGCGGATGTTTTTGGCCCGTCGTCCGAAGGCGGTATCCACATGAACCGTCCTTACATAATTTCCTCTTGTTATCAGCTCGTCGCAAATGATCGGAAGCTGTATTTCATTGAGGAATACATCCTGCTCCTCCTGCACAACCTCCTGAGAGAGCTTAAAGCAGATATCTTTATATCTTAGCTTGGTGCTCTCAAAAACATCACGCAGTTTATCGCAAAGGTAATAAACCTCACATATCTCTGTATACTTATTTACCGAAACTACCATGTCGTAGCCATCTTCAAGCAGTGTCTTGATGACCGGCTGCTCATATACTCCCATGTACGGGATGATGGTGCCCTGCTTAAGCGGGCTTATAGCTCCGTCTTCTATTATCTCTCCAACACCATTGAAGACCGTCTTGCCATTTTTTACCTTAAAATAACTTCCGTCGGTTATGAGGTAAAGTCTTGTCCCGTAGCTGTCGGGTAAGACGGTGGATTCAATAAAGTTCTTGCCGTCGATCACGATGCTCTTCATAAAATCAGCATGGGGGATCATCTCAATGTTGGTCAGATCCAGTCCGTCTGTGAATCTTACATAGTTTGGGTCCTCGGCTTCTTCCTTGTATTCAGGCATCAGATATGCGTTATAGGCAGCGTTAACGGAGCCCGCACTAAGACCTATAACAATTCCATCATAGTCTATAAGAGCTTCCTTAAGCCCTATACGTTTCATGAAAGCAAGCTGCGTAGGCGCATGTCCGCCTGAAAGATAAACGATACTGGACCATGCGATCAGATCCGCAAGATTTTTCTTCTTGCCATCAACTATCTTAACTTCATCTACGGTAAGTCCTGAGAACTCAAAAGAATCAAGAAGCCCCTTGAGCTGATATTTGATCTCATCTTCGGCATCAGGGTCACAGGGCACATAAAGCAGATTTGCGGGTTTTGGCCACTCCTCCTTCAGATCCTCAAAAAAGCCGTAGCATTCCTCAGGAGCCAGCTTTTTACAGCTGCCTGATTCCTGATATGGAATGAAACTGCTGGTTAGATAAAGAACCATACGCTCTTCTCCTATCGGATCGTCGAGTGCGCACTATCACGCATACTAATATTCTAGCACGAATTATCGAAAATGTGTTACTTTATTAATGATGGGGGTGAAAGAAATGTTGACAGAAAAACTTTGCATTCTACTTAATGAAATAGATGCCACCGGAGCAGAAATCGCCAAAAGCGTGGGATTTGACAGAACAAATATAAGCCGAATAAAAAGCGGAAAAAGAGTTCCGCATCCGGATAGTGTCACAGCCGATAAGCTGATAAACGGCATATATCTTTTTGCAGATAATAAAAATAATCTTGGCAAGCTGTGCTCAGTTGTGGGGGCGGACCATGGCAGCTCGGCAAAAGAGATAACGGAAGCGGTAAAAAGCTGGCTGTACGAAGGATATGATCCTGAGCTTTCAGCCACTTCAAACGGCACCTCAGGCAAGAAGCGTACACAGGGCAACAGCGCCTCTCCATATTTTGGTGAGAGACTGAACTCATCAATGCTGCTGGCTGAGCTTTCAAACGTGCGCCTCAGTAAGCTGATCCACGCCGACGCATCCCTTATAAGCAGATACCGAAGCGGTGTAAGAACTCCTGTGTCAAACTCAGAGCTCTCATCCCAGTTAAGCTCTGTTCTTTTCGACCGTATCATAAAAGGCGGCAAGGAGACTGAGCTCTGTGAACTTATGCATATCCCTGCATCCGAACTTGAGGAGGAGACATTTGCCATCTGGCTCTATGGTAAGGATGAGCAGGAAGACAATGTGCAGGCTGCCGAAAACATTCTGGGTATCTTTGACTCTTTTCCTGTGAACAATTCCATAAAACTTCCTGATATTGAAGATGTCCTTGTATCAGATACTCCGGGCGTATCCGTTTACTATGGCGTAGAGGGCCTTAGGGATGCTGTTGTTCGTTTTCTGTCCACCGCAGTAACTGAGCATGTTCCCAGCATGTACCTGTATTCGGATATGGATCAGAGCTGGATGACGCAGGATCCGGGATTTCTTTTAAAATGGGCAACGCTCATGTTCTCCTGTGTAAAAAATGAAACTCACATAAGCATCATCCATAACCTGGACAGAAGTCTCGAGGAAATGAGCGACGCCATAAAGAGCTGGCTTCCACTGTATATGTCCGGCATGATCGAGTCCTACTACTGCCGTAAGCAAAGAAACGCCAGATTCTCACATACCATATTCCTTATCCCCGGAGTTGCCTGCATCAGAGCATTTCAGGCTTCCTCCTGTGAAACCGATGCCATCTATCATTTTTATACTGACGAAGTAAGCCTTGAGATATTTGAAAAAGAGTATGAGGCTCTCCTTAAGAATTCTTCTCCTCTTATTCATCCGGTTCCTCAGGAGCCCCTTCCAATTGTTTCTGATGTCGTCATCATCAAAAACGGCCTGTCTCTTGCAACTATGTCTAAGGAGCTGGCAAAGAGCTTTGATGATCCGCAGCTATACGAAAACTGGGAGATCTCCCACAGCCTGCTTATCAAAAGGCTTGAGGCTAATACTGTATATGAGTGTATTCCGCTGGCCGATGATGAAGAGCTGCGAAATGGAAATGTGTCTGTTACCCAGCCCTTTAACACACCTCCTATCTATTACACTCCCGAGCAGTACTCCATGCACATAAGAAATATCATCGCTTTATCCGAGAAGTACGAAAACTACCGGTTTTATCCGATCCCGGAGACGCCCTTTGACAACATCGATCTTCTCATCTCTGACAGCACAACAAAAATAACCCCAGCCACAAAGCCAGGGTTATCATTTGTTCTTAACCATCCATCCATGTGCACGGCCTTCAAGGCCTATGCCAAAACACTGATGGATAAATATAAAACTGACAGAAATTCTCTGCGTAAAATGCTTGGATCAAGGTGTCTGTAGCACCAGTGCCTCAGTCTTTCTTGTCAAAATCGTCCGGAACATGGGAGAAAAGTCCGCCTCTAATTTCCTTGTCGGATTCGCGGGCTGCTTCCATCTCACTCTCAAATGAGGGCTCGGGAGTAGCTTCTCCTGAATCTGTTCCGGTCTGATCGGCATCTGAGCTATTATCCTGTGAAGAAGTTTCATCTTCCCCGGTCTCAGCCACAGGCTCCAAAGGTGCTGTAATAGCTGCCTCGGTCTCCTTCTTTGGCTTCTTGACAGGAACGTTCTCTCCAACAAGCGCTGACTCAGCTCTTGTGGCATAGATCCTGCCCTGCTTGGCCTTCTCCTGCTCCTCTTCTGTGGGCTCAGGAAGATTTTCAACCTCGCGGTAGATCTTCATGAACTCCTTGCCGGTGATGGTCTCCTGCTCAATAAGGAACTGAGCGATCTTATCCATAGCATCGAGGTGCTCTGAGATGATCTGCTTAGCTCTTGCATAGCAGTCAGCAAGAAGCTTTTTAACCTCTGCATCAACCTCTGCTGCAGTGTGATCTGAGCAGTTGAGGACTCTGTTTCCGTCAAGGTATCTGTTCTGGATGGACTCAAGCTGCATGAGACCGAATTTCTCACTCATACCAAACATGGTGATCATGCTGCGGGCCATGTTTGTGGCCTTCTCAATATCGTTCTCTGCGCCGGTGGTAACTGTGTTGAATATTACTTCCTCAGCAGCTCTTCCGCCGAGAGCCACGATGATATCATCTATGATCTCGTCCTTGGTCTGAAGATATTTCTCATCCTCAGGTACCTGCATAACATATCCCAGCGCTCCCATTGTTCTTGGAACGATGGTGATCTTCTGCACAGGCTCTGTGTTTTTCTGAACTGCGCTGATAAGTGCGTGTCCAACCTCGTGGTAGGATACGATCTTTCTTTCTTCTTTGCTGAGGATCCTGTCCTTCTTCTCTTTTCCCACAAGAACCTGCTCAACAGCTTCCATAAGATCCTGCTGGCAAACGTACTCTCTGTGAGCCTTGACTGCGTTGATGGCAGCCTCATTGATCATGTTGGCAAGATCAGATCCTACAGCTCCGCTGGTTGCAAGGGCGATTCCCTTAAGATCAACGGTCTCGTCCATCTTGACGTCTTTGGAGTGAACCTTGAGGATCTCCTCACGCCCCTTAAGATCAGGCTTATCAACGATGATACGTCTGTCAAAACGTCCGGGACGAAGAAGGGCCTTATCAAGGATCTCAGGTCTGTTGGTGGCACCAAGGATGAGGACACCCTTTGATGAATCAAATCCGTCCATCTCTGAAAGGAGCTGGTTAAGAGTCTGCTCTCTCTCCTCGTTTCCTCCGCCGTACTTGCTGTCACGGCTTCTTCCGATGGCATCAATCTCATCTATGAAAATGATACATGGTGCATTTTTGCTTGCTTCGCTAAAGAGATCTCGAACTCTTGAAGCACCTACGCCAACGTAGAGCTCGATGAAGTCTGAACCTGCCAGTGAATAGAAAGGTACATGTGCTTCGCCGGCAACAGCCTTGGCAAGAAGTGTTTTACCTGTTCCGGGAGGTCCTACAAGAAGTGCGCCCTTGGGGAGCTTAGCTCCGATCTTGGCATACTTGCTGGGATTATGAAGGAAATCTACAACCTCCACCAGAGACTCTTTTGCCTCGTCCTCTCCTGCTACGTCCTTGAAGGTAACGCCTGTCTCCTTCTGTACATAAACCTTGGCGTTGCTCTTACCTACGCTAAGTGGTCCGCCGCCTCTTCCCATTCTCTTGAAGATGACGGTTAAGAGCAGCCACATAAGAAGGACGGGTGCTATGTAATAGAGAAGGAATGTGAGGATCGCTCCTGAGCTGTCAGGTACTTCGCTGGAGACTTCGACTCCCGCATCCAGCATTCTCTGGGTAAGGACGCTGTCTTCTTCTGCCTTACCGGTGAAGTAAGTTACTGTGGTATATCCCGTAAGGGAATATCCAAAGCCCAGCTGATCCTCCTCCTTGGTTTCCTTGGGGTAGATGTTGATGCGGTCATCCTCGATGACGATCTTCTCTATCTCGCCGTTTTCTACCTTCTGGATAAACTCCGAATACGATACTTCACTGTTTGTGTTCTCGGAGAATGCCCGAAGGAAATAAGTCATGCAGAACATTGTTACAAGTGCTGCCACCAGCAGAAGTATTATATTCTGTCGTCTGGGAGAGTTTCCATTTCCTCCTCCCAAAGGATTGTTGTTATTTCTTTGATTTTGATTATTGTCCATTGGATTTTCCTACTTCCTAAAATGCTTCTTCATGCTATAATAAAAAGGATGTTTTCATTATAATATAGTTTTCACTATAACATAGAATTATATCGTGTACAATCGAATTTTTCAAGAGGAGGCGAGTAATGGCTGTAAAGTACATCTTTGTGACTGGTGGTGTTGTATCAGGACTGGGGAAGGGAATCACCGCAGCATCCTTAGGCCGTCTGTTAAAGGCCCGCGGATATAAAGTTACAATGCAGAAGTTTGACCCCTATATCAACATCGATCCCGGTACCATGAATCCCGTTCAGCACGGAGAGGTATTTGTAACTGAGGATGGCACAGAGACTGACCTGGATCTTGGACACTATGAGAGATTCATCGACGAGAATCTGGACAAGAACTCCAACGTAACAACCGGTAAGATCTACTGGTCAGTGCTTCAGAAGGAGCGCCGCGGAGACTACGGCGGAAGAACCGTTCAGGTAATCCCTCATATCACCAACGAGATCAAGAGCAAATTCTACCGCAACTTTACTGACGATGAGACCAGGATAGCCATCATCGAGGTGGGCGGAACTGTGGGAGATATTGAGAGCCAGCCATTCCTTGAGGCCATCAGACAGTTCCAGCACGAAGTAGGACATGAGAACGCAATGCTCATCCTTGTATCCCTTATTCCTTATCTTCGCTGCTCACAGGAAATCAAGACCAAGCCTACACAGTCAGCAGTTAAGACCATGCAGGGAATGGGACTTCAGCCCGACGTTATCGTCTGCAGAAGTGAAATGGAGCTTGATCAGGAGACCAAGGACAAGATTGCTCTTTTCTGCAACGTTCCCAGCAGCCATGTACTTAACAACCTCGACCTTGAATACTTATATGAAGCACCTCTTGCAATGGAAAAAGAGCATCTGGCTCAGGTTGCATGTGAGTGCCTTAACCTTGAGTGTCCTGAACCAGACCTTACAGACTGGAAGGCAATGGTTGACACTCTCTACTCCTTAAAGCATGAAACAAGGGTTGCCCTTGTTGGAAAATATACACAGCTCCACGACGCTTACATCAGTGTTGTTGAAGCACTCAAGCACGGCGGTATCTCCAATCAGACTGCTGTTGATATCAAGTGGGTTGATTCCGAAGATGTTACTCCGGACAACGTAGCCGAGATCCTTTCAGATGTTGACGGACTTATTGTTCCCGGCGGATTTGGAGATCGCGGTATCGAGGGTATGATCACCTCCATCAGGTATGCCAGAGAGAACAATCTTCCATACCTTGGCCTCTGCCTTGGAATGCAGCTTGCCATCGTTGAATTTGCCAGAAATGTTGTGGGCTACACAGATGCCCATTCAATTGAATTTGATCCCAATACACAGCATCCTATGATAGCTCTTTTACCAGATCAGAACGGTGTTGAGGATATCGGCGGAACCCTTCGTCTGGGCTCATACCCATGTGTTCTCGACAAGGATTCCAAGGCCTATGAGCTGTTTGGCAGCGAGAACATTACAGAGCGCCACCGCCACAGATACGAGGTCAACAACGACTTCAGAAACGTCCTGGTTCAGAATGGCATGAAGCTCTGCGGAATGTCTCCTGACGGCAGGATCGTTGAGATGATCGAGCTTCCGGGAAACAGCTTCCACATGGCAACTCAGGCTCATCCTGAGCTCAAGAGCCGTCCTAACAGGCCACATCCGCTGTTCTCCGGATTTATTAAGGCAGCTCTGGATCACGAGAACAAATAAATATTGTTGACACCGGGGACGGCTATGCTGTCCCCTTTTTTATGCAAATAATACGGCCAGCCAGGATTCCGCCCCCATAACTCGTACGGCGCCTTGGCCGCTTGCGCTAGATAATTTTTGGTAACGGTACTAAGCGCCTAAAGGACAGGCGCTAAGTGCCGACCAAAATTACACTACCTGCGTTGCCCGTACGAGTTATGGGGGCGGAATCCTGACTGGCCTTACTTTGTTGGAAGAGGCGGTACATTATGGGATAGTTCTTACTATCCTACTTTGTCTCAACCGGCCTCAGTTCCGTATACTTCGATCTGCGTAAGTGCTGGGAATGGGCTTGGATCGTCTGCCTTTATCAGGTTTCCAAGCTTGATCCATTCAATGCCTTCTTTCTTTATCTCAAAAATATGGGGTTCTTGAACCTTCTTGTCCATGCTTATTTCGGTGCTTGTGCCATCCGAAAAGCTAAGCGTCCCCTTAATCCACCAATTGTCATGAGGGAAATCTGCTCTGGTATAAAGAACTACCTTATCAAAATCTACCTTACGGCCAAAATCCAAAGTAAATTCAGCATCATCCTGACGGTTAATTCCCCAGGATTCATAGGGCCACTCGCCGTGGGAGAGGGTTGCTTTGCAGCCGTCGATGGCGTTTCTTGCAGCAAAGACTGCTTCGCCTCTGGTTTCTACGTTGGCGCTGGCGTGGGGATAAACTCCGCTGACTTCGTGTTGGTCAAAGGGATTAAGAGCAAGGTTTCTGTAGCTCTTTATTTCATAATCCTCTGCTTTTCTGATGGTAACAATGTGTCTGTTACCCCAGAATGAGAGCGGGTTGTAGCTTGTCTTTTTCTCATAGAAGGGCACAGTGAAAAGAACTGTCTCCTGTTTTATCAGTACCAGTGAAGGGTCAATGGTTGCATCCACCTTCACTACATAGAACTGACCAGGGGTTATTCCGGAGAACTCAATGATGTCGCCTTTTCTGTATTCGCCATCCCAGGCCAGGATGACCTCATCCTGCCCGGTGCACTCTGCTTTGGGCACATGATCCCAATCATTATATACACATATTTTCATACTTATCCTCTTTTCTTGAAAGGCTTAAACCGAGAAATGTCCTTCGATTCCATAGAAATCGATGACTCTGACTTCGCCGCTTTTTAAATGGATCTTCACTGGACCGTATCCACCACAGTTCTGGAGATCAGTGTATTCAATCTTGGAAATTGGGAAAATTTCGTCCTCCGAAAAGTCCTCCAAACTCTCCTTAGTGATTACCTGTGAAATCAGGAAGTACGGCTCATAGCCATACTGCTTTGTCCGCTCTGTCTTTGCATAAACCACGAGAGAATTCTTGCTATCAGGGTTTGTATCCGTGGAGTTAAGGCATACCAGATCGCTCCAGCCGTCAAAAACAGTATAGGCCATCTGCTTCTCTTTTCCCGTATGATCATGCCCCTTAAGAACAGCGGCCTTAAAGCCATCCTTATTAAGGTAGGTGACATCCGTGCCATTGTCTGGGAATCCAAATGCACCCAGGGTTATCTCCATGGGTCTTCTGTACATGCGGATCTTGTCAGCTCTAATGATGCCATAAGGAACCACAAAGTCAGCCAGGTCAATAGCCGTTCTCCAGTGACACTCAGTCTCCATCTCATAGTCAAAGAACTGCCTTCTGTAAAGAACCTCATCCTTTTCCCCTGCCCAGTAAGTCACATTTCCCCTGAGCACCTGTCCGTCATCTGAGTATTGCGCAACATACTGCTGCGACTCAACAGCCTCGTCAACAGTGGCTTCCCATGGGAACTTACTGTTAAATACCAGCTTGGAATAATTGTTCATTCCATGGAGGTCGCTCTTATCCTTCACCACCTTGCCGGTTCTAAGCTCAGTAATTCCATTGGCCTGATGGTTTGCCATGCAAAGTCCCGGGCCATTTAGCGTCCAGACCTTAGTCTCATTTTCTTTAAGCTCATCCCACAATCCGTTATTTTCCTTCGCCGTCCAGAATGGATGATCCTCAGGAAGATGCAGGCACAAAAGAGCTTTCGCCAGCCAGAAGGGTGACTCTGCGCAGGAGTAGCTCTGAAGCAACGGAGAGAATGGTCCATAAAAGCCAAGGGTAGGAACACCCTCCCACAAAAAGTCATCTCTGGTAAAGAACTGAAGGAGTGACCCCGAGCAAATCCGCCTTGCCTGACCCGGATCCATCACCGAATCTCTCATCATAAGATTCCCGTCGAAGGCACTGGTAGCTGCATTTCTGTAGATACCGCTTCTGCCCCACATATTTGTAAATCCGTCCCTGTCAAAGAAATACGGATAGGTCTTCATAAGTTCATTTGAGTTTTCCTCAAACTTCTTTGCAATGTAAGGCTCTTTTTCATAGCCATACCAGTTGTTCCAAAAGGCTGTGTACATATTGAAAGCCCAGCATGAATAATAATCAAAGGAATGCCCGTCCCTGTACCACCCATCCCCCACATAGTAGTGCAGAATGTTCTGAGCATGATCCCTCATAATATCCTCATCGATCTCATACCCATTGATATAGAGGAACGCCAGATCCAGCATGTTAAAGAGTCGCCAGTTCTGAGGCACCGTATTGGCATGGGCAAAGTCAGAAAGAAATGCCGCTATCCTGTCCTGCTCTTCCCTGGTGTACTTATCCCAGATCTCCTCTTTTGATATCCACAGACAGATAACCAGCGCCGCCGTCTCCACAGTCTGCTGATAGGCAGCAAAATTGCTTCCGCTGTCATCTGCATTTTTCATGTCCGTGTAATTAAGGACATAGTTCTTTTCCCCGGGCGTTACGGCGCACAGAACCTGCCTTGCATAGTAGTCCCTCACATTAATCCCGTTAAGAACCAGCTCCGGCTCAATATGGATCAGCGGCGCAGCAATGAAAAAAGATCTCGCCAGCCCCTCAAAAATCTCCGCCTTATAGCGCCACTGAGGGTGATCCGGCTGCGGATAAGTGATCTTCGTCTCATACCTTGGCATCACAACAGGATCATCCATGGACGAAATATGATCAAAGGCTCCCGCCAAAAGATACTCTGCCGCCTCTATCCAGCTCTGCCTGGTAAGTCCCGTAAACGGACTCAAATTATAGTCTGTACTCTTTGGTGTAAATACCATTTTCTTCTCCCTTTCCTTAGAAAATCCTAAGGGCTTTTCCTGCAAGCTTCATCAGCGCTTCAATAAAATAGTAGTCTCCATAAATAATGGACATGTTGTGACCATCGCCGTGATAATCTACGGCGCAGTTATTGAGAATATTGTCAGTATCCGTTCCCCAGCTGCAGCGCTTTTCATCCAGTGTCTTAAGAAGCTTAATGGCAGCATCCAGATATTTGTCCGAATCCTCATCAAGCTGTCCTGCCAGTTCAATCAGGCCCGATGCAGTGATCGCTGCCGCCGTTGAATCCTCAAGATCCACATCCTTTGGCTGCCTGTAATCTATAGGCACCAGGTAGCTCTCCGGCATTTCAGACAACACATAATCCGCGATCTTTTTTGAAGTCTCCAGGTATTTCTTATCCCCGGTATAATATGCAGAAAGTGCAAAGCCGTATACTCCCCAGCTCTGACCTCTTGTCCAGGAAGATCCAACCGCATATCCCTGACCTCCCAGGCTCTCTACCATCTTCCCTGTAAACGGATCAAAAACAACTATGTGGTTTACTGAACCATCATCCCTCACAAACTCCTTCATAGCCGTATCCGCATGAGCCACAGCCATCATCTTAAACCTTGGATCCGTGGTCTCCTCGCTGGCCCAGTACAAAAGCGGCAGATTCATCATGCAGTCGATAATGGCATAGCCCCTTCTGTCAACGTTGTCCCAGTTGTTCCACGCCCTTATGAAATTCCCCGCCAGATTAAACCTTCCGGCCATATTTCCAGCCGCCAGCATGGCTCTGTTCAGGGACTCCGGATTCTTCTCCTGTTTATACCTGATTACAGAAGTGGGCAGCCACTTAAAGCCATTGTCGTGATCAAGCCCCTCGGTCGTCATAAGGTTTTTATCCAGCTTGTCCTCAACTCCGATGGCCTCCTGCCTGAACATCTCATTTCCCGTAAGCGCAAAGAGCTGCCACATCTCGCCGCCCCAAAAGCCATTGGTCCACCAGCACGGATCCGCCGTTGTCTTGTCATCAAATTTTCCATCCACAGTAGTGTAGGGGATTATGTTCCTGTTCCTTTCCGTCACCACTGTCATTTTATCCTCTATCTTTTTAAGGGTTTCATTCACCCACTTCATCTCATCTGCGTTCAGCGCTCTCATAGCAATCCTCCTCCTCTAATAACGCCAGTTTATTATCTGACTAAGTCCGATCGGATGCGGATACCGTAACCGACCAAAATACGGTCGCTAACGGTAACCAGCTCCTTAATTAGTCAATAAACATCTTAAGCCTGTGACCTTCATCCATCCTTATAAGCACCCTGTACACCTCATGCTTCCAGGAAACAGAAAGCCTCTCATCCTCTATCGGATACGTCTGGATCTCGCACCCATCGGAGCCACTCACCCTGACTTCACCAAGATCCCCGATCTTTATAACCAGCTCTTTTCCCAAAGCCTCATCAGCTACACACGGCTTGTCATAGGTCATCATGGTCAAAAGAGCTCTCCCGCCCCCCTCAAACTCATCCGTAACCTCAATGCCCATTCCTTTTAAAAGAGCTATCGACCTGGCATAGCGTTCTACCGCACCATTATCATATGCAGGCGCGATATCCATGGAAAGCCTTGCAAAATCCGTGCCATCCAGTTCGCAGCTAACTGCTCTTGCACAATACTCACCGCCATCCTTCTGCATCACTACCCGCTCGTCATAAAGATCTTTTGCAGGATCAGCACCGAGACCTTCCACATCCTCCTTTAAAAAAGTAGGCACATTGTGGAACTGGGACTGCATAGTCCAGATCTCATACCTCTTATCCGAAAAGGTCTCTCTTGTATAAGTCCCAACGCCAAGATCAATGATCATCGGCCTGCCATTCTTATAAACTGTAAACGAACCCACATCGTTGTGATTGTGACTGTCCGCATTACATCCTGCTTTCGCCGCAAGAATATACGTCTCATCCCTTGCCACCATCAGCCCTGTACTCTCAAAGAACGAATCCTCGCACAGGCTCTCACACTGCGGATACCCTTCCATCTCCTTATAACTAAAGGCCTGCATAACATGGTAAAAGAGATTTATCTCCTCCCTAAGGAGCTTGTCCTCATCAGTTCCGTCCCTGAAATCTGCAGCTGCAAAACTGCTAAGCACCTGATCTTCGCACATCTTGCCAAACAAAAACTCTCTGGAAGTCCTTCTGGGACAAACGGCCGCACAGTCCGCGAAGTTCACATATACATTTCCTTCAACATTCATCCGGACAATATATGCTGCGATATTTCTTATAAGCTCCTGCGTGAATACTGCACCAAACTCACCATCTGGCAAAACACTGTTCATTATATACAGTGCCCCAAACAGGCACAGTCCCGCATGGGAATAATACTGAGCTCCCTCGTTACAGCACCCGTCATCTCCATACTCATCCAGAAAGAAGTCCAGAGATTTTGCCGCGCTCTCAAGGTACGCCCTGATCTCTTTTTCCTCAAAGAAGCCTTCAGGCCTTGTGAGGACACACAAAAGTACATTCTGAGTACACCAGGGCGTCCAGTTGCACATGGGCTGCTCTCCATCCCCCATCCACCAGAAATGCTCGGTGTTATAGGGGGTAAAGATCCGCTCCTCTAATACCCTGTTTATCAGTTCGCTAATCTGCGGACTTTTCTTTTTAAATACCGGTCTTAACAGATACTCGGTAAATGCAATAAGTGCACCGGTCTCCGCATCAAAAAGATCAATGATGGGATGAAGCACATCCGGCATCTCCTGCTGCTTTGCATCTCTTACATGGGTGTTATGAGCCGGAAGACACCATGAGCTCTCCTCAAGGATCAGGTATACCCCATCCAGAATGTCCTCCAAAAACCTTCCCTCATTCTCCACACACTCAGCCATAACAAGGCTGCACAGCTTCCTTCTTCGGGAAAAATAAAGGTCTTCAAACCTAGATCTGTTACCGTTTTTTGAAAATTCAAGATAGTCAGACAGTAGTATATTAGACCAGGGCTGGCCCTTAGCTCTTTCGCCGTCTGCTATGAGTTTTGTTCTAAGATCACAGGGAAGAGCTTCAAAAGCCTTCCTCTGACTGATGTCAGGATACAAAGAAAACGCGCACAAAGAGCGCGTTTTCTCCAAATATTCTTTAACCAGATGTCTTTGCCTGATATTGTCTGTCATACCATCAACCCTTTACCGAACCGGCAGTGATTCCTGCAACAAAGTACTTCTGAAGCGAAATAAATACAATAAATACCGGTATTAATGATAACACAGATGCCGCCATAATAAGTCCATATTCAGCAGAATACTGTGAAATAAACATCTTTAGTCCTATCTGCAGTGTCTTCTTGGACTCGGTTGTCAGATAGATAAGTGGGCCCAAAAAGTCATTCCAGGTGTTAACGAAGGTAAAGATGATCAGTGTTGAAAGTGCTGGCTTTGACAACGGAAGCATGATCTTAAGATAAATCTCGTACTCCGACATTCCATCAATCCTGGCCGCTTCGCAAAGTGAATCCGGAATTCCCTCATAGAACTGCCTCATAAGGAATACTCCAAATGCCGAAAATGCCTGAAGGATAATGATGGCAAGGTGTGTATCCGCAAGGCCAAGGCTTCTCATGAACATGAACTGAGGAACCATGTAAACCTGCCATGGCACAGCAATTGTTGCCACATAGGCAAGGAACAGAGCATCTCTTCCCTTAAACTCAAGCTTGGCAAACGCATAAGCTGCAAAGCTTGATGTGAACAACTGCAGCAGAGTTACGATAACTGTCAGTTTGGCAGTATTAAAAGTGAACTTTGCCAGCGGTATCTTTGTCCAGATGTCGATGTAGTTCTGCCATCTTGGAGCCTTTGGTATCCACTCAAAAGGAATTACAAATACGTCTTTGTTAAACTTAAGCGATGCTGAGATCATCCACAAAAACGGCACCATCATCATCATTGCCAGGAGGATCAGCAGCACATAGACCAGAATCTGTCCGATAATTCTGTTATTTCTTTTACTCTTCACGTCTATAGTCCTCCCCGTCAGTCATTAGCATAATTCTTCTCACCCTTGAACTGGATGAGGGTAACAGCAAGCACTATGGCAAAGAGCACCAATGCTGACGCAGAAGCTCTTCCCAGCTTCCAGTTTCTGAAGGCCTCCTCGTAGATGTAGTAAACAAGAACGATAGCGCTCTTATTAACAACGCCGTTGGAACCTCCTGCCAGCATATAAACAATGTCATATACTTTGAAGCAGTTGATAGTAAGCATGATAGTTACGAAAAATGTGGTGGGCTTAAGCTGCGGAACAGTGATGTGCACGAACTTCTGCCATGCGTTTGCTCCGTCAAGGGAGGCTGCCTCGTAGAGGTCCTCGCTGATGCCCTGGAGTCCGGCCAGATAAATGACCATATAGTAACCCATGTTCTTCCATACGGAGAACATGATAATTGTCAACATAACGGTACTTGATGACGCAGCCCATTTAAGCGGCTGTGCATGAAATACATTCATAAGAAGCTGGTTTACGATTCCGCCCTTAGCAGGTGTAAAAAGCATGTTCCATACAGCGGCAACAGCAACCAGTGATGCTACATAGGGGAAGAACGCAACAGTCCTGAAAAAGTTCGTTCCCTTGATCTTCTGATTAAGAAGAATTGCCAGTCCCAGCGCCATGATAAGCGTTACAGGCACTGTGAAAACACTGTAAACTATTGTGTTTTTCAGAGCAGAGGTAAATCTGTCATCTGAAAAGATCTGAACGAAGTTGTTAATTCCAACAAACTTCATTTTATTACTTCCGTCCCACTCTGCAAAAGACATTAAGAGAGCAAGGACGATAGGGCCTAAGGTAAATACCGCAAACCCGATAAAGTTAGGTGCTATAAATGAATAGGCAACGAGATCTCTTTTCCTCTGACGCCTCTTCATATTCTTTTCCATAGCAGTAAGTTCTGCAGCCATGTCTGTTTCCTCGTTTTCACAAAATTCCTATTAAGGCTCTTTTCCTAAAAGGAGCACTTGAACTCAAGCTGCCTTGATATTCAAGTGCTCCAAAGCTTTATATATAAGGTTTAGTAATTACTGAGCAAGAACTGCCTGAACACCCTCGTTCATTGCTGCGATAGCTTCGTCAACGCTAACCTCTTCGTTCATGATAAGGTCATGCTGCTCGTTGAGAACTGTCTCGATCTCAGAAGACTTGTCGTTTGCAGGCATCTCAAGGTATGTGTGGCTTGTGATAAGAGCTTCCTTGGAAGCGTCATCTGTTGGGAAGCCATCCATTGAAGCGATGATGTCTACGATAGTCTTGTTGGTCATAGCAGGGATGTTACCTGTTGAAGCCATAACCTCTGCGCCCTCAGCGCCACTTACGAACTTAACGAAATCCCATGCTGCTGCCTTGTTAGGAGCTGATGTAGGAATTGAAAGAGCTGTGATTGTTGAAAGAGTTGATCCAGCCTCTACACCATCAGCGTGAGGATACTTAACAATACCCCAGTTTGTGCAGTCTGTGTACTCACCGTCTTTGATCTTCTGGATGAGTGTTGCAATAAACCATGATCCCATGTTCATTGTTGCTACGTTACCCTGAGCAAATGCTGCTGAGTAGTGAAGACCCTGTGTCTTAAGTGTTGCGTAATCCATGCAGACACCGTCTTTCTGCTGGTTAAGAACCATCTCGTAGTAAGGCTTTGTGAAGTCGTACTCGCCATCAACGATGGTGTGCTTGCCATCAAGGATACCATCAAGCTGGATTGTTGATCTCCATGTGTGGTAGTGAGATCCGTAAACCTCTGCGCCAGGTGTTGTATCTGTTACGCTTCTTGCAAGAGCATCGTACTGATCCCATGTCATATCGTTTGTAGGATAAGCAACGCCTGCCTTATCAAATACGTCCTTGTTGTAGAAAAGAACCCAGATGTCTGAACGGAAAGGAAGCTCATAGAGCTGTCCATCGATTGTTACCTGATCTGTAACTCCGTTGTAGAGTGAAAGATCAACGCCGTCAGCTGCGATCAGATCGTTAAGGGGCTCAAGAACACCTTTGTTAACCAGTGATACATATCCGGGAACATCCTTGATTGTTACTACGTCGAAGTCTGATCCTGCTCCTGAGAGCTGTGTTCCAAGAACTGTGCTGTAATCTGTTGATCCAAGATCAACCATCTCGATTGTTACATTTGGATGAGCTGCTGTGTAAGCATCGATAAGTGGCTGATAGTAAACTGTGCTGGAAACATCCCACAGAGCCCACTTAAGTGTTACAGGCTCATCTGATGCTGCTTCCTGTGCCGGTGCCTCTGCCTGAGCTGTGTCAGCTGCAGGTGCTGCCTCGGGCTGTGCTGCTTCCTGTGTCTGTGCTGTGTCAGCTGCAGGTGCCTGCTCTGCTGCACTTCCGCAACCTGTGATGCCTGCGATAACCATAGTCATTGCAAGTAAAGAGCTAAGAATTCTCTTTTTCATATAGACCTCCCTCTATAGTGCCGCTAACGCCGCGGCGTCTTTGTTATGCTTTAAGTTTATAATTTCTTAATAATTGAATGAATGTACATTCTTTAACTCTTGTTGTCAAAAAAATGCAATTTTTTTATATAAATTTGTATTTTCTTTATCAGGCCACTGCTCTAATATATACCTATGCACACGAAAAAACACTCGATTCGCAATAAAATAGTCATCTGGGCTGTGGGCTTTGCCCTGGTTCTGGCCATTGCTGTTGCCTATGCAAGCTACGTTCTCTCCGTGAGATACCTTACAGAAAACCAGCAGCAGTCAGCTCTGACCAACATACATGTCCTTGGAAACAATCTGGACTCAGACATCAACACCGTCCTTACCTTCTCCAACTGGATATGCCTGGACAGCACCATCAGCAATTATCTTAAGAACGTTGACCGCGCATACACCCTGGATCCTTCCCAGGGGCGTAAGCTCTCCCTCAACGCCTGGAATCACCTCAACAACGAGTTCAATATTGTAGGCGTAAGGAACCAGATCGACAGAGTCATCATCGCCACACCAAACGGCACTCAGTTCCTGCAGTCCATCTCCAGCGGCGATGCCCAGTCCGTGACCAACGTCCCCATGACTATCATGGATTCGGTTTTCTTTGATGAGCTTGTCAGCGCCCCTTCTTACAGATGGGATGGCTTCCACGACAACCCATTAAGCCGAACAGGAACTCCTAAAGTTCTTCCTATAATAAGACCCATCCACAGCTCCTCATCCTATGCCACTATAGGCTGGGTATACATGGACATCCCCGCTTCCGTTATAACAGGGTCACTACGCAGTTTTGTTCTTGCCGAAGACGACGCCTTATACCTCACCTTCAGCCCGGGTAATACCTATCGCTATACAAAGGGTGACCTGGTAAAAGACAAGGTTCCGGAGACGGCAATCTCCTACAGGCTGCCAAACACCGGCTGGACTCTGTCCTACCTACCCTCGAGAGCCGCTTTGGAAAGCAGGATGCGCTCCTATCAGCTGACCATACTTGCAATCTTTATGGTAATCCTCTTTGCAGGAATCATCCTCAGCATCTCCCTGCACAGAACCATCACACGCCCGGTTGAAAGACTCATAAGCCGCCTTGATAAAATCGGACAGGGCGATTTCTCCAGAGATGAAAAGATTGAGTGGAACAATGAGCTCGGCGAGATCGGACGAGGAATCAACAACCTCTCAGAAAATGTCTCCGACCTCATGGACAAAAGACTTCTTGATGAAAAGGCCAAGCATGACCTGGAATACCAGATCCTTCAATCCCAGATCAACCCGCACTTTTTGTACAACACCTTAAACACCATAAAGTGGATGGCCACCATCCAGGGTTCCGAAGGCATTGCAGATATGTCCACATCTCTTTCGAGACTTATGAAGAATATCTCAAAGAGCAACGAGGACCTGATTCCTCTTAGCGATGAGTTCTCACTGGTGGACGACTACTTCACCATTATGAAATACCGCTACGGCGGAACCATCGACCTTGAATACATTACTGATGACGAGGAGCTTCTTTCCCAGCGAATCAACCGCTTCTCCCTTCAGCCCATTATAGAAAACGCCATCTTCCACGGCATAGAGCCAAAGGGCAGCGCAGGTAAGATCACCATCCACACCCACAGGGACGGGGATGACGTTATAATAGATGTCACTGACAACGGAATCGGAATGAGCCAGGAGGCCATAGATAATGTCCTCTCCGGCAAGAGCCAGACTTCCACAGAATTCTTTAAGCAGATCGGTGTTTACAATGTAAACGAGAGGATCCGTTACACCTTCGGTGACAATTACGGAATCAGAATTAAGAGTACTCCCGGCGAATATACAACTATGAGTTTCGTACTACCATACCGGGAGAATGGCAGTACCGCAGATTATAAATAACGGAGAAATAATGTACAGATTACTTATTGTAGATGACGAGCCTTTGGTACAGATCGGTCTTAAGACCATGCTGGCCAAGGACTTCGCAGATAACATTGAAATAACAGGAACCGCCTCCAACGGACAGGAAGCCTGGGACATAATCTCCCAAAATCCTCCTGACATCGTCATCGCTGACATCAGGATGCCTGTCATGACAGGCCTTGAGCTTCTTAGCAAGTCCCATGGCAAATATGGCTCAGTCCCGGCATTTATCATGCTGACCGCCTACGAAGAATTTGAAATGGCACGTCAGGCTATTGTCTACGACGCAGTGGACTACCTGGTCAAGATTGAACTTAATCCCAAGACTCTGGCTTCAGCCATAAACAAAGCAATCTCCAGAGTCGATGAGGTCAAGCCTGCTGCCGTGACCGCTTCCCCGGCAGAAAGCTCCCTCGAGGACCTCAGACAGAAATTCATGCTAAAGCTCTTTAACCATCAGGTAAGCTCTGAGGAATACCTCTTAAGTGAAGCCGCCGCGCTCAACCTCTCCTTCGACTATAACCGCTACATCGTAGTCTACGGCGAGATCAGCACCAACACTTCCTCCTCAGAAGCCTTCGCCCCTGAAGCACTGGATATCTACAGCTCCAGCATCAGCATGGCAAAAGAGATCATCTCCCGCCACGCACCCTGTCAGATAGTCTCGATCGATCTGCAGCACTTTGCCATCATCTTCTCCTTTACACAGGACAGCCCCGTGGCAGGAACCATGGACCTTATCACAGAAGCTCTTGAGAACGCCCGGACCATGATAACCAGTTATTTCAAGACAACTCTGACCTTTGGTATCGGCTCGGCAGTCTCAACTCCCATGGATATTGCAGTATCCTTCGATGAGGCCAAAACTGCCCAGCAGCAGGCAGATGCCGCACAGCCCATCAGACTGTTTAGTCACATCGTTGGCAGCAACCGCCGCTCTGGTAAAGATAAGCTTATCTGTGCCATCCAACAATATATCGACGAGAACCTTGGCGGCAAGCTCCAGCTCAATGAAGTTGCAGAGGTCTTTGGCCTTTCACCCGCCTATCTCTCAGTTCTGTTTAAGAAAAACACTGAGACCGGATTTTCTGAGTACGTTTACACCAAGAAAATAGACAGGGCAAAAGAGATGCTCCTGTCCGGTGATATGAAGATATATGAGGTGGCTGATGCCCTCGGCTTTGAGTCTGCCTACTACTTCTCCAAAGTATTCAAGAAAGTAGATGGCCACAGCCCAAGAGAATATATACAAAGTAAAAGCGATATGTAAAATGACTGGGACAGAGAGAAAAACCACCTCTGTCCCAGTTTCAATTTTATCTCAAATGTTCCTTCTCAAAAGCTTCCGCTTCCTCAGGCTTACCATAGTAGTATCCCTGGAGCGCGTCCACTCCCATATCCTTTAGCTTCTTCGCCTGTTCGGCGCTCTCAACACCTACCGCATAAGCTTTGATTCCCATGGTATCTGCCAGCGCAATAACTGATCTAATAAGGATGTTTGCACTCTCCTCTTCTTCCGCCCTCTTTATGAGTGCTGCCGAAATATGAATAGCAGAAAAACCACAATTTAACACGTGAGAAAGATTTATATCATATCCGCCAAAATCATTAAGCGAAAGCTGGAAACCGTACTCATTAAGGCTCCTTAGCGACTCTTTTGCCGTAATGGAAGCTCCCATTATAACATCATTACTGATATCCAGATGAATCACAGATGGCTCTAATCCGCATTCACTCGTCACATGCTTTAAATTGGAAATGAAATCCATGTCCAGTAGCTGAAGCGGTGAAATGTTGATGGATATCGACAGCTCTTTTCCGAAGGTATCCTTCCACGCCTTGACCTGCCTGATAGAAGTCTCCATTATCCAGTTGCCAAGCCTGCTCATCAGCCCCACTTCCTCTGCTATAGGAAGAATATCTGCTGCCGTATAATCCTGCTCACCCCGAAGCCTTGGAAATACCTCTGCCGCTGTGAGCTCACCAGTTTCTGCATCAATCCTTGGCTGATAGTGCAGCACAAAATCCTTTGCCGGATCAGCCTTTCTCATGCGCTCCTCCAGCGCTTTATGTTTCTCAACAGTCTCTACCAATGAAACATCAAATATCCTATAGTCATCCTTATTCTGACTGTGCTTTACAGAATACATCGCCGCATCGGCATACCTTATCAGTTCCTCCGGCTCCCTTGAATCATCCGGGTACACCGAAACGCCAATACTACCGGAGAGCGAGAAGATATATGTGTCCAAATGTATAGGAGTATGGAAGAGCTTCTGGATATTTCCTGCAGCATCACAGAGGTCTGTCTTCCCCACGACGCCGTCCTTAACGATCATAAACTCATCACCGCCCGTCCTGAAACAGGTATAATCCGAAGACAGCGCCAGCATTCTGTTTCCAAATTCCTTTAAAACCCTGTCGCCCATATCATGTCCATAGGTATCATTGATCGGCTTAAAGCTGTTTAAGTCTATGCAAAGCACCGCAAACTTCAGCCCTTGCTCCCCCGCCTTTCTGACAGATTCAGCAAGCACGTTTGATGAATATCTCCTGTTATAAAGCCCCGTCAGCAGGTCCTGCTGCTTTAAGATCTGCTCATTCAGCGCACTGTTCTGGAAGGTAGAAGTGGTGATCCAGTAAGCCGCCATTGCCAGCACCACGTAAAAGAACTCGTTCTGCTCTATAGTTTTGCTGGCGAAAAGCACAATGCTCATAAGAATTCCCACAGACACGATGATCCTGGTCCTTCTGGCTGACCTCTCAGTATACTGATAAGCCTTAAGCTTAAATACATGGTGATGATGCACCTGATGATAAATTCCATGGGCCATCAAGATCATACATGCCATATAAATCAGGTTCGCATAGATATTCTCAGGATCGTTACCGATGGCCTGACTGTAAGTATAGGGAATATCCAGAAGAATGTAGAGCAAAATACCAAGGATCATGGTATTAGTGCCCTTAAATCCTATCTCTGAAGCAATCATCACAATCATGTGACCAATCATTATAAGAATAAACAGATTGATCGTGAAGTACATATATACCCTTATCAGCTCTCCGCGGTCCAGCAGCTCATAGGAGCCCAGGAAAATAAGGAACTTTCTAAGTCCTATAAATCCGATGACAGTAAGTGTAAGGGTATTAACAAGGAAATGATACAGCTCTCTGCCCTTGAGCTTTTGAATAAAGTACAGCGCCACCGAAGCGCCAAAGAAATAGTTGGGCAAAAGAAATATGAAGGCCGCCAGATTATATAGCTTATCCGTGTGAAGAATATAATCACCCACAAAGATGAAAATATCAGCGACCATGTATGAAAAGATTCCCAGTGCCAGAATAAATGATGGCAGCCAGAATGCCCCCATTCGCCTCAGGCAGTTGATGATCGTAAGTCCGATCAGGGCAGCTGTTAATGGCGAAAAGAGCTCTATGAAGAAATCAGCCCTAAAGATCGTGCTGATAAAGAAACATGCATATGAAATTATGATTCCAGCTATAAGCGCTTTATCCCGGCGCTTTTCTCTAGTCTCTTCCATAGGAATGCCCCGTTATCAGCAAGCTCTTTAAAAAATGCGCCGCGTCAAAAGTGACGCGACGCCATTAGTCTTAAAACTTTAGCAGAAAGAATTAAAGCTTAGGTCCTGCTGCAACAAGTGCCTTGCCAGCATCATTGCCTTCATACTTCTTGAAGTTCTTAACGAATCTCTCTGCAAGATCCTTAGCCTTTGTCTCCCACTCAGAAGCATCAGCATATGTATCTCTGGGATCAAGGATTCCAGGATCAACTCCAGGAAGAGCTGTAGGAACTTCGAAATCGAAGATCGGGATCTTCTTGGTCTCAGCCTTGAGAACGTCACCATTAAGGATTGCATCAATGATTCCACGAGTATCCTTGATGGAGATTCTCTTGCCTGTTCCGTTCCATCCTGTGTTTACAAGATAAGCCTTTGCTCCGGATTTCTGCATCTTCTTAACGAGCTCCTCACCGTACTTTGTAGGATGAAGCTCAAGGAATGCCTGACCAAAGCATGCTGAGAATGTAGGTGTAGGCTCTGTGATACCTCTCTCTGTACCTGCAAGCTTTGCAGTAAATCCTGAAAGGAAGTAGTACTGTGTCTGCTCAGGTGTAAGGATAGATACAGGAGGAAGTACTCCAAATGCATCAGCTGAAAGGAAGATTACGTTGTCAGCTGCAGGACCTGCAGAAACCTTGTTAACCTCAGCAGCGATGTTGTTGATATGTGAAATAGGATATGATACACGAGTATTCTCTGTAACTGACTTGTCATCGAAGTCGATCTTGCCGTCATCTGCTACAGTTACGTTCTCAAGAAGAGCATTTCTCTTGATTGCGTTGTAGATATCAGGCTCAGACTCTTTATCAAGACCGATAACCTTAGCGTAGCATCCGCCCTCGAAGTTGAATACACCGTTGTCATCCCAACCGTGCTCATCATCACCGATAAGACGTCTCTTAGGATCTGTAGAAAGAGTTGTCTTACCTGTTCCTGAAAGACCGAAGAAGATAGCTGTGTGCTTACCGTCCATATCGCAGTTAGCTGAGCAGTGCATAGAAGCGATGCCCTTAAGAGGTAAGTAGTAGTTCATCATTGAGAACATACCCTTCTTCATCTCTCCGCCGTACCATGTGTTGATGATAACCTGCTCTCTTGATGTGATGTTGAATGCTACACATGTCTCAGAGTTAAGTCCAAGTTCCTTGTAGTTATCAACCTTAGCCTTTGAAGCGTTGTAAACAACGAAATCAGGCTTGAAGTTTGCAAGTTCCTCGTCTGTAGGAACGATGAACATGTTCTTTACAAAGTGAGCCTGCCAAGCAACCTCAACGATGAAACGAACTGCCATTCTTGTATCTGCATTGGCACCACAGAATGCATCTACTACGAAAAGTCTCTTGTTGCAGAGCTCTTTCTTAGCGATTTCCTTTACTGTAGCCCATGTCTCTTCTGTCATAGGATGGTTATCGTTCTTGTATCCCTCTGTTGTCCACCATACAGTGTCCTTAGAGTTCTCATCCATAACGATATACTTATCTTTAGGTGAACGTCCTGTGAATACACCAGTCATAACGTTAACTGTGTCAAGCTCAGTGTTCTTACCTACTTCGTATCCCTCAAGACCTGCTTTAGTCTCTTCCTCGAAGAGGAGCTCATAAGAAGGATTGTAAACTACTTCTGTTGTTCCGGTGATGCCGTACTGTGTTAAATCTACATTGCTCATTTTTTAAGCCTCCTTTATGGACAATTAAAAATTTTGCGGTTGAAGTGCGGAATGAATTTCCACACGAAAATTGTGTCTGATAACCTATCACAAATTCAATCGTTAGCTACAAAATGATTTTGCAGCATAAAGATTAGTATGATAAAAGTTTACCAATCTACATCCGTCATTATACATGGTTTTAAAGGTAATGTCATCATAAAATCTGAAATACAAAGTTAAATATTTGTAAAATTCCTTGTATTTTCAGTATGTGGAACGTTAGCCTTGGTTAACGTTCCACAAGGACATTCACCGAATATTATATCGGCATTTTTTATAGATTTTGTTAGTCTATATATAATTTCTATCAAAAGAATATTGCTTTATGATATCAGGCCTCGATCTCGAAACACATGCATCCATGAGGATTAAGAGCTATCTTGTCCCCATTTTCAAGGCTTCCTTCTCTTCCTGACCAGATCTCTGTGCATTTTACCTTCTCATCTTTATCAAAACCATAGTTTTCAAACTTTAGCTTTGTTTCTTTGACTTCATCATTCAAGTTGAAGATTGCAAGGTACTTCTTGCCTTCCTTGGTCTTGGACATCCAGGTCACTATATCTTTTTTCCTGGAGATCTGACGAGCCTTACGTCCGTCGCGGTGCATCTCGAGGAGCTTTTTGTTAGTAAGAAGAGAAAGTGTAAACGGATCATTGTCGCGCAGCTCTCCGCCAAACATAAGAGGAGATCTGAATATGCACCAGAGTGTCATGAGAAGTCTCTGCTCATCCTGAGTGAAGTTCGTCATTCTGTCATCATGTCTGTCAGGTGTTGTACGAACTGCAATATGACCAAGTGGAAGCATATCGCAATCCGGCCAGTGATCCTTGCATCCTATTCCCTGCCAGGCCTCTGCTCTTTCGAACATGCCGTAAAGAAGCTCCCACTTATCCCAGAAATCATCTGTCATACGCCACATGTTGGCATTTTCCAAAAGGAAATCCTTCTGGTCTACTCTTGCAGGTCCTGGTGAAAGGCTAAGGACCATAGGTCTTCCGCACTTCTCGATCGCATTTTTGATAAGTGTTATCTCAGAAAAGCCAGCGCCCGGTGCATCAGGTCCTACGTCAACTCTTGCAAGGTCATCAACCTTTACATAGTCAACTCCCCAGCTTGCATAAAGCTCAAAAATAGAGTCATAGTATTCCTGAGCGCCTTCCTGACTTGCATCAACTCCGTACATATCTGTATTCCATACACAGATAGATGCAGGATGTGCTATGTCTCTTGCTGTCTTATCAGTTCCAAGTATCTTGGTATTTCTATGAACTGCCTGACGCGGGATTCCGCGCATGATGTGGATACCGAACTTAAGACCCATATCATGGATCTGATCGGCTATAGGCTTAAAGCCCTGTCCACCTTTAGATGATGGGAATCTGTTCTCTGCAGGGATAAGTCTTGAATACTCATCCATGTTGAGCTCTGCGAATTTATGATACCAGCAGGAATCTGCTGTTGGTTCTGACCACTGAATATCACATACTACGTATTCCCATCCGAATTCCTTTAAGTTCTCTGCCATGTACTTAGCGTTACCAAGAAGCTCTTCTTCGCATACGCTTGCTCCATAGCAGTCCCATGAGTTCCATCCCATAGGAGGATACTTTGCTACATGTTTTTCTGACATACTGCTCCTTCCAGCTTTGAATAATCAATTATCCATTCTTTAATATCATTTATGTAATATTGAGTATGACTGCAACAACAATGTAAATAACTTTTGCCACAAAATGTATTCAATAGTTTTCCTGTATCTAATACTTTTTGCTTTTATATATTTATAATCTTATAATCTGTTCTTTTAATATATTTTTAGAATCTTTGATTCAAAAATATCTATTTAAGAGTTCTTGTTATTTAGAAGCGCCTGATAAATTTCACGTTTTTGCATTCCTCTGTCCTGGGCAACCTTCTTCATGGCATCCTTGTGAGATACTCCCTGACTTTCATAATATTCCATATGCTCTTCTATGGACATGGAAAGCCATTCCTGCTGCTTTTCTTTTTTCTGATCGCTAAGGCTTCTTCCTTCAATGACCATTACATATTCGCCTCTTGGATCATTCTCATTATAATAATCTATCGCAGACTTTAAGGTTGTAGGGATAACCTCTTCAAATCTCTTGGTAAGCTCTCTGCATATAGCCATCTTACGATCGCCAAGTGTCTCATACAGATCTGCAAGGGCTACCTTTAAATGGTGAGGAGCCTCATAGATGATCATGGTACGGCTCTCATCCTTAAGATCTTCAAGGATGTCTTTTCTCGCCTTTTTATCATCACTTCCCGGAAGGAATCCTTCGAAGCAGAATCTTCTTGTAGGAAGTCCCGAAAGAGTAAGGGCTGTAATGCATGCGGCAGGTCCCGGAAGGGATGTAACTGTAATTCCTGCTTCATGGCACATCTTTACAAGGACTTCTCCGGGATCTGATATTCCGGGAGTTCCGGCATCTGTAATAAGGGCAATATTCTTGCCCTCCTTCATCTGATCTATAAGGTAATAGGCCTTATCCACCTTGTTGTATTCATGATAACTTGTCATAGGTGTATGTATGTCAAAATGAGTCAGAAGATGTATGCTGTTCCTTGTATCTTCTGCAGCTATGACATCAACCATATTCAGAGTTTCCAAAACCCTTGCTGTTATGTCTTTAAGATTACCTATGGGAGTTGCGCATAAATACAACATTCCGCATTTACCATTTGTATTTGTAATATTTGTATTATCATTCATATTTTTTATCTATTCAATATTTTGTAGGTAATCATAAATTACTGAAATCTACGATTCAATAATCTATGTTGTATCACTTCATTCCAAAAGCTATGACTTATGGTATCTTTCTAAAACCTTAATACCCATAGATATCATAAACTTCTTGTGTATATTCTCCGGGAGCTTTATATATTATCAGGGGTCTTTCAACAGTGATCCTTGGCTTTCCGCCTCTTACCGCCTCAATAAGGACCATATTGGGTTCCTTATCGATATAAGGGTATACCAATTGCATACGTTTAGGCTCAAGTCTGTGCTTTGTAAGTGTCACCATTATCTCCGAAAGTCGAAATGGCCTGTGAACGAGGAACAGTCTTCCTGACGGCTTTAAAAGTTTTTCCGCCTGAGTCGCTATATCTTCAAAGGTACACATAACTTCATGCCTTGCAATAGCCTTGGGCGAATCAGGATTCTGAAGTCCGTGACCTCCTATCATGTAGGGAGGGTTACAGGTTATCACGTCAAAAGATGCTGAGCCAAATATGTTACTTGAATCCTTAATGTCACCGCAAACTATAGATACCCTGGGCGATAAGTCGTTAAGCTCTACACTTCGACTAGCCATTTTGGCACTGTCTTCTTGTATCTCAAGTCCTATAAGCTCTGCTGCCTTTGTTTTTGATGACAAAAGAATTGGAAGGATGCCTGTTCCCGTACCCATATCAAGTACACGCTTTCCTTCCATCGAGTTTCCAACTGCTATTCCTTTGACCGGATCTGCTGCAGTAGCAAAGCCAGACAAAAGAACAGCGTCCATCCCAAAGCAAAAACGTTCCGGATCCTGTATTATCCGTAGTCCGTCTCTTTGAAGATCATCTATCCTTTCACCTGGCTTTAATTCTACTTCCATCTTAACCTCTTAAGATATTACTGATTATCATTTTGTTGGCCATTTCCATTCTGGTTAGGGCGTCTGTTGCCATGTCTGTTGTTATGGCGGTTATTATTTCTTCCGCCATTGTTATGGCCGCCATTATCCCCCTGACCATTACCGCGGTTATTGCCATTCTTGGCATTGTTGTCTCTGTTATTATCTGATCTGCCACCGTTTCTGCCGTCAGCGTTTCGGTTATCGTTATTTCTGTTGTCTCCGCGATTATCAGCGGTTCTGTTATCAGAATTTCTGTTATCTCCGCCACGATTATCGGAGTTTCTGTTATCGCCGTTTCTATTTACAGATCTGTTGTCATTATTTCTGTTATTGTTTCTGTTGTCGCCTTTTCCAGGTCTGTTATTTCTTGGTCCCTGGTTTCTGTTGTTTCTTCCCTGATTTCTCTGGCCGCCCTGCTCCTGGCCATCCTCACTATCAAGGTCACCGCTTGTACCCATATCTTCAAGGGCCTTAAGCTCTTCAAGGCTCACTTCTTCAGTCTTATCGTTCTTAGGTTCATTACCATGCTTAGACTTCTTTCTTACAAAATGAACCTGATCAGCTGTATAGTCGTGAACTTCTTTCTCGTCATTAACATCAACAAGAATACGAACTGTCTGACGAAGGACACCGACATTGGCAACTTCACCTTCAAAACCGTCATCTGTTCTTACGATGTCACCAACTTTAGGAAGCTTTTTATTAAGCTCTTCATAGACCTCTTCTTCGTTCTTGAGGCAGCACATAAGTCTTCCGCACACACCTGAGATCTTGGTCGGGTTAAGGGACAGGTTCTGCTCCTTGGCCATCTTGATAGACACAGGCGCAAAATCAGAAAGATATGAGTGGCAGCAAAGTGGTCTTCCACAGATACCATATCCTCCGATTATCTTGGTCTCATCTCTTACACCGATCTGGCGAAGCTCGATCCTTGTTCTGAATACAGCAGCAAGATCTTTGACCAGCGCACGGAAATCGATTCTTCCGTCTGCTGTAAAGTAAAAGAGAATCTTATTGTTATCAAAAGTATACTCAGCATCAATAAGCTTCATATCAAGGCCGTGCTTGCGGATCTTTTCCTGACAAACCTTGAAAGCTTCCTTCTCTTTCTCTCTGTTAGTCTTCTCCTGATTCTCATCAGTCTCGTTGGCAATACGGATTACTGTCTTGATGGGCTTTACAACCTTGTCATCTTCAACGTCATAAGCCGGAGCCACAACTGTTCCGTATTCTATACCTCTGGCAGTCTCCACGATAACATGGCTGCCTCTTTTAATTTCTAAGTCTCCCGGATCAAAAAAATATATCTTTCCGGCAGTACGAAAGCGTACGCCTATAACTCTGGTCATCTTAACCTCATTTCATATTATCCTTAATACCGATCATCAGCATCTCTACCGCAATATCGGGATTAACGTTAACTTGTATTCTTCTTCTCGTCTTGCTGATAAGTTCCACTATGCTATTTAAGCCCTCAAAAGTGCACTTTTCAGCCGTATCTCTAATATACGATAGGTCGCCTGCGAAAATCAAGCCCCCGTCACTTTCCGTTGCCTTGTACACAAGCACATCCCTGAAAAAGAACAACAGCATATCCAAAAAATCGGATATCACTTCCTTCTTGTCGACGTTCTCTGCATTACCGCTCTCATCCTGCGGTGTCTCAATCTCTTTGACCAGATCAAGGATCTCGTGAAGCTCTTTACGACTTATCTTCTGCAAAAGGCTAAAGGTCTGCTTCCTCATCCTCTCAAAGTCTTCATTCTGGGACAGAAGGATGGCCTTACCAACATTACCTCTGGCAAAAGAGACGCACAGATCAGCCCTGTAATCCGGCGTGTGATACTCTTTCATGAGGAAATGCTTAATGTCTTCATCCGGCGCCGGCTTCATAGGAAGCACCACGCATCTTGATAAAATAGTCGGAAGGAAGACGTCCAGATTGTCAGTAAGTATCAACATAACAACATAAGACGGAGGCTCCTCCAGCGTCTTTAGAAGCGCATTCTGCGCCTGGATATTCATCTTCTCTCCATCTGGGAAAATATAGATCTTGTAAGGACCCACGTAAGGCTTGATAACAACGTCATCACAGATCGCACGAATCTCATCAACACTGATAGTGTTAGGCTTTTCGTGTGTGACAGTTATTATGTCGGGGTTACTGGCGCTATCTGCCTGAATGCAGGAATGACACTTATGGCAAGGCTCAATAAGACCATAGTCTTCATGCCTGCCTGTGCACATAAGCGTCTTAGCAAAGATCCTTGCAATGAACTCCTTACCAGACTCCTTCTCACCCGTAATTATATATGCATGCGATGCTTTTCCCGTACGCAGCGCATTCTGCAGATGGTCTATCATCTGCTTTTGTCCGATGATATCGGCAAAATCCGCCATTCCCAGTCCTCTTTCTATAACTTTGTGATCACAATTAAAGATCATTAAGTCTGATCTTAAATAATCATTTCAACTCAAATCTTATATTTTCAATGTCTTACGTAAAGATATCCAAAATCAGCCCCTCAATATCGCCAATTCTCCCCATGATGGCGATATGGTCTTTTTCGTCCTTAAAAAGTTCCTGTGTAAGGGCATCCAGATTCTCATTAACAAGCCTTACTATGCCATATACGCGGTGTCTTCCTTTTCTGTCCAGAAAGTTCTCTCTGGAAAAAGTATGTGACCTTGTGATGACTTCGTTCAGGAATTCCTTTATAAGCTTCCTGTATCTTTGCATGTCTCTGATATCGTGCTTTTTGCCTATAAGCTTACCCTGCTGCTGAATGTCCTGCATCATAGTAGTGAGGCGGTCAGCAAGGGTTGTGTCTTCAAGCTTGGAGGCCAGTGTGAATTTGAACTGATCATCAATAGGCTGGGTAGCTTCAGGCGCCTGCACCTGCTGCGTCTGCCCGACCTGACCTATCTTTATATCCATCCTGGCACCTCCTTTTCAAGAGTTATCAGATTAAGCAAAGATTCCTTCACTAAAATTCTGCTTTATCAAACATCCATCTCTTTAAGATACTCTGTTATCTCGTCGAGAATATGGTCTATTGTGCCTTCGTTATTGAATCGTCTTGTTATGCCTGCCGCTTTGATCTTTTCCTCAGAAAAATCCTCTTCGTCTGCAAGGTACCTGCGGCACATCTCATCGTACTTGGGGTGCTCCTGCTTATTTTCCCTGTGCATGGCACGCTCTAAACGGATTCTGTCTGAGATCTCGATATAAACAGGAACTACCTTGTCCTTACCAAAATATCTGACCATGGACTCATACGCTTCAATTGTACCGATCATAAGCGAGCTTCCTGACTCAAGATCGATCTGACCGTCATCTACAGTAAAATAACGCCATGGACCATAGCATGTATCATAAGTTCGTCCTTCTATTATTTTTCGGTCATTCAAAAACTTCTGATAACCCTCTTCATCACAAAAGAAGTACTGAACTCCATTCTCTTCTTTATCTCGCATAGGTCTTGTAGTATATAAAACAACCTTTTTAAGATTGCATGTATTTCTTTCAAGAAGGTTCTTGTATACAGTATCTTTGCCTGTTGTGCTCTTTCCCATGAGCAGAACTATTTTACCCATTTATTCCTCATTCCGGGCATCTGTAGCCTGTCACACTACAACCCTTATTAATGATTTTTGTTCTATTCCCTGAACATTAAGTCCTTTATCAAGGTCTTCTTTTATAGCTTTGATAAGATCTGCAGAAATCTCTTCTCCCGGTACAACGAGTGGAATCCCCGGAGGATACAGATTAACAAAGTCTCCTGCTACTCTCCCTGGTGCACTGTCCAGTGGTATATATTCATGTTCCCTGTCCCAGGCATTGCGAAGAGATATACTTCTGGTCAATCTTTCGTGTCTGATATCGGATTCATTGTTGGCTTCAGAATTATCTTTAGTATTCGCTTCGTGATCGTTTTCGAGATACCCTTCAGAAATGCAATCAGGATTCAATTCATGATCTGTCTCAGAATCAAATTCATCTATCTTTGACTCTATCGCACCATCTATATCTTCCAGGGCCTCTATAAGCCTCTCTATGCCCTTCTGAGTATCCATACCAGTGATTATCATAAGAACATAGCTTTCACATGCCATTTCGGGCTGTAAGCCATATCTGGACCTTAATAAATCGTACAGCTGCGTTCCTGTTATCGATGTATTCCTACAGGAGATGACAATCTTGCATGGATCATTAACTACTGAATACCCCGGCACTTCCAGATGCTTTAATCTTCCTGCCGCGTCCAGTATCTGATCATGATATGACAAAAGAGCTTTAGCATATTCATCTCCATGCTGCGTCATATACGATATGCAGTCATCTATTGAAGCCATCATCAGGTAAGACGGGCTACTTGACTGGTAGATCCTTAGAAATCTCTTAAGTCTGTCTCTATCGACCAGATCACCGTTAACATGTAAAAGAGCCGTCTGGGTAACTGATGGAAGTGTCTTATGAAGACTATGTATTACAATATCTGCTCCCTGGGCTATAGCTCCTTCCGGCATCCCCTCTGCTATATCAAGATGAGCTCCATGAGCTTCATCAACTATGAGAGGCAATCCATGAGAATGAGCAATATCAGCAATCTTCCTGATATCAGAATATACACCCTCATAAGTCGGAGATGTGATAAACACAGCCTTAACTTCTGTATTATTCATAAGCGCATCAGCTACATCATCAGGTGATACAGGTCCGCAAAAACCAAATCCGGCGGTATTCTCAGGATACAAATACTTTAAGTTGAGATTACGAAGATATGCTGCATGAAATAAAGACTTATGGCAGTTCCTTGCTGTAAGGATTGTATCTCCATCACCTGCCGCAGCCGATACAGCAGATAGAACGCCGCATGTAGATCCATTTACAAGGAAAAAGGTTTCCCCCGCCTTATACAGATCATTAGCCCTCTTCTGACAGGTATATAGCAAGCTACTGGCATCATGAAGGTTATCAAAATCATCTATCTCTGTAATATCACGATCAAAAAAGAGATCTGTACTCATACCAGTATTAGTATTTCTCTTGTGCCCAGGCATGTGAAAAGGATACATATCACTATTCGACAGCTCTGTCAGCTTATCCCATAATTCTCCCAAAGGTATCTCCACAAATCTAAACGTATTTAACCCTTAAATTATACCATATTCTCTATGTCAAATAATAAAAAAGCACAAGACAATGTCTTGTGCTTATTAATAAAAAAAGTGCCTTGAACAGGAATCGAACCGGTGACACACGGATTTTCAGTCCGTTGCTCTACCAACTGAGCTATCAAGGCACAGAGTAGCGGGGACAGGATTTGAACCTATGACCTTCGGGTTATGAGCCCGACGAGCTTCCAGACTGCTCCACCCCGCGTCATTGAAGTTCTTCAAGAACTCCCACTATTGTATATATTAAGTTATCAAGTGGGTGGCGGTGGATTCGAACCACCGAAGCAATTTGCAGCAGATTTACAGTCTGTCCCCTTTGGCCACTCGGGAAGCCACCCTTATGAAAAAGCCGATGAGCGGACTCGAACCGTTAACCTGCTGATTACAAATCAGCTGCTCTGCCAATTGAGCCACATCGGCGTTTCATAAAAAACTTTAGATAAAATCTAAAGCGTGGGACCTACAGGGCTCGAACCTGTGACCCTCT
>JAEEGH010002703.1_pt1 | contig 47543 bp, 35 predicted proteins | sample 9134181 | NCBI WGS metagenome assembly JAEEGH01 (sample SAMN16246544, study PRJNA631951) | gut metagenome | biome: gut microbiome; feature: rumen; material: DP-attached | host: Bos | place: Iran: Karaj | collected 2018-10
TATATTTCTAATTCATTTTGATGACGAATGTCAGATGAATCCGGACACGGACGCTTCATCAAACACATACGAAGATATAATATCCATTTACGGATGAAATGTCAACCGGTTTTTTTTATGCCCTCAGCGTTACGCCGTACTTCGCGCCGAGATCATCGAGGATCTTTGCGACGAACGAATCGATGACCGCGTCGGTGAGCTCCTCGTCCTTAGGCGTGAATACGAGCGAGAACGCCATGCTCTTCTTATCGAGGCCGAGCTGCTCGCCTTCATAGATGTCGAACAGTTCGATCGAAGTAATATATTCACAGGAAGCCTTAACGGAATCCTCGATCTGTGCGCAGGTGATCTGCTTGCCCATTACGAAGCAGAGGTCTCTCTTCTGCTCGGGGAACTTCGGAAGAGGCGTGAATGTGCGCTTCTTGCCGTAGTATTTCGACAGGGCCTTAAGGTCAATCTCAGCGATGTATGCGGGAACGCGCATGTCGGTCTCATCCTGGATCTCGTACAGGATCTGACCGAGATATCCGACTTCCTCGCCGTCACAGAGTACCGCTGCCGTCCTGTAAGGATGCAGGAAGGACTTTGTCGAAGCCTCGTATCTGAAGCTGATGTCCAACGCGTCGGCAACGACGTCAACGATACCCTTCAGTGTGAAGAAATTCTCATTCTCACCGAAGATACCAATGCAGATCGTCTCTCTTTCATCGGGATAATCCGTAAGAGGAAGGTCCTTTGCGATGAATCTGTTGCCCAGCTCGTAGATGCGTCCGGAAAGGATGCCTCTCTTCTGGTTTCTGGCGATCGCGGCGATCATCTGAGGCGCGAGTGTCGTACGCATCAGCGAAAGATCGATATTGATCGGGTTCATGAGTTTGATCGCGTGACGCTCGGGCGCATCCTCGGGAAGTCTCAAAAGATCGAGATCCGAGGGCGAGAAGAACGAATAATGGATGCCTTCGTATACGCCTGCGGCGCAGAGAGCGTTCTTGACCTTCAGCTCCGATTTCTGTCTTAAATTGTTGCCGCCGCTGGTAACCTGAGCGGTAGGGATGAATGTAGGCGTAATATGATCGTAGCCGTATTCACGGATAACCTCCTCCGCTACATCCTGATAGCTCTCCATATCGGTGCGGTATGCGGGGATCCGGATCGTGAGCGCATCTCCGTTCAGTATGGGATCGAAATTCAGGTTCTTTAAGATCCTTACGATATCCGCATCCGGAACCTTGATGCCGAGCACGGAATTAACCTTTTCCACACTTACGGTCAGCTCCTTAGGCTCTACGGAGTTGCCCGAATTTATATCAAAATTAGTCGACGAGATGCTGCCGCAGCCGAGCTCTTCAACAAGATGCAGGGCACGCTTCATTGCCATAACGGTCGAATACTCGTCCACACCCTTGGAGAAGCGTGCGCTCGAATCGGAAACCTGGCCGAGCGATCTCGAGCTCTTTCTGATATTGTCGCATGCAAATGTCGCAGCCTCGAACATGACCGCAGCGGTCGTATCGAGGATCTCGGAATTGAGACCTCCCATGATGCCTGCCAGAGCAACGGGCTTCTTTCCGTCGCAGATAACGAGATTCTCATGGTTTAAGGTGAATTCCTTCTCATCGAGAGTTACGATCTTCTCACCGTCTCCCGCGCATCTGACATTGATCGCATTGCCCTCAAGATAAGCGAAATCAAAAGCGTGCATCGGCTGACCGAGCTCTTTTAAAACGTAGTTGGTGATATCGACCATATTTGAGATGGCCGAGCAGCCTACGAGCGCCAGTCTCCTCCTCATCCACTGAGGCGAAGGAGCTATCTTTACGTTCGAAACGTAATGTCCGATGTAACGGGGGCAGAGCTCGGGAGCATCTACCGTAATATTGAAATCGATCTTCTCTCCCGACTCATGATAATCGAGCGCAGGCTCCTTTAAAGGCAGCTCGAGAATAGCGGCAACCTCTCTTGCGAGACCGAAAATGCTCTGGCAGTCGGGTCTGTTCGCGGTGATCGATACATCGAAGATCCAGTCGTCCAGTCCGAGGATCGGCTTGATATCGGCGCCCACGGTGCAGTCATCGGGCAGTTCCAGCAGTCCGTTGTAGCCGGCGCCGGGATACATATCCTCGGAAACTCCGAGCTCGGTTCCCGAGCAGAGCATACCGAACGAATCATAGCCGCGGAGCTTGCCTGCGTTGATGGTCATAACGCCTTCAACTGTCTTATGATCCTTTGCGGTAGCGTAAACGGTAGCTCCCACTAACGCTACGGGGAACTTTTTGCCGGCGCGTACATTATCGGCGCCGCAGCAGATCTGAACCACGCCGTTCACGCCAGTATCAACGTTGCAGACATGAAGATGCGTGCCTTCGATGGGCTCACAGGTCTGAACGAGACCAACAACCACTTTGCTGATGTCTTTTCCGACCTCATATTTTTCCTCAACCTCGAAACCGCATGAGAAAAGCTTCTCTTCGAGAACATCGGGGCTGACATTTATATCAACATAATCTTTTAACCAACTGAGCGGTACTAACATATAAACATCCCCCTTTCCTTAATCATCGATCTGTCCGAGTACGCGAAGATCCGACTCAAACAGTAATTTGATATTGTTAATGCCGTATTTGAGCATGGCGATACGGTCGATACCGATACCAAACGCGATACCGCTGTAAACGTTGCTGTCAATACCGCAGCCTTCAAGCACCTTTTTGTTGACTACACCTGCGCCGAGGACCTCGATCCAGCCGGTATGCTTGCACAGAGGGCAGCCCTTGCCGTGACACTGGAAGCAGCTTACGTCAACCTCAACGGAGGGCTCGGTGAACGGGAAGTAAGAGGGTCTGAGCCTGGTGTGAACGCCTTCTCCGAAGATCTTCTCAACGAATACGTCGAGCATTCCCTGAAGGTCGCAGAGGCTGATGCCCTTATCTACGACGAGGCCTTCCATCTGGGTGAACATCGGCGAATGTGTCGCGTCATCATCCGAGCGGAATACCTTACCGGGAGAAATGATCTTGATCGGAGGCTTCTGGGTCTCCATAACATGGATCTGGCCTGCGGAAGTCTGGGTCCTGAGCAGGAACTGGGGGCTTAAGTAGAAAGTATCCTGCATGTCGCGTGCGGGATGATCCTGAGGGATGTTGAGCGCGGTGAAATTGTAATAATCCGTCTCAATCTCGGTTCCCTCAAATATCTGGAAGCCCATCGAACCGAAGATGTCGACTATCTGGTTGCGCACCTGTGTATTGGGATGAAGATTTCCCTTCGCGGGCTTAACCGCGGGAAGAGTCACGTCGATGCTCTCGCTCTCGTATCTCTTCTTCATCTCGGCTTCTTTTAGCCTGGCGTCAACCGCGTCAAACTGCGCCTGTGCCCAGTTCTTGATCTCGTTGACCTTTTTGCCGTATTCGGCCTTGAGCTCATTCGGGATCTTTCCCATTTCCTTCATCAGCGAACCGATCTGACCGTTTTTCGCGTCCATCAGGGTCTTGCGGTACTCGTAGACTGCCTTGGAACTCGCGATGTCTTTAAGCTGGCTCGTGATCTCATCCTTTATGGCAATAAGCTTTGAGCTTAATTCGTTAAGATCTGCCATAATCTTTCCTCCCTTTTATCTGTATTCTGAATGCTCATATGTTTTCAGAGCATTTTATCCGTTCATTACTCTTCTTCCAACTTCAGAACGCTCATGAATGCGTTCTGAGGAATTTCAACGCTGCCGAAGGTCCTCATTCTCTTTTTGCCTTCTTTCTGTTTCTCGAGGAGCTTCTTCTTACGGGAAATATCGCCGCCGTAACACTTGGCGAGAACGTCCTTGCGCATGGCCTTTACGGTCTCACGCGCTATGATCTTGCTGCCGATCGCAGCCTGTATCGGGATTTCGAAAAGCTGGCGGGGAATGTTGTCCTTCAGCTTTTCGCACATCTTTCTCGCGCGCTCGTAAGCGCCTTCCTCGTGTATGATAAAGCTCAGCGCGTCGACCTCCTCGCGGTTTACGAGGATATCGAGTTTAACGAGTTTTGAAGGAACATAGCCCTTAAACTCATAGTCAAAAGAAGCATAGCCTCTCGAGCGGCTCTTCAGCGCATCGAAGAAATCGTAAATGATCTCGTTGAGCGGCAGCTCATATTTGAGCATGGCGCGTGACTGCTCCATGTATTCGATGCTCTTGTAAATGCCGCGTCTTTCCTGACACAGACTCATGATGGCGCCGATAAACTCGGTCGTGACCATGATCTGCGCGTCGACGAAGGGCTCCTCCATATGCTCTATCTCTGCGGGATCGGGCATATTCGTGGGGTTCGTCAGGTCTATGACTTCGCCGTTTGTCTTGTATATCTTATATATTACACTCGGCGCGGTCGTAATGAGGTCCAGATTGTATTCACGTTCGAGTCGCTCCTGTATTATTTCCAAATGCAGGAGCCCCAGAAAGCCGCATCTGAAGCCGAAGCCCAGGGCAACGGAAGTTTCGGGCTCAAACTGAAGCGAAGCGTCGTTTAACTGAAGCTTTTCGAGCGCGTCGCGAAGATCCGGGTACTTCGAGCCGTCCGCGGTGTACATGCCGCAGTAAACCATCGGAAGTACTTTTTTATATCCGGGAAGTGCCTGTTTGCAGGGGTTATTCGCGTCGGTAACTGTATCTCCGACACGCGTGTCCTTGACATTTTTGAGTGAAGCCGTAATATAGCCTACCATGCCGGCAGAAAGCTCGTCGCAGGGGATAAACTGTCCGGGACCGAATATACCGATCTCGACTACATCCGCCTCTGCTCCGGTCGCCATCATTTTGATCCTGGTATTGCGCGTAAGCGTGCCTTCCTTGACTCTTACAAACACGATAACGCCCTTGTAAGGATCGTATACCGAATCGAATATGAGACACTGCAGCGGGCCGTTCGGATCGCCGTCGGGCGCTGGGATCTTTTTAACGATAGCCTCGAGCACGTCCTCGATATTTACGCCGTTTTTCGCGGAAATAAGAGGCGCGTCCTGAGCCTCGATGCCGATAACGTCCTCGATCTCCGCGATAACTCTTTCGGGCTCCGCCGAAGGCAGGTCGATCTTATTGATGACCGGGAAAACCTCGAGATCGTGGTCCAGCGCCAGATATACGTTCGCCAGAGTCTGCGCTTCGATTCCCTGTGCAGCGTCAACAACGAGCACAGCGCCTTCGCATGCGGCCAGGCTTCGAGAAACCTCGTAGTTAAAGTCTACGTGGCCGGGAGTATCGATCAGGTTAAATATGTACTCGTTGCCGTCCTTTGCCTTATATACGGTGCGCACGGTCTGAGCCTTGATCGTTATGCCTCTTTCACGCTCGAGATCCATATTGTCGAGCACCTGGTCCTGCATCTCTCTCAAGGTCAGCAGTCCGGTCTTCTCTATGATACGGTCGGCAAGAGTCGATTTTCCGTGATCGATATGGGCTATAATACTGAAATTTCTGATTTTGCTCTGATCTGTTGCCATATAATATCTTTCTGAAACTTGTTATTTATTAATGCCGAAAACGTTTATTCCTCGAGCGGAAGTACCTTCAGCAGTTCCTCGCATACGGGCTCCATCTCGGGAACCTCGAGAAGCTCTATCTCACCGGCGTCCACGCGAGCGGCGATCTTAGGATCCATAGGAAGGCTCGCAAGGAGCTTAAGTCCGAATTTGTCGGCTACTTCCTCACAGTGGCTCTCGCCGAATACCTGTATCTTCTCATCGCAGTGAGGACATTTAACGTAGCTGTAGTTCTCGATGAGTCCGAGGATCGGGATATTCATCATCTTAGCCATGTTAACGGCCTTTGAAACTACCATCGAAACGAGCTCCTGAGGGCTCGTTACCACGATTATTCCGTCAACGGGCAGCGACTGGAAAACGGTGAGCGGTACATCGCCGGTTCCGGGAGGCATATCGACAAACATATAGTCTACCTCATCCCAGAAAACCTCGCTCCAGAACTGCTTAACGGTGCCTGCGATGACAGGTCCTCTCCAGATAACGGGAGCGTCCTCGTTCTGCAGCATCATGTTGATCGAAATGACCTTGATGCCGCTGTGAGTGATGGCGGGAAGAATGCCCATCTCACTGCCGAGCGCCTGGTCATGTATACAAAAAGCCTGCGGGATCGAAGGTCCGGTAAGATCGGCATCGAGGATAGCTGTCTGGAAGCCCTTTTTCTGCATAAGTACCGACAGATAAGAGGTTACAAAGCTCTTTCCTACGCCGCCTTTGCCGCTGACAACTCCGATAACCTTTTTAACTACGCTGGCTTCGTTTACCGGAACCTGAAAACTCTGCGGATTCTGGCGTGACGCGCACTCCTCGCCGCATGTTGAACAATCGTGTGTACACTCTGACATAATATTTCCTTTCATCAAACAGCCTTATTTTATCCGCGATAATACGGGCACGGGCTGATTATTTATCCTATATCCCTATTGTGATCAGTCAACCACCGTTATCCTGCCGTCAACCTTCGCGTCGACATTTCTCATGTTCGAGAAGAGCTCCTCGTAAATGCCGAGGCACGAAACAGCGACAACTCTAGGCTGTCTGATCTTTGAAACCTCATCGAGCGTAATGTCGAAGGAGGAATCCATATTGTTGAAATGATAAGCCTGAAGGCCGATCTTGAAACGATCGCTGTCCTTGATCTCCTCGCCCTTAAACGTGAACGAATCGAATTTATGACGGCTCAATGACCATACAAAGCGCAGGTCTTTCGAATACTGGTAAAACTCCGTATGTCCTGTCAGATGCTCGTCTCTCATGACATAAGCGATCATATGTCTGAGCTGCTTGCCCGTAACCTCTATCATATAGAGCGGATCGTCAAACGGGAAGAACTCCCTCAGATCCTGCAGATGAAGGATGGGGCCGAGCTCAGGCAGACGGAGCGACCCCGAGCCGAGCACCATGATATCGAAACTGGAATCGGTCTGCATGACATCCGCAAACAGATTGCCGAGCTCTGTTTCCTGATTTCTCGCGGGATGGGTCAGCTTTCTCTTAAAGTTGGTCAGTACCGAGAGATATTTCTCGTCTGTCTCGGATTTATATGCGTTGAGCAGCGTCGTAACGTCCTTGTCCGGCTTGCAGAGCTTTGAATTGATGTCATCAACGAACCATTTGAAATCCCTGACCTCGTGCGTATCCTTGTCAAAAGCTATCTCGCAGCGTCCCATATGCGATGAACCGGTGCCCACCTGAACTATCGGTATATTGTTCACATAGCAGGGCTCCTCAAGGAGTGTATGCGTATGTCCGCCGATGATCAGATCGACATGCAGCTCGGGAGGCAGCAGGGAGGCGAGCTCCTGATCCTTGTCAAATCCGATATGAGAAAGGATGACCGTATAATCGGTGTCCGTGGTCCTGTAGGTGTCGAGGATGACCTTGATCTCCTCTGCGGCAGCTCTGACATCGACTACGCTTCCGATGACGTCCTCGCTTCTGGTGGAGGCCAGTATCTCATCAGTAATGATGCCGATGAACATAACCTTGATCCCGCCCTTTTCCAAATGGATGTAAGGATTGAACAGTCTTACATGGTTTGTCTTGATGAACAGGTTGGCGTTGATGATCGGGAAACGAGCGCATTTCTCGATAAAGAGCAGATGCGCGAGGCCGTAATCGACCTCATGATTGCCGATCGTAACGACATCGGGCATCAGCCTGTTCATGAGCTCTATAGTCGATAAACCCTTATATTCACTGTCGATGACCGAGCCTCTGAACATATCTCCTGCTATCGCGAATAGCGTATTGTCATTCTGCTCGCGCTTTTCCTTAACATATCCCGAAAGCAGCGAAATGCCGCCTGTAGCCACGCCGTTGACTGATTCGGGCAGAAACGCGCCGTGAATGTCGTTGGTGTGCAGTAAAGTCAGATTAACAGTATCCCCCATTATAGCTCCTCCTTATGATCAATCGGACGCAACGTTGTCCATATAGTCTTCCGCGTCAGCCCTCATAAGACCTGTGATACCGGTGCGGACCATCTCTTTGATCTCGTAATCGTTAAGCATCTTGATGAATGAATCGAGCTTGTCCTGATTGCCGGTAAGCTCCATCATCATAGAATCGTTCGACACATCGACGACCTTCGCGTGGAATATGTCCGCAAGCGTCGTAAGCGATGTGCGGTGCTCCATGTCCGCTCCGACCTTTATCAGCATCAGCTCGCGGCAGACGGATTCGCGTGAACGCAGCTCGTTGATCTCGATAACGTCCTCGAGCTTTAAGAGCTGCTGCTTGATCTGCTCGAGAATCGGCTCATCGCCGTCGGCCACCACCGTCATGCGTGAAAGCCCTGGATTCTCCGTCTCTGCCACAGTCAGCGAGCTGATATTGTAGCCTCTGCGTGAAAACAGACCGGAAACACGGCTCAAAACACCCGAAGTATTCTCAACAAGTATGGAAAAAACCTTACGCATCGCGCCCCTCCTGAAACTCATAGTATCGCAATCTAATCAAATATAGCATATCTTCTCAAAAAAAACCACAGATTTTATTTTTATAATTTGAAATCGCATCAAAAAAGGAGGCGCAAACCACGTCTCCTCATTGATATCATGTTTTCTTGATGAATTCCTTGCCGCAGCGTTTGCAGGTGATCTGTATGCGTCCCTTGCCGCGGGGGACTCTGAGTTTCTGTTTGCAGCTCGGGCATTTAAAGACCTTGTATTCTGCGTCATATACGGCGCCCTTGTAGCAGTTGCACCGCGATCTGTAGCCGTCCGTTCCGTAATTCTTACCGCAGAACAGCTTGCCGAAGAATGTTTTTATCTTGCCTTTTATACAAAGGTATTTGTCGTTCTCGTAACCTCTTTTATAGATATTTTTAGAGAAAATCCTGAAATAAGACAGGATCATAAAGGCCAGACAGACAAAAAACAGGACATTCCAAGAAAATACGGTGCTGAAGATCATGAGGATCAGCGTCAGATACAGCATAAACCTCCCCAGATCGTCAAACCCGTATCGCCCGTACATAAATCTGGCGAAACGATCCCTGAATCTCATCTAAATCAACTCCGTTCCGTGCCAAAAGCACTGATTAATAGTATCAAACATAAAACAGTAAACCGACATTCCGCAAAAAACCGGATTTAAAGAAGCGGTTTTTAAGGATTATAAGTCTCCGTTTTATAAAACCGGCATTCTTAAGCCTGATAAAGCTCTCGAGATGCCTGCGCTTGTTCTTCGGGAGCATATCGGCATATATCCCGTAAAACAGCTCGGCCTGGTCGTAGGTCTTGCGAAGACGCTCGCGCGTGTCCTCCTTACGGGCCGCGCGGTCCTTTGTATAGGCGGCGAAGCTGCTCTGACCCACCTGATTGTCTCCGTGCTGACGGTAAAGGATGACCGGCGTCTTATTGTAGCGTACCACACCGAACGCGGACGCTATAAGGGCCATCCACCAGTCATGATAACGTATCTCGGGTCCGGTCTCATCAAGGAGCCTGACCAGCGCGTCGTTCATCATGGTCGTGCATCCGATGCACTTATTCTCTATGAGCATGCGCGAGAACTTATTCTTGCGCACCTTGAGCTTATTCGTGCGATAAAAAGAACGGCTGATGAAATTAAGATCATCGTCGACTATTATCGCGTCGTTGAAAACGAGTACCGGAAGTACCGCGCCTCTCCTGGCCTCAATGCGCCGCATCTGTCTGACCGCCAGTGAGATCTTGTCCGAGAGCCACACATCGTCCTGATCGCAGAACATATAATAATTTGCGGGCGAAGCCTCGGAAACACGCTTAAGGTTTGTGAGGAAACTCAAAGTGGAGCCCATGTTCCTCTCGTTGCGGTTTAAGAAAACCTTGCCGGGATAGGCCTCGACATACTCCTCAACGATATCGCAGGTGTCATCGGTCGAACAGTCATCGCACACAAAAACCCTGAAATCCCTGTATGATGAGTTCATCAGCGAATCCAGCTGCTCTTTTATGTATTTGCTGCCATTGTAAGAGGCAAGAATGATATTAACGCTGTGCATGTCTATTTATCCTTTTTGCCGCTGAAATGCTTTCCGCAAAAATACCCTGCGTATCTGACAATACCTGTAACGATGAGCTTTACAACGCTCCTGTACTTTTTCTTTTTCGCAAAAAACCTGACGCCTGTCCTGATGTATCTGATGCCCTCACTCTCGCTCTTAAGCTTACGATAGATCTCGGGATGTGCCTTCTGGTTGAGCGCTATCGTGCAGCTGCGCTCGAACTGCTGCTTCATCGAAAAATCATGTGAATGATAAACCTTAGCCTCTGCGCAATACTCAACGGTATATCCGGCGTTAAGAGCATGATAGGCAAAAATGCCGTCCTCATTGAAATCAGCCGAAGTGTCGAAACCGCCGATCTGCTTATGCAGAGTCCTGCTGTAAATCGCGCAGGTATCCGAGCAGAATATGGCTTTAACGCCAATGGTCTGCAGATCCTTGGCTGTCTGTGTGCGGCTCTTTGTGGGATAATTAAAACGCCTGGTGTATTTCTCGACGCTGTCGGCACCGGCATAGGCGATCTGTCTGGCGTAAGCCGCCGCGGCACCGGGCTTGCTGACGGCGTTTAGCAGCGCTTCGGTCATGTCCTCATCGTAAGGAACCGCGTCCTGCGTCATAAACAGCACATAATCTGCTATCGCGTCGTCCATGGCCATCTGGCGTGTCCCGCCGTGCGAGAAATCTGCCTTTTGTACCTGCTCGACTATAACCCCTGAGCCTAACTTCAGTCTGAGCGCCTCAGCCTCACCGAGGTCATCGGTGGTCAGCAGGACTTTTATGCGTCCGGGCTTTTCCTTCTGGCGAAGGAGCATGCCGATACAGCGCTCCAGTTTATCGTCCGGCCTGTATGCCGGTATCACTGCTTCAAATCTCAATTTTGTCTCCCCCGAAACTCAAATCTTATACGCTATGCATTGATTATAACATAGCCTGCGCCAACTGTTCGTTAAATAAAAATAAACATTCAATAAAAAAAGGTCTCCAAAGCCGCTTAAGAAGCCTTGGAGACCGGAAACTCATCCTTAGTATGGCAGTTTTATTCTTCGGAATTAAAATCTTCCTCTTCGTACTCCATCGTCTGTTCATCGGGATCCGCGTTAAGCTGCTCAAAGATTTCCCTGCGGTTCGAGGAAACCGTATCCAGCTTATCCTTGACAGTCAAAAGCAGGTTCTCGTTTCGCTCCTTGATCTCGTTATATGAGGATGAAAGCACGCCCTCAACGATGTTCATGATGTCACCGGCATAATTGAGCACGCCCGTGCGAACGTTCTCCGAGTACTCATCGGCTGCTTTTCTGACTTCTTCGGCTTTGGTCGTAGCATCCTGGATCAGATCGTTTGCCTGCTTGTAGGCATCCTGCATGATCCTGGTCTCATCGACCATCTGCTGCGCGCGCTCCTTGGCCGCGTTCTCGATCTCAACGGCCTTTTCCTCAGCCTGAGCGATGATCGTGTCGCGGTTTGCGATTATCTTCTGATAACGCTTGATCTCATCGGGCGTTCTGCGCTTGAGCTCATCGATAAGATCGAGCAGCTGGTCCTTGGGTACGATGATCTTTGACTGTGAAAGCGGCGTAGGCTTGCATTCCTCAACAAACTCATAGATCTCGTTGATAAGCTGTTCAATTCTGGTCTGTGACATAATCTTTTCTCCCTTTTATTTAAGCTTCTGTAACTCTGCGTGTTTCCTGAAAATATCATCGATGATCTCGGGCGCTACAAAACTCGAGATATCGCCGCCGTAGCTCGCGATCTCCTTTACGATACTGGAGCTCACATACGAATATTCAACACTGGTGGTAAAGAATATCGTATCGATATCGGGATTGAGCTTGTGGTTGATCTGCGCGATCTGCAGCTCGTACTCGAAATCCGTGATGGCGCGCAGGCCGCGGACTATGACGCTCGCGCCTATCTGCTTACCAAACTCAACGGTCAGTCCGTCGAATGTGTCTACAAACACGTTCGGAATATCCTTTGTGCACTTTCTTAAGAGTTCAAGCCTCTCCTCGACCGAGAACCAGGGACGCTTTGCCTGGTTGGGCAGAACTCCGATAACGAGTCTGTCAACGATCTTTGATGAGCGCTTGATGATGTCGAGATGTCCCTGTGTTACCGGGTCAAACGTACCCGGATATAATGCTATTTTCATTAAAAAAAATTCTTCCCTTCTTCGCCGATGGTGATGAACATATGCTTGTTCGAACCGTACAGCTTTTCTCTGGTGATCACGAAGCCGAGCCCGTCAACATACGAGAAATCCGTGTCGCTCTTAGCCTCGACTATGATGATCCCGTCATCTTTTAGCAGATTGTAATCCGATATCTCCTCGAGGACTCTCTTCTCGAGTCCTTTTGAATAAGGAGGATCCATAAATATTATGTCAAATCTCCTGCCCTCGGTAAAGAGACGCGGTATCGCACCCGCGGCGTCTGCCCTGATGACCTCGGCCCTGTCCTTAAGCTTGGTGAACTCGAGATTCTCCCGTGTAAACTTAAGCGAGACATCCGAAGAGTCCACAAAAACCGAAGAAGCGGCGCCCCTGCTCAAAGCCTCTATACCAATGCCTCCGCAGCCGCAGAACAGGTCGAGAAAATCCGAACCCGGAATCCGCGCGGATATGATATTAAACAGGGTTTCCTTGATCCTGTCGGTCGTCGGCCGCACATCCTCTCCGGGAGGAGTCTTGAGCCGCAGCGACCTGCATGTACCTGCGATAACTCTCATAAAATCATGCACAATCCTTCACAAATTCAATAGTATTGTTTATATGCCCGCAAGTCAAGCATCTTAATCAATTTTGATCAGATAACTTACCTGATCGCGGTCGGAAGCGGTAAATCCTGCGGGATATACAACGGTTCCGAAAGATTCGAGCAGGCTGTAATTGATCGGCGCGTTCAGCTCATCTTCCCTCTCCTGGGCGGCACGCTCGATATCGCCGATGTAGATGTACTCAATACCGTATTTATCGATCAGTGCCTTAACCTCTGCCGCGTTTGTCGAAGTATAGAGCGTTTTGATATCAGTCTCACGCTCGGTGATTATGGGCGCCATGGAATTAACGCCGTCCCACTGCCAGAGCTGTTCGTGCGTCTTCCAGCCGAGCAGATCCTGCAGTCCGGTCATGATTGACAGACGGTTGTAGTCCTTGTAGCTCGCTCCGTTCAGCTCGAGCAGCACGGGTCTGCCCTCGATATTGTCGTTGATCCATCTGGCCGTATTATAATCCTGCTTGTTCACGGTCTTTAAGTATTCGTCGCAGCGCAGCTCCTTATAGTTCTCCGTTTTGCTCCAGTCGCCGAACCATGCCTTGGTTGAATTGTTAAAGTATCCCGTGGTCGAAAGCAGCAGAACTCCGGTGATGATTGCGAATACGAAACGCTTTCTGTTCTTCGCAAAGAAAAGCAGTCTCGAGATTATATATCCCATCGCCATGCCGAACAGGATGAACGCCTGATAGGTCAGCTTAAACATCGTATTTGCGCGCTTGTATGCGCCGGAATATATATCCCTTACGTAGATGACCTCGGGTATCAGGATCAGTCCTATCGCGCAGAGTCCGAGGATGAGCACGAACATATCGGGAACCTCGAGATTGCCGATAAAACGATAGAGGAAATTATCCCTGCCGACAAAAGAGGTGCTCTCCTTCGCGTAAACGCTTGCTTCGCTCTGGTCCCTGATGAGTGTGTACAGGAAATACAGCACAACGATAACCGGCAGTCCCCAGAGTATCAGCAGCTGATACAGAGGCGTCCTGTTCTCGCAGAGCATGATCGACGAGGATATCTGATTAAAGCTGAGGGTAAAAGGCAAGCAGGTGATCTTCTCAACGACGATAACGACTACCGCATGGAAAAACGTGAGCTTCAGCGTCTTTAACGAGAAATCGTATACAACGGCATTTGAGAAAAGAATAACCGCGCCCGCAACCACGAAATAAATCGGGTAATCCCAGAAGTTGGTCGTATGGAACAGGCCAACAAAGAAACCTGTCAGGATCACGCAGGGATGGAATATCTCCGCCCAAAAGCCGGGTATGCCGAACAGCTTATGCTCGCCTTCGTTCTCAAACACACCGAGGAGCCTCGCTGCGTCCATCTTCTGTTTTCTATACCGGATAAACGCGTAAAGAACGGCAACAACTGACAGGACGAATATGATATTGATCACATGCGCGTGCAGGTCGCCCAGTACGAACGAATACAGAGGGAACTCATGGATGGTCTTATCCTCGGTCTCGGGGTTATAGCCGATGTATCTGGTAGCGTTCGGGAACCAGTAGCCGGGGAAGGTATAACCGAGCTTCTCCGCCATTTTGTCGATACCGAACATGGATCTGAGCGCAGGTATGATCTTTGCGTAGATCACGTACTGCATATTTCCGGTAAACGATACTGCGATGCCCGCCAGAGCGCCGGCAAAAGCAGGGAAAAGCCTGAATACGGGATGATTTGATCGTCCTGAATCCGAGAGCTTGTCACTGGCAGCGTTGTAGATGATCGATGCGGGCAGCGAGAAGCCCAGTGCCGAGATCATCATCAGCATCATATTGTAGCCGTAATGAACGCCGCAGCCGGAGAGCTTTGACAGATATGTGGACATAAACAGTCCGACATAGTAGTAATTGAGCGGCTGTCCCGAGAGCCACATATCGTTGGGCGGCATATATTCGGACTTGTCCATCGAAACCATGAACGCGTAGTCCATCAGTTTTTCGGTGGTTCCGTAAGCATAGGGATTAAAGCCCTTCAGATAGAGCCAGAATACGAAGAGCACGAGGAAAATGCCCTCGACCAGAATGATATGCGCGAGGTTCCTCGATTCAAAGGTATAGACCTTTTTCCTGAAGTTTAAGAAAAACAGCAGGCCGTTTAAAACAAGACAGATACCGAGCGCTATGATGCACGCGGTACGCGTAAACTTTAAGATATGGACCGATGAAAGATACCAGACAAGCCAGCCCGATACCGCGATGCCGATCGTCTTAGAGAATATCCAGCCCTTGTCGGCGAAGGTCTTAAATACCATCGCGCAAAGCGGCATGAATACCGCGCCTATAACGAAAACGGCAAACCACCACTCGGCAAAGAACTTGAACTCATCGCCGAACAGCTTGTTCGCGAGCACAAAAGAGGCAATTATGAGCAGCAGCCCTATGCCTCCGATAAATATATGTTCCGCCTTTCTGTTCATTTGTTTTCTCCCCCACAAACGCCTCAGCGTAAATTATTTTGCGTAATAAACCGTGATCTTATCGATGTCGGAGCCCTCTGTGTAGGCTGCCGTGAAATTGTTCTCGAATATAGCTTCGTTCAGCTCATAATCGGTACACTCCCTGTTGGCGCGCTCGATCACTATATAGTCGATGCCCGCCTGTCCGATAAGGTCTTTTAGTCTTGAAATGTCCCGGCAGCTGTATATCTCGGCCGCGATCATATCCCTTTCTGAAGTATCGTAGCCGCAGGACCATGCGAAATACTGCCATGCGTTATACAGCATCGCGCCGCTCAGTAATATCGAACTGCCGTTGCTCGAATTCGACAGATAATAATTCGGAGTCAGGACGATGTCGTCCTTTTTGCAGTTCTCTTCCATCCAGACGGTCAGAGGCGCGTCGAGATTGTTTACCATCGAGTTCTTTGCGTTATTGCGCTTTGAGATGATATAGGTATCGTAGATGCCCGTAGATATCATGCAAAGCAGTATAATGCCCGCTATCGCCCTCATCGCGTATTTCTCGTGGGTAAACATATTAACGAGCGCGTCGGCCGCAAAAATGTCAAAGAACATGACCGCGAACATTATGTATTTGTGATTGACCGCGATATCCGGCGTCATGGATACCGTAAACGCGAATACCATGAGCATGGAAGACGCGATTATTATATAACGCCTTACGCCGTCCGTAAGCGCGAAATAAACGATCAGCAGCGGCAGCAGGAAGCCCAGCAGCTTGATCAGGAAATAGATCGAGGACGAGGTCGTGCCGTTGTCCGAGAGGAATCCGTATCTGAACGAAGTCGAAAAAGCGCTGCCGTCGACAAATATCTTTTCCTGTATGATCGCGAGAACGCCTGCGATGGCTGCGGTTATCACAAACTCCAGCCTGTGATGAGACATGGCCGCGATAAAGAACAGCACAATGATGGTTGCCAGCAGAACGGCTCCGTTAAAGAAACCGAGTCCGCCGAGCAGCAGCCCCGCGCCGACTGCGGGCAGGATCTCCTCGGGAAGCCATCCTTCGGGGCAGAGCAGACTGTCGCTGAAATAATTCCTGATATGTCCGCCCTCTTCCTTCATGCGCTCAAAGCTCTCGTAGAGTCTCGGCAGGAATATCAGGACGATGGCCAGCATGACGCTGATACCGAGTGCCAGATGACGCTGGTTTATATAAACGTTGAGGTTCCACAGTCCCCAGTTCTCATTCTGTGTGGAGCCGATAAACTCCGTATTGTCGAGCAGTGTCCTGAATATCTTAGTGCCCTTCGGGAGTCCCGCGATATAGTAAAACAGCGAAAACGAGCTCCTGAAGGTCAGCAGCGTGCAGGCGATGATGCCGGCCGCTCTCCTGCCCGTTATCTTGCATGCGAGCACATAGAGGAGCGAAAACATGCTCATGACCGAGAGGAAGCTCGGCAGATTGAATGCCCAGTCAAGGCGCATGCCTAGGAACTCGAGATTGCCTGCGAGGAACTGGAACATGAAATGATATTTTACGTCCTCACCTGCGAACAGGGAATACTGAGTCGGGAAATTCTGCCCGACCGAGAAGGACCTGATCATCGAGACATGCGGCGTGAAATCAGAGAAAACCGTCAGTCCGACATACAGCTGTCCGTGCGATATAAAAAACGACTTTGTGATCAGGAACGCGAACAGTACCGCGATAGCGGCAAACATGAACTTTTCCTCGGGTGTTACGCCGGAAAAGATGTCGCCAAGAGTTATTATCCTGCCCCTGATTATGATGAACAGACCTACTCCGATGGCTATTATCGCGAAGACCATCGTTATCTCGTCGGCAAGGAAAAGCGGAACGTCCGAACGCGAGAACATGCAGGCCAGGATATAGCTGATCCAGTTCATTACGATAATGCCGAACGTAAACGAAACCGGCAGTATCATAAAGCACAGCGAAAGGTCGAGTCTTCCGCCGTTGTAATCCGTCTCCGTAAAGAACTTCATCTGCGGGAAAAACAGATTAACCGCGACAAACCCGAGCAATATACTTAAGATCAAATAAACAAAGCCTAACATTATTTCCTCACATCGTCAGCGGTGATTTTTGTAAGCTCCTCAACTGTCGGGTCGCTTAAGTCGCTGATACGGTTTGCCTGATTTATGACGATACGCTCGAACAGATTGCGGATACCCCTGGCATTGCCGAAATCCGCACGTTCGGTCTCGTTCATGTTTTCGATGATGCCGTAGCATTTGCTGATGGCGGCGTCGTCGATCTTAAATCCCGCGTTTACTGCCATGGAGCGGAGTATCTCTATCAGCTCCTCGTTGCTGTAATCGTTGAAGGTTATAAACTTGTTGAATCTGGAGGTAAGTCCCGTATTGGCCTTTAAGAAGGTCTGCATCTCATCGGTGTAGCCGGCAACGATGACAACCAGATCGTCTCTGTGGTCCTCCATAAGCTTGACCAGTGTTTCGAGGGCCTCATCGCCGAAATCGTTGCTGAACTGGTTGACGAGCGCATAGGCCTCATCGATGAACAGCACGCCGCCGAGAGCCTTATTTACGACATCGCGCACCTTTATAGCCGTCTGACCGACATAACCGGCCACCAGGCCCGAGCGGTCCGTCTCCACCAGAGTTCCCTTTGAGAGAATGCCGAGTTCCCTGTATATGCCCGCGATCAGACGGGCCACAGTGGTCTTTCCCGTGCCGGGATTGCCGGTAAATACCATATGGTAGCTCATATCCATGAGCGGCAGCCCGTGCTTTTTTCTGAGCGCGCGTACCTTTATCAGATTGATCAGAGATCTGACCTCAGCCTTAACCGCATCAAGGCCTACCAGATCATCCAGCTCCTTTAAGAGCCTGTCGAGGTCGGAAGCGTCGCGCAGACTGTTGACAGGCTGCTCTTCCTGCTCCGTATTGACTATTTTCTTGATCGCGACTGCCTCGCGCGAAGGCGCTTCGGGCTTTAAGTTGACCTTCGAAGGAATGATCGGTGTGCCCTCGATCGCACTGATCTCGCAGTATTTTTCAAAGCTGTCGCCTGCTTTTTTAAGGTTAGCCGCGCTGTCGGCGAGAGCCTCGCTGCAGAGCTTTTTGAAGATATAACGCTCATTAACGATCGCGCCGTAATTCGACTGTGTGCCGAAGAATGCCTCGACGCTCGTGTAATAATCGCGAATGAAAGCCGCAACGAGATTGGTCTTGTTCGTGTCGGCAAATGCCATCGCGAGCTGGATATTAAGCAGAGCGTCGAAAAACAGCGACTGCATGCCGGTCTTCATTTTGAGATCGCGCAGACCGCAAAGCTGCAGAAGTATGGGTGGTGACGAGAATATCTTGTCCGTCTCGTCGAGCACGCGCTGCTCCATCGGCTCATTCGGGTCGATGTCGAACATATTAATGTCCGGAAGCTCGGAAATAAAGCGCTTTTCGTCGCGGTCCAGCTTGTGACAGTACAGCGCGAGCTTGATCAGTACGGTCTGCACATAGACATCAAGGAACGCATAAATAGACTGCTTGAGCACGGCCTTTACGCCGTCCCAGTAGCCTTCCACCTCGAGCGTCTGACAATACTTGCGTAAGATCTCATAATTGTCGTGTGCTATATTATCCAGTTGTTTGTTTGTGTACGACTGAAACATAACAACTCCTCTCTTGTCATCGAGCCGGCATATTCGGTCGCTGCCTTTAAAACATCGGCATCCGAATAGATATCGGCGATCTTGAAGACGAGCTCTCCGCTCTGTCTGGTCCCGAAGAAATCTCCGGGTCCGCGCAGCCTCAGGTCGTTTTCAGCCACCTGCATGCCGTCGCGGTATTTAACAAGGATATCGAGTCGTTCATCGATTTCCTTTGAATCGGAACCTTTAATAAAAATACAGTAGGACTGCGCGCTGCCTCGGCCTACGCGGCCTCTGAGCTGATGGAGCTGAGCCAGACCGAAACGCTCGGCGTTCTCGACCATCATAACGGTCGCGTTCGGCACATTTACGCCTACTTCTACAACTGTAGTCGAAACCAGGATATCTATCTTTCCGCAGGAGAAATCGTTCATTATCGCGTTTTTCTCGACGGCTTTCATCTTGCCGTGCAGGAATTCGACGGTGATGCTCTCATCGCCGAGCGCCGCCCTCAGGGAATCGGTGTAATCGATGACATTCTCCGCCTCGGTCATCTCGCTCTCCTCGACCATGGGGCAGATGACATATGCCTGATGTCCCTCAGCAATCTGCTTTTTGATGAACCCGTAGGCGGTCGGTCTGTATCCGGTACCTACGACACAGTTTTTGATCGGCAGCCTGTTTGCGGGCATCTCATCGATGATCGACAGGTCCAGATCTCCGTAAAGTATGATCGCGAGCGACCTGGGTATCGGTGTCGCGCTCATGGCCAGGATATGCGGATGATCGCCCTTTTCACGGATGGCTTCGCGCTGGTTTACACCGAAGCGGTGCTGCTCATCTATAACTGCGAGAGCCAGTCTGTCGTACTCGACGCTGTCCTGTATCAGGGCATGCGTACCGACTATTACGTCGCATTCATGGGCTTTGATGCTCTCATGCGCCTTACGTTTCTGCGCTGCGGTAAGCGCGCCCGTCAGCAGCTCTACTCTCACATCAAAAGGCGCCAACATCTTTGTAAAGTCCTCGTAGTGCTGCTTTGCGAGCACATCAGTCGGCGCCATGATGCAGGCCTGATAGCCCTGCTTTACACAGGCAAGTATGGCGAGCATAGCGACAACGGTCTTGCCAGAGCCGACATCGCCCTGTATCATGCGCGACATCAGCGTATCAGACGCCAGATCCCGGCAGATCTCACCGTAGACTTTTTCCTGAGCGCCGGTAAGCCTGTAAGGCAGAGACTCCTTCAGCCTTTCACATGCGGAGAAATCGGTTATCCTGTAATTATTTACTTCGATCTTCCGGTTTTCCTTCATCGTACGGACGAGCGCGGAAAAACGGACGAATTCGTCAAAAGCCAGCCTCTTATGAGCGTCGATACAGTTCTCTTTGCTCAGCGGAAAATGTATATTCTGCAGAGCCTCTTTGTATCTGATAAGACCGTACTGCTTTCTGACCGCGGCGCTCAGAGCGTCCTCGTCGGCTCCCACCAGGGTCAGCGCCTCTTTCATGAGTTTCAGCAGCAGATTATTGGTAATGCCCTTGGTCAGAGGGTATACGGGCTGCAGCTCCGAAAGCTTGCGTATATAGGCCTCCCGCGAATAGATCACGGGCTGCGACATCACGAGCTCGCCTCTCTTGCGGATTATCCGGCCGCGGAATATAAAGCGCATGCCGACTTTCAGTTGGCTCGCGATGAACGGCGTATTGTACCATACAAGCTTGATATTGCCTGTCGGATCCGACGCGTTCATCGAAACGATGAGATACCTCGGAGTCCGAAGCACCGCGGGTCTCATCGGCACTATGCTCTCGATGGCCGCAACGCTGCCTTCACGCAGTTCGGCGATATTCTCCGGCAGTCCGAAGATATCGTAGGCTCTCGGATAATATTCGAGCAGATCGCGAACGGTATAAATGCCCAGTTTGGAAAGCAGTGACGCGTTTTTGTCTCCTACGCCCTTTAATTCCTTAACGCTGATCTCTGCCGTCATATCCGAAACTCCGTTTCCAAAAGCTCATAAGAATCCATACTAAGATTATATTTTAGTATAGTTTGAGTGAAAATTCAAGTTTTAAGGCTGAAATGGGGAAGACAAGGGGGACGGTTCTTCTGTCTTATGATTCTCAAGACAGAAGAACCGTCCCCCTTGTCTTCATTGTGTCCTGCTAGTAATTTAAATAACCTCACTCCAGCGACCCGATATATATCGGGAAATTATCCTCTGCATGCGCTACGGCTTCTTCGAGCGTCATTCCGTAGAAATGTCCGGCGCTGAAGCACCGTCCGGATTTCTTATCATCCACAAAAGCACCGACCACGACACCCGGAAGTGAGCTCTCGGGGGCATTGGGCGCGTGCGGTCCGCCGAGATCTGTTCTGCACCAGCCCGGATCTGTGATGTTTATCATAACATTCGTCCCGTCGTATACAGATGCGAGGTCCATAGTAACCTTATCGAGCGCGGCTTTGCTGGCCGAATAGCCTGCCTGCTGGGGATCGCGCCTGATGCCGCTCGTCGTATTTACTATGCGTCCGAAGTCTCTTTCTATCATTCCCGGAAGGAAATGATAAGTGATCATCATCGGCGCGATAGTATTTATCTAAAAGCTCTGCTCATAGTCGGAAACGGGAGTGTTAAGGAACTCGTTCCTGTATGCTATCTGAACGCCGGCATTGTTTAAAACGATATCGACATTAACCCCGAGCGCGTCTATTTTCCTAAGCATTTCCGCAACGGCGTCAAGGTCGGAAAGCTCACATGCCACAGGCACTGCCTGCACGCCTTCCGCCCTTGCCAGACTCACAACCTTTTCAAGATGCTCTTCTTTTCTTCCGTGCAGGATGAGATTGCATCCTTTCTTTGCCATGAACAATGCCGCTCCGAATCCAATTCCGCGGCTGGCACCTGTGATAAATGCCCATCTCCCTTTTACATCAACCATATTCTGACCTCCGATCTTAGTTATCGGAAAGATTATAACACAGCAGGGAATGTATTATCATATACATTCATAGTGTTATCTTGTATCGTGCATATAATACGATATTTGTTTTTTGCCGCAAACATGATATTATTAATTTCAATAAGCCGAGAAGGATCAGTGAAATAATCTGTTCACCGGTCCATAGATTTCGGCAATAAAAAGCGAGGAACTGACATGACTGTTCTCTTATACGACCGTGATGCATACAAGACTGATTTCATTGCATCGGTTTTTTCATGTGAACCCATAAAATACAGCGGCAAAGATGCGTTTGACATAGTGCTCGATCAGACCGCGTTTTTCCCCGAGCAGGGCGGTCAGGACTGCGACAGCGGTAAGCTCTTTATATGCGGCGAGGGCAAAGACGCAGCCTGCTCCGATAAAGACGACACCGAAGATGTTAATTCGATCAATGTCCTGCATGTATCCATAAAATCCGATGTGGTCCACCATATCTGCGACATACCTGTCGCTGCCTGCACAAAGGTCTGCGGCAAAATATGCTGGGAACAGCGTTTTGACCGCATGCAGCAGCATTCCGGCGAGCACCTGGTGTCAGGCACCGTGCACCGGTTCTTTGGCGCGGACAATGTCGGCTTCCATCTGAGCGCCCGCGAAGTAACTCTTGATTTTAACACTACTTTTGAGGAAAATGATATAGCTTTCATAGAAGACACGGTCAACCGCGCGATTTATGAGAACTTTGAGACGCATATCTTCTTCCCTTCTGCGGACGAGCTCAAGACTCTCGATTACCGCAGCAAAAAAGAGCTCACGGGTCAGGTAAGGATCGTTGAGTATCCCGGATACGATATGTGCGCTTGCTGCGCTCCTCATGTTAAACGGACCGGCGAGATCGGTTCGATCAGGATCGTCGCTGCAGAGCATTTTAAGGGCGGCACGAGAATGTGGATCGAATGCGGAAAGCGCTCTCTTATCTCAGCCCGTGCCCAGCTCAATGACACCCGCGCGATATCACGCATCACTTCGGCCAAGATATCCGAGATCGTACCCGCTGTTGAGAAAATCTCAGATGCCCTCAAAGACGCCCGCTTTAAGCTCGTCAAGTTCGAGCGTGACAGCATCTTAGCTCTTGCCGATGAGGTCAGGGCTGAAAAGAATCCCATCATCTGGATAGATGCCTGCGATCAGGACAATCTCCGCCTCGGAGTAAATACGCTCGTTTCAGGCACCGACGGCTACTGCTCAGCTTTCTGCGGCAATGATGACGACGGATACAGGTTCATCATCGCTTCGTCATCTAAGGACTGCAGAGCACTGATAAACAGCATGAAGTCTGCTTTTGAGATCCGCGGCGGCGGTTCTCCCGATATGGTCCAGGGCACGATAAAGGCCAAACGTACCGAGATAGCCGTCTTCTACACCGAAGCCGGGATAGAGTGAAGACATGGGGACGGTTCTTTTGTCTGCGAATAGAAAAGCATAACAGATTATTCTGCCGATAATTGTAAATGAATAACTAAGTAGAAGGGATAACAAGTCATGGAATACAAAACAGTTCTTGCTTCGGGCTCGCCCCGACGCCGTGAAATAATGGATCTGGTCGGTGCCGAGTATATCGTAATCCCCTCCGACAAAGAGGAAGATATGTCCGGGCACGAACCTGCGCGGCTCGTTGAGAAGCTTTCAAAAATGAAGGCTGAGGATGTGGCCGGCAAAGTAAAAGGCCGCATCGATATCGGCAGCCTCTCGAAAGACTATCTCAATTCTGTTGTTATCGGCTGTGACACCGTTGTCGCCTACGAAGGCAAGATACTCGGCAAGCCTCACGACGAGCAGCAGGCCTTTGATATGATCCGCGATTTCGCCGGCAGATCGCATCATGTTTTTACCGGTGTCTGCCTCATCGTCATTGAGGACGGGCAGATAAAACAGACTGTCAACTACTCCGTTTCCACCGCAGTAAATGTTTCTCCGATGACCGATGATGAGATACATGCCTATGTTGCCACCGGCGAAACTCTCGACAAAGCCGGCGCATATGCGATTCAGGGCCGCTTCTGCCCTTATATCGAGTCAATTGAGGGCGACTATTACAATATTGTGGGTTACCCGGTATCGTCGATATACAGGGAACTGAAGAAGCTGGGGATCGATCTGTTCTGACGTTTTAACTTTGCCAACACCGACAAACATAGAGATTTCCAAATAAAGAGGCGGATACCATGTATGTCCGCCTCTTTTTCATCTGTTATGAGTTTAGAAAAACAACGGTTGCATTATCGTTCCGATCCCTATCCCTGAACTGCTTTTACGAATTCCTCGATCTTCGCGTCGTTGTTCCTGCTGTCCTGATGCTTCTTATCCAGCAGAGAAACCGAATGCTTAAGATTGGGCAGTTTCTTGGTGATCGCCTCAAGTCCCTTTTTCGTGTCTCCGCCGCCGCTTAAGAAAAACAGTGACGTAACCTTGGCCGCGGCTTTCTCATCCTGTAAGAATGCATTGATCGCAGGTACACCCTTACTATTCCAGATGGGCGAGCCAAGGATTATCTCGTCGTATCCTGCGGGATCCTTTTCCAACGTTTTCAATTTCGGAATATGGTTCATCATGACCTGCCCGCCGCCAACCAGTATGCGCGCCGCAAAACTTTTGGGCATAGCTTTCTCAGTATCCAGCCTAAGCAGATCAGCCTCAAGCTTTGCAGCTATCTTTTTAGCTGCTTCTTCGGTGTTTCCTGATAAAGAATAATAAACTACCAGTCGCTTCATAATTACCTCCTAAAGCCGGAATAACTATCCCGTGCCCGTATCTCTGCAGACAAAAGAACCGTCCCCGTGTCTTCTTTTTAGCCCATGAACGATATCTTTATCGCGCCGCTCTTTGCATTGGCGTTAAGCCGTTTTGCGCCGCCGACGCTGTTTTCCAGCCCATTGTAGCCCGAGATGGTATGCGAAGTGATCGTGTATTCGCTGCGGTTTCCGGCAACAGAACCCTTGATCGCGCCGCTCATAGTGGAAAGGTCGATATTGCCGCCGGTCTTCAGGGACTCGAAAAGTATGCCGCCGCTCTTGGTGCCCGCGATCACGGAGCCGCCTGCGCTCACGTTCATAAGCCTGATAAGGCCCGAATGATTCCCGGCGCTTACATCCTTCGCTACAGTCGTATTGATCAGTGAGATCAAACCTGACGAAGCTCCGGCATTGATATCGCTGCCGCTGTATACATTGGTTATCTTGATAGCTCCCGACGACGTCCCGATATCGAGTCTGCCAGTGTTTACATTCTCGACTTTGATCGCGCCCGAACTGCAGTTGATATTAACTCTCTCGGCATTAAGGCCGGAAACATCGACCTTGCCGCTCGAACATTTCAGCTCCAGCACTCCGCCGAAACCGCCGGGAACCGTTACGCGAATCGCGTTGTCCAGGAACGGCTGATACAGGTTCCAGATAAAACTGAAAATATTCTTTTTCTCGAGTGTCAGTCTGCCGCCCTCCTCGATCAGCGTGTATTCATGCTTTCCGGGGCACTCCATGTACGAGATCATGACATTTTCGACATCGCCGCTCTCTACGATGATCTTGTCGGATGACGATGTTATGCCGATGAAGCCGATCCGCTCATGACAAACGTACTCACATCTGATCAGTTTTGAATTAAAAAAGTCCATTATTTACTCCTCCCTTTTACCAGGTCAACAATCAGATCGTAATCGAAGACCTTATACGCATTTTGTATCTTCTCCCATCGCTCTGCCTCAGTTTCGGGCATCGCGTATTCCTCCAGTTCCTCAAATATGGCGTCCAGCATGTCGCAGTCCTGCTGCAGCGCTGCTTCCATTACCGAATCAAACGCGTTTGTTACCAGCTCATCATCGGCCACAGGCTTATCCGGAATACTATCATTTTCGAACAGCGGCATCACCAGTTCCTTTAAAGCCCTGTATTCATTTATAAATGCGCTGTGGTTGCTCTTAATGAAATCGATATCGCCTGATTTGCCGGCATTCTCCAGCAGCTGGGCCTTTTCGGCGTTAGCCTTTGCGCCTATGATCCTCGCCGAACTCTTCATCGCGTGGACCTTGATCGTATATCCGTCGTAATCCTCTGTGTCATACAGCCGGTCCAGCTCTGATATCTTTTCGTCTGCCGAGTCGATAAATATCTTCAGTATCTGCCTGTAATTCTCCTTGCCGCCGTTGTTTTTCAGGCCTTCGGCGGTGTCTATCGGACTGCCTTTTAAGTATGCCAGTTCGTCATCGTCAGCGATCACAAACTCGTCCTCCAAAGCATTGATCTCGGCTTTGCATTCCTCAGCAGGCCCGGGCGCGCAAAGCTTTTCCTTAGGGATATACGCCATCAGCATATCCTCCAGCTCGCGGCTGTCGATCGGCTTTGAGATATATCCTTCGAAGCCCTCTTTGATATAGGTCTCTTTCGCTCCGGAAATGGCATTGGCTGTCAGGCATATGACCGTCGTGTCGTAATTAATGCCGTTCTTATCGGCTTTCAGCTCATGCAATGTCTCGATACCGTTCTTGCCGGGCATCATATGATCCAGGAAAATGATATCGTATTTTTTGCGGGAAGCCATGACCAGTCCGCGGTCTCCGTCCTCTGCAGTATCGACATTTACCAGCGTCCGTTTTATCAGGCTCTTAAATACCATCAGGTTCATCGGATTGTCGTCGACAATCAGGATGTCGGCCTCCGGCGCTGTGAACTGCTCATGATACTTTTCCCGCCTTTTAACATGCTCGCGGTAAGAATCGCCGTAATTGCCGAGAGGCTCGGGACTTACGATCTTCTGCAATATCGAGAATGAAAATACAGAACCCTGCCCGTACACGCTCTCGACATTGAGCGTCGAACCCATCATCTCCAGCAGTCTCTTTGTGATGCCCATGCCGAGACCCGTGCCTTCCACATGACGGTTGCGTTTTTCCTCGATCCTGTCAAATTCGGAGAACAGCTTTTTCATGTCCTCCTCTTTGATGCCGATACCTGTGTCCCTTACAGAGACGTTCATCATGATCGCCCCGGGATCGGGAGTTTTCTCATAGCCGATTCTGAAGGTAATACTGCCTTTTTCGGTGTATTTTACCGCATTGGTCAGGATATTCGTCACTACCTGCTTTATCCTTATCTCATCGCCGAACAGCTCCTTCGGGATCGTCTCGTCAAAATCAAGCTTCAGCTCGAGGCCCTTTTCGTCGGCCCTGATAAATACCATATTGACCAGATCGTTAAGCACGGATGAAAGATCGTATTCTACCGGGATGATCTCCATCTTACCCGCCTCGATCTTGGAGAAATCAAGGATGTCGTTGATTATGCCGAGCAATGTGCTGCCTGCGTTATTTATATTGTCCGCATATGAAAGAACCGTATCGTCATCGCATTCCCTGAGTATCATCTCGTTCATGCCGAGAACCGTATTTATAGGTGTCCTGATCTCATGAGACATATGCGAGAGGAACGCCGATTTCGACTCATTCGCAGCCTGCGCGCGCGCCGATTCTTCCTCCGCCAGCTTCAGCGCCTCAGCGATCCTTTTTTCGGACTCCATCAAAGTCAGCGTGCTGATATGGTTGCTGATCATGGTGACCGAATTGATCAGTATCGAAGTAAGATACAGTATCGGGTATCTCAGCATAAAGGTTTCCGAGTAGAATTCACCCATATGCGCGCGTAACGGCGTATAAAACAGTACGACAAACAGCAGCTCATAGTAGACCGAAACCGACAGACCGTAGAGTATACCGCAAAAATATCCGAGCGCCAGCGGCACCATGAGCGTCCATAGTATCGCGAAGCCCTCGTTCGTGCCTGTGATCGTGTAATATGAGAAAACCAGTATACAGAACAGCCAGGCGGTGACTATCGCTATCTTAATATTATCAAAAATCTTAACAGCAACAGAAATAATAATACCGGCCGCACAAATGACTAACGTGGTATAAGTCACCAGCCCTTTATGCTGGATTAAGTTAAGGACTGTCATCAAAGCGCCGATCGCAGCTATAATGAAACCGATCTTAAAGATCATGCTGAGCTGCTTTTCGCGCCTCTCGCCGGTGTATATAGACTGTCTCAGTTGTCTGATCAGCATCTTCATCTTTTCAGCCAACAGTTATACCTCCAAATCAATTCTGAAACGAAAACTTAACACCTGTAATTATATCTTTTTTTGAAGGTCATTTCAATAACAGTCGGAAACTCAGAAAAATATTAAATTCTTCTTTACTTTAACGCGTCAACGTAATATAATAAAAACGCTGTGCGGAAACTTTAGGTTTTCGCGCATATGTATTATGTATTTTTAGGAGGAGTATGAAATGCCTATAGTCGATATTCTGGAGCAAAACTGTTCCCTATACGGAAATGAGACCGCTCTGGTTGAGATCAATCCTCAGGTTACCGAAAACAGACGCGTAACCTGGAAGGAATACAATCTTATCGAGGCAAATCCCACGACGCATTACCGCAGGGAGATCACCTGGAACGTATTTAACGAGAAGGCCAACCGTTTTGCCAATCTGCTCACGAGCCGCGGCATCAAAAAGGGCGACAAAGTCGCTATCCTGCTGATGAACTGCCTCGAGTGGCTGCCCATCTATTTCGGTATCTTAAAGACCGGAGCGCTCGCCGTTCCGCTCAATTTCAGATATGCATCCGACGAGATCAAGTACTGCCTCGATCTCGCAGAGGTTGACATCCTCGTATTCGGTCCCGAGTTCATCGGACGTGTCGAGGAAATCTGCGACGACATCAGCAAAAACAGGCTGCTTTTCTTCGTAGGCAGCAACTGCCCTACCTTTGCCGAGGATTACGTATCGCTCACCGCCAACTGCTCCAGTTCCTTCAACAGGATCGGGCTTACCGATGACGATTATGCCGCCATTTATTTCTCTTCGGGTACCACTGGCTTCCCGAAGGCCATCCTTCATAAGCACAGAGCGCTGATGCACAGCTGCCGCGTTGAGCAGAACCATCACGGTCAGACTCATAACGACATATTCCTCTGCATTCCTCCGCTCTATCATACAGGCGCCAAGATGCACTGGTTCGGCAGCTTCCTCGTAGGCGCGAAATCCGTACTGCTCAAAGGCACTGATCCCAAGACCATCCTGAAGGCCGTTTCGCAGGAGCACTGCACCATCGTATGGCTGCTCGTTCCGTGGGCGCAGGATATCCTTGATGCGATCGACAGAGGTGATGTAAGACTTGAGGACTATGAGCTCGATCAGTGGAGGCTCATGCACATCGGCGCACAGCCCGTTCCCCAGTCCCTGATCGCACGCTGGAAAAAGATATTCCCGAACCACGATTATGATACAAACTACGGCCTCTCCGAGTCTATCGGCCCCGGCGCCGTACATCTCGGCATCGAGAACATCCATAAAGTAGGCGCTATCGGAAAAGCGGGCTTTGGCTGGCAGACACGCATAGTCGATGAAAAGCATAACGACGTAAAACAGGGTGAGGTTGGTGAGCTCGCCATCAAGGGCCCCGGCGTCATGGACTGCTACTACAACGATCCCAAGGCTACGGCCGAGGTTCTCTCGGACGGATGGCTCTTTACCGGTGATATGGCCATGGAGGACGAGGACGGCTTTATCTTCCTCGTAGACCGCAAAAAGGACGTTGTCATCAGCGGCGGTGAGAATATCTACCCCGTTCAGATCGAAGACTTTATCCGTACAAACGATGCGGTTAAGGATGTTGCGGTAATCGGCGTTCCCGATCCCCGTCTCGGCGAGACCACTCTTGCCGCTATTGAGGTCAAGGAAGGCTACACTCTTACCGAGGATGAGGTAAATCAGTTCTGCCTCAAGCTCCCCCGTTACAAGAGACCTCACAGGATCGTTTTCATGGAGATTCCCCGCAACCCTACCGGCAAGATAGAAAAACCCAAGCTTCGTAAGTTATTCGGCAGCGACGAGCTCGTAGCCGCACAGAATAAAGGGTAATATAGTGAATAATAAAGACATGAAGAAGACATGGGGACGGTTCTTCTGTCTGCTTTAGTTCGCAGACAGAAGAACCGTCCCCATGTCTTCACATGTTTCCCATGTCTTTCCCATGTTTTTCCATGTCTTATATGTCACTCTCCACTCCCACGGATTGTAACTCAAACTATTCGTAAAACCCTTTCAGACTATCGTAGTCTACATACTTCTGCAGATATTTTACCGTATTAACGCAGTTATCGTTGAAATACACTGTATACAGAGTATTCATATATAACTCTTCATCATCGAAATCGTTATCCCGCTCTCTCATGATCTCTATGCGATGACTGTTTATGGGCGTATCCGAGTAAGTGTAGCTTTTAAGGAAGTCCGGCGCGAGTACCTCAAGAGGGATATAGCCGCTCTCATAGTCTTTGATCAGGCATTTAACGATCTCCTTCGTCTGCTCGGAATAGAATGTCCTGAAATGATAATTCATATTGCCGTCGATCTGCGATATCTCAGCCGAACTGTATTTTTCGGTATCCGGATCGCCGAATAATATCCTCATCGCATTCTCTCTCATGAAATCATCCATTCCCTGTATTGCCTCACAATCCAGTGGAACACTGTAATTTCTGACGGTCTGTTTTCCGTTTTTCAGAATATACCTGAATGTGATATTGTATGAATGTGTATATTCCGACCGGATCCGCCTGACCAGTTCTTCCTTGTCCGCCACTATGGAGTGATGGAAACCGGAAAGCTTCGAGACATCTTCCGCATCAGTAAAATACAGCATATAACCGTTTACGCCGACATTAATGCCGCCTATTTTTTCCTGTTCGGGAATATACGCAACGGCTCTGCTTCCCGCAAAAAGCAGTATGCATGACGCAGCAGCAAGAAAACCTGTGTAGAGCGCAAATTTTCTGCCAAGTCCCTTAAATACCCTGAAGCTCTTTTTGATGATCATCTCTGCCGCGATATAAGCTATGATACCAAATGCCATCAGGAGCATAAAAACCGTGACTCCCAGTTTGTTGGTAAACCTGAGCGACCCAAGCAGGGTTTCAACGATAAGTGTCGTGATCAGTATCGCGAAGCTGATGCCGAAGCCCCAGCGAAATACCGGCTTTAAGAAATCGATGGCGACTACATCACCCGAATGCTCGCTCTTCCTGACCTTATACAGCAGCAGGCCTGCAATTATCAGCAATACCGAAACCGCCAGTCCTGTGATCATAACTACCCACAGGCCCTGATTCACATAACATTCGTATACTCCGGCCTCAAGCAGCTTTGGATCCCTGTAGAATATGATGCTGTTAAAGAACATGACCGGTGAAATGATACCGATCGGATTGCCGCGCGGTATCGAGACCAGATTGCTCGAAGCGCCGAAAAACGTCTGGTGATAAATGTCATTGAGCAGTATCTGCATGCCCGACACATAAAATATCAGTATCGTATAGATGACGGGCGCAGCGAGATTATTGCCGAACATGATCATGCACAATGCGGCGAACGAGAAGAAAAACAGCTCTTCCACCGTGATCACTAGCAGCCATGTCGACAATGCCTTGATCGCGTTTAATCCGTCAGACCAGCATATAATGTTGGTCAGCAGATAAAGCACCAGGTTGGGTACAAACATCATGCCCAGACCCGAGACAAAGCCGTTTGTGAACAGCTGCGAGCGGGTCATCGGGAGCGAATGATAATAATAGCACGATCTTTCGTTACCGAGGTACGCAAATACTGCGAGCGCGATCAACATTGAAAATATAACGGCAGGGTACAGCGCACCGTGAATAATGCTTCTGTAAATGTCGGAGATCGTGTTGGGATGCAGCGTGTCTCTTCCGACTCCGAAAAATGACAGATGCAGGTTCAGATAAGTTATCGCCGTGAGCATCCAGAACATGATCAGCGAATAACCGACCCACAGGGGCCAGAACCTTTTCACGTTTTTCCTGATAAGAGTCCTGTTGAAGAAATCAGAGGATGATGTCTTTGACTGCATAATCCTCACCTCCCAACTCGTAAATAAAGATCTCCTCCAGCGTCAGCGGCAGCGCGTCAAACAGAACGGGCGAATACTTTGCTATCTTTTCCCTGCATTCCTCCTGTGTGCCGCGGACGACGAGCGTATAAATACTGCCCAGCTTAGAGGTATTGATGATCTCAAAATCATTCTTCAGGGCATCGATGTCAAAGCCTTCCGCAAATGCCGCCTGAAGCTTCGTGACATTGCCCTGGAGCGATGTAAGTGAGCGCTCGAGCAGGACTTTGCCCTTATTCATGATGCCTACGGTATCGCAGACATCCTCGAGTTCCCTTAAGTTATGCGACGAAACGAGCACTGTAGTTCCTCTCTCGCTCACATCCTGCATCATGAGGCTCCATACCTGACGGCGCATGACCGGATCGAGACCGTCGACCGGCTCATCGAGGATCAGGACCTTGGGATCGCAGCAGATGGCTAGCCAGAAAGCGGCCTGTTTCTGCATACCCTTTGACATGCGCCTGACGGGCTTTTTAAGATCGATGATGCTGAAAACGCTCTTTAATCTCTCGAAACGCTCATCATCAAAACCGGGATAAAAACCCTTTACAAAGTTCATCATGTCAACGATATTGTCGGCGCCGAAGCGGAACAGATCGTCAGGGATATACGCGATCTCTGATTTGATCTTATTGTTTTCGTAAACCGGCTCGCCGTCTATCAGTATCTGCCCCTCGTCCTGCTTATAAATGCCCACCAGATGCCTGATAAGCGTAGATTTGCCGGCACCGTTCGGTCCTACAAGACCGTAGACGGAACCGGGCTCAACATGGAGATTTACTCCGTCGAGCGCGTAAAAACCGTCAAACTGCTTTTTAATATCTATGCATTTGATCATCTGCTCTCTCCTCCAGACACTTGTTTACAAAAGCCTTTATATCTCCGGCCGATACGCCCATCTGGAGCAGCCTCTCGATGACTTCCTTTAATTTCCCATCGAGCTCCGCTCTCTTTTTTTCGTCAAGATCCGATCTGCCGCTCGCAAAAGAGCCCTTCCCCGATACCGAGTATATAAATCCCTCGGCCTCCAGCTCCCTGTATGCGCGCTGAATCGTGTTGGGATTGATCGACATCTTAACTGCCATATCCCGAACCGAAGGAAGCTTTTCATCCTTTGCTATGGCCCCCGCCAGCATCAGAGTTTTCAGCCCGTCCTTGATCTGTTCATAGATCGGTCTGGAATCACGGTAATTTATACTGATCAAAAACGAACCCCCCTTCAAAAAAATAAGTGTACTAGGTCATCTAGTACACTTATACTACACGTTGATATATTTGTCAATAGCAATACACAGAAGTATTTATCTGTACTTCTCCACTATATCTCTCATTTGGTCCCACTTGCGCTCCATATCCCTGACCAGTTCGATCTGTGTGTGTGCCCTGTCAAGATTATGATTCTCGCGGTGGATCATGAAATATGTATCGCCCTGCAGATGGTCCGTCAGGAATCTCATGCCGCATTCGAGCGTCATATTCTTTGCTCCGTAAGGCAGCAGTCTGATCTCCTCTTCGGTCAATGCTCCGCCGCAGCCCTCGAGATATCCCTTAACATAGATCTCGAACAGCTCAAGCGACAGCGAAACCTTAGACAGGTCCTGCTCGTCCTCAGCCGCGGTATTTGCACCGAAGCGGATCGAATCGCCGAAATCAAATACCGAAAGTCCCGGCATGACCGTATCCAGATCGATAACACATATGCCTTTTCCGGTAGCGGCATCAAGCATGATGTTGTTCAGCTTGGTGTCGTTATGCGTAACACGCAGGGGAATGCGTCTCTCGGCCAGAGCATTGGCGCAGTATTCCATGTCAGCCTTGTGAGCCCTGTAGAATGCGATCTCCTCCGCGACGCCCGAAGCGCGGCCGCAGATATCAGCCTCTACGGCACGCTCGAACGCATCATATCTTTTCGGAGTATTATGAAAATCGGGGATCGTTTCAACCAGCTGCGAAGCATCAAAGCCCGCCATCTGACCCGAAAAGCTGCCGAACGCCACTCCGCTCTGATAAAAATCGTCTGCATCGCGGACCTTGTCCAGGCTTAACGAGTCTGTAATGAACTTATACATTCTCCAGTAGCTGCCGATGCTGTCACGGTAGTAAGCGCTGCCGTCATGCGTTTTGATCGGATTGAGCGTCTCTCTCTCGGGATCGCCGCCCCTTTCGATGATCTTTGAACGCAGGTAATCGGTAACGAGTACGACATTATGCATCAGGGATACCGGATCCTTAAAAACTTCGTCGTTCATCCTCTGAAGGATGTATTTCTTTTCCTTATCCTTGGACTTTGCGATAACCAGAAAAGTATCGTTGATATGTCCGTTTCCGTACTTTTCGCAGCTGATCACATTCTCAGGAAAATCAAATGCCTTCAGAGCTTCAGCTTTGTTTGCGCACAACTCTTCACGTGTCATATTAATCCTATCCGTGTTCACCACAGCTTATCGGGGTATACACCCTTTGCTTTAAGCTCGCTGATGGCTTTCACAACCTTTTCTTTGTCTTCTTTGTAGGTAACGCCGAACCACTTGTCACGGCTCCTGAGCACGCGCACTGTGGCCTCGTTTTTCTTTAAAAGCTCCTGAACCGCTGTGGGAAGGTAATACTCGCTCTTCATCGGATTGCCTGCCACCTCGGTATCGAGGAAATGCCTGAATGACTTATCGAGCTCGGAAAGAATGCTTTTTCTGAAGCCCCATAAATTCATGGAAACCGTCAGTTCCGGAGAAATGTCCTGCCAGGTCTCTCCTCCGTCCTCCGAGAATGCCGCGCCGTCATCTTTCTTGATGATCTTGGTCTTCTCCTCGATGTTCACCAGGTATCCGTTTTCATCTACGGTGCATACACCGCGGGATACGGCGCCGTTTTCCGTCAGGGTATTCTTAAGGATGTATCCGACCATGCAGTAATCGTGCGAATCATCGTCCGCGGGTGTATTCAGCGCATCATAGATCATGCTGAATGCTTCGGGACCGTAATAATCGTCGGCATTGATGACCGCGAAAGGATCGTCGATCACATCCCTGCAGCACAGGATCGCATGTCCGGTTCCCCAGGGCTTTGTCCTGCCTTCCGGAACGCTGTAAGCCGCATCGGGGAGCTTGGCCAGCTCCTGATACACATATTCCACGTTCGCGACCTTAGATATCCTGTCGCCGATCGTTTCCTTAAAATCCTTTTCTATCTCATGCTTGATTATGAAAACGACCTTTTTGAAACCGGCCCTGAGCGCGTCATAGATAGAGAAATCCATGATGATGTGGCCATGTTCGTCCACCGGATCGATCTGCTTTAGACCGCCGTAACGGCTTCCCATGCCTGCCGCCATAATGACCAATGCGGGTTCTTTCATGACTTATTTCTCCTCTCCGGGCTTGCTGTTCCTTAATTTGTCCATGTAGAATACCTGGCCGCTGACTCTGGACTGTTCCGCGGCGTAAGCCATCAGATGGCTCTCTACCGACTGCTCGATACCCGAGCGTATCTGCACAGTTTCTCCCTTATGCTCAAGGGCTGTGAGGAAGTCCATGGTCAGACGGTAGTCGCCGCCGCCATGGAAGCCCTCTTCGCTGTTGACATCAACCTTGCGAGTTTCGCCCTCGTAAAGATAATTGGAAGAATACTTGGTAACTGTAATGAAATCCTCGGAGTCATCACCGCAGATGTCTCCGTTCTCGCACATAACCTTGATGGTCCTGTGCATCTTGTTCGTAAGGCCGCTCAGATGGAATGTGGCCGTTACGCCGTTCTCAAACTCGATATCCGTAACCTGGTTGTCACATACATTATTGTCGCAGTCGAATACGCAGCGGCCGTAAGGACCTTCGCGGAGAGCCTTCAGGATACCTTCCTCGGTCTGATCCTCGGTAAGTACCGTTGCGGGCCATGCGCCCTTGATCGGAAGATACGCTTTCTTTCCGTCAAAACGGCACTCATCCTCGCAGGGACAGTCAAGACATCTCGAAGCGGCTCCCTTCGGTGCGTTCTCTTTCTTGAAGTAAGAAAGATTGCCGAAGGACGATATCTTTTTGCAATTGCTGCCTACCAGCCAGAGAAGGATATCCATATCATGACAGGACTTCTGCATGATGATGGGGCTGGACAGATCCGAATTGCGCCAGTTTCCGCGAACGAATGAATGAGCCATATGGAAATTGCCCACATTCTCCGCGTGCTGAATGGTAATGACTCTTCCGAGTTCTCCGGAATCAATGATATTCTTGATCGCCGAGAAGAATTTGGTATAACGAAGTACGTGGCAAACGACTATCATTACGCCCTTTTCCTTGGCCTTGTCGCGTATCTCGATGCACTCGCGCACATCGGGCGAGATAGGCTTCTCGAGCAGGATATCATAGCCGAGGTCCATGGCGGCCATAGCATGCTCATAATGATCTCTGTCCATGGTCGCCAGGATGATCGCGTCAGCGACCTTCCCCAGTTTATAGAACTCCTTTACATCGGAGAAAGACATATCGGACGGTATTTTAAACTCTTCGCAGGCAATCGCGCGTTTTTCTTCGCTTATGTCGACAACCGCAACTATTTGAGCTCCGGCTTTTTCGTAGGCATATTTGGCGTATATCATGCCTCTCTGCCCCGCACCGATTATTGCAAGTTTCATTTTACTCCCCTTTTCTTAAGCAAGAATATTGCTCCGCCGATAAGAGCAGCTCCGCCTACTCCGCCGATGATCCACCAGATCGCATTGCTCTTGGACTCCTTGGGCTCCTCGTGCTTAGCGGGTGCCTCTGTGGGCTGCGCAGGTGTGCTCTCGGTATTTGACGATGTCTCACTCTTTCCGGTATTTTCGTTTGTATTATTTGCAGGCGCCTCTGTAGGTTCGGGCTCATCAGCTTTTACCGCGCCTGTATGGATCGTGTAAAGCTCATACGAACCGTCGTCCCAGCACTCCCTGTTGGCAAGCCATACAATGTCGTGACGCGCATCGGATGTATTGATCTTTACGCAAACCGTATAATCTTCCTCTGTCAGATCGGCAGGGATGTTGAGCTTCATGTCTGTTGTTGTTCTGCCGGGAAGCCAGTTCCTCATATCGAGGCCTTCCTGCTTCTCTTCATAACAAACGTTCCCGAGGACGTCACGAAGCTGAAGTGTAATGTCGCAGTTGTAGTAAATAGGAGCTACGCCGTAGTTGATCCAGGTAACCGAAAGAGGATTCTCGGCGCCGTTGATCAGCTGATCGGGCTTGGTGATGCTGTAAACTCCGTAGTTATATCCCATAGTCGAGAACATGGTCTCGATGTTGTATCTCATCTCCTCGTACTCGGGATTGTTTGTCTTGTAATCGCATGCCGAGCAGGGACCAAGCCATGTGGTATGGCTGTCTCTGATCTGTCCGAGAACAGTAGCGATATTCTCGTTCAAGGCGTTGGTGCGGAAGTCGCCGTTAGCGAACTCGCCGCCCGAATAGTTAAGCTTCCACCAGTCGGGCATTGCGCTGGCCGCGATGTCTTCAGGTGTGGAGCCGGGCATATCGGTATTTCCCGATGCCGCCCACTCAAGGAAAGTAGGTGTGCCGCCGTCGCTCGTTACGCCGAAGATATCGTTGTAGAGACCCCAGTTGTTCTCAGCCGCAACCGCATAAGGCTTTCTGATGCCGACACGAACGTTATGGAACGCGTCAACATATGCCTGCATGTACTGCTGCGCAAGCGCGGGATCGGGGAACTCACCCGTTCCGGTAGGCCATGTATGGAACTCAGCCCAGTGTCCGAGCGAACCGACTTCTACGTAAGCGCAGATCGAAGGATCGTCATAGCGCTCCGCGAATGCCTTGATCGCATTGGCATGATACTCAAGGAGCTTTGCGCTCTTATAGTTGGGTGAGAAGCCTACACCGCCGAGCAGGTCTCTGATAGTCTGCCCGATGTACCATGTTCCGGGGCCCTCGCCCTCTGCGTTTTCCTCTTCGAGCTCATCATAGAGCCACTGAGGGATATCCATTCTCTTGATATTGGGATCACCGTTAACAATGTTAGGGTTATCCATTACGAAGCGGAATACCATGCGGCAGCCCTGGTCCTGCCATTTCTTGAACTGGTACTGCTCTTCGATCGCGTCGAATGCGTACTCGCCCTTAATGGGTTCAAGCTCGCTCCACTTAATATCGACGTAGATAAGATTGTGCTCCGCTGCGATGGTATCAACATCGCCTTCGTAAGTGTCGGCCCAGCCGACCCATCCCTTGAAGGGATTGTTATGGAATCTGAAATCAGCCTGAGGATAGAACATGCCTTCCTCACGGTTCTCCTCGATCGTCTTTGAAACGTTGAGGTAACCCTCTGCGGGAAGAACGTACTCACCGTTGTTTGAATTCGCGGCGATCTTTACCTGACCCGGATTTCCGATGTCGGACAGATAAAGCTGCATAAGCACATTATCCGTCTCATAATTCATGTAAACGCTCACGCCGTCATTTGCATGTGAATTATCACCCGTTACAGCGTAGAGCTGACCTTTTTCGATAACATAATCAACACTCTCACGGTCATCGTACTTGTAGCCGGTGTCGCCTGTGCTGATGTAATAAGTATTCACGGTTGAAAGATCTCCGTTGCCGAGGATCATGGTGTAGAGCTTTTCATCCGACTTGATCGCAACGAGGTTAACGTTGCTCTGATGTCTTGCGGTGTTGCATACTGCGTTCCAATCCGAGAAATCAAAATCCTCTGCCGTGATGTCGAATGTGATCCCGTACTTGGGAACCTTTGCGAAGGAACCGTTCATATCGTCTCTGGCGGGAGTAAAGCCTTCGGGAGTCTTGCGCTCATAGGTAGCCTCATCTGTCTGGACGTCGTTTCTGTCAATGCAGACATAGAGATCGTCGCCGATGGCTTCGGTGAACTCCTGCATGGTTGCAATGGGAACAATGTATTCCGCGCAATATGTTCCGGGCTCGGAGGTCTTTGCGAATACCTTGTCAAAGCCTTCAACATACTGCTTCTTCATGTTCCACTCCAAAATAACAGCATCAGTTGTGTAGAACATCTCGAGATTTCTGTCGGGGCCGTATGAATACCAGTCCTGGAACAGAACATCTCCTGTGTAGTGAGTCGCATATCCGCTGTGGATAAAACCGGTACGGTCATCATTGTCGGTACCGATGAACAGACTCGTTGTGTAGGCTGCCGATGATTCGGGATCGGTCACGCCTTTGATGTAAGTCATTACATAAAGATTGTCGTTGTCACGGACAGCGTAAAGATCGCCAAGCGAGCCTTCGCCGTGTCCGATGGGCTCAAGTCCTGCCCAGTCGCTGTCATCACCGTCAAGAGTGATGACCGGCATAGCCTCTGTCAGAGGTGCCGTAACTTCGAGGAAAACTTCCTCGTCGGGAAGATCGGGATCGATGTCCGGCAGATATTCCTTACCGTCCTTGATGCGAACGTAGTAAACATCATCTCCGCCTTCGAGCATCGTGGTAGGGATCACAACTTCAAAACCGTCGCCGGCCTTGTAGAAGTTCTTGATCGGAGTACCTGTGTCGATCCTCTTTCCGTCTTTTAATTTGAATATGTTTCCGTTAGCCTTTAATTCGTAGGTCGCGGAATCGGTTTTGATATAAACCGAGAAATTATCGCTGAGCGCCTTTGCCGAAGCATGGATATAGAGGTTCTCGTGATCTGTTACAGCCTTGAAAGCCGTAAGGTTTGAATTCTGATTAACAGCATCATAGATCAGAGCGCCCCACTGATTCTTTGTTCCGGCAAACTCCTTTGAAGCAATGTAAGCTTCGAGCTCTGCGGGAGTCAGTCCGACGATCTCGTCGGAAACGCAGTCCTCGATCGCGGGAACCGGAAGATACTCTCCGACCGTCATAGGACAATCGGCTACATCTGCCCAGTTCGCAACAGTGGCTGCATGGATGCCTATGGAAGAGGGATCTCCCAGATCGGCAAGTGAGAACGCAAATTCGAGCGTTTTCTTGTCGCTTGAGAGTGCACGATCAACCGGAGCGGGCATACCGATCAGGCCGTCCCATTCACCCGAATCTCCTTCATACTTGTAAAGGATATCCGTTTCAAGAAGATAATCGGCACCGTTAAAATACAGGTGGTTAGTGGCGTCACCGTCTGTATCGAAATAAATGTGCCAGGTATCAAAATTGGCTGCTGTGGAAAGAACCATCTTTCCATATAACATGCCGTCCTTGGTAAATGCGGAAAGCTTGGTAATGATACCTCCGCCGCTGAAAACGGGAGTAATGTAGTTCCAGTCCTCTCCGTTTCCGTCAATAGTTATCTGTACATCGCCGGCTTCCTGAGCGCGGGCCGGGATCACTCCCGGCTGCCACGCCGTAAGGACGATCGCGAGTACCGCGATCATAGCTATCCATTTCTTAAGAAGCCGTACTCCATCCCTCTTATTCATAGACTGTCCCCTCATACGCTGTCCGAATGACAGCGATAATAGCTTAAATTAGTGGTTATAACCGTTAACCTTGAAGAACTCGTCGAGCTGCTTCTGAACCTCAGCTACATACTGATCGATGCCTGCGTCCTTGAGCTCCTTGACAGCTGCGTCATAGTTGGAATCGAAATCAACAAAACCGCACTCAATGGGAGTGAACTTCTGGTTGATGATCTCGTTGATCTTGGTCTCGATCTCTTTTACGTTCTCGTTGTTGAAGTGGAATGCGATAACATCACTGGTCTTAGCGCCGTCATCCCATGAATCGTACATCTTAATGAAATCTTCTGTAACATCGGAAGTGAACATGGTGTAGTTAGCGTTACGGAACATCCACTCATAGAAGTAACCCTCAAATGCGGGATCGTTAAGAACGATACGGCCGTCCTGAACGGTATAGTTCTCACCCTCGGGTCCGTACAGAGCGAACAGATAGTTGTCCTGGTTCTTGTACAGCCAGTTGAGGAACTTCATAGCGCCTGCAGGGTTCTTTGAGCTGTAAGGTACGCAGAGAACTTCGCCGCCGCAAGCGGTAACATACTTATCAGCTGTAGGATTGAGCAGGTAGCTCTTAAGTACAGCATTGGGATCATTTGAACGTACGGAAGCGATGATCTCGTTTTCCTTGCCGAGTGAACCCTCTACCCAGAGGTAGGTACCCTGCTGCATACGTGAATCACGCTCGTTGTAGTTGGTGGTAAGCTCGTCTCCGTAGAGGCCTGCTTCGTACATGCTCTGGTTGAACTTAGCAACCTTCTTGAATGCTTCTGTCTCAAAGTAGCAGTATGCTTTTCTTGTATCCTCGCCGTAAACAACGGAATCGCCGTATGCACACCATGTGTACTGCTCGTCAGCAAAGTTTCTGGTGAGTGGCTTAAAGATGATATCTGCGGGTCCGTTAAGCTCGGGATGCTCATCATGTGCCTTCTGTGCAAATGCCTTAAGATCGTCAGCAGACTTGATCTCAGACATACCTACATCCTCAAGAACGTCCTGACGTACGCAAACAAGCTGGAACATGCAGGATGAAGGAGCGTAAGCCGAAGGAATACCATACTGGATACCGTCTACAATACCGCCTGCGAGCTGTGACTCAGGGAATACCTTGAGCATATCGGGGCAGTTATCCTTGATAAGCTGGCCGATATCCTGGCACTGCTTCTTGTTAACCATTGTTGAAAGATCCGGAAGTCCGTCCCAGTAAAGATCGATGGGCTCGCTGGCTGCAAGAAGGACATCCTTCTGCTCCCAGTAAACATCCCAGCCCTTATAGATGAGCTTTACCTGAATACCTGCTTCGTCAGCAAGACGGGGATTAAGCTGATTGTTGATGAAGTTAGCCATAGCGTCGGTCTCTTCACCGGGATAGAGAATAACAACCTGTGAAACCTCACCGGGTGTGCTGTTGTCGGGTGCCTGTGTCGTGGTGCTTCCTCCGTTGTTCGAAGGTGCCTGTGTTGTGGTGCTTCCACCGTTGTCGCCTGAAGGCTGATCTGCCTTCTTACAGCCGGTGAATGCTGTCAGTACCATGACTGCAGCTAACAACAGTGCCAAAAGTCTTTTTTTCATAATTTTCATACCCCTCCTTATTAGGTCCTTGTGAAAAATATATGCAAACGGATGCTATTTCCGTCTGATATCAATGGGTTGCTCATTCCTTTACCGCTCCGGTCATGATACCGTCTACGAAATACTTCTGAACGAACGGATACAGGAAAATGATAGGGCCGATAGTGATTATCGTGACGGCCATCTTCATGGTTTCGGTAGGAAGCTTGATGTTAGCTCCCTGCGGGATCTTACCGCTGCTGACAGCAGTGATCTTTGACATTACATTGTAAAGGATGAACTGCAGCGGCCTCTTCTTTCTGTCATCAATGAACATCAGGGCGTTCCACCACTCGTTCCAGTAAGCCAGCGTATACATCATGCCGACGGTGAGCATCGCTGTCTTATTGAGAGGCAATGCTATCTTCCACCATATCTGGTACCAGTTGGCTCCGTCCAGCTTTGCCGATTCGTAAAGCGATATCGGGACTGAATTGAAATATGTCCTCAGCAGGAACATGTTCCATACACTGAACATCGACGGAAGCACCAGGGCTGCGTAAGTGTCGCCGAGATGATAGAAGTTTCTGCATACGATATACCAGGGAATAAGTCCTGCAGAGAAAATGATCGTAAAGTTGCAGAAAAACGAGATCGCGTTCCTGTACTTCAGGTCCTTTATCGACAGCGCAAACGAGATCATGCTCGTTACTATCATCGCTCCGAGTGTTCCTACCACCGTGATGCCGATCGTAACCAGATAAGATCTGAAAATACCGGTTCTGGATTCTTTATCGATAAACAGATACTTGTATGTATCCAGACTTATACCCACACGTGGCTTAAGGTTATTATGAAGATCTTCTATCGTGTAAAGTCTCGGGATTATCGAAAATCCCTTTTGTGTTGTCGCAAAGTTATCCGTAAACGATCCTGCAAGAACGATCAGCAGCGGGTAGAGACATACGATCGCGATCAATCCGATAAAGGTTATGGCAAAGATCTTTACCAGCATATCGCCGGTTGATGAATGTATTTTGTTTTGTCTTCTCAATGATCTTTTTGTATTCATCAGAACAATCCCTCCCCTTCATTGATCCTCTTAGCAAAATGGTTGGAGATCGTAACCAGGATCAGACCGAGTACCGACTGCATCAGGCCTATCGCGGTAGAATAACTGTATCCCAGGCTCTTCATGGCTGAATATACATATGTATCAATAACCGCAACTTCTTCATACAGCAGGGAGTTGTTGCCGACGATACCGTAGATCATACCGAAATCGCCGTAGAAAATTCTTCCGATGCTCATCAGTACAAGAATGATAACCGTAGGCTTCAGAAGAGGAAGCGTGATGCGCCATATACGCTGGAATTTGTTGGCTCCGTCTACCGTGGCCGCTTCATAAAGCGATGCGTCAAAGTTTGACATTGCTGCCATGTAAATGATCGAGTTATATCCGCACCATTTCCATATATCAGCGGTGATAATGATTGCTTTCCAGTATTTGGGAGTCGCATACCACTTAATCGTTTCCATATCGAGTGATCTTGCGATACCGTTTACCATACCGGTCTTATCATCGAATAATGCCTTTACGATTACGCCGACAACGATCCATGAAAGGAAATAAGGGAAGAACATCGCGCTCTGTGTGATCTTCTTGAAAGGCTTGTTCTTGATCTCATTAAAGCAGATCGCTATCGTGATCGGGATTATGGTTCCGAAGATCAGACCGAAAAAGTTAATGAACAAAGTATTATAAACATACTTTAAACCCATTCCGGCGCTCTTGGAGCCCGCTTCACTTGCGATACCGAGGAACGATTTGAACCATCTCAATCCTACAAACGGACTTCCGTAAATACCGTCAACAGGGTTAAAATCCGTAAATGCCATCCAGATACCGGCCATCGGAATGTAGGCAAATGCGATGAGGAAAAGAATTCCGGGTATGCACATGAGATACAGCTGCCGGTTCTTTTTTAATTCTTTCATGCCCTTAACCTCCAAGTATCAACAAGCGTGTTCCAGTTATCCTTATCTTTCTCCGAGAAATAAACTCTCCCGGAATATGCTTCTTCGCTGAGTATCATCATGCCCGTCGTGCAGAAGCGCTTACCTGCAAGCAGGTATCTCTTTGCTTCCTTCTGCAGAGTCGAATTGCACTCGTAATCCTCAAGCGAGTTCTTCATATCCTTGAACAGATGAACGTACAGCATCGAGCCGTCCTCACCGTCGCTGTAACGGTACATGAGGTTCTGGCAGTTGGTGATGTTTCGTCCGTCACCTAGGATAAGTCTCAGTCTCTCGTCATACAGCCAGCTCGAGCTCCAGAAGCCCTTGATGTCGAGCTCCGGATAATACTTTTTGAAGAAATCCAGCGCCATGACCATCGAGCTGTGCATCCTCTCGGGCGTGTATCCCTCTCCGCCGGGGATGTGGAGCGCGATCAGCCAGTCGTTTTCCTTAAGTGCCGGCTTGAATTCGCCTTTATCAAGCGTTATCTTTTTGTTCTCGGTAAATCCGAGAGGGTTCATATAATAACCGGTGATACTGTCCTCTGTTTCGTCGAGTGTCGTAACAAAGGTCTCATCCGACGCAGCCTTTCTGTGGCTGTAATAATTTCCGTTTTTAAGTCCGTTTTCGTTGGTCTCCGGATCCCCCGCACCGTGCCGCTCGGAATACTCCTCGCTGACCGACTTGCTCTCCTCGTCGTCCTCCTCTTCAGGAAAGCCCCAGTCGAGCAGCTGTCCCTCGGCGTCGTAAGTGCATCCCGCCTCATTAAGAGCGATCACATCGCCTGTCTTATTGCTGCGGTACATCCTGAACCGCTCGCCGTGGCAGTAAGGAATAAATAAGAATCTGTCCAGCAGGAAGATCGTCAGCGTGTAGAAGTTCATCTTCCAGGGCATATCCTCGACATCAATGCGTCCGGTGTCGATGTATCGTTTCAGCTGGTCCCTGATCATCCTGTGAGGAATGTCCTCATAATATTCAAGAGGAACTCCTCTGCGGATCATCTCCTTTTCGGAAACGGGAACACATGCAAGTAATACAAGGAAAGCGTAGGCCGTATTGTACGGACCCAGACATTCGGGAACGAGCTCGGTGTAGTTGTCGATATCGTACTTGTTTCTCATCGAGCACATATCCCATACGAAGAAATGTGAGAAAAACAGAACTTTCTCGTCTGCCTCGACAGCGGCCAGCGCCCTGTCAAGAAAATCCCTTTTGTCTGCGGGCAGATCGTAAGGTGCCAGCAGCTTTTCGTAATATGCATGAGGCAGAAGTTCTGTTTCGTAAACAGGCGAGTATTCTTTAAAAGCCTCTTCCAAGCCTTTCGGAAGTTTACTCATCCCCATATAGTTTATCAGATCATTGTATTGCCACTTCGTACTCATTTCACCCCTCACAAGCATGTTTCGTGTTTTGTTGCGCTTGTTACGTTATACAATATAACATTCCTTTCTTTTGTGTGCAATGGTAATTTTTAACATTTTCTTGCGTCGATTTTTGTGAAAAATCACGTAACGAAATTGTGTTTGTTTCGTTGACATACGTTACAGGAATCGTTACAATTAGAAACAGCACGGAATATATGCGTTATTTCGCGGTATTCCATGCTGTCGTATCAATCATTATATCAGAATGTTTTCGATGTTCGGAAAGGAACACCATGAGTACAATACGTGACGTTGCGGCTCTTGCCAATGTATCTGCCGCTACCGTATCGCGAGTTCTTAACCACGATACAAAGTACAAGATGACTGAAGAAACCATCGAACGCGTCTGGAAGGCCGTGGCCGAGCTCGGCTATAAGGCTCCCACTTCCTCACAGGATCAGATGCGTTACGTTCACAGGCCCGAGATCAGCTCCCAGAACACTCATAAGTTCGGCTGCATACTTAATGTACAGGGCGGCAAATATAACGATCCCTACTATCTTTCGATCCTCTCCGGTTTTGAAGAGGCCGTTATGAAAAAGGGCTACGAGATATCATTTATCCGTACCAACCAGGAGCTCGAGAATCCGAAGGTCCTCTACTCCACCTTCCAGAATCCGGTCAGCGGCGTTATCATCATGAATACGCTCGAGGAGTCCACCTTCTCTTATTTAAAGAATCAGACACCTTATATCGTCGGCATAGACACCGATCACACCGACATAGACAATATCGCGTACGATCACTACGGAGCCGCTTTCATGGCTATCCAGCATCTGATGTCGCGCGGCTATAAGAGGATCGGATTCATCGGCGGTTTTGCCGAAAACATGAAGACCAGCCGCCGTTACAACGGTTACTACTCCGCGCTGCACTGCTTCGGCCTCGAGTATAATCCCGAGTGGGTACTCGCCAGCAACTGGGACGAGGAACACTGCGAGAGCGTTATCCGCGAAGCCTACGAGAAAAAGGTACTTCCCGACGCATACTTCGTTGCGTCCGACCTGATGGCCATCGGAGTGCTCCGTACTCTCTTCGATCTCGGTGTTAAGGTTCCCGAGCAGGTGGCTGTTATCGGTCTATCGAATATCGAGATATCGAAATACTCGAATCCTCCGCTCTCGACCATCGCCCTGCCGATCCATGACATGGGCCGTGTCGCTGCACGTACGCTCTTCGACCGCATCGAAGGCGACGACACTCCGGCCAAGGTTGTTACGCTGAGCGCCGAAGTCCTCAAACGTTCGAGTACTTGATCTTTTTCATCCTCATATATCAAAAACATTGCTGAGATAAGCAAAGCCAGGGGGACGGTTCTTCTGTCTGCGAAGTGCGCAGACAGAAGAACCGTCCCACTGGCTTTGGGTGAACCGCCATTAAAAGGTGCCTGTCACCATCGTTAACGATGGTGACAGGCACCTTTTAAACCTTTACTTCGAAAACTTACCCTTGATCACATCCGACCACACGGTGTATACTGTCTTGCCGTTTACCTTCTTATAGCCTCTGACCTTGAAGTAATAAGTCTTGCCATCCTTACCGGCGGTGTACTTATACTTAGTGGTCGAAGCCTTCTTGATGGTCTTTTTCTTTTTGAAGGTCTTTCCCTTGTCGCCGGAAACAAATACCTGATATCCGTCCAGATCGAAGTTCGCGGTGGTATCCCACTCGAGTGTGATCTTGCCGGTCTTGTTCGATACGATCTCCAGATCTACTTCTACGGCCTTAACAGCCTTTTTCTGCTGCTTTGCGGTAAGCGCCGAGAAGTCAGTCTTATCGTTATCCGGTTTTGCGGGACCGTCAGCCTTGGGTCCCTGAACGAGGATCACGGCCTGCTCGCTGTTGCCGTACTTATCCTTAACGGTGATAACAGTCGATCCTACGGTTCCCTTCGGGATGCAGAATCTCGCATAGGTCATCTTTGTGTCCCCGCCTGCCAGATAAGCAACCTTTTTGTTCGATGAAGTATATACGAAATCGTAGTACCACTCCTGCTTGTACTCAAAGTTCTTCAGGTACAACGTAATATAGCCGTCTCTGTCCTTGGGTGTTTCCACAACATACATGTTTCTCTCAAAATCAAGAGGTCTGCTGTATACATGTACGTTCCATACTTCAGTATGGTTATTCGTTGTATTGGTGAATGTCAGAGTCGCGTCGCCGGGCTTGTTGGCCTGTGCGTAGTACTCATCTGAATTAAAGCCCCATCTGTCATTGCGCTCGGGCTTATTGATGATCTTGGTGTTCGAAGAACTTGTAACATAAGTCATCTTTTCGGGCTCGATGAATGCATATCTTCCGACTTCGAGACCGATATCGTATA